>Ga0207702_10003596_pt1 | contig 14085 bp, 11 predicted proteins | sample KBSCornC62_FD_184302 | JGI IMG/M metagenome (GOLD analysis project Ga0207702, IMG submission 184302) | Corn rhizosphere microbial communities from Kellogg Biological Station, Michigan, USA - KBS Corn C6-2 (SPAdes) (version 2) | ecosystem: Host-associated > Plants > Roots > Rhizosphere > Soil ...
CAGGCGGTCAAGGACTATTTCCATTCGCAAAGTAATTTGAAGGCAGCAGTGGATACAGTACGAAGCAATTCCGCTGCTACTTCCGTTGGAACAGAGGAGGCAGAGCGTTTTCGCAGTCCGGTTGGGCCTGAAGATTCGGCGATCTCGGCGAAGCCGCTCTCCGAGCCCGAAGCCCGTGCCATCTACGCTGGAATCCAGATTCGGATTCCCGAGCGGCGGGAGATCGGCCTGAAGACGTTGAATGAACTGGCGACTACGCCCACCTCCGCCGATCAGAAGGCGGAACAAAAGCACCAAGTGAAACGTATGGGTGAAGATCCGGAACAACTTCCCAGCAATGCTGGTGGACTGCCCATTGCGCACCGCATTCTTGCGTGGGATCACATCGAACACGGCGAATATCAGCAGGCTTTTTCCGAACTGAGCGATGCGGCCGCACTGAATCCAAGCGACCTGTGGATCCGCTACTACGTCTCAATTGCGAAATACAGCATGGCGCAGGCCAAGCACGCCGAGATGATGGGCTTGTCCAACATGATGATGGATCTCAAGGCGGTGCTTGAGTGGTATCCGGAAATGGCTGGGGCCTACGATTTGCTGGCGGTCGCTCGGAATACCGGCGGGGGCCCTTCAGCAGCGCTGCAGTCTGAGCGCGCCGCCATCACCCTGAGCCCAAGGAACGAGCGCTATATTTATCATCTTGCCGAGATCTATGTAGCTAGCAAGAAATGGGATGCAGCCAACGCTTTGCTTGGCCGGTTGAAAGCCAGCAGCGACTCCAAAATTGCGGCGCAAGCGCGCGATCTGATCGAGCAGTCGGGTACCGAGCGTAAATATGGAATCCCTGTAGCGGCAAATGGCACGTCGCAACCGAAGTACGCTCCGCAAAAGTCGCCCTTCGATGTTCTTGAAGAGGATGCGGCCAAGCGTGATGCGGACGAAACAAGTTCCGGATCGGATATCCCCGGAGACAAACGCTCGACTAAATTTGTCCAGGGCCGTCTGGTTGCGGTTGATTGCTCCAAGTCTCCTGCTGCCGTGCTGACCGTTAATTCCCAAGCTGGCCGTTTAACGTTGCGTGCAGCGGACTACAGATCCATCGTCCTGATTGGCGCAGACGATTTCTCCTGTGACTGGCGTGACCGCCAAGTCACCGTGAATTACAAACCGAGTGGCGCCGCAAACCACGGCGATTTGGTCTCCCTGGAAATGCGCTGACCCGTTGCTCTGAAACCCGTGCTGCGGTTGGGTGCGGTCGGTGTCGCCGGTAACAGTGTCACAACGAAGTTGGTGTAAACTACGAAAATCATGCCGCAGTTCGTGATAGAACGTGAAATTCCAGGCGCCGGCTCGCTCACCGAAGAGCAGGTCCGCGAGGTTTCATTACGTTCACTGGATACTGTGAAGCAGATGGGGCCTCGTATTCAATGGCTTCACAGCTACGTAACGGAAGACAAGGTCTACTGCGTCTATCTCGCACCGGATGAGGAAACGATCCGAGAGCATGCACGAAGAACGAATATTCCAGCAAATCGCGTATCGGCCGTGCGGCGCCTTATAGATCCGAAGAAATACGCATCCTAGCGGTCCGAGGTCGCCGGCTCATTTTCCAGTGAGTACCGGATCGCCGCCGGCAAAGGCAACGCCCACCCCTCGGCCCAGACGCGTTTTCCTTCCGACTCATTCAGCAATTTCCACGCAGGACGCAATCTCTGGTCTAAACCTAATTGTTCGGCTGGAGGCAGAGGAGCGCTGATGAGTTCACGGAGATGAGCGGCTGATGCCGCTACGCACAGCGCCCGTGCCGCATCGCCTTTGGCCAGCGCAGCGCAGGCTAAGCCCTCCAGCACCCGTGCGATGCCTCGTCGATGTTCCAGCCGGGCAAAGATTTCGAGGCTCTCGCGGTAGGCTTCGTGCGCTGCTACATAGTCTCCCAACTCGCACGCGATCGATCCGAGATCCGCTAGCGATCGGGCCGTTCCCCACTGATCGCCAATTTCTCGAAAGGCAGTGAGCGCCTGATCGTAGAGTTCGCGCGCCCCGGAAATATCGCCCGCTTCCCACGCCACGTCGCCTTGCTGGTTGAGGGACCACGCCGCGCCGCTATGATCGCCAATCTCCCGGAATATTTGCATGGCCTCAAACAAGGCAGCGCGAGCCTCATTGTAGTCGCCACGAATCTTCGCGACATTGGCGACGTTGTGAAGGCAGCGGGCGATTGCAGATCGATCGCTCACTTTGCGCCAGTAGGAGAGACTCTGCTCGAAGTTCTCCTGAGCTCTGACATGGTCTCCTGTGTCGCGTTGGTTCACTCCCAAAGCGTTCAGAGACACAGCGATTCCCAAGTGGTCGTCCAAGTCTCGACAAATTGATAAGCTCTGTCTGAGGTAACGCTCGGCTGTCGAGAAATCGCCTAGCGATGTGTAAAGCGCTCCCAGAAATTGGGACACCTGCGCCCGTTCTTTAGGGAACTCGTCGCCGGCGAGGTGCAACACCGTTTCAAACCCGTCTCGACCTTCGGTTAGGTGCTCTCGCATGTCCCAGAAACGAAACAGGGCTGTGCACAGCCGAAAAGCCCAGTCGAGATCCCTCGTCTGAAAGAGCCAGTCCAAAGCCGCGCGAAAATCGTCGTGCTCAATGTCGCAGCGTGCCAGCCAAGCCGCCCGATCAACATCGTTCAAGTTAGGGTTGCCTTCTTCCGCCAGCACCAGACAATACGCGGCGTGCGCCTGTCTCGTGGCGGCTTCTTCGCCGCTCTCTCGCAGCCGCTCGACACCATATTCTCGAATCGTTTCCAGCATCCCGAAGCGAGGTTCGTCGTTGCCTCTTTGTCTTTGCTGGAGCAGGCTCTCATCCACCAGGGATGACATGAGGTCGAGCATATCCGCACTCAAGTCGTTGGCGGTATTGGCCACGGCTTCCGCTCCCTCGAGCGTGCATCCACCCCAAAACACGGCAAGCCTGCGTAGCAATTTCTGCTCGCCTTCATCCAGCAAGTCGTAGCTCCAATCGATCGCCTTGCGTAGAGTCTGCTGTCGCTCAGGAAGATCCCTCGGCCCGGTAGTCAAAAGTCCCAGGCGACTCTCGAGCCGCGCCAGAAGCCTGGCAGGCGGAAGCATCTTCACCCTTGCGGCGGCAAGCTCTATGGCCAGCGGAAGACCATCCACCCGGGCGCAGATTTCCGCGATGGTCGGTGCATTTTCCGCGTCCAGTTTGAAGTCGGGTTTTACCGCAGCAGCCCTCTGCGCAAACAACACAACTGATGGATTGTTGGCTAAAGCGCCGAAGGACTGGACCTCGTTCGCATTTGGCAGGGGCAGAGGAGCCACCGGAAACTCGTGCTCTCCATAAACCCGCAGCGGTGCCCGGCTCGTGACCAAAACCTTTAGTGCACGGGAAGCCTCAATCAGTTCGACTACCAGCGCCGAAGCAGCCAGGATGTGCTCCAGGTTATCCAGCAGCAAAAGAACGGGAGACCGACCACACTCCCGAAAGTACTCACGGAGCAGAGATACCAGTGACCGGCCGCCACCTTCACGGACGTTGAGAGTCTCGGCAATCGCCGCCGGCACCATCGCCGCATCGCTTACGGAACCGAGAGCGACGAAATGGACGCGTCCCGCGAAGAAGTCGTCCAGCCTATCGGCGGCTTCGATGGCTAGCCGTGTTTTGCCTGAGCCGCCAGATCCGGTTAACGTCACCAGCCGAACCCCGGGATCAATAAGCAACTCTCGGATGGCAGCTAGTTCCTTCTCGCGTCCAATCACCGGTGTGCGCGCTACCGGAAGCTGATGACTCTGGAGAACGGCTGAATCTCTGGTTGCTTCTTTAGGCCGTACAGCCTCCGGCTTGAGCTGAGCCGCAAAGATGTATCCCCTGCGTGGAACGGTTTTCAGGATTTCTTGCGAACGGTCGTCCAAGGCCCGCCGCAGTTCCACCATGCACTGCACCAGCGAATCATCGGTGACAAAGGCATCCGGCCAAAGTGCCTGGATCAACTCTTCCTTGGCCACAACCCGGCCGCGGTGCTCCACCAGATACGCTAGCGCGTCATAGACCTTGGGGCGCAGTTTGATCTCCCGCCCCCCTTTCAAAAGGGACGCGCGTTCGCGATCCAACGTGAAGTCGGCGAAATGGTATTGCCGTGGATGCGTGTCCGCTTCGGTCTTGGGCATGCCCCGATTCAACCCCAGAAGGCCCCAATGAGGGTTTTGGCTTTTCTTTGGCGTTCTTTCGTTACTCCCCAGACAAGATGCCAGTAATGTGCAATCACGCCCGGTTCGCTAGTGAATCGATTATAGGTCAGCGCCGGGTGCAGGAGGTTTGCCATGTTGGGACGCATCACTATTTTCCTTTACGGCGTATTTTGCTACCTGGTTTTCTTTGCAACATTCCTGTATGCCATCGCATTTCTGGGAGACTTTGGGGTTCCGAAGTCGATTGATTCTGGGGCTCAAGGCTCGCTGGGTCGGGCGCTCGCGGTTGATGTCCTGCTGCTTGGCTTGTTTGCGGTACAGCATAGTCTGATGGCGCGCCCCTGGTTTAAGCGGGCATGGACCCGCATCGTACCACCGGCTGCTGAACGCAGCACGTACGTTCTATTTGCCAGCGTCGCCATGATCCTGCTGTTTTGGAAGTGGCAACCCATGGGTGGTCTGATTTGGCAGCTCGATACCGAGGTCGGGCGGCTTGTAGCTTACGGTATCTACGCTTTCGGATGGGCCCTGTTGCTGCTCGCAACTTTTCTCATCGACCACTTTGATCTGTTCGGACTGCGCCAGGTCTACCTTTACCTCCGTGGACGCCCGTATACAGGTCTGCAGTTCCGGACCCCGTTGCTTTACCGCTACGTACGGCATCCCATTTACGTGGGCTGGCTTTGCATCTTCTGGGCGACTCCGCAGATGACCGTGGCTCACCTGGTTTTTGCGTTGGCAACCACTGCCTATATCCTTATCGCAATTTCATGGGAGGAGCGCGATCTGCTCAGCGCCCATGGAGAGACATACCAGCGCTACTGCGAGCAGGTTCCGAAGCTTATCCCTATAAGGTTCGGGAAAAAGAGCGCCAGCGGCCCAGCCCTGGGGAACCAGGAAGCGCTGTAGAATGGCCGGGAAAATTTGGACCACAATCTAAGGAGCAGCCATATGGAACCAGTTCTGAATGCAACCCTGAGCCAAGAGAGTGTAAAAGCCAACGGCGGCTCACAACCTTCGAGCGCTCTACAAGGGCCGCGAGCGTCCGTTCTCACCGAAGAAATGTTGGTACGCTTCGCCACTCGCGCCGTCAATTACGACCGGGAGAACCGGTTCTTCAAAGAAGATTTCGATGAACTGAAAGCTGCCGACTATCTTCGCTCCGCAGTCCCCAGCGAATTCGGGGGCGCGGGCATGACGCTGGCCCAGATGTGCCGGGAGCAACGCCGGCTGGCATATTACGCGCCGGCCACCGCGCTTGCGCTCAATATGCACATTTACTGGACGGGCGTGGCGGCGGATCTCTGGCGCCGCGGCGATACGTCACTGGAATGGCTGCTGCGCGACGCGGCCGCCGGCGAAATCTTCGCAGCCGGTCACGCGGAGAGCGGTAATGATGTTCCTGTGTTGCTGTCTACCTCCAAAGCAGAACGCGTCGATGGCGGCTACCGCTTCACTGGCCGCAAGCAGTTTGGCAGCCTGACTCCGGTATGGACGCGATTCGGCCTGCACGGCATGGACATGAGCGACCCTACGCAGCCGAAAGTGGTTCACGCCTTCATGACTCGCGCGACCAAGGGTTACACGATCAAGGAAACTTGGGACGTTCTCGGCATGCGTGCGACGCGCAGCGATGACACTATCCTCGAGAGCGCCTTCATCCCCGATCAGTACATCGCGCGCGTCATTCCGGCCGGAGCGGCCGGGGTGGACATGTTCGTGCTCTCCGTCTTCGCATGGGCGCTGCTGGGCTTCGGCAACGTTTATTACGGTCTCGCCCAGCGTGCGCTGGATCAGACCATCAACTCAGTTAAAACCAAGAGCTCCATGGCTCTGTCTCGTTCCATGGCCTATCACCCTGAAGTGCAGCATGTGATCGCTGATATGGTGCTCGAACTGGAGTCGATCGGGCCGCACCTGGAGAGCGTGGCCCAGGATTGGTCCAATGGCGTTGATCACGGCGCGCAATGGCCGGCAAAAATCATGGCGGCCAAGTATCGCGCAGTCGAAGGCGCATGGCGCATCGTCGATCTGGGCCTTGACGTCAGCGGAGGCGGAGGCATCTTTCGTTCGGGAGGATACGAACGTCTGGTGCGCGATGCGCGCTTGGGACGCATTCATCCCGCGAATTCGTTCCTTACCCATGAGGTCGTGGCAAAAACCGCCTTGGGGATTGGCTTGGACGAGCAGCCACGCTGGGGATGAGGTTCGCCGGCTAACAAAAAACCCTCCCGCCGGGACCGGGAGGGTTTATGGAACTGGTTCGCAGGTTTTATGCTCGGACGACGTTTGCGGCCTGGAAACCCTTGGGGCCCTTAAGCAAGTCAAACTCCACGGTCTCACCTTCGTTCAGCGTGCGGTAACCGTTCTCCTGGATCGCGGAGAAGTGCACGAACACATCTTCCCCCGTGGAGCGTTGGATGAATCCATATCCTTTCGCCCCGTTGAACCACTTCACTGTTCCTTTCTCTCTCACGGCAAAACTCCTTTCACCAATCGCGAAGAATGTTCTGCCGATTCCCGGATTCCGCCTCGGTTATCCGAGGCCCCCCTCAGAGAATCAACAGAATTTCGGTTGCGTCTACGATGTGCAGAGGGAATTTATTTCCAAAAAGGAAAAGACTCCTTAGCTCCCATCAGCGATGAGCATCGCCGCAGGAGCTTCCGGAGTCCGACAATTTGGCGCTCGTTTCCACTACACCTGACAAACGTCAACCACCTACTGGTCTCACTTCCGGACCAAGGGTCCGGTGTCGAGCAAGAGATCATATGCAGTATTAAAACGTTTCGCAACAAAAATTAGAAAGGAATCGCAACCATGACCTATGGTCACATTCAGGTTATCTGGATAACTTTAACAAAGATAAAGAAATAGCGGGAATTGGTCCCTGAACCTCCGTTTGCGTGTGGCGATGATCCCCAGGTTTTCCTCTGGTACGATTTATGCCACGTGCCGAGTCCGCCCATTTCCGACGTTACCTCCCCGCCCCGGCGTTTCCGTCAGGCTTCATCTCGACCTTCCGGACTGTTGCTCTCGACAATCAAGTATTTGATCCGCACCGACGTCCATACCTTCGCCTTCTCGGTCGCGGCGAACGCGATCCTTTCCTTTTTTCCTTTTGTCGTACTGATGATGACGCTGATCCGGCGCCTCTTCCACTCTCGCGTCATGTACGAAGTTGTTCTGCAGTTGCTGCGCGACTATCTGCCCGCGGGACAAGACTTCGTAATTCGCAATCTCAATTCCATGGTTAACTCCCGCCAGCGTGTGCAGTTAGTCTCGCTGCTCATTCTGCTTGTGACTTCTTCAGGTGTGTTCCTCCCGCTGGAAGTCGCCCTCAATCGCATCTGGCGCTTCGAAACGAATCGTTCGTATCTCGGCAACCAGTTGATCTCCCTGGGATTGGCATTCGCCTGCGGCGCGCTCGCGCTCATCTCAATTGCGCTCACAGCCGGCCCGGTTGCATTTATGGAATTTCTGCTGCGGGGTTACGGAACAAGTTTCGTTCGAATGATTGGATTTCTGATGATGAAAGTGTTCGCTATCGGCGCGAGCATTGCCATCTTCTTTCTCATCTATTGGGTCCTTCCCAACGGAAAAGTCCCAGTCCGGGCGGTCTTGCCGACAGCCATCATCATGGGATTGCTCTCAGAAGCTTTGAAGTACGCCTATATTCTTGCTCTCCCCTGGCTCAATTTTCAGGAAGTCTACGGCCCGTTCGCGCTCTCGGTAACCATGATGTTCTGGGCTTTCCTTTCCGGACTGCTGCTCCTGGCAGGCGCAAATCTCTCGGCGGAAGAACATTTGCGCAGCGTGCTCTAGTGGGGTCTGTCTCCGGCCCGACGCGAAGTCTAGCGATTCCTTTCACCAGTGAAAAAACAAAAGCCGCCTGCTCGGCAGGCGGCCTCGGAAACCCGTACGCTATTTTTTCTGAGCTCCGATGGACAGCAGCTCGACTTCGAAGATCAGCGTATCCCCCGGCCCGATGCTCGGATCAGGAGGATTGTCCCCATACGCCAAATCCGGCGGGATGTACAACTCCCATTTCGACCCGACGGGCATGAGCTGCAACGCTTCCGTCCAGCCCTTGATAACACCGTTCACCGGGAATGTGACCGGTTGGCCGCGCTTGTATGAACTATCAAATTCCTTCCCATTAACGAGCGTGCCGCGGTAGTTCACGGTCACGCTATCGCTGGCAGCCGGTTTTGGCCCAGTGCCCTCCTGCACAATTTTGTATTGCAAGCCATCGGGCAATGTGGTCACGCCTTGCTTGCTCTTATTTGCGGCTAAGAATGCGTCGCCCTCTTTTCGATTGGCCTCTCCTGCCGCATGCGCCTTGGTAGCCTGCTCCTTGCCAACTTCCGTTCTCAACTGCTGCAAAGTGGCCTTCATCTCGTCTTCCGTCATCAGCGTCTTTGCACCGCTCATCGCATCTCGCAGACCACGCGCCACCACCGCCGGATCCACGGGAATCTGCTGCCGGTGCAACCCGCCTCCAATGCTCATTCCCAATGCGTAGCTGGCCTTGTCTTTCGGGGTCTTCAGCGCATAAGTGCTTCCCGCGGTCGAACTGGTGCCAGGCTTTTTCGTCGCCGTTTTCGTCCCCGTCTTTGGCGCCTGGGTCGCGGATTTTGTCGACGGCGTTTTTGAGGTTTGTGCGGGGGGAGTGCCCTGCCCTTCAGCAGTCAGCACCGCCCCGGCCGCGAGAAGGCCAATGGCCATTACGATCAGCATTTTTTGCATATTCGTTATTGTCACATTGCTGACGCGGACGGGCAAACAAAAGGCTGATGGCAATTGTGATTCTGCCGTCCGTTTATGCAATGCGGAACACAAATTCAGGAAGCGATGGGTTTTGCTTCGTGATTTATTTTGGGCCCTCATTCCCGAGAGCGGCTGCCTCGCGCGGGCTTCGTGTGCGGGAACAAAATCCGAGTCTGCATTCTTCCACATTTCGAGCAGCTTCGGATAGCTCTGGATAGCCGCCGCTTTATCGGATGGGCCTGAGCGCGAGCTAGTCCGAGCGCCAGAAGAGATTGAGATTCCGCGCAACCCTCGCGCACTTGCCTGCTTATTGGGCCAGCGTGTACGGAATATCAAGGCGTTTTATCGAGAATTCGGCCGCCGTGCGCTACAATGTCTCACCGTGCTCGTCGATATAAGCATTAATCATGAGTCGGGTGGCGGCGCTAAAGTTTCCGTCTGCAGCCGCCGGGCCACGAACACCAACTGGTGGCGTATGTATCCGTCCATCGAAGAGGCAAAGAAAGTCCTTTTAGCATTTGGCGTACGCGATGATTTAGCCGAGGGCCTAAATCGTCCCATGGATCTGCTCCTTGACTTGAATTCGCGTGAGCCCATCGACTTTCTCTCTATCGACGTGCCCGAAGACGTTTTGGCCAAGTACGGATTCAAAGTTGCGGTGTAGTCCCTGATCTCACGCCCCGAACTTTGAGGAAGTTCAACGCAGATCCCGCCCACCAACAGTCATTGCCCAGACTGTCGCAGTTCCCTTCGACCAACATCTCCCGCGCGTTGGGAAAGATAAACATCAACATCAGGTAACATGCTAGGGCAGGTTAGCTGCACTCATGAATACAGCCCAAAAGCTGTTGCCCGAGCTCAACTGGTTCGATGTGCCAGACCCCAATTCGTGCGACCTGGATGAACTCGCGCGCCGCTTCCACCTCCACGAACTTCAGATCGAGGACTGCCGCCATCGACCGCAGCGGGCAAAGGTGGACGAGTACGGGACCTACATGTTCGCGGTCTTGAAACAATTAGTTCCCAACACTCAAGAGCCAGTGTTCGACGATTTCGATGTCTTTCTCGGTTCAGACTTTCTCATCACCGTTCATCAGGGTGACTGCGCGTTTCTGGAGAAACTCTGCCGGTGGGTTCAGGAAAACCACGTCGCCCGGCTGGACCGCGTTCTCTATGAAATCACAGATCTGATCGTGGACGACTATCTCGCTTTCCTGGATGACTCATCTGAAAACATTTCGAAGGTAGAGTCGCTTGTGCTCGAGAGGCCGGAGCCACCGGTGCTGCGCGAGATTTTCCAGCTCAAGCGCCGCCTGATCGACTTTCGCCGTAACGCCTCAGGCATGCGCGACGTGATGAACGCCATCATTCGCCGCGAGGGCGGTCTCACGGGTGACGATCTCGATCCGTATTTTCGCGACGTCTACGACCATTTAGTACGCGCAGTGGATCTGGTAGAAGCCCAGCGCGACCTGCTCACGGGGTCGCTCGATATCTATCTCTCTGCCGTGGCCAATCGCACCAATGAGGTCATGAAAGTTCTGACCATCTACGGCACACTGGCGTTGCCGCTGGTAGTTATCACAGGTTTTTTCGGCATGAACCTGCATCTACCCTGGAGCAACAATCCGCACGGTGTGTGGTATGCGAGCGCACTCATGGTCATTTCGATCGTGGGAGTGCTTTGGTATTTCAGAAGGAAGCGTTGGTTCTGAGATTTGGTACCACTCCAAAGGTGGACCTTTACCTCGCATTGACAAGTAGCCGGTCCGACCTCGATAAGATCGCGATGTTACGCCAAATCTGTCGTTGTGTGCCAAAACCGACTGGCAGCAAAGAAGACAAGGGGGCAGCGAACTCCTAATTCGCTGCCCTCCGTACTGTCCTCCCCTGCATTTGTACCCTACTGGTTCAGCGGGTTGAAGCCCAGGACGCCCGCTTCGTTGGCAGAGCATACGCCAAGCGGATCTACGCGAATGACAGCATCTTCCTCAGCACAGAAGGCGCGAATGCCAGTCTGGTTGATCGTCAGCGGAATCGCGAGAACTGTGTATCCGGTTCTCACGCCAGCCGTTACCGTGCCAGCACCAGTCGTGAAAGAATATCCGCTCTTCCCACTATTGGGCGGGTTGCCGTTGTTGGCCAACACGGAGTCAATCAAGCAAGATGTAGTCGAGTCGGGCACGCAAGCTACGCCTAACGCGCCACCCAGGTTGATCAGCCCAGGAGCATAGCCTACGGTCGGATACGCGGTTTGATACGTTACTTCTCCCACAGTCACGGTGCGAACAGACGCGACAGCAGACGACTCATTCGCCGCCATGCGTGCGCGCAGCAAGTTCGGAATAGCTATGGCAGCAATGATCAGGATGATGGCTACTACAATAAGCAATTCGATCAGCGAAAAACCCTTTTGTTTTTGCATCTAAATCGTCCTCCCAGGACTAAGTTCGGCTGGTGTTGATGAGCCAGTCGTGATTTAGCTTGCAATTGCGAAGCCTCATCACTGCCAGGTTATTCAGATCACAATCGTCTGTGATGGACGTCACAGTAGCGCTCCGAACTTGTTGAGACTGCGTTGGAGGTTTCAGCAATAATCAGAAAGTGCATCGCCTCTCGTCTACACTGAGCTTCATGAGGTTGCCAAATTGTGTCGGTTCAATCGCCACTTTCTGTCAGATAAGACCGGTGGGCTATTCAGACTCAAAGCAGAATCCCCTCGAACCTAAGTGAACTTACATCCCACTTAGAATGCCAAGGGGAATAGCTCGCTGGTGGTGATGCAGACGGTAGAGATGCGAACTCACCGAGCGCAGGACATCCCTGCGCGACACGCCCGCCAGCGTTCAATCGGAACTCCGTGATTCCGATGGATTAGTGCTTGGGCGATTACACGGTAATCGCGCACATATTTCCGTGACCGACATCACATGGGCAGTTACGTTGGTGCAAGCCCGAAGCGCCGTTTGACTTACCGAGCCATAACTGACGAAATCACAACTTGCAAAACCAGGCCGTGGGACTCAGAGTCTCGACCAAGATCATTTCCACCGCGAGGGTATCTCTGGGACCGCGTCTTGTGCTTCTCACGTCAACGAAATGCTTGGCTGTGGTGGAGCACTAAGACGGGTTTTGGCCGAACAAATCGATATAGTGTTTCCAATAGCCTTTGACCTCCGACATGACGCGCTGAAATTCTGGGTCACCCCGCAGCTTGTCCCAGCTCTTATCGCGCTGAAACCAGGGGTAATTGTGGTTGCCCCGGCGCACCGCCTGCCGCAAACAGGGAAGCGCTTTGGCTTTATCGCCCAACTGCACGTAGATGGCACCAATCCACTCCGCTAGATCTCCATCCACAATCTCTTCCGGCTTGAGCTGAAAAATGCGAGCATCAATCTTGTCACGCTCGCCACGCGAAGCATGCAAGATTCCGGCGATGATGATGGGCTCTTCATCCGACCCGCGGCTCACTTCCAGGGAACGGTTCAGCGCCTGGATACCTTCATCCGTTTTCCCCTCGTAGTACTGAAAGTAGCCGAGGAACATTAACAGCTTGAAATGATTGGGAAAGCGCTCCAACGCTCGCCGTACCTCTTCTTCGGCCTCAGGCGCTTTGTCTTGATAAAGCAGCATCCGACCGTGCATCCAGTAAGCCTGCGGAAGAACCGGATCCAGATCACGGCCGCGACGAAAGGCGGCTTCGGCCAGATCCGTCAGCCCGGCATAGTGATAGACGTAACCCAAATGCTTCCATACCAAAGACGAGTTAGGAGCCAGCATGGAAGCTTCCCGCAGAATCGGCAACGAATCCGCATTCTTGCCTTGCTCTCCCAGAACAACACCTAAGGCCAGGTTCGCCTCGGCCGACCGGGGATTCAGTGCCATTGCTTTGCGGGCGGCTTTTTCGCCCAGTTCGAGATTACGTGCGCCATTCTCCTGGAAGTTGGTTGCCTCCAGCGAGTACGCCTGCGCCAGCAGCGCATAAGCATCTACAAAATTTGGGTCTCTTTCGACGGCACGCAGGCACCTTTGCTGGCAATTGCGCAGAGACTCTCGCTGCGAATCGACGAAATAGTCGGTCCAGTAAGCCCGAGCCTGCAGCAACAGATCGTACGCCTCGCTGGAATCCGTACTAGCGGTCTTGAGCGACTGCTCCTCCTGCCGCGTAAGCTGCACGCTCAATCCGCCCACCACTTTCTGCGCCACGTCATCTTCAAAGCGCAGCATGTCGTGTCCCTGCAGGTCATAACGCGCGGCCCATCGCGCCGCGCCGTTGTCGATCAACTGGACGGAGACTCGCACCGTATCGCCCACGCGCTGATAAGTTCCCGCCAGAACGGAATTCACCTCGAGTTCTTTGGCAGCCTGCCCCGGATCGTCAGTGCCTTTGGCATACCTAAGTACCGAATTGGTGGGGCGGACGGCCAAATTCTGCAGAGTTGCCAGGCGGCTGATAATTGCGTCTGCAACCCCAATGCCCCAGACCTCTCCCCCGCTCTGGCCGGAAAGATCGCGAAACGGCAACACAGCGAAGTTCGTACGGACGCCTGCACTGGCGTGTTCGGCGTCACTGCTGTAGTCGACGGCGTCTTCGTAGAGCGATAGTGCAGCAGAAGACCGGTCCCAATAGCTATCATCAACGCTGCCCCTGCAATGCCGAATGCCAGCTTTGCTTTGGGTTTCCTGGGCGGCTCGATAAAGCGCGCTGAATGTCCCGACTCAGTCTCCCGTTTCAGCCGTTTTAGATCAGCGCGCATATCGGCGGCGTGCTGGTAGCGCAGGTCCCGGTCTTTTTCCAGGGCCTTGTTCATGATCTCTTCCAGCTTCGCGGGCAAATCAGGATTAAGCCGAACCGGCGATACCGGAGCCCGCTCCAGAATGGCATTGAAGATCAGGCCCGAAGTATCCCCGCGAAAAGGCAACAGCCCGGTTGCCATCTCGTACAGCACGACACCGAACGAGAACAAGTCCGTGCGAGCGTCCATCTCTTGCCCTTTCACCTGCTCGGGCGACATATACGCCACTGTACCCAGCGTGCTGCCGGGGCTGGTAAGGTGGTCGTCACTCATGGCTGTTGGGGCCGCAGCAGCAATCGAAGCACGATCTGTGCGCGCGGGGATG
>Ga0207702_10003604_pt1 | contig 14071 bp, 10 predicted proteins | sample KBSCornC62_FD_184302 | JGI IMG/M metagenome (GOLD analysis project Ga0207702, IMG submission 184302) | Corn rhizosphere microbial communities from Kellogg Biological Station, Michigan, USA - KBS Corn C6-2 (SPAdes) (version 2) | ecosystem: Host-associated > Plants > Roots > Rhizosphere > Soil ...
CACCGGAACCAAGGGCGACTCCTGGTTCAGCGGTGAAAAGCCGGGCGGGCACATCTCCCAGGAAGTGACGGCGGCAGCCGGCACCACCCTGTACTTCATGTGCGCCATCCACCCGTTCATGCACGGCCAGGTCAAGGTCGTGGCGCCGGTCGTCCCGACCGCCTAGGGCCCGGCGACGGCTGGACAGTCCTCAGCCCCGCACCGCCTGGGGCGCCGAGCTTTCCTCGGCGCCCTCGGCGGCGGCGCCCTCGCCGTCGCCCTGCCCCTGAAGGGCAGGGGCGGTGGGGTACTGCCGTTCTCGACTGAGCCGCCACCGGCGCTCGCTGCGGTCCCGTTCCGCCAGCCGCTGCCGATCCCGCCGGTCCTCGACGGCGACCACATCCACGTCCCGATCCGCGAGGCCGAGCAGCAGATCCTCCCGGGCTGCAAGACTCGCCTCTGGACCTTCGGCGGCAGCTTCCCGGGGCCGACGATCCGCCGCCGCGCCGGCCACCGCACCCGCGTCACGTTTCACCACGAGCTGCCGGCGAAGGTGGGGGAGCTCTCGATCCACCTCCATGGCGGCCACAACCGCACCCAGTTCGACGGCTATCCCGGCGGGCTGACGGAGCACCAGCCGACCTCCTACTACTGCCAGATCCCCCGCGGCCTCTCAGCCCGCGACTCCGGCAACGACTTTCTGCTCGAGCCGGGCGGGCGCAAAACCTACGTCTACGACTTGATGGAGGACGGCCATCCCGAACGCGCCGCCTTCCAGTGGTACCACGACCACCGCCTCGACCGCACCGCCCCGCACAGCTGGAAGGGGCTGGCCGGGATGTGGATCGTCGACGACGGGTTCGACGAAGCGCTACCGCTGCCGCGCGGCGAGCGCGACCTGCCGCTGATGATCGCCGACCGCAGCTTCGACGGCAACAACCAGCTCACCGACCCCTTCACCAACCGCCGCCCGCCCGACGACGGGATCCTCGGCGAGGCCGTCCTCGTCAACGGCGCCTTCATGCCCCACCACGCGGTCACCCCGCGCCGCTACCGGCTGCGGATCCTCAACGTCTCCTCCTTCCGCAGCTACAACCTGCACCTCTCAAACGGCGCCCAGATGGTCCAGATCGCGACCGAGAGCGGGCTGATGCCGAAGCCGATCCGCCGCCGCGAGATCCTCCTCGGCCCGGCCGAGCGGGTCGAGGTGATCGTCGACTTCGCCGGCCACGCGGGGGAGACCGTCGAGCTGCGCAGCACGAAGCGCCACGCCGGCCGCAACCCCGCCGGGGCCCGCAGCTATGGCGGCGCCCTGATGCAGTTCCGGGTCGGCGGCGAGCGCCTCCCAGACCCCACCCGGGTCCCGCGCCACCTGCGCCCGCTCCCCGAGTGGACGCGCAAGCCCAAGCGCGAGCCCGACCACCGCTGGGCGATCACGATCGGCGGCTTCTTCAAAACCACCTGGCGGATCAACGGCCGCACCTTCAACCCCGCCTACGTCGAGGCGAAGCCGCGCCTCGGCAGCGTCCAGACCTGGGAGTTCGTCAACAAGACGAACGTCGCCCACGTCATGCACCTGCACCACACCGACTGGTACCTGCTCGAGCGCAACGGGCGCAAGCCGCCGCCCTGGGAAGACTGCCTCAAGGAGACCTTCTTCCTCTTCCCCAACGAAAAGATCCTCGTTGCCGGACGTTTCTCCGACTACACCGGGAAATTCGTCGTCCACTGTCACATGCTCGACCACGAGGACCACGGCCTGATGAGCCAGTTCCAGGTCGTCCGCGACTGACAGATTTCGCCGCAGGCTTAAGGAAACAATGGCGTTTGCCGATGCCCCAGGCATGGCAGCTCCCCAAAATCGGGTACGGCTCGGCGCGCGAGGCAGTTCCGAGGTTCGTGCGGGCGCCGCACTGCTGATTGCCGGCGCCGGGCTCGTCGCCCTTTCGCTGGTCCTCCCACACCCGAGCGGCGGCAACGAAACCGCCCTGATCACAATCGCCGCCGGGATGGCCTTGGGCGGCCTCCTCTGCTCGACCTTCATCGCCCGCATCCCTAGGGGCGCCATCCACGCGATCCTCGCGGTCACCGTCGGCCTCACCGGCCTGTTGATCTACGAGAGCGGCATCGCCGCGGGCCAGTACGGGACGATCTTCGTCTGGTCGACCCTGATCGCCGCCTACTTCTTCCCGCGCCGGATGGCCGCCGCCCACTTCGCCTGGCTCCTCCTCGTCTACGGCGTCGTCCTCCTCTTCATTCCCAGCACGGTCGGCTACTCGCCGCTGACCCGCTGGCTCTTTACCCTCGTCTCGCTCGGCGTGGTGATGATGCTGACGACCGAGATCGTCGCCCGCCGTGCCCGCGCCGACGAGCGCGCCCGCCGCTTCTTCGAGCTCTCCCGCGACATGCTCTGCACCGCCAACATGGACGGCTACTTCGTCGAGCTGAACGATGCCTGGAGTCGCCAGCTCGGCTACAGCGCCGAAGAGCTGCGGTCGATCCCGTTCATCGAGTGCGTCCACATCGACGACCGCGAGCGCACCCAAGCCGAGGCCGCGGCCCTGTTCGAGGGCGATGAGACCACGAGCTTCGAAAACCGCTACCTGGCCAAGGACGGCACCTGGCATTGGCTGCGCTGGAGCTCGCAGCTTTCACCGGACGAGTCGCTGATCTACGCCCGGGCGACCGACGTCACCGAGCTGAAGCGGATCGAGGGCGAACGCGAAGAGCTGCTCAGCAAGGTCCAGGAAATGGCGACCCACGACTCGCTGACCGGCCTCGCCAACCGGCGCGTCCTCGAGGAGCAGCTGCCGCGGGAAATGGCTCGGGCCCGGCGCTCGCAGTCGCCGCTCTGCGTCGCCCTGATCGACATCGATCACTTCAAGGCCTACAACGACACCCACGGCCACCTCGCCGGCGACGAGGTCCTGCGCGAGTGCGCCCGTGCCTGGGACGGTGCTCTGCGCGGCGAAGACACGATCGTCCGCTTCGGCGGCGAGGAGTTCCTGGTGCTGCTGCCCGACACCGGTCCCGAGGAGGCGGCGGAGGTGGTCGAGCGGCTGCGGGAGCGGACGCCGATGGGCCAGACCTGCTCCGCGGGCCTTGCCTCCTGGGACTTCGTCGAGAGCGACGACGACCTGCTCGGCCGCGCCGACGCGGCCCTCTACCTGGCCAAGGCCGGGGGCCGCGATCAGCTGGCGCTGGCCGGGGCCGTCTAGCGCGCGTTTTAGCCTCGATCGCCGCCGGCCGGTAATGATTCGGCGATGGGCCGCGAAGAGCACGAGCGCGCCGTGCGTTTCCGCACCGCTCGCCGCGATCCCGAGCTGACCGTCGTCGAGGGCTTCCACGCGCTCAAGCACGCGCTGCGCTTCGGCGCCGAGCTGGTCGAGGCGGTGGCGGTCGACCCGCCCTCGCTCGAGGCGATGGCGGCCGACCTGGCGCCGGACCTAGCGGGCAAGCTCGCCGGCTGCCTCGAGCGGGTCGACAAGGAGACGCTCGCCGACCTGGTCCCGCTGGTCCCGCACACCGGCGTCGCCGCAATTGCCCGCCGGCCGGAGGTGGACGTCGCCGCCGCCCTCGCCGACCCGGCGCCGTCCCCAGTCGTCCTGCTCGAGGACCCGCGCAACATGGGCAACATCGGCGCCTGCATCCGCGTCTCGGCGGGCGCTGGCGCCGCGGCCTTGATCGCCCGCGGCGAGAACGACCCCTGGCACCCCGACGCGGTCCGTGGCGCCGCCGGCCTGCAGTTCGCGCTTCCGGTCGCCAAGGTCGCGGCGCTGCCGCCGAGCGACCGGCCGCTGCTGGCAATCGACCCCGAGGGTGAGGAGCTGGCGCCGGGTCTGATCCCGCCGCGGGCGATCCTCGCCTTCGGCACCGAGCGCCATGGGCTCAGCGGCGAGGTCCTCGAGCGCGCCGAGGGGCGGGTAGCGATCCCGATGCGCGAGGGCGTCTCCAGCCTCAACCTCGCCACCTCGGTCGCGATCGTCCTCTTCTTCATGAGGCTGACCGCGGATTCCCCAGGCAGGAGAGGCGCCTAGCTTCCGGAATTACATAAGGTCCCTTAAGCGCGAATCTCCGCGTACCCCAGTCTCTAACCGAAAGGAGCGCTATGCCGCTCGCCGACATCAGCTTCGGGGAAATCCTCCTCGTAGCGCTGGAGGTTTTCTTCTTCGTCATCTGGATCTGGATCCTGATCACGATCCTCTCCGACCTCTTCCGCGATCACGAGCTTTCCGGCTGGGCAAAGGCGGCCTGGGTGCTCTTCCTGGTCTTTATCCCCTTCCTCACCGCCCTGATCTACCTGATCGCCCGCGGCGAGGGGATGCGCGACCGCACGATCAAAGCCCAAGCCGACGCGAAAAAGCACTTCGACGAATACGTCCGCGAGCAGGCCGGCTCCGGCTCGCCCGCCGACGAACTGCACAAGCTCGCCGAGCTGAAAGACAAAGGCGCGCTCTCGCCGGAGGAGTTCGACAAAGCGAAGCAGAAACTGCTGGCTTAGAACCACCGCTAGACATACCGCTAACGAGAGGCTTTCTCGTTAGCGGTATCTAAGCGTCAAACTTTCAGAATTAGCATTGAAGCTGAAAGTTTAGATAACAACTAAAGTTGCAGTAAGCATTGCAGTTTCTGCAACTTTCGCCGCTAGAATTCGCGTCGCAATGGCTATACGAGAGCGTGAACGAATTCTGGAGAACATCGTCCGACTGCGAAGAGCTGAACAAAAAGCTCCCAGTAGCGATATCGCAGCGGTTCGTGAATACCTGGAATCGCAGCTGGAAGGAACGGTGTCTCGGAGCCTGGCGGCAAAACTGCTGGGCGTGAGCCACACGGCGCTCAACAACTGGATCAACGCCGGCGACGTGCCGGTGGTGATATCCAAACGCGGCCGCAAAGAGGTTCCGATCTCGACCGTGCTGGATCTCCAGGAGGAGGTCGTCGGCGAGCGATCCTCCGGGCACCGGAAGCTGCACTTGTTGGAGCCAACGATGATCGAGGCGAGACGGCGGGCTGAGCGGATGCGGCCAGGGAGGGGGATGCCCAACCCCGAGGCGGAGGTCGACCCGCATCGCCGGGCTGAACTTCGCAGCCTCGCGTACCACCGGGCCCTGGCTCCTCGGTTGCGACGACCGATGGTCGAGCAGGCGCAGCGAAAGCTCCGCCGCTGGCAGGAGGAAGAGAAGATCGCCGCTCCTTACGCGCAAGCGTGGGAGGAGGTTCTATCCGGGTCGATGCAGGAGATCCGTGCGGCGATCGCAGCGGACGACGAGCGCGGGCGCGATCTTCGGCAGAACTCGCCCTTCGGGGGAATGCTGAGCGAGGCCGAGCGTCGCAAGATCCTCGCGATGATCTGAAGCCAGATGCGCCGCTGTCTCGAGGTCCATGATCTGGTGCTGGCGAAGTGCGTGGCAGGGCGAGATCGTGATTGGGCGTTTGCGAAGTACGCAATTGCCGCTGAGATCGTCACGGCCGCAGAGCTCCTTCGTCGCCTTCCGGAACTTCCCCGGCCGCCGGCCGACGCCACTCACATCCGCAGCATGATCGAGGGCCTCATTCGGCAGCTGGAGAGAAGCCACGGCAATAGACCCTGAATTCCTGCAAAAGCCGGAATTTGCAAGGGAAGTTGCGCGTTATCGACCACCTGTAGTCCCTTCAAGGCGCTTCGCTAGCCTGCGCCGCCGTGCTGTTCAGCTCCTCTACGAGCACGGTTAGGCGCCGTGCCCTGATATTTCTCGCGCTGCTTCTGGCAGGGCTCTGCGCCCTTGCCGGCTCCTGGGCGGGGAGCGCGCCGGCGAAGACGCCGCAGGAAAAGTTGGAAGCGACCCGGGACAAGCTCGAGGGGGTGCGGGAAGAATCGAGCTCGCTGGCGGAAACGATCGCCGAACAGAACCAGGCGATCGACGCCAAGCTCGGCGAAGTCTCGCGGCTGCGCTCCGAACAGGAAGCAATCGAGGCCGAACTGGCCGAAAAGCAGGCCCAGCTCGATCGGGCGACGGAAGCGCTTGAAGCCGAAGAAGAGCACCTGCAGCGGGTGCGGGTGAAGCTGAAGCAGGCGCTCGGCGTCCTCAGCGGCCGGGTCGTCGCGATCTATGAGGCCGGCTCGCCCGACCTGCTGAACGCGATCCTCGAATCCGAAGACTGGTCGCAGATGGCAGCGCAGACCGAATACGTGCGGCAGATCCAGGACTACGACGACGCCGTCGTCGACCGGGTGAAGTCGCTGCGCAACGAAGTCCGTGGGGCGGTCGAAAAGCTCGACGAGCAGCGGGCCGAAATCGAAGAAGTGCGCGACGCGATCGCCGCCAAGGAGCAGGCGGTCAGCGCCGCCCGCAAGGAAGCCAAGGCCGCCTGGCTCGAACTGAAGGCCGCGCAGGCGAAGCGCCAAGAAGACCTCGAAGAGCTCGAATCGCGCGAAGGCGCGCTCTCCAGCAACCTCGCCTCGATCTCCGAACAGGTTGCGGCCGAAGGTGGCGACGCGACCACCGGCCTGATGCCGGCGCCGCTCAATCCCGGCCAGGAAGCGCAGGTCTTGAGCGAAAGCGAAGCGAGCGCCCCGGCCTCGGCGCCGGCCGCGGTGCAGGAAGTGATCTCCGCCGGGAACGCGATCGCCACCACCCCCTACATCTGGGGCGGCGGCCACGGCTCCTTTGAATCCTCCGGCTACGACTGCTCGGGCGCGGTCTCCTACGCATTGCACGGCGGCGGCTTCCTCGAAAGCCCGCTCGACTCGACCGGCCTCGAGACCTGGGGCGAACCCGGCCCGGGTCAGTGGATCACCGTCTACGCCAACTCCGGCCACGCCTGGATGGTCGTCGCCGGCATCGCCTTCGACACCGTCGGCGGCCCCGGCCCGCGCTGGCACGACCCCTGGGTCGACTCGCCCGAAGGTTTCGTCGCCAGGCATCCCGCCGGCTACTAGATGAAAAACCCGTGGCCGGGTAGGTTTGCGCCATGGGACTTGAGCAACAGCTGGAGGAGTTGCTGGAGGTAGAGAAGTTCGAGCCTTCGGAGAAGTTCCGGGCGGCGGCGCGCTGGAGTGATCCCGGGATTTACGAGGAGGCCGCCGGCGACTTGGTCGCCTGGTGGACGCGGCAGGCGAAAGAGCTGCTCGACTGGGACGTTGAGCCGACGCAGGGGCTAGACGACTCGAACCCGCCCTTCTACGAGTGGTTCGCGGACGGCAAGCTCAACGCCAGCTACAACTGCCTCGACCGCCACGTCGCGGCCGGCAACGGCGACCGCGTCGCCTACCACTGGCGCGGCGAGGAGGGGGAGGAGCGCGAGGTCACCTACGCCGACCTCCACCGCGACGTCCAGCGTTTCGCCAACGCGCTCAAGGACCTCGGGGTCGAAAAGGGCGACGTAGTCGGGATCTACCTGCCGATGATCCCCGAGGTCGTCGTCGCGATGCTCGCCTGCGCCCGGATCGGCGCCCCGCATAACGTCGTCTTCGGCGGCTTCTCGGCCGAGTCGGTCGCCGAGCGGATGGACTTCTCCGAAGCCAAGGCGCTGGTCACCGTCGACGGCGCCCGCCGCAAGGGCAAGACGGCGCCGATCAAGCCGCAGGTCGACCAGCACATGGCGAACCACCATGCGCTCGAGAAGATCGTCGTCGTCCGCCACACCGGCATCGAGTGCCCGATGCGCGAGGGGCGCGACGTCTTCTATGACGAGGTGATGGAGGCGGCCGACCCGGAGTGCCCGGCCGAGCCGATGGAGGCCGAGCACCCGCTCTACATCCTCTACACCTCCGGCTCGACCGCGAAGCCGAAGGGGATCCTCCACACCACCGGCGGCTACATGACCGGGGTCACCGCCACCCACCGCTACGTCTTCGACTTGAAGCCCGCGGAGGACGTCTACTGGTGCGCGGCCGACGTCGGCTGGGTCACCGGCCACTCCTACATCGTCTACGGCCCGCTCTCCAACGGTGCCACCAGCGTGATGTGGGAGGGAGCGCCCGACTACCCGCACAAAGGGATCTGGTGGGAGCTGGTCGAGCGCTACAAGGCGACGATCCTCTACGCGGCGCCGACGGCGATCCGCACCTTCATCAAATGGGGCGCCGAGATCCCGGCCGAACACGACCTCTCCTCGCTGCGGCTGCTCGGCTCGGTCGGTGAGCCGATCAACCCGAAGGCCTGGCTCTGGTACCGGGAGGTGATCGGCGGCGGCCGCTGCCCGATCGTCGATACCTGGTGGCAGACGGAGACCGGCGCGATCATGATCAGCCCGCTGCCGGGGATCACCGCGACCAAGCCGGGCTCGGCGACGACGCCTTTCCCGGGGGTCGAGGCGCAGGTGGTCGACGAGTCCGAGGGCAAGCCGGTGTCCGAAGGCCAGGGCCTGCTGGTGCTCGAGCGCCCCTGGCCCTCGATGCTGCGCGGCCTCTACAAAGAGGACGACCGCTTCGTCGAGACCTACTTCTCCCGCTTCGGGAAGGAGCGCTACCTGGTCGGCGACGCCGCCCGCCGCGACGCCGACGGTTACTTCTGGGTGATCGGCCGGATCGACGACGTCGTCAACGTCTCCGGCCACCGCCTCTCGACCGCCGAGGTCGAGTCGGCGATCGTCGCCCACCCCGACGTCGCCGAGGCAGCGGTAATCGGTGAATCCGACGAGCAGACCGGCCAGGCGATCTGCGCTTTCGTCACCGTCCGCGGCGGCGTCGCCGAAGACAACGACCTGATCGCCGGCATCCGCGCAACCGTCGCCGAGCAGATCGGCAAATTCGCCCGCCCGAAGCGGATCGTCTGGGCCGACGACCTCCCGAAGACCCGCTCTGGCAAGATCATGCGCCGCCTCCTCCGCGACATCGCCGAGGGCCGCGCCCTCGGCGACGTGACGACCCTGAAAGACCCCGACGTGATGAAGGAACTAGAGGGCAAGATCGCCGAGGAGCAGGCGAAGGAGAACTAGGGGCCGAGGCAGCCGATCGGGATGACCTGAACTCCGTCATCGCCCACATAGCCGTAACCGCTTCCGACGATGACGGCCAATACCGCCGGCCGGCCGATCCGGGAAGTATCGACCCGCTCGGCGAACCTCCGCAATGTGGAAGCTGCATCGTCGACAGCCTCCATACCCCCCAGCTTGATCTCGAAGGCTCCCCAGGAGCTTCCCAGGTCCACCACCGCATCGACCTCGAGGCCACCGCTGTCGCGATAGTGCTGCACCTCCCCCTCGAGAGGCTGGCTGTACACACGCAGGTCTCGGATCACGAGGGACTCGAAGAGGAACCCGAGGAAGTTGAGGTCCCGCATCAGGCGCGAGGGGTCTGCTCGTAACGCGGCTACGGCAAGGGAAGGATCGACGAAGTGGCGCTTGGGGGAGCGGCGGAGCCGGTAGCGCGAGCGCAGGTGCGGCTGCCAGGCGGGCTGGTCCTCGACGACGAAAAGCCGGTTGAGGGAGCTGATATAGCCGGCGACCGTCTCGTTGGAGACGGGATCCTCGGGGCGGCTCGCGTCGGCGGCGAGCGTGCTCGCGCTGACCAGGGTGGCGACGTTGCGAGCCAGGCTTTCCAGCAGCCGGGTGATCCGCTCGGGTCGGTTTCCCGCGAGTCGCTGGGTGTCCCGGGGAACCTCGCCGAGGTAACTGCGAACCCCTCGCAGCGCCTGGGGGATCTCCAGATTTCGGAAGGCCGGCCACCCGCCTCGGGAGATCAGGTCGGCAAGGTCCTCCAGACCCAGGCCTGGGTCGGATGCGGCTGCCGGCTCACCGGACATCAGGGCTGAGAGCGAGATGTCTCCGTTGCTCGCGCCGAGCTCGAAGAGCGACATCGGGCGCATGCGGAGGCGGCTTATCCGCCCTGCGCCCGTGTGCCTGGTGTCCTCGTCGGCGGGTTGTGCAGAGCCGGCGAGGATGAACTGGCCGGGATCGACCCGCTCGTCGACGGCACGGCGAACGTGGTTCCAGATTTCCGGCGCGAGCTGCCACTCGTCGATCAGCCGCGGCACCTCGCCTGAGAGGATCAGTTGGGGATCGAGCTTCGCTGCCTCGCGGGCGTCGGCTTCGACGTCGAGCAGCGCCTCGCTCGCCGCAACTTGGCGCGCCGTCTCGGTCTTTCCGCATGCTTTCGGCCCCTCGACCAGCACAGCCCCGGTCGCGGCAAGTTGGGTGCGAAGCTCGTCGTCGGCAACTCTTGGGGAATAGGCCATCTTAATTTCTCCGAGATCATCAGATAGAAGATTGCAAAGATTTTAGACAGAAAATTGCAAAGATTCCATCTAGAAGTTTGCAAAGAAATTAGCTGGAACTTTGCAAAGATCAGCGCTCGCGCGTCGCGATCCGCTCGATCGCGACCGAGAGCGCCTGTAGCTGCTCCTGGACGCTGTGGAGTTCGCGCAGGGCCAGGGCCTCGGCGCTGAGTTTCTCTTCCTCGAGCTCTTCCTCGATCTCGGCGATTTCGGGCGCGAGGAAGCGCTGGGCGAATGAGCCGGTGAGAAGGGCGACGAAGCCGATGCCGATCAGCAGAACTATCGCTGAGACGACCTGGCCCCCTGAGGTATGCGGAGAGAATTCGGAGCCGAGGGTGGTCATCGTCGTCAGCGCCCAGTAGAAGCTCTCCCAGACGGTGAGGTGCTGTTCGCGCTCGAAGGCGGCGTAGGCGGTGCCGCCGCCGACGATCGTCAGGACAACCAGAAGTAGTGCGTACCGCACTCCCTCGAGCGAGAAGACCTCGCGCGAGAGCTGGGCCAGGCGCAGGAGGCGGAGCAGCCGCAGCAGGCGCAGGACCCGCAGGCTCTGCAGGCCCGCCGGCAGAATCGGCGGCGTCAGCACGACGATGATCACGTCGAGCGGGTGCCGCCTCACCCACGCCCAGCGATCCGGCACCACCCAGAGCATGATCACCAGCTCGACCAGGAAGGCGATCCAGGTGCTCCAGTTCAGCACCACCGCGACCGTCTCCAGCGCCCCGCCCGGTTTCGACTCGTAGATCGCAACCGTCGGCAACGTCAGCGCCGCCGCGATCAGCATCGGCGTGTTCAGTCGTTCCCGCCACTTGATCGCGCGCGCGTTCATCACGCCGCCGTTTTCGGCCTGAGCTAGCGAGGCATTCTGCTCCACCGCGACTGATTCGACGTAGAAGACAGGACCCCTAGAAATGACAAGACCCGCCGCGAGGTGGGTCGAGTCAGGTGAAGCGGGGAACCACCCCGCAGACGATTGATACCCGTACCTTCAAGTTAGCACGGCAGTCGCACCCGGCTTGACCCCCTGCGGCGGTCTACGTCTGCGGAGGGCGCCGGATCCTTCAACCCTCCGGCGGTCGATCCTAGGGATGGATTTCGCCACTTCAAGAGGCGTGGAGAAATTTTGCGAAGTCGTTCGACTTCTGTATCAGCCGTGGCGGGCGGCGTTGACCAGCGCAGGGCCAGGCTCGAGGACCTGGAAGGGCACGAAGGTCTTCTGCGCGACCGAGACGGTGATTGGGCCGACGCTGGGATCGCCGCTGGGGAGGATGTCGAAGCTGCCGGTGATGCCGTTCTGGACCGAAGTCGTACGGACGGCTTCGATCGTGCCGCTGCGGGTTTTGCCTTTGCCGATCGCGCCGAGGACGACTTCGGCGGCCTGGCCCGCGTAGGGCGCATACAGTTCGACCGGCCCTTTGAGCTCGATTTCGAGTTCGCCGACCAGCTTCTTGCCGACGCCGGTGAGGTTCTGCGGCACCTGGCCCGGGACGCTGGCGAACATCCCCTTCGACGCCTTGCCGGCGAGGTCGATCGTCGACTGCTGGGCGAAGCCGTCGGGGGCGAGCAGCTTGACCTTGGTGTTGGAGCCGAGGACGGCGACCTTGTCCTTAATCAGGCGACCGCCGTTCTCCTCGGTGAGGCCGGCCAGGAGGACGGCGTCGGGTTTGGCCATCGCCACCGTCTTCATCAGCCCGCGGTAGTTCTTCGCCTTCACGTTCCAGGCCTTGAAGCCGACGACCTTCAGGCCGAGCTTGCGGGCGGCGCCGCGGAAGGTCTTCGCCTGGCCGAGGCTGGTCGGGTCCTTGCCCGCGTAGAGGACGAAGGCCCGCTTGACGGCGTGCTTCTTGGCGAAGCTGGCGAGGCCGGCGCCCTGGTAGGCATCGTTCGGGACCACCCGCGCGTAGTTGCGGACCCCCGGGTAGAGGCTGCCGGGCTGGCCCTTGGGGCAGCTCGGGCTCGATTGGGTGAGGCAGATCAGGGTGTTGCCGGGAGAGACCATCGCCACGCCGCCGCCGGGCGCGTTGCTGAGGATCGGGATCATCGCTTCGGCGCAGCCGGAGTTGTAGGTGCCGACGACGGCGAGGACGCTGGGGTCGGCGGCGTAGGCGTTCGCATTGGCTTGGCATTGCGCTGCCGTCCAAAGGCCGGTCTTGGCGCTCGAGTCGTCGCAGGCCTGGAAGCCGACTTTGACCCCGCCGGCCTGCCAGTTGGCGTCTTCGAGGACGAGCCGAAGCGCGTCGTTCATTTGCTCCGAGCGCTGCTTCGAATCGCCCTGCAGCGGCAGGTCGGAGACGATCAGCGCCTCGGGCTGCCCTTTGCCGCCGTACTGGATCTGCCCGCAGGCGGGCGAGGCGACGGCGGTGACGTTCGGGGAGGCGGCGCGGCTGTGGCCGCCGAGGGTGAGGATCGCGGCCGCGGCAAGCAGCAGCGCGGCAATCGCGAGGTTGGGGAGGCGGAGCGACACTCGGCACCCACCCTACCCGCGGCTCCGGTCAGGTCAACCTCTTCTAGAGCTGGGTTCGGCCCTGAAACGACAAGACCCGCCGCGAGGCGGGTCGAGTCTGGTGAAGCGGGGAACCACCCCGCAGACGGCTGACAACCGCGCCCTCAAGTTAGCACGGACTCGTCCGAATTTCGCTACTTCAAGGGGTGTAACGCGAATTTTGCGAAATCGTTTGAAAGTCGTTTGACTCTCGTATCAGCCGGCGTCTTCGAGCGCCGGCTCGGCCCCGAGTTCCACGTGCGCCCTGCTGTCAGCGGTGCGGATCAGAACCAGCGTGGCGATCAGGCCGAGGATCGCGAAGCCGGCGCCGACGAGGAAGGCGGTGCTGAAGCCGTCGGTGAGGACGGCGGGGTCGTGGGAGTCGCCGATCGTCGAGTTGGCGATCGCCGCGAGGACGGCGAGACCGAGGGCGCCGCCGACCTGCTGGGAGGTGTTGATCAGGCCGCTGGCGAGGCCCTGCTCGCGGTCCTCGACCCCGGAGACGGCGGCGATCGTCACCGGCACGAAGGCGAAGCCGAGGCCGACGGCGGCGAAGAGCGAGGGACCGAGGATGTCGGCGAGGAAGCTGCCTTCGGTGGAGATCTGGCTGAACCAGACGAGGCCGATGGCGATGAAGACCATGCCGGCGGCGAGGATCGGCTTGAATCCGACTTTCGTCACCAGGCCGGAGGCGATCCCGGCCGAGAGCATGATCGCGACCGCCAGCGGCAGGTAGGAGAGGCCGGCCTTGATCGCGCTGTAGCCGAGCACCTGCTGCATGTAGAGCGAGATGAAGAAGAACATCGAGAAGAGCGAGGCGCCAACGAGGAGGCCGACGACGTTGGCGCCGGTGATCGTCCGCAGGCGGAAGATCGAGAAGGGCACGAGCGGAGCACGGGAGCGCCGCTCGATCGCGACGAAGGTGATCAACAGGATCGCCGAGGCGGCGAGCGTGCCGATCGTCTGAGCCGAGCCCCACCCAGCATCTTCGGCATCCAGCAGTGCGAAGACGAAAGCCGAGAGGCCGAGGGTGATCGTCGTCGCCCCGGCGACGTCGAAGGTGCGCACCTCCTGCTCGGCGTGGGACTCGGCGATCAGGCGCGGCGCCAGGGCCGCCGCCGCGAACCCAATCGGCACGTTTACCCAAAGCACCCATTCCCAGCCCAGGTATTCGGTCAGCACACCGCCAAGGAGGACCCCGGCGGCGCCGCCGGAGCCGGCGACCGCTCCCCAGATCCCCAGCGCTTTGTTGCGCTCGGCGCCGTCTTTGAAGGTAGTGGCGACGATCGAGAGGGCGGCGGGGGAGAGGATCGCGGCGCCGAGGCCCTGAACGGCGCGGGCGGCGATCAGCTGCCCCGAATTGCTCGCCAGCCCGCCGGCCAGCGAGGCGAGGGCGAAGAGAACGAGGCCGAACATG
>Ga0207702_10003605_pt1 | contig 14067 bp, 15 predicted proteins | sample KBSCornC62_FD_184302 | JGI IMG/M metagenome (GOLD analysis project Ga0207702, IMG submission 184302) | Corn rhizosphere microbial communities from Kellogg Biological Station, Michigan, USA - KBS Corn C6-2 (SPAdes) (version 2) | ecosystem: Host-associated > Plants > Roots > Rhizosphere > Soil ...
CACAAAGGTTTTTCTGGCTGGAAAAACATCATTGCAAGCATATTTATGGAAAACGGCTGGAAGAAAGGCATCCAGCGCCGTTTCGGACAAATTTTAGACAATTACGTACATGGCACGACTGAACACAGACCCCTTCCAGGCGATTGCGGACACTAACCGCCGCGAGATATTGATGCTGCTTTCGGCGAAAAAAATGTCGATAAACGCTCTGGCTGATAACTTTAACATCAGCAGGCCGGCAGTTTCCAAACATATCAAGGTATTGCACGAAACAGGCTTCGTCCAAATCACCGAAGATGGCCGCGAACGCTACTGCGAACTGAACCCACACGGCTTCGATGAAGTGAAGCAATGGATCACATTTTTCGAGCAGTTCTGGAAACAGAAACTACAAAATCTTGAAAATCTGCTTGATAAACGTGCAACAGAAAGTAAAAATTAAAACAACAACAGACAATGAAAGCAATATCAATTATTTCCATTCCTGTCACCGACCAGCAGGTGGCGAAGGAATTCTATTTAAAACTCGGATTCAAGCTGTTAGCTGAGGCTCCGTTTGATAACCACAAATGGATACAACTGGCATTCCCCGGGCAGGAAGCAGTATCAATCACACTTGTAACATGGTTTCCCAATATGCAGCCTGGCTGCGTAAACGGGTTTGTGATAGATACGGATGATCTCAACAGAGACATTGAAGAACTAGCGGCCAAAGGAATTACAGTAGGCAAAATAGATCAGACGCCTTGGGGCAAGTTTGCGGCTGTTGTGGATCCGGATGGGAATAGGATGAGTTTGCATCAGAAATAATTGTCTGAACTAAGATTCGTAAGATTAAAGGATGATAGGATTTTTTTCAACAAGCTGCCGCCCGAATTGATCTTATCATCTTAAAATCCTGCGAATCTTAGTTCAGACAAATTACCACCTATCAAGCCCCAACAACTTCCTCCCCAACGGGCTCAACTCAGCAACCGGGTTTTTCTTCTCACGTTCCAGCGGATCACCAGGGAAGGCGTAACCCTGCATGGCTTCGCGACTCTGCCAGCTGTTGATGCGCCATTGGCGAAGCTCTTCATTATCTTCCTCTGCAGGCATCATCGAAATGTATTGGGCAATGCGCACTTTATTGCCGCTCGTATTCGGCCTGATACCGTGGGGCTCAAGGCTGTTAAAGATGAGCAGGTCGCCTGCTTCCATTTTTACCTTTACCAGTTCAAATCCAGTCGTATCCGGTTTGTAATGGTCGCGATCCTCAGGCTGTGTTAATTTCCAGGTATTGTATGTGCGGTATAATTCAGGTATGCACTGGAAGCCACCCATATTCTCGTCGGTTTGATCGGCCAGCGCCAAAACTCCCTGCACATTTACAGGTTTGGTTTCGGGATCGTAATCCCAGTGGATAAATCCCTTGTATTCAAATCCGGGACGTAACGGAAAGTTGAGGTTTGCCCGGTCAATGGTTACCCATAGTTTTTCGGTTCCCCAAACATCGGCAAAAGCTTGATGCACTCTTGGATATTGCCGATTATCCCACATGTATTGCTGGTTATATATTTCAACCATGCCGGTATTGTTCAGCTCGGTCATCTGCATTTTTACATTGGGGCGTTTGTACCAGCTTTCGATATCGTTGGGATCCTTATCCTCGTATTGCCACAGGTAATCAGCCATGCGTTGAGCTTGCTCTCTCGGAACTGCATTTTTAATAACTACGTAACCGTTCTCGATCCAGAATTTCCAGTCGTCTTCACTCAATACGCGTAGCGGTTGGCCATCGCTTCTATCATTCAGCTTAGTTACGCTCGACTTAGCCGTTGATGGGTTGCCAGGTATTTCCTTATGTGCATTATTTGGCGTCATTGTCATCGTCATCGTCGCCATGGTTTGATTTTCCGTTTTCATGTTTACAATTGATTACGATTCAAAGGTAGAAAGGCTTTGAGCGCCGACTCTCCTTTACAATGACCAATATTTGCTCTGTATTGACCAAATGTTTATTTTTATGTCACGTTAAAAGGCAATGAACGAGATACAGCTGGAAAAAGTGGAGTTTGAACCAGGGAAATCATTTAAACTGTTCTCCCCGCGATTGCGCAATACATTCTTATGGCATTACCATCCTGAATATGAATTGGTGTATGTGGAGGCCGATGCCGGTATCCGTCACGTAGGCTCACATATCTCGGGCTATACCCAAAGCGACCTCGTTTTTATCGGTAGTAACATACCTCATCTTAATTTCGATTACCGCCTCAGGAGCGACTACCACCAGGTAGTGATTCAATTGCGAGAAAACTTTATGGGCGAAGCGATCGGCACAGCACCTGAATTTTCAAATATCAATCAATTATTCAGACGATCTGGCTCCGGCATCGCATTTCATGGCGAGACTAAAGCCGTGGTCGCGAATCGGCTCAAAAGAATCCATGAGCTAACGGCTTATAATCAATTGATTGAGCTGATGGACATTTTCCAGTTCCTGGCGCATTCTTCAGAATATGAGATATTGAATGATGATCACATCAGCCTGCAATTTTTCCTAAAGGATAAAATACGCATGGGCGCCATATATGAATACATCGACGCTAATTATAATTTGAAGCCTGATGTAAATGTTGTGGCCGAAAAAGTCCACCTCACCACGCCCGCCTTTTGTCGCTATTTTAAGCGCCAAACCAAAATGACCTTTACCGATTTCGTAAACCAGTACCGTATCGATATGGCCAAAAACCTACTGATGCAGGATAAGAATATCACGGAGACCTGCTATGCGGTTGGCTTCGAAAGCCTATCCTATTTCAACAAGCTTTTCAATAAAATCGTCGGAAAAAATCCGTCCGCCTTCAAAAGTTCATGGCTCGAAAATAGCACAAAACAGCATTAACCAACTTCAATTAACAATTACAAAATACTTGATAATAAGCGATATAAATAAAAATATCACTCTCAGAAATTGTTAATAACTATTAATAACCCTATTTCATAAGAACCCGTATAAGTCACTGTTTAGGAACTTTTTATGCCCCTAATGATAAAACTATGAAAAGAGAAATCAGTGGACTTTTGATGATAGGCGTTATGTTCTTTTCGTGCGCAAAGGAACAGGTAAAACCAAATACTACAACTACACAGGTAACAACACAAACTACCGGCACCAGCCAAACGTTACAAACTGGCAGCACCAACACCGGAAGCAGTACTACAACTACCGACGATGTAAATGGCTACCTGCGTGTTAAACTTGCTAAAGATTCTATCAATACCGACGGCATCCTCATCGAATTTAACCCGGCAGCAAGCGCGGCTTATGTGGCTGGCGAAGATGCTCCATCACTACAGGGTTTTGGTGTAGTAAGCCTGGCCAGCCTGTCTAGTAATAACATACCATTGGCTATCAACGAAATGCCCTTAACGGCCAAAGGAGCGTCGATAGGACTACGGGTAAATGTAAAATCGGATGGCGTTTATACGCTTAACATGCAGCAGATCAATGCCGTGCCGAGTACCTATTCGCTTTGGCTGATGGATGGCTACAAAAAAGATTCGCTCGACATGAGATTGTATCCAACTTATGCCTTCAACGTTTATACTGCTGACACTACATCATTTGGAAGTCACAGGTTTAAACTGGTGATAAAGCACCAATAATAACATCCCGAAATTTTTCATTTCAGAACAAACATTAACCCGTTTTAGCTTATCTTGGTCAGGATCAATCTGACCAGATGAAATTCATAGCCATCCTTGTATGCGCCCTTACTTTGGGTCTTGTATGGGCGCTTCAAACACAATTCGGCGACATCCCTCCTATTGGAAAATTTCTTAATCCTGGCACCGGCTTCTGGCAAAATGCTGAAGGAAAGGACAAGGCTAAAGACGAGGAATTAAAACTAGACGGCCTGCAGGGCAAGGTTACCATCCGCTACGACGAACATCGCATCCCCCACATTTTTGCTGAAAACGATCACGACCTTTACTATGTCCAGGGCTATCTGACTGCCCGCGACCGCCTTTGGCAAATGGACATACAAACCCGTGCAGGTGCCGGCCGGTTATCGGAAGTTGTCGGACCAAAAGCATTGGACATCGATCGGTATCACCGGCGTATGGGCATGACCTATGGCGCTGAAAACTCGTTACGGGGGATGATGAAAGATCCGGAAAGCCGAATGATGGTAGAAGCTTATACCGAAGGCGTAAACAGTTACATCCATCACCTTAAACCAAAAGATTACCCGATAGAGTTTAAACTATTGGATTATGCCCCCGAAGATTGGAAGCCCATCAACTGCGCTTACCTGCTCAAAAACATGTCGGAAACCTTAGCGGGTGGTTCGGACGATTTTGCCATGACCAACAACCTTAAAGTTTTTGGCACGGCGACAGTTAACGACCTCTTCCCGGATTATCCTTTTCATGAAGATCCCATCATTCCAGGCGGCACCAAATGGAATTTTACACCTCTGCCAATTCCCAAGCCTTCGGGTGCGTTTATTGCACAAATGACCGATAACATCAAAGCAAAAGAAATAGAACCGGGTGTAGGCAGCAATAACTGGGCGATATCCGGCAGCAGATCGGCAAACGGCTACCCTATCCTGGCCAATGACCCGCATTTGAATTTGACATTCCCATCCATTTGGTATCAAATACAGATGTCGTCGCCGACCGTAAATGTTTATGGCGTTTCATTACCGGGCGCGCCCGGAGTGGTCATCGGTTATAATCAAAATATCAGCTGGGGTGTAACTAATGTGGATGCTGATGTGATGGATTGGTACCAGGTAAAATTCAGGGATAATAGTAAAAACGAATATTGGTACAATAACCGTTGGAATAAAACCACAAAAAGAGTTGAGGTTATTAGCATAAAGGGCCAGAAGCCGCTAGTGGATACTGTAATCTATACCCATCATGGACCTGTGGTTTATACCAATGTTGCACAAAAACCGAAAGAAGGGCGCGAAGACATACCTGTTGGCGATGCCTGCCGCTGGATCGCGCATGACGAATCGGATGAGTTCAAAACCTTCTATTTGCTTAACCGTGGCAAAAATTACGATGATTACCGCAAGGCGCTCAGCTACTATACTGCCCCGGCGCAAAACTTCATTTTTGCAGATAGAGACAAAGATATCGCCATAACACCTAATGGTAAATTCCCGCTTAAGTACCGCGACCAGGGCAAATATATCCTGGATGGCAGCGACCCTGCCGACGACTGGCAAGGTTGGATACCTTACAACCAGAACCCTACAGTAAAGGACCCACCGCAGGGATTTGTACGATCGGCCAATGAATCACCGGCTGATCAAACTTACCCCTATTATCTCAACTGGCGCTTCGAATTATACGACCGCGGAAAACGGATCAGCGACCTGCTGAAAGCCATGAAGAACGCTACAGCCGACTCGATGCGCATGATGCAGATGGATAATTATAGCATGCGTGCACATGATGTGCTGCCTGCGCTGTTAAAATATATTGATGCATCCAAATTAAATAAGGAACAGACTGAAGCGTTGGGCCTCGTCAAAAAATGGAATTTACGCTTTGATGCGGATTCGGAAGGTGCTGGTGTTTTCAATGCATGGTGGCTGAAATTTTATGACCTGGTTTGGGACGAGTTTGATAATAGCAATATGATACTGAACAAACCATCCTTCGACCGGACCGAAAAATTATTGCTGACGGAACCCGGCTCCAAATGGTTTGATATTGTCAAAACCCCGGCTAAAGAAACCTGCACCGATATTGCGACCATGGCATTTATCTTATCGGTAAATGACCTGATAAAACAATACGGCGAGCCCGGCAAAAAATGGCAATGGGGCGATATAAAGGATACCCATATCAACCACCTGGCCAACTTGCCTGGGTTTGGAACGGGGCATTTTTCCGCTGGTGGCACCGGATCTGTTATAAACGCGTTGAAAGGCGGCAACGGCCCGTCATGGCGAATGGTGGTGCAAATGGGTCCTGAGGTAAAAGGTTACGGCATTTTCCCCGGCGGTGAATCAGGCAATCCGGGCAGCTATTATTATGACGATATGTTTGAAACCTGGAAAGATGGCAAATTAAATGATCTCCTCTTCCTGAAATCGGCAGATGAAAAATCAGATCGGATTAAATCCACTTTAACCTTAAGTACTAAATAACATGTTATTCCTCATCATACTTATTCTCACTTTTATTTGCAGTTACTTTTGGCCGTGGTGGGTTATGGCAATTATTGCTTTTATAGCAGCCTTCATCTGCAACAAAAAACCGGGTCTGTCTTTTTTTATGGGATTTGCGGCGGTATTTGTTGCGTGGGCAATCGTGGCACTTCTTAAAAGTCTTCCTAATGATAATGTGCTCGCAGAACGGGTTGCCAAATTGATGCAATTGCCAAATTGGCCGCTACTATTGCTGGTAACCGCATTTATTGGCGGATTAGTTGGTGGGGTTGCCGCACTCTCAGGTGCCCTCGTAAAAAAAGCCTTCTTTAAAAAATGAAAAAAGCGCCTCGATGGGCGCTTCTCTGATATGATTGAAGACAATTTTATAAATCTGATAGTGCTGATTTCAGATTTTTTACTGACGCGCTGTGGTTTTTTGCACCTGCGAAAATCTCCTGGGCGGTGGCGTCATCTCCATAGAATGCGTTGTTAGCGGCATTATCTATCGCCAGGCTTGAGCCGTTGATACTGATGCCGGCAAACAAGCCGCGGCTACGGGAGTAAGAATATATTTCGGCCTCCGCTTTATAATCTGTATTAGCAGACGTGCTGCGCCCAACAGGACCAGCTGCCGCTGATGCATCGCCACCAATGGTAACGTCACCTCTTTTTACTTCGGTCAACACGCCTTTGTGACGGAATACCAACACCAGGTCGACCGATTGAATACCGATTTGCGGACCGATGCTGCCACCTGTCAATGTCACAAAAACGGGATCGCTCCATGAACCATTATCCAGTTTCACGATGGCTACGCCCCTGCCGCGCTTGCCGCCGATGCCAATACCAGCATTGATCAGATTCGGAACAATCACGATGCCCTGGCACTCAGAAATAAGGTCGTGCGGAATCTCTTCTTTCATCTTCCCAAATTCCTTGAGCACTTTGGCAGCATCATCCAGCTTTTCGGTTTGCTTATCAGCAGTTTTAGCCGAGGTAAATACCATCAGTAAGCACAATAAAACGGGGATACCTATAACTTTTAATTTTTTCATGATTTCTTTCAATAAATAGTGTTGCTTTTAAAACCACAAAAAAAATAAAATAGTTTGAAAATCTTAGGCACGTTCTATCATACAGATGTAACAACAAGCCTCTGAATTTCGGGCGTGCAGGTATTCGACCTCGGGATGCGCATCAAATATTTCAGGGATCATTTCATCAACGTCCCTATCGCCAACCAGCGTTGTAAACACCATCATTTGATCTTTGCTATAACCAATCAACGACAGCGGGAAACTTTTCTTATTGGCTTTGATCTCGGGCGGGAAGCGATAAACGTCTTTATATTCTTCCACTTCTTCGGCATTGATAAAGATTGGCCCCGGCTGATTAAATGGATTATCGACCTCGAAGGAACTGTGTGTCAGCAACAAACGCCTGTCGACGCCTTTATTGAATGGCTTCAGCGACACCCGGCACGGACCAGAGCCTGTAGCAACCTGTTCAATTACCTGGTGGCCAAAGTCATCTTTTCGGGTTTGGCGAATGCGTTGTGCATAAACTTTGGATAATGGTACGATTTTAAACTTATTCATAATTTTTAAGATTGATGATCAAATTTCCGGTCATCTGACGGTGATTAAAACCCGGAACTTGCTCAAATACTCGCCGAGTTGGGACGCACCTACGGAGCGTTTCTATTCTTATGGCCATTTTATCTACAAACCGGTGACTCCCACGGAGCCGATAAATCATTTGCCCATCCGCACATTTGCACATCTGCACATTCCCTATCTTTGCGCCGATGAATAACCCCGACAAGCAGCAAGTATTTTCAATCAACACCGAACAGGAATTTGCTGAGGCTGCATTATCAGTTTTTCGTTTCCAGGCAGAGAACTGCAGGGTTTACCACGAATTCATTTCTAATCTTGGCGTCGATCCTGCTGAAGTAAGCAGAGTTGAGAAGATTCCGTTTTTACCCATCAGCTTTTTCAAATCACATCAAGTTGTAAGTGACTCTGTTGTCCCGGAAGTCACTTTTACAAGTTCGGGTACAACCGGTATGATCAACAGCCGCCATATCGTAACGGATGTAAGCTGGTATGAAGAAAGTTTCCGGAAAGCTTTCGATTTATTTTATGGTGATATCAAAAGCTATTGTGTACTTGCGTTACTCCCATCCTACCTCGAGCGCGAGGGATCGTCATTGATTTACATGGCGGAGGATTTGGTTAAAAGATCGGAGAATCCAGATAGCGGCTTTTACCTCTACAATCACGACGATCTGTTTAGGCAACTTAAACGACAACAGGAACTTGAGAAACCCACAATTCTAATAGGGGTCACATTTGCCTTGCTCGATTTCGTGGAGCAATACCGGCTCAATTTCCCCCAACTGGTTGTGATGGAGACAGGCGGCATGAAAGGCCGGCGCAAAGAGATGATCCGCGAGGAGTTGCACCAAACGTTATGCGGTGGCTTTGGTGTTAAATCCATTCATTCGGAATATGGGATGACGGAGCTTCTGTCGCAGGCCTACTCCAAAGGCGACGGTATCTTTAATTGCCCTCCATGGATGCAGATTATTACCCGGGACACGAATGATCCTATGACGAATCTAAATGGCAGCCAAACCGGCGGCATTAATGTGATCGATCTGGCCAATATCAACTCCTGCTCTTTTATCGCAACACAGGATCTGGGCAAAGTTTACCCCGGTGGATCATTCGAAGTACTGGGTCGGTTTGACAACTCCGACATACGGGGTTGCAATCTGCTTATAGCTTAATAAGTTGATTGAATTGACTGGTTGATTAAGTTGATTGGTTAATTAGTAGATTCTGACATCTTCAACCTTTATAACTTTTATAACCTTTTTAACTTAATCCAACTCATTTAAACCTAACTCAAGAATTAATGATTAATTTTGCTTCACATCAAACCAAGATGAAGCAATGATTGACAAGTTTTTGAACGACCAGCAGGACCCTAAGGCTGTCGAAAAAGTATATACCCGGTTAGTTGACCTGCTGACCACAGGCGAAGAGATTATTTACATCGCAACACAAAAAAAACCCCTGGTAAATATTTTGCCGGACTGTGTGGCATTAACCAACAAACGCGTACTATTCTTTACCCCGGCAAACCTTGGTTTATCTATCAAATTCATTGATTTTGTGTGGAAAGATATCGTAGATGTAAACTTCAAAGAAGAGATCATTGGCGCAATTTTCACCGTAAAAACAACCAACCAGGCCGAAATGGGTGTTGATTATCTGCCCAAAGTTCAAGCCCGTAAGCTATACCAGTACGCACAGGAACGTAAAGAAGAAGAGCGTGAAGCACGCCGCCAGCGCGATCTTGAAGAAAAACGCGCCGAGTCAGGCTCATTCGGCTTTGATCGCAATGCGGCCCAGCAACCAGTTGCACCTCCGGCAGCGGAACCGGAGCCAGTTCCAGCGGCTTCGCAACCAACATCAACACCACTGGTTGTTCATGTTGAAGAACGGGATGAACTGACCGAAAAGCTCAAAAAACTTCGCACCCTTTTTGACCAGGGACTAATCTCGCAGGATGAATACAACTCGAAGAAATTAGAATTATTAAGTGACCTCTAGTATGAGGTGAAAGGATAAAGGTTAAAGGCGAAAGGTTGGCTTTTCGCCTTTTCTTTTTCCTTTGTTCCGCTCCCCCTGTCTGTGTCTTCACAGACAGCTTCTGTCCTTAATATAGTTTCCCTCGCCTTTGCAGGTGTTGTCACCGGCAAATCTGGACCAACGAGCGACTTATAAAAGCCGCTCATCAAAATTAAATGGTGATTTATTAGTGATTTTAGCCTTATCGGCCTTAGGATGCAATGGATTCATTAAGTAGTTAAATTCTTCGGGTACCAACGCCGAAGGCACCTTTAATAGCAAATACTCACTCCTGTCCAAAAACGAATTGCCGACTTGTTTTAACACATTGGGTTCAGGGTATTTATTCCAGTTGTCGGGTAATTCAGATACGTCTACCGTTGTAAAATCGTCGGGAGCCTCTATTGTCAGAAGCACCATTCCGGCAGGAATATTGGTGGCGGACAAATGCGCCAGAACCTCTAAAACAGCCAGCGAACGCGAGGAAGCCAAATACAACATTGACCTGCCCACGCTGTTCCATCGTCCACCGTACAGGCGCGCGCCCATGCCGGTGAGATCATCAGCGTATTTGGCGTTACAGATACGATACAGTATCATCAGGCGAAGATGCCGTGCTCGATACGGCCCAGCTCTTTAAAGATCATGTCGAAACCGATTGAAGTATCCAAAAGTGAAACCGGGGTTTCGCCTTTAAAAGCATGAAGCGGCGTTTTCATCCAGGTTTTGAACTTATCTAATGAACCAAACACTTCCTCGCCGCGGGTGTAAAGACGCGCCAGCTCAACGGCCTTCTCGGCATACTCGGTTTTGATGATAGCCTCATCATCGTAACGCTGCAAAGTGCGCTCTGAAATGTGTAAAATATCGGAAAACTCTTCGAGGGTGAGGGATATCCGTTTGGCTAGGGACAAAAGCAAGCGCTTGGGCAAACCATTACGTGTAAGCTGCAGCACATCGAAATCACTCATCGCATCGGCAGCGCGGGCATGACCAAACAAACTGCCAAACAAAGTATTTTGACTTTGGGCAACATAAACGGCCATCGGCTCGCTTACATAAAATTTCGACTCCTGCTTTTTATTTTCGGACATTTATCCAAATTTAAAAACATTTTGTCGCATTTCAAAATTTATTCGGCAACAATCAAAAAATAATTCTTCTTGCCTTTTTGCGCAACAAGGAATTTACCACCAATCAGGTTATCAGCATTATAAGTATCTTCCGGCGAGCCTATCTTATTTTTATTTATGGCAACGCCACCACCCTGTATCATTTTACGTGCCTCGCCTTTGGAAGGGAATATAGAAGTGCTGGTCGCAAGCAAGTCGGTAATGTTGACACCCTGTTTCAAATCGGCTATTGAAACCTTGTAATTGGGCACCCCGTCAAATATACCCAGCACCTCAGCTTCCGTCAATTGACCAAGGAATTCGATTCCTGTATTGCCAAACAGAAACTCAGATGATTGAATCGCCTTATCGTATTCCGCTTCGCCATGGGTACGGATAGTAATATCTTTTGCCAAAGCCTTCTGCAAAGCACGCAAATGTGGCGCACCTGCATGTTCAGCCTCGAGGGCCTCGATAGTTTCCTTATCAAACAAAGTAAATATCCGGATATAGCTTTTAGCATCCTCGTCGCTGGTGTTGAGCCAGAACTGGTAGAACTTATATGGCGAAGTCTTCTCAGGATCGAGCCAGATATTGCCGCCCTCGGTTTTTCCGAATTTGGAACCGTCAGACTTTTTGATCAATTGAGTAGTCAAAGCAAAAGCATCACCCCCATCTTTACGGCGGATCAATTCGGTACCGGTAACAATATTACCCCACTGGTCGGAGCCGCCCATCTGCAAAGCACAGTTGTTATGTTTCCACAAGTAGTAAAAGTCGTATCCCTGAACAAGTTGGTAAGTGAATTCGGTGAACGACATGCCTGTATCGCCGCCGAGACGGTTCTTAACCGAGTCTTTGGCCATCATGTAGTTGACGGTGATATGCTTACCAACGTCACGGATGAAGTTGAGGAAAGTATATTCTTTGAACCAATCGTAATTGTTCACCATTTGTGCGCTGTTAGCGCCACAATCAAAATCGAGGAATTTCTCCAGTTGGCCCTGGATACCGCGAAGATTATGTTGAAGTACATCTTCCGACAATAAATTACGCTCCTGCGATTTGCCTGAGGGATCCCCAACCATACCGGTAGCACCACCAACCAAAGCAAATGGCTTATGACCGGCCCGCTGAAAATGGATCAGCGTCATGATCTGCGCCAGGCTGCCCACATGGAGTGAATCGGCAGTGGGATCAAAGCCAATATAACCCGAAACCATACCTTTATTCAACAACTCTTCCGTTCCGGGCATTATATCGTGCAGCATGCCCCGCCAGCGTAATTCTTCAACAAAATTCATCGTATTCCTGTTCAAAGCCGCAAATATAAAAGAATATTCGGCTCGCTTACCCGTGTAATCATAACATCAAATCGGTGTAATCATTGAACTTCGAAAGGGCGAATCCCGGATTATTTGCGTATCTTGACAAAAATGCAGCCTGAAGTGAACCTTTATGAATTTTTTGTCGCACTATTACTTCGATCGGGAAACCACGAACTGTTACCACACTTTAGGTACGGTTTTGCCTGATCTTTTGAAAAATGCGAACAAGAATATCAATCTTCACCCCGAAAAACTGACACACCCCGACCCGGAGATCAGCGACATCATTTTAGGCTGGAAAAAGCACCTCGAAGTAGACCGCTATTTTCACACCTCTCAGTTCTTTATTACCCGTTCGAGTGAATTAAGACAACTGCTGGAGCCCGCCATAAAAGGCTCACCCGTCAAGTCATTCTTCCTGGGGCATATCACGCTCGAGCTGATACTCGACAACCTGCTATTGACCACCCACAAGGTATCAGCCGATGATTTCTACGATCACTTGATATCCTGCGATCTCGAAACAATAGAGCAATTCCTCCATTTTTCCGGACTTCAGAACACCGACGAATTCTTCAGATTCTACGAAAACTTCATACGCAGCCGCTATCTGCAAACCTATACCGACACACAGCAAATTGCTTATGCACTTCGCCGCATCTGCATGCGTGTGTGGCACGATCCTTTTAATACCGAGCAGGAGGGCCGCATGAATGCTATTATTTCGGCTTACCGGGACGAGCTTTATAATAGCTTTATTACCATATTCGACTTGATCGAGTATAAGCTAAATCACCACTAAGCTTAACGCGACGGCTTAATCGGTGCAATCATCTTCATAAATCGGTGAAAATCATCTAAAAACCAGCATTTAAAGACTAAAAAACTTTTTATTACTCAAAAATATATCCGTACCTTTGCAGTCCCAATTGCATTGGGAAAAGGAGAAATTTATTTTGGCAAAAAAACAAGAAGCAGAAAAAGAACTCAAAGCTAAGGAAGCTGAACTCGACGCAGTAAAAGCATCCAAGGAAAAAGAAAACATTGAATCAGAAGCTGATTCATTATCGATCGACGAGATCAAATCAACCATCGCAGCTACAGCAAACGAAGATTTTGACTGGGACGCTGATGACAAAAAATTCGGTAATTACAGCAATGCCGACCGTGAAAAATTCGAAAAAATGTATGATGGCACTTTCAATTCCATCAACAAAGGCGAAATCATTAGCGGTATCGTTGTAAGCATCAACAGCAAAGACGTGGTATTAAACATCGGTTTTAAATCTGATGGTTTGGTATCCGTTTCAGAATTCCGTGATACGCCTGATCTCAAAATCGGCGACTCTGTAGAAGTTTTTGTTGAATCGCAGGAAGACGCTAACGGGCAGTTGGTACTATCACGCAAACGTGCAAAAACACAGAAATCATGGGAGCGCATTAACCAGGCACTGGAAAATGACGAAATCATCACCGGTTTTGTGAAGAGCAGAACCAAAGGTGGTTTGATCGTAGATATAATGGGCGTAGAAGCCTTCTTACCAGGCTCACAGATCGACATCAAACCTATCAGGGATTACGATGTATATGTGGGCAAAACTATGGAGTTCAAAGTTGTTAAGATCAACCACGAGTTTAAGAACGTAGTGGTATCGCACAAAGTGCTAATCGAAGACGATTTGGAAAACCAAAAAACAGAAATTGTTGCCAAGCTTGAAAAAGGCCAGGTATTGGAAGGCACAGTTAAAAACATTACCGACTTCGGTGTATTCATCGACCTTGGTGGTGTTGACGGCTTGTTGCACATTACCGACATTTCATG
>Ga0207702_10003615_pt1 | contig 14048 bp, 17 predicted proteins | sample KBSCornC62_FD_184302 | JGI IMG/M metagenome (GOLD analysis project Ga0207702, IMG submission 184302) | Corn rhizosphere microbial communities from Kellogg Biological Station, Michigan, USA - KBS Corn C6-2 (SPAdes) (version 2) | ecosystem: Host-associated > Plants > Roots > Rhizosphere > Soil ...
CGAAGCGAAGGCGTTCTTCCATAACCGAACTCGCTTTCCACGGCATCCACACCTCCCGCTTGCAAAAAAGCGAAAAGTGTAACCCATGTGTCCGGTACGAATTGTCACCTATGTCTCGGGCCGCTCAACAAGGTTGTAAGCGGTCAAGTCGCGGTGATAGAACCGCCGCGCGCCGCTGCCTCGCAACGGGATTTCCGCATAATGCCTTCGCGTGCCACCCGCCAGAAATGCCCGATCTGCGGCGAAAGCCGGTTTCGTCAGAAGTTCCCGATCGATCGTTCCGGCGAGCGTTTCCACATCGTTGCGTGCGAAGCCTGCGGCTTCATTTTTGTGATTGATCCTCCCGCGGATACGGCGAGCCACGCCGAAGAAGGTCAACAACTGGTCTGGCGATTCCGCTCGCGCCACGAACAAATCCGGCGCCTCCTGCTCGCGCATCTCAAGCCGGGCGCATCGGTGCTGGAGATCGGCTGCGGTCGCGGTGAGCTCGGATACATCATGCGCAACGACCCGCTCAGCTATATCGGCTACGAGCCGGCGCATGGGCTGGCGGAGTTCGGGATCGCAGCCGGCGTGAATATCGTGCGCGAGCCATATTTCGGCGGCATGTCGGCGGATGCGGTCGTGATCGATAACGTGATCGAGCATGTCACTGAGCCCGCCCTGATGATCCGGACCGCGGCCGAGTCGCTCAAGCCGAACGGACTCCTGATCGTGATCACGCCGAACGTCGACGACATCCGACGTCTTTCCGCCAGTTGGCGCCAAAAGTATCTATGGGTGCCGCCCGACCACATCAATTACTTTTCGGCGCGCGATATTTCCCGGATGTTCCGCGATGCCGGGATCATCGATCGGCGCTTCCGGTTTTCGCCGCTCACGCTGTCGGACTGGAAATATTTCCCGCGCGCGATCGCCGAATGCCTCGGTCTTTCGATCCTCGGTCATAACGTCTTTGGCGTCAAAAATTAACGCGCACGGACCCTGGTCCGGACGCAGGCCGCGATATCGTGAACCCGCGGTCGAGCCTCGCGACCGCGCCGGACGCGCCGTCCATGATTGGACGATGTTTGGCTCACTAAGTCGTCCCGGCGAACCGCGCTGCTCGTAGCAGGCTTCACCCTCGCAGGATGACGAGGGCTTCCCGGTAAAGATGCGAGACCCAGATCACCAATGCGCTGAACAGCAGGAACAGCACGATATTGTTGCAATCGGCAGGGGTCAGCGGGTTGAATTCGAAATGTGGCGGCATGAACGTCCACCAGACGATCGGAATGGTGAGAACAGCCGCAAAGATCCCGGCCGGTGCGCCCGCCAACAGGCTGGCCGCCAGGATGGCGGGAAAGAAAGTCGCGAAGTACAGCGCCGTCCCAAACGATACCAGGATCGCCTGCGTGGTGGCCGCGAGCAGCAGCGCGAGCAGCGCCAGCGCAAAGGCGGACGGCGACCACGGTTTTAGCCTGAACAGGTAATCCGTATTAGTACGCATCGACCGCTCGCGAAAAACCCAACCCAGAAAGCCGGAAGCTAGCGGAGGAACAGCCCGAAAGAAAGCGTTGCCGGCCAGAAATCCATCCGGGTTAACGCTGGCCGGCCGGGAATAAATTCGCGCCATTCGGTCCGGGCTGCGAAACCGCACTGCAGCATCGTTCGTTCCTTGCAAGGACCTCGATCAAAGGATCATTCCGATGCGACGACTGCTTGCCGTTCCCGCCGTAACGATATCCGTGTTGAGCGCCGGCCTGTTCGCCGCACACGCCGGGCCGCACGGCTGCTACCGCAGCCATGGTTGTCATTGATGCCGTGATCGATGGCCGCCTGCCGCGCCCCTGCCCGTGCGGTAATGGATCGCCGCGCGCAGCGACCCGTTCGGGCGGGCGCATGTTCATAAAAGCCTGGCGCGGACGAACAGCGCCCGAAGCGCGGCGGTCGCCTGCACCCGCAGTATCGCGTTTTCGGCAGCACCGCCGAGCGCGTTGACGGCGTCGCGATGCAGCGAGCGAAACTCCATCCATTCCACCGCGCTGAGATTGGTGATGAAGCGATAGGCGCTGCCCACGCCACGGTGTCAATCGCGATCGTCTCGCCGTTCAGCCTGACCTTGAAGATCGCGGTCAACGGCGTCCGGGAGTCCGACGCGTCGCTCATGCCGGAGCCGTAGGCCGCGCGTGGTCGGGACCAAGCGCCACGCGGATGCGCGATAGCGTGTTACGAGGGTTGCGAGGCGGCAAGCCGCGGCCCCGACGTCGCATCGTTCAGGTTTGGCACCACGACGAGGCGATTGAATTCGCCGTCACGATACGCCTTCAAGAAGCCGTCGTAGTTTCTGATCGAGACGCAGCCATTGGATTGGCCGGTCGGGCCCAGCATAAAGCTGTGCGTCAGCAGTCCCGAGCGTCCGAGCGTGGCGCTGGCGTCCACCGGCGTCATGCGCAGCGCCGCAACGCCGTGAAATAGTTTTTCGCGCGGCTTCAGGTCGTAGACCGCAGGCGGGGTCGCGCCGACCATTCGCTCGCCGACATGCTCGGGGTCGTCCATCAAACTGCCCATTCCGGAATGGGCCTCGAGCCGGATGCCGCTCGGCAGATAAACCGCATGCGCGGAGATGTCGTAGACCGCGGTCTGCTTGTCATAGCCGAGCGCCGCGAGATCCGGGCCATCATGATACATCCCGGTGTCGGGCCCCAGCGAGGCCAGCGAGAATTTCGGCGTGGGTATCAGGTCGGATAGTTTTTGCAGGATCGAACGCTCGGGCGGCGCGGCGGTGGAAGCGGTGACGGAAGCGGTAACACCCACGGCATCGTTCTGTGCCTCTACCCTGAGCTCAGGCGGACGGGAGCGCGGCAGCGGCACCGGACCTGATGTCGACGGCTTGGGCTCCTCGAGAGCGGCGGTCTGCATATCGGGCGACTGCAGTCTTTGCGCCAGCTCGGTCTTGGCATGCTGCAGTTTCAGTTCGAGTTCCGAGGACCAGGATTGAACCAGACGCCGCGGCGACAAATTCACCGGCGCCCGGGTCGGGATCGGCTGGAAACGTTCGTCGAAATTCAGGGAATCGCCGGCCGGCGGGACCGAAGCCAGCACCATGCTTGAGGGATTGAATCCGGCGACCCAGGCCGCCGCGCCGGAGGCCAAGGCAAACGCAGCGAGAAGCGGGCCGATCTTGCCCAACGAAAGGCCGCCCGAACGCACCGTGGCAGGACGCACCGTGGCGGGATGCACCGTGGCAGGACGCGACGTGCTACGACGCGACGTGCCAGGACGCGACGTACCAAGACGTCTTGGCCGATCCCCATCGGTCGCCACGTAAACCATACGTCCCCCGCGTTCGGCGCCTCGCAGCGAGACTCGCCGAATACTGACCCCCATCTGGGGCCGCAACTTTGGCATATTCGAGACAAAAGGGAAGCGCTAAGCGAACAACGGGAGAACGTTAGGGCGATCCTTCCGCAGACTCGTCCGACGATTTCCGCCGGCTCCGCCCCATTCGGAGATATTTAATCAATTGGTCCCTAGCATCGAGGTCACCCTCAAGCGAGGTGGCGTCATGCGTTCGATCGATCGGGTTTCGGGCAGTTTTCTGGTGATCCTGTTCAGCGGAGTCGCGTTGCTGTGCGGCAGCCTGCTGTTTGCGACCCTGGGATAACCTGCTGTAACTGCTGCAAAACCTGCCCTGATCGGCCGCTATGGCGGGGTCAGGATAGCGTGGCCGCTGACCCCGGGCAAAAGCTCGGGCGCCTCCCCCGTGACCTCCCCGATCGCCCTCACCGACTGGCTGGCCGGATCGACCCGTCCGCCGATTTTCGCCAGCTTTGCCGGATAGGTCTTGCCTGAATCGTCGACCCTGAGCTGAAACGGCGTTCCGGGCCTGAGCCATCCGAGCCAACGCGCCGGCACGGTCATTTCGACCTCCAGCGCACGGTCGTCGACCACCTCGATCACCGGTTGGCCCGGCTTGGCGTATTCATACGGGTGCATTTTCTGCTCGACGGTGACGCCGGCGAACGGTGCTGCAATCGAACATTTCGAAACCAGCGTTTCCGCGGCAGCGAGGTCGGACTTGGCCTTCAACACTTCGGCGGCCGGGATATCCAGCTCGAGCGGCGTCGTGGTTTTCTGCGTGGCGGCGCGGCGGTCGATCTCCAGGGTTCGCGCGGCTTCGGTCAATGCGGCCTGGGCATGCGTCAGCTGCGCATTCGGCAGCGCGCAATCGAAGCTGACCAGCACGTCCCCCTTTTTGAAGCGATCGCCAACGCGCGCTGCGATGGCATCGATCCGCGCCGCGATCTCGCTCGACAGCGTCGCCGCGTGAATCGGCACCAATCGCGCGGGCACCTCGGAGGCATCAGCCGAAGCGCCGCCGCAGATCGCGGCAGCAACAAAGATTACCGTCCGCCATGGTTTTTGCGGTCGACGGCGTTCGATCACTTTTCTGGATATCGTCATGGCAGGCGAAGGCTGGAGCAAAAGCGCGGCGGCGCTCTCACCATGACCACGCGCGCGGCGGCAGCGCAACCGTGCGGCGGTGCAGTCGTCGCGAAGCCCACCGAGCGCGCTTTGGTTATGCTGGATGCCGTTTTACTTCGGAGCCTGGCCCGGCTGGGGTGACGGCGGCGCGGGGGCGTCCTTGTCGAAGCTGCAGGTCGACGCGAACGGCACGTTCGGCTGGTCCCAGCTAAACGCTTTGCCGTCGGCGCCGATGCAGGTCCGGCTCAGCGGTCGGGCCGGCTCTGCTGCCTGCTTTGCAGGGATCGGCAACTCGGCGCTCGCGGCCGCATCGGACAGCGCGCCGTTTGCTGAAAGCAAAAGCATCAGCAGTGCGGCAAGCCCGCCGAGCCGGTTCAGCGCGCTCCGCCGTACGATCGTCGTCGCCTGCCTGTCCGATCTCATTCGCACTTGATCGCTTCCACCTGCAGAAAGAACTCCGGATGGAAGCCGGAACGTGCTGTTCCGGAAGCCCAAAAGCGGCTTCCATGCTCGCAGCTCGGCGGCGGCTTTCCATCTCCGAACAGCGCGGTAAATCCGGTCGAAGGATCGGTCAATCCCTCGCAATCGTTGTCCCGCGCAATGACGCCGGCGGACCACCCTCCCGATCCGAGCATCATATCCTGGATCGTGCCGCTGAGCGTCACCCGCCCGTCGATGAGGCAGGATCTTTCGGCCGGCGCCGGGCCTTTGGGGAGGCCAGCCGGCCCGTCGAACGCGAATGCCGGGCCGGCCGCCAGAACCACCGCCGTCAATCCGAGGATGCAAAGTCGCGTCATTGCAGTTGCCTCCCAAATCCCTTGGGCGGCAGGGAACATCCAAACAAGCCAAAATAACGGCCAAAGACCATCGGCGACGGCCCGCCGGCGCGGCATTGCCAGCGTTGACGTTTCAAGCTAGCGAACGGACTTGAGTTGAACGCACCGCAACGTCGATTTCGGAGCAAGCCCGTGATCCGCATTCGCTATCGCTTTGCGACAGCCCTCGCCCTTGCCGGGTTCGCCGCCCTCGCCGCGATGTCTCCTCCCGGACTGATCGGCACGGCAATGGCGCAAAGCATCGCTGCCAGCCTGCTGACCCAGCCGACGGCGCTACCCGATATGGCGCTCGGCGACGCCAAGGCGCCGGTGACGATCTTTGAATTTGCCTCGATGAGCTGCCCGCATTGCGCGGCGTTCGAGCAGAACGTGTTTCCGATGCTGCGGTCGAAATATATCGACGCCGGCAAGGTGCGCTACGTGTTCCGGGAATTCCCGCTCGACATCAAGGCGGCGTCCGCCGCGGTGCTGGCGCGCTGCATCGCCAATGGCAATGTCGAAAAATTCTATGGCGTCATCGACACGATGTTCAAGCAGCAGGACGCCCTGATGGAGCAGACCAAGGAAACCCTGCTGGCCATCGGCAAGCAAGGCGGACTGGACGACAAGGGCGTCGATGCCTGCGTCGGTGATCAGTCCGCGATGGACAAGCTTTCCGCGGACGAGACCTTTGCATCGCAGAAGCTCAAGGTCGATGCGACGCCGACCTTCTTCATCAACGGCAGGATGACCAAAGGCGCGATCTCGTTCGAGGAGTTCGAGGCCAAACTCAAGCCGCTGCTGAAAAAATAGTTGACCAGAGCGTTTTCGAGCGAAGCATGCCCTCGGACTTGATCCGGGGGTGTACCTGTTCGCGTGAAGAAAACGCGTCAAAGGGAGAACTTCAACCCTTCGGATCAGCCGATCCTTGCGGCGTTGCAACAAAGGCGACGCCGATGCGCTTTTGCCGGATCCAGGCAATTTCGCAGTCGTGGACGGAGGCGCCCTTCGCCATCACCAGGCGGAAGTGCTGCGGAACGAATTCCGGGTTCTCGATATCGATGGCGGCGCCTTCGGGCGAGATATTCCGTACCACGCAACTCATTACCGAGCCGCCGGCCGACACGTAAGCCGGCTCGTCGATTTCGGTCCGCGCGTATTTTCGCTTCTCTTCCATGGATGGCCCAAGGTGACCTCGGCGGTCCCCGCCCGCCAGTATAGTCGGGAACCTTAACGAAATAGGACTCAAAGCGGATCCGGTGACGCCGGCAGGCCGCCAACGCGGCCGGGGAACGTGCGGAGATGCTCCGTACGCGCCTCGCAGTTCCTGGCCGCGCCGACGGCATGGCCGTGACCGTGTGCTTATTTATCGGTCGATAATATTCTCGTATTTGACCTGCGCGCTCCCTTCCGTTCCCCGCATTCACGGGATAGCCTTCAGGCACTGCCGGAGCGCAGGCGCGACGCCCGCCAATAAAAACGAACAAGCGCCAAAGGGAAAACGCCATGTTCGAGATACTCGATCGACAGACGAGTCTGACCGGCAACCAGATCAAGATCCTCGCCGCCGCCATCATCGGCGACGCCCTCGAATTCTTCGATTACTTCCTGATCGGCTTCGTGCTCGCCTTCCTGATCGGGCCGTGGAAACTCACCTTCGGCCAATCCGCCATCGTGCTGATGAGCTCCGGCATCGGCGCGATCATCGGCGCCTTCGTCTGGGGCTGGCTCGCCGACCGGATCGGACGCCGCAAGGTGTTCATCGGTACGGTGCTGAATTTCTCGATCGCGACCGGTCTTTTGTATTTCACGCCCGACAATGGCTGGATTTACCTCACGGTGATGCGCTTCTTTGTCGGCCTCGGCGTCGGCGGACTTTATTGCGTCGACCTGCCGCTGGTGCAGGAGTTCATGCCCTCCTCCAAGCGCGGCTGGGTCGGCGGCATCGTCACCTGCGTCATCCCGTTGGGTGTCGGCGTCGGCGCGGTGCTGGGTTCGAATATCGGTGCCGGTGAGTGGCGGTTGCTGTTCGCGCTGGGCGTCTTGCCCGCTCTCCTTGTGCTGCTGGTGCGCCTGTGGGTTCCGGAATCGCCGCGCTGGCTGTGCCGGCAGGGCCGTTACGACGACGCTCGGAAGTCGCTGGCGTGGGCATTGCAGATGGATCCCTCCGCGTTGCCGATGCCGACGGCGGCCGATGCCGGCCCGATCGTCAAGGCGAACTGGCTCGATCTGTTCAAATATCCGCGCAGCCTGATCGTCTCCTGGCTCGGCAACGCCGGCGCGCAGACCGGTGTCTATGGCATCACGCTCTGGGTGCCGTCGCTGTTTGTGCTGCTGCTGAAGGTCTCGCCGCAGGAAGCTTCCAGGATGATGATCCTGCTCACCGTCTGCGGCTTCATCGGCCGCGTCTCGTTCTCGTTCTTTGGCGAATGGATGGGGCGGCGCAAGGCCGGCGGCCTGCTCGGGTTCGGCGCCGGCGTCCTGATCATCGTGGCAGGCTACAACTACGACAGCATGATCATGGGCGTGTCGGCCTTCTGGCTGATCCTGGCCCTCAGCTACTTCTTCGCCGACGGCGGGTTTGCCATCGTCGGGCCCTATGCGGCCGAGGTGTGGCCGTCGCACCTGCGGACGTCGGGCATGGGCTCGGCCTACGGTTTTGGCGGCATCGGCAAGATCATCGGACCGGTAGGGTTGGCGCTGATCGTGGGCTCCGGCAACTATCTCAAGCCTGACGTGCCGCTGCCGCAAGTTCCGCTGGCGTTCGTCTATCTCGGCTGCTGGTTCCTGATGGCGGGCGTGGTGTATTACTTCATAGGCTTCGAGACCAAGGGCAAATCGATCGAGGAGATCGATCGCGAACTGGCGGCGACCGCGGGCATGCCGGCGGCGGCGGCCGCAGCGGTTCGGCAGGCCTGACCTTGGATACGCTGATGGCAAGCTCCGCCGATCTTGCGGGCGATCCGGCTGTGATCGCGCGCGCCGAGGCCGTCCGCGGCGCCGTCAGCGCGGCCTCCGACGAAATCGAAAGCACGCGCCGGCTGCCGCCGGCGCTGCTCGACAAATTGCATGAGGCCGGGCTGTTTCGCCTGCTGCTGCCGCGCTCGTCGAACGGGATCGAGACCGATCCCGTCACCTTCTTCCATGTGATCGAGACGATCGCGAAAGCCGATGCCTCGACCGCGTGGTGCCTGAGCCAGGCCGGCGGTTGCGCGATGTCGGCGGCCTATCTCGACTTGCCGGTCGCGCATGCGATCTTCGGCAATGACCCGCGCGCGGTGCTGGCCTGGGGTCCCGGTCCCAAAGTGACCGCGGTTGAATGCGAGGGCGGCTACAAGGTCACCGGCGTCTGGGCGTTCGCCTCGGGCGGACGGCACGCGACCTGGCTCGGCGCCCACTGCCCGATCACAAAAGCCGACGGCTCGCCGCGGCTGGACGCTGACGGTGTTCAGCAGGAGCGCACCATGCTGGTGCGCACCGAAGACGTCGAATGGACCGATATCTGGAATACGGTCGGCCTGCGCGGCACCGCCAGCGACCAGTTCGCGCTGAACGACTTCTTCGTCCGGTCCGATCATTCCATCACCCGCGAATTCGACCGGGAATGCCGCGAGAGCGGGCCGCTATATCGCATGAGCAACGGCACCTGCTACCAGGTCGGTTTCGCCGGCGTCGCCTGCGGTATTGCGCGAGGCGCGCTCGACAATTTCATCGACATCGCGCGCAACAAGGTGCCGCGCGGCAAGATCAGCCCGCTGCGCGACAACGCCGTGGTGCAGTCCAACCTCGCGCAGGCCGAAGTCAATCTGCGCGCCGCGCGGGGCTTCGTGCTGCAGTCGATGGCGGAAGTCTGGAAGACGCTGGAAGCCGGCGCCCTGATCACGGTCGAGCAGCGCGTCACCATTCGCATGGCCGCCACCAACGCCATCCACAAGGCGTGCGAGGCGGTCGATTTCGCCTACAACGCCGCGGGCGCCACCGCGATCTTCGAAAACCATCCGCTGGAGCGGCGTTTTCGCGACATCCACACCGTGACCCAGCAATTGCAGGGCCGGCTCAGCCATTTTGAAACCGTCGGCGCCTGGATGCTGGGCGTCGATGCCGACCTCGCCTTCGTGTAAAATAAGGGAGAATAACCATGCCACTTGGCGGACTGCAGCACTACACCATCGAGCCCTCGGATCTGGAAAAGACCAGGGAGTTTTACTGCGACGTATTGGGGTTGGAGAACGGCGACCGGCCGCCGCTCAATTTCCCCGGCTACTGGCTCTATTCCGGCGGCCAGGCCACCGTGCACCTGATGGGCACCAGGCAGCCGCGCGAAGGCATCGTGGTGCGCGGCACCGAAAAGAAGTACGAGGACACCGGCCGGCTCGACCACATCGCCTTTGCCGGGACCGACATCGCCGGCATGCGCAAGCGGCTGCAGTCCAAAAACGTCAAATTCCGCGAAGCCATCGTGCCGCGCACCGGCGACACGCAATTTTTTCTCTATGATCCCGATGGCGTCGGCGTGGAATTGAATTTCCCCAAAGAGGACTGAGAAGGAAGACCAAGCGCCTTACTCGGCTATTCGTCTGGTCATGGTTCTGGCACCCCGGTCCGCGCTGCGCTGGCCGGGGTGTTTTGCTGCCGGTTCCCGATAAAGTCACCGCGCGGCCATTTCTCCGTCGTGAATCGGTCCGCGTTCGCCCACCTTCGCATGGCGAATTGGCTGGCCGCGCCGCTCGCGGCGGGGTAGCCGGACGCCGGGGCCTGTCACTCAACCCCAGGGCTTGCGCGTCCGGCTATTCTCCGGCGGCGCTGCCAAGTGCAGGCGGCGCCCAGCTATGCCTCAATCCAGCCCGCGCTCGTGGCTCAGCCGCACCATCTCGTCGATGAATATCTGCTTCTGCTTGTCGTTGAGGCTCGCATAAAGCGGCTCGGCGGCGTCCGCGACGTTGCGCTGGTCAACGGCCCGGTCGTCGAGAAACTGCGCCTCGTTACGCATCTGCTCGATGATGTCGTCCGGCGGGTCGCGCTTGGCGCGCGCGATGCGCAGATTGAGCCGGTCGGCGCCGTTGTGGCCGAGATAGTGCATCGCGCTGTTGAACGCGAACCAGTTCTTCTCCTGCTCCGGCGTCAGTTCCAGTTCGGCCTTGATCCGCTCGATGTTCTTGTCGCTGTTGGCGACGATCTGCTCTGCGGTCAATTCCGGCTGGCCGGGCTGGGTCATCACGGCGGGTTGCTTGCCCGGTCTCTCGCCCTTGGCCCCTTTGCTGGCGGTCTTGGCCGAGCCGGATTGTTTGCTGCCGTTCGCCGCGGGCTGCTGCTGCGCCGGCTGGTTGTTGCCGGTGCCGAGCACGCCGGTGAAGACGCCGACCACACCGCCGATCGCGCCCCCGAGCACGCCGCCGACCGGCCCGGCCGCCTTGTTGCCGGCCTGTGCGCCCTGCTGGACGCCCTTGACCAGGCCCTGTGCCTGTGCGCTCGCGCCAATAAGCGTCAGGACAACTGCCCCAATCGCGAAGCGCAATCCGATTTGCGTCCACGCGGATGGTGTCGGGCTGAACATCGTTCGGTCTCCATGGTCGGTATGGCGATCGGTCTTGCGATCGGCTCTTGAACAGGTCGTGCGCGGCGGGCGCCGGAGGCCGACATTATCGGTTTCGCATTGCGCAAGTCTACCGTGGCAAGTCTGGCCCCGCACCTTGCCATCAAGATGAACAAGGCTTCGATCCACAGCGAATGGGATCGGCACCGGTCCGCCTGCGACGCAATCGCGCACCTCGGCGGACGGGCATACGGCGGCGTGCGCGTGCAGCGCAGTATTTGCATCGAACCGGTTGGCGTCACGGCGTTCGTCGCGAATTGGCCCGGCAAAACCGTTCCGCAACACGCAACGTAAGTTCTAGAGTGCGCATGCTTCTACTTTCTCGACAGGTGACGGCAATTCTGCTCTGATTGTGACAAAGCAATCTCCGCAAGCGCTCAGGCTGAGCCATCTCGGGTCCGCCCGGCAGCGGCGATAATAAAAACAACAACGAGGTTCTATCTGGTCGCATCGGTCCACCTGGGAGGGGAATGCCATGTCACGGAAGAAGCTGTCTCGCCGACAATTCGTTGCTGCCACCGCGCTCACGTCCGCCGCGCTAGTATCTGCGCCCTATGTCCGAGGGGCCTACGCCGCCGGCAAACTGACGATGGGCTTCTGGGACCATTGGGTACCCGGTGCCAACGACACCTGTACCGCGCTCGTCAAGGAATGGGGCGAGAAGGAAAAGGTCGAAGCCACGATCGACTTCATTACGAGCCAGGGTAACAAGAACCTCGTGACGATCGCGGCCGAGGGCGCTGCGAAGTCCGGTCACGACATCCTGGCGATGCCGACCTGGTGGCCGCAAGCACAGTCCGATCTGCTCGAGCCCGTCAACGACATCATGGAGCCGCTGGTCAAGCAGAACGGCGAAGTCAACGGCACCGTCAAATATCTCGGGCAGTCGGACGGCAAATGGCTCGGCGTGCCCGCCACGATCGGCAGCCAGATCAAGGGGCCTTGCTCCCGCATCGACCTGATGAAGAAGTACGCCAATATCGACGTGCAGGCAATGTATCCGGCCGGCAGTCCGCCCAAGGCGGACGACTGGACGACGGATGCGTTCCTGAAAGCAGCGGAAGCCTGCCACAAGGGCGGTTATCCCTTCGGAATCGGACTTGGCCAAACCTCCGACAGCGTCGATTCCGCGGGCGCGTTTTTCTCGGCTTTCGGCGCTCAACTCGTCAACGCCAAAGGCGAGGTGACGGTCAAGACCGATGAAGTGCGGCAGGTTCTCGAATTCTACAAGAAGCTGATTGCAGTCTTGCCGCCCGATGTCTCGGCCTGGGACGATGCCTCCAACAACAAATGGCTGGTTTCCGGCAAGGGCGCGATGATCATGAATCCGCCGAGCGCCTGGGCTGTCGCCAAGCGCGACGCGCCGCAAATCGCGGAACAATGCTGGACTCACGGCTTCCCGGTGGGACCGAAAGGCCGGTTTGCACCATTCCTTCCCTATTTCTGGAGCATCTGGAACTTCTCCAAGAACAAGGAGGCGGCCAAGAGCCTGCTCGTCCACCTGTCGCAGCCTGACTCGATCGCGAGATTGGTCGCGGCCAGCGGCGGCTACGACCTGCCCTCCTTCGCCAAGCTGACGACGCTCAAAACGTGGGCCGAGGAAGGTCCGCCAAAGGGAACGCTGTTCAGCTATCCCAATCCATACAACCATCAGGTTCTGTCGATCGCAGCGTCTCCGGCGCCGCCCAAGGTTGCTCAACAGATCTACGCCCAGGCCGTGCAGACCAAAATGTGCCTGAAGTACTATCAGGGCGATAAGATGGAAGACGTGCTGGCCTGGGCCGAAGGCGAGTGCGAAGGCTACATGCGGAGCTAATGCCGATAGTTTCGCCGCACCCGCGTGCAGTCCCCGGCTGCGCGACGATTGCGGCGAAGCTTTTCGCGGCACGCAAGCGTCCATCGATCCGGAGCCGGCGACAGGCCGGCTTCCGAACCTTACGGAATTCATTTGCTCTGAAGTCCATCCCCGCGAGGAAGATGCATCATGGTCGATGTCGCATTTCAGCCGAATAACGTCGCGGGCACACGGTCCACGCGAAAACGCGCCAGTTTGCAGGCGACGCTCAAACGCAAATCGACCGCCGCTTTCCTGATGACGCTGCCGCTGATCCTGCTGATCGGCATTCTGGTGATCTATCCCGCGTTTTATTCCCTGCATCTGGCGACGCTGAACAAGTCGATGCAGCACTTTGTCGGGTTCGGTAATTTCACTTTCCTATTCAAGCGCGAAACTTTCTGGCTGGTAGTCAAGCAGTCCTGTATCTTCGCGATCTCGGCGGTGATCTTCAAAGCCCTGATCGGATTCATCGTCGCCCACTTCGTCCACAACATTCCCGCCAAGGGTCAACGCAAATGGCGCGGCATGCTGCTGGTACCCTGGGTGATCCCGCCGGCGATGAGCACGCTGGGCTGGTTCTGGCTGTTCGATCCGTCTTACAGCGCCTTCAACTATACCCTCTCCTTCTTTGGAATCGGACCGATTCCGTGGCTCGGCGAAGCCAACTGGGCACGTTTCTCGGTGATCCTCGTCAACGTCTGGTATGGCGCGCCGTTCTTCCTGATCATGTACCTGGCGTCGCTGAAATCGGTGCCGGACCAGCTCTATGAGGCCGCCGCCATCGACGGCGCCAACTGGTGGCAGCGGATCTGGTATGTGACGCTGCCGATGATGCGCAACATCATCGCGATCACCACGCTGTTCTCGCTGATCGTGACATTTGCGAATTTCGACATCGTGCGCATTCTGACCTCCGGCGGTCCGCTCGACTATACCCACATCTTCGCGACGTGGGCTTTCAAGCTGGGCATCGAGAGCAGCGACATTCCGCTGGGCGCCAGCGTGTCGCTGTTCATGTTCCCGATCCTTGGCATCGCGGCGATCTTCATCCTGCGCGACATCAACAAGCGTGGGAATGAAGCCTGATGGCCAGCACCCTGACAATCGACAAGGCGGCGCCGACCCGCAGCGTCAAATACGGCAGCATGAGCCGCGATCGCACCTGGGCACTGCGATGGTCGTACTTCTTCCTGGTGCTATTCGCGATCTTCTCGCTGGTGCCGCCACTTTACATGCTGATCACCTCCCTGAAGAGCAGCGCCGAGATTTCCGCGGCGACCAATCCGTGGTGGGTGTTCCATCCGACGCTGGAAAATTACGTCCAGTTGCTGACCTC
>Ga0207702_10003617_pt1 | contig 14038 bp, 6 predicted proteins | sample KBSCornC62_FD_184302 | JGI IMG/M metagenome (GOLD analysis project Ga0207702, IMG submission 184302) | Corn rhizosphere microbial communities from Kellogg Biological Station, Michigan, USA - KBS Corn C6-2 (SPAdes) (version 2) | ecosystem: Host-associated > Plants > Roots > Rhizosphere > Soil ...
CAGCGGTCATGCGGCGCGGCAGCGCGAGACCGCGCGCGGTGACGAGGGAGTCGTGCTGCGCGAGCACGCTGTCGATCCCGATCACGCCGGGCAGCTCGGACAGCCGCCGCTGATTGGGATCGCGCAGCATGCTGTACTGCGCGCCGAGATCGGTGCGTGGATGAAACCAGGCGGAGAACGCCGGCGCGAACGAGAAGTTGGTGAGCATCGCGCGCTCGCGCTCGAAGCCCTGCCCCACGCCGATCGCGCTCTGCGAGAAGCCCTGCGCCGCCGCGAGGCTGTCGCCGTAGTTGCGCATGTCGCGCGTCGACTGGAGCTCCCATCGCGCATCGAGGCTCGTGGTCGGCCGCAGCTCGAGGACGCCGCCGTTGCGCCAGAGGCGGCTCAGCGCCTCGCTCGCCGCGGGCGCGTCGCTCACCGCATCCGAAGGCTTCAGATACGAGACGCGATGGTCGTCCGCGCGAACGATACCGCTCGTGAATCGGATCTGCGTGGGATTCCAGCGAAAGACGGTGTGGCGGAGCGTGCCGAGCGGACCGTCCTGGAGCACCGCGGGCAGCGCGCCGAGCGCACCGTCCACCCACGCTGGAAGGCGAGCGGTGCGCGCGCTGTCGTCGGTGACGAGATAATCGAGTGCCACCGTGAGATTGTGCGAATTGCCGTCCTGGAACTCGGTGCGATCGACCCCGCTCACGTACGTCGTGGTCGCCGAGAGATTGTTCACCAGCGGCCCGAGCATGCGGACGTCGAGCGGTGTGGAGCGGCGCACGCTCAGCGTGTACGTGGTCAGGTCGTTCTTGGGCGCCCGGATCCCCGGCAGCCCGCGCCCGCTGATGTCCGACTGCGACAGGAACAGCGGATCAGATGCTAATGAGGTTTTTTGTATCGTGAGCGGGACGGCGATGCCCGCCCCCGCCGGGAGCAGCTTCTCCAGCCGGATCGTCGAGGCGATGTCGATGTTGCGCTGCGACTGGAAGGTCGGCTGCTCGCCGAGCTGGCGGAAGTTCGGATCGCGATTCCCGACGTTCACGCGCATGTCGGCGAAGTCGGCAATGTTCATGTTCATCGCGACCTGGCCCGCCATGCCGCCCGTGCTCACGGGCTGCGTGAGCCGAATGTCGTCGACCCAGAGCTCGAGCGTGTCGCTCGGCAGGATCGGCGTCGTGCCGCCAGCCGCGACGCGCACGATGCCGACGGCGATCTCCTGCACCGATTGCAGATTCGGCGCGGCGACGGCGGGATCGATCGTGTAGACCATGTAGCCGTCTTCGCAGGCGGCGAAGCGGTGCGCGACGAGACCGGCCGGAATCGGCGACGCCGCGATCAGCGCCGAATCGGCGCCCGTGCAGCGGATCGACTGCGACTTGCCGGCGAGATAGTCCGCCTGCACCTGCTTCCGCAGATCGATGAACTTGTTGAAGTCGACCGCGACGTCCGTCCACGCCGCGGGCGTCTGCCCCGCGCTCAGCGACGTGCGATACAGATAGAAGTTGTTCTCGTCGCGGCCGAGCTTCACGTACATCTGGAGATCGCCGTTCTCGCCCCAGCCGTCGCCGCGCCCGCGTCCCCAGACGTGCAGTTGGCGGAACGCGAAGTAATTCTGCGGGCCGGCGGGAAACCGGAAGTACGTCTCCGCGCGATTGTTCAGCGGCATGTTGCCGGCTTGAATGCGCATCGACCGCTCGTTGATCGCGGTGAGCCCCGGGCTGAGCTGGCCGCCCTTGTTCACCGTCTCGTCGGTCACACCCGGCGGCGGCTGGTAGACGACCGCGGTGCTCGAGTCGTTCGTGCCGATCGTCGACGCGATCACGAAGCCGCCCTCGGGCTGCACACCCGCGATCCCGGCGAGCGTGACGTTGCTGCGATCGATCCACGGAGCGCCGGTGATCTCGAGTTCGGCGATCGGAAACTGCGTCGTCTCGTTGTCCGGCTCCTGCGCCCCGGAGACGACGGTGAGGCGGAGCGCGCGAATGCGGCGGCGATTCACGTCGTTCAACGAATCCGTCGGCGTCTTGAACGGAATGCTCACGAGCACCCACTCGCGCTTGCGCGCCTCGGGAATCCCGTTGACGACGACGGTATCGCTGAACGTTTTTCCGACACGCTTGTAGAGCCCGGGATTGCTCAGGTCGACCACGTACCGCAACAGCCGCTCGCGCTCGCGTTCGGCGTTCGTGAAGTTGAGCGCGTTGTCCTGGTCGATGTCCTCCTCGTCCAGCCGATTGTTGCCGACGGTGCAATTCGTGTGTGGATCGCCCAGGAAATCGGCGACGCCGAGCGCGCCATGACAGAGCGGCGCGCGCAGCACGCGCTTCACCGAGGTGCCGTCGATCACGACGAGCGTATCGGCGACGTCGCCGGGCAGGCCGGTGTCGTTGACTTCGACGTTGAACGCGCGCGTGAATGGATCGCGCTCAGTGTCGAGCGAATCGAAGCCCTGCTTCTTCTTGCCGGTGAACAGGCTGTCGACCGCGCCGTTCGCGTTGTGGACGATCGTGAGCGTCTCCGGCGCGAAGGTGAGCGAGTTCTCGGAGACGTCGCCGAAATCGAACACCAGCGTGGGATTCTTCCCGCGCCCCGTGATGCTCGTATCGACCAGCGTCCAGAACTGGAGCAGCTCGTGATTCGTGAGATCGAGCCCCGCGGGACTGAGCACGGTGCGGATCGATCGAAAGCGGCGGCCGGGGGGCGTGTTCGCCACGGTCCAATCGTATTTCTTGGTCGAGCGATTGAATTGGCCGCCGTCGGCGAGCGGCAGCAGCGACAACCACAGCACGGGCTCGTTGAACAACACGCCGGTCCCGGCAAGGTGCGTGAGCGGGTCGATATCAGTTTGCTTGAATTGAATCAGATTGCCGCGGGCGTCTCGCACGAACGTCTGCCAGACCAGCGTCGCCGCATTGGTCGGCTCGAACGTGCCGATGCGATGCAGCGTGTTGCCGTAGGCCGGGAGGCTGCTGTAGTACCACGAGATGTCGGCGAGCGGAATCGGCGTGCCGGACTCCGCGTCGAAGGTCTCGACATACGCCTGCCCTTGGCTGCCGAGCCCGAACTGCGGATGACTGCTCGCCATCTCCGCGTTGATCGAAAAGCGCGACGGGACTTTCGTGTTTCCGAATGGCAGCGCGCTCGCAAATCGCGTGAGCGCGGGCGCATCCCAATTGAACGCCCCGGTAAAGCCCGCCATGAGCGACGACGCACCTTGAAAGCCGAGCTGCGGGCGCGTGAACGTGCTCGCCTGCGTCTGGTCGATCGCGGTGAAGCTGAGCAGCCCGTGGCTCACCGGTAGCTCGGACACGAAGCCGGCGAGGGACGTCGGCGTGGAGATGAACGTCGGGTTGTCCTCGTAGCTCACCTCGACGTGCCGCTCGAGCCGGAACAGCGTGTCCGGGCGCATGAACTCGATCCGCCCGAGATCGTAGTCGATGCGATAGTCGAGATCGCGCACGAGCGGCCGTCCGTCGACGAGCACGCGCTCGGAGCCCTGACGCATCTGCGACGCGCCGAGCGTGATCGCGCCCGCCACGTCGGTGCCGGCGACCTCGTACTCGAGATGGAGGCGGTACGCCGGTGGCGGATGCTGCGGCGAGTACAGATACTCGCCCGGGATGGTGTAGATCGCGTCGTTCGTCGGATTGCCGGGCACGACGAGCCCGGAGTCGCGCGCCGAGAACGGGTGCAGCGACGGGAAGACGAGGAAGTAGTCGGAGATGATCTGCGCGAGGTCGGTCGACTGGCCGTTGCGCACGTCGACGGCGCCGGCGCCCAGGTTGAACGTTGCGTCGCTCACGCGCGGCCAGATACGATTCTCATAATCGAATTCGGCGGCGTTGGTCGGCTGCGCGAGTCCGAGCATCTGCAGGAACGTGGCGTCGGTGCCGGCGAGCGGATGCTCGAGCAGGCCGCTCCCCGTGACGACGCGCACCTGCATCGTCTGGCGGATCAGCCCCGGTCCGGAGATGCGGTAGACGGATCGGATCTCGTTGCGGAACGCCGGCGACGACGGGCCGACGTTCGGATCCATGACGAGGTTCGCGACCTGCTCGTGCGCCGTGGTGAACGCGATGTCCGGCGTGCCGCCCGTGGACGCGATGACGGTGTCGCGCCCGTTGACGTTCACGTTGTAGGCGACGACGAGCCGCTCGTTGTTCTCGTTGAGCGGACGGACCAGCGCGAACCAGAGCAGCGACGGATCCATGTAGTAGTCGACGCCCTCGCGGAGGAGGTCGTAGACCTGGCTGCCGGTCGAGTCGCCCTGAAGGCGGAAGCGCGGGCCGTTGGGATTCTGCGGCTGGGTGCCGAACTGGAGCCGGTAGACAAAGACGCGTGTGGGCCGGTACTCGGCCGGGAGCGCGGCGCGCAGCCGGTTCAACTGGCCGCGGTTTAGAATATCGATATTCGGAAATGCTGATCCGAACCGGATCGGGTCGACGGTGAAGAAGAACCGGTCGCGCTCGATCTGGTAGTCGTCGACGTCGCGCGCGTTGGGCTCGGCGGTGCGCGCGCCGATCGTGAACTGCTGCCGCTGCACCACGTTGCCGGTCTGCTTCGCGAAGATCGTCTTGAGCTGCATGCGGCCGAACCGGCCGATCGCCTGGATGCCGTAGTTGCCGCTCGGCAGCGACGACGTGATGTAGCGCGAGGACGGCGGCGCGAAGCTGATGTTGCCGAGGTCGAGCCGCTCGAGGTGGGAGCCGGGCTTCCCTTCCACCCAGAGCGACAGCGCGTTCGACGCCTGGAACTCGCGCTGGTCGTCGTAGTCGACGTTCACGTGGAGCTGGTCGCCGAGGGTGCCGACGCTCTTGAGCGCGAACCGGTACTGGAACTCCGGGCCGATGAACGGCGCGCGGCAGCCCGAGAGCGTGTTCAGCGCCTGCAGGGAATTGCAGCGCTGGTTGAGGTCCTGGCGCTCCTTGGCCTCCATGCGCAGGTCGAGCTGCACGGGGAGCCCGCCGATGTCGACGACCGTGCCTCCGTGCGCCGAGGAGTCCGCGGCGTGCGCGCTCGTGTCACGCGGCGGCGTCTTCGGCGCCTGCTGCGCGTGCGCGAGCGTGGGAAGGGCGAGCGCGGCCGATGCGACGATCGCGCGCCGGAGGGACAAAAGGTGTCGCACCAAAGCCTACAGGTGGGGTAGGAACCCGTCGCCGGCCCGTGCCGTGCGCTGACGAATTCCTCGGCGCTGCTCGATTCGACACCGCAACGCAAGGCTTGAATTCGAGCAGCCGGCGGGTGGAATATACAGTCCAGGCACGGCCGTACAACCCTGTGGGACACTTGAAGTTCCGCGATCGTACGGACAGTCCGATCCCTTTGTGAAGATAATCAATCGCTACGTCCTCAAGGAGCACATTGGCCCGTTCGTGTTCGCCCTGTCGGCGCTCACGTCGCTGATGCTCCTGCAGTACATCGCCCGCAGGTTCGGGGACCTGGTCGGAAAGGGACTCGCGTGGCAGGTGATCACGGAGTTCTTCCTCCTCTCGTTCCCGTTCGTCATCGCGATGACGCTGCCGATGGCGGTGCTCGTCTCGGTGCTCTACGCGTTCAGCCGCCTCGCGTCGGAGAACGAGATCACGGCGATGCGCGCCGGCGGCATCTCGAGCCGCGCGCTGGTGCGGCCCGCGCTCTACGCGTCGGTGTTGGCCGCACTGTTCATGCTCTGGTTCAACGATCGGGTGCTGCCGCAGGCGAATCACCGCCTGGCGACGCTGGAGGTCGACATCCTGCGCACGAAGCCGACGTTCGCGCTCAAAGAGCAAACGCTCAATACGATCAAGGAAGGGGTGCTCTATCTGCGCGCCGGCTCGGTCGCGCGCGACGAGTCGGGGCGCATGCGCGACATCACGATCTTCGACCTGGGCGACGATCGCGAGCGGCGGACGATCTACGCCGACAGCGGAACGCTCGCCTTCGCGCCGAACAAGCAGGATCTGGTCATGCATCTCTTCCACGGCATGATCCTGTCGGTCCCCACCGCGCAGCCGGCCGAGCTCCAGCGCATCTACTACACGGAGAACCGGCTCAAAGTGCAGGGGGTCGCGAACTCCTTCCAGGAAACGAGCGCCGACACCACGTCCAAAGGCGAGCGCGAGATGTCGATCTGCGAGATGCAGCACGAGCTCGACGCGGCGGTCGCCTCGCTGCAGCGCGCGCGATTCGACAGCATCCGCGCCGAGTATCGCGCGAAGGTGGATCGCGGGCTCAAGGTGTCTCGGCCGCCGCCGGATCCCAAGCCGCAGCCGGCGGGCGGCATCGGCGCGCTGTATTGCTCGATGCTGATCAACGTCTTCCACGTGCCCGAGGCGGACGCGGCGGAGGTCCCGCGCCAGGCGCAGGACACGTCGAAGAAGAAGGCGCAGCAGCCCGTGAAGGCACCGGCGGTGCCGCCGCAGAAGCCGGGGTCGATCTTCGTCATGGTCGACGGGCAGTTCAAGAAGGTGCCGATCGACAAGATTCCGCCGGGCGCGTACATCCCGGGCTCGCACCAGCAGCCCGGCGCGGCGCAGCCGGCGCCTGGGGGGCGTCCGGTACCCAACGCGGCCGCGCCCGCCCCTGCCCCGATCGCGCAGACGCCGACGCCAACTCCCGCGCCCCCACCGATCGCGCGCCCGGGGCAACCCAGCGCCACGGTCGCGCCGAGCGCGGGCATCAGCGCGATGTCGGAGATCACCGACGCGAAGTTCCGCATCGACGACGCGGCGCATCGGCGGAACCGCTACGGGGTGGAGATCCAGAAGAAGTTCTCGCTCGCCGCGGCGTGCATCGTCTTCGTGCTCGTCGGCGCGCCGATCGCGCTGCGCTTCCCGCGCGGCGGCGTGGGCGTGGTGATCGGCGTGAGCTTCTTCGTCTTCGCCGTCTACTACGTGGGGCTGATCGGCGGCGAGTCGCTCGCGAACAAGGGGATCATCACGCCGTTCTGGGCGATGTGGGCCGATAATATCATTTTCCTCATGGTCGGCATCGTGCTCATGGCGCGCATGGGGCGCGAGGGCGTGACCGGCCGCGGCGGAAGCTTCGCCGAGCTGTTCGAGAGCGTGCGCCACCGGTTCAGCCGCAAGCGCGGCGACGAGGTGCGCGCATGAGACGGCATCTCACGCGTGCGCTCGACCGCTACGTGCTGGCCGAGTTCTCGAAGATCTTCATCGTCACGGCGGTGGGCTTTCCGTTCCTGCTCGTGGTCACCGACCTGGCGGAGAACATCGAGAAATACCTCAACCGGCACGTGAGCACGCACGACATCGCGTTGAGCTACCTGTTCTGGATGCCGGACTCGATGTTCATGGTGCTGCCGGCCGCGGTGCTGTTCGCGACGGTGTTCTCGATCGGCGCGTTGACGCGGCACTCGGAAGTCACGGCGGCCAAGGCGTCGGGGATCAGCTTTTATCGACTCGTCATGCCGATCCTCCTCGGCGCGGTCTTCGCCTGCGGCCTGGATCTCGCGCTCGGCGAGGTGGTGCCGATCACGAATCAGCGCCGGAGCGAGCTGCTGCAGGAAGACAAGGCGCAGCAGGGGAACGCGCGCTACACGTTCGCGTTCGCCGCGCAGTACGGCCGCGTCTACAAAGCGTACGAGCTGCGCGTGGACACCGGGATGATCCGCAGCCTGCAGATCGAGCGGAAAGGCAAAGGTGCGAGCTACCCCACTTACATTCTGACCGCGGACACCGCGAAGTACGACGCGCGCAGGGGCCGCTGGCGGCTCGGCGCGGGCGTGATGCACGTGATGGCGGACTCGGGTCCGAGTTTCGCGATCTCATATACCGGCGCGCGCGACCGGTACTTCACCGAGCAGCCGGCCGAGATGATGCTCAAGCCGCCCGATCCGCACAACATGCGCTACGCGGAGCTCACGCGCGTGATCCAGGCGACCGAGCGCTCGGGGAGCGACGCGAATCTCTCGCGCGTGGAGCGGGCGCTCAAGCTCGCGGTGCCGGCGACGTGCATCATCATCGCACTGTTCGGCGCGCCGCTGGCCACGAGCACCCAGCGGGGAGGGTCGGCGTACGGCGTGGCGGTGAGCCTTGCCACGACGATGATCTTTCTGCTGCTCATCCAGCTCACACGCGCGATTGGCGGCAAGGGCGTGATCCCGCCCGACTTCGCCGCGTGGGTGCCGGGTATCCTCTTCGCCTGCATCGGACTGGTCCTACTTGTTCGCGTACGCACGTGAGCGCGCCTAACACGATGTCGCGCGAGACCGGCCAATACCCGGTCGCTCAACGCGCGTCCATCCGCTTCTTCCGGCGCATCACGCGGTTCTGGCTCGCGATGTTTCGCGACATCGGGCTGCGCGGCTACTTCCTCCGCGACATCCTCCGCGGATTCGGCGATCCGGCGACGTACGTGCCGGAGACGATCCGCCAGATGCGCTACATCGGCGTCGACTCGGTGCCGCTCACGGTGCTCGTCGCGGCGTTCATCGGCGGCGTCATCGCCGTGCTCACGCGCTATCAACTGCTCCCCGGCGTGCAGCTCTCGATCATTGGCCTCGCCAGCCGGTTGATGATCATCCCGGAGCTCGGGCCGCTGCTCACCGGGCTCGTGCTCACGGGACGCGTCGGCGGCCGCATGACCGCGGAGATCGGCACGATGCGCGTGACGGAGCAGATCGACGCGCTCGAGACGCTCGCCTACGATCCGGTCGCGTTTCTCATCGTACCGCGCCTGCTCGCGGCAACGGTGGTGCTGCCGATGCTCGTCATTCTCGCGGACGCGACCGGATTGTTGGCCGCCTACTTCGTCTCGGTGCAGCTCACCGGCGTGCCGTCGCAGGATTTCATCGAGGGGCTGCGCCTGGGGTTCGGCCTGTTCCAGGTGATTTACAGTCTCGTCAAGGCGACGATGTTCGGCATGGCCATCGCTTTCATGTGCTCCTATGAGGGTTACATTACCGAGGCCGGTGCGGAGGGAGTCGGGCGCTCGACGGCGCGCGCCGTCGTCATCACCTCCGTGACGATTCTCGTGCTCGACGCCGTGACCGCGGCTGTCCTGGGTCCGCTGCTCCAAACATGAACCGTCGCAACGAAGTCACCGTCGGAATCCTCATCATGGCGTCCATCATCGTCCTGGTCCTCGGGACGCTGTGGCTCGCGCGCGGCGGTCTGAAATCCGGCTATCCGCTCTACACGCGATTCGCCTGGGGACAGAACCTCAAGCAGGGACAGCCCGTGCTGCTCGCGGGCGTGAGCGTGGGCTACGTGGGCGACGTGAACCTGCGCCGCGACGGTTTCCTCGACGTGATGCTGCGGATCGACGACCAGTACACGGTGCCCAAGGGTTCCACGGCGACCGTGAAGGCGGTCGGCATCTTCGGCGACGTCGCGGTCGGCCTCACGCCGCCCGTTCCCGTCCCCACCGCGAGCTACGCACCGGGCGACACGGTGCCGCCTGGCCCGCCGAGCGCCGACGTGACGCAGATCATGGATCGCGTGGATTCGATCGGGACCGAGGTCTCGGTGCTGCTCCACGCGATGCAAACGCAGGTCATCGAAGCGGGCACGCTCAAGCAGATCAACACCACGCTCGCGAACACCGCCAAGCTGTCGGCGCAGCTTCAGGGCGTGGTCGCTGAGCAGAATCGCAACATGACCCAGACGCTGGCGTCGTTCCGCGACGCGGCGGGGCACCTCAGCAACTCGCTCGACTCGGTGCAGGTCTCGGCGACGGTGGCGAATCTGCGGCAGACGAGCGAGAACGCGGCGCGGCTCTCGGCGAATCTCGATTCGACGAACACCGCCATCCGCGCGCTGCTCGCGCAGGCGCAGCACGGGAACGGCACAATCGGCAAGCTGATGACCGATTCGCTGCTCTACACCGACATGCGCCGCCTGCTCCAGCAGGCGGATTCGCTGCTGGCGGACATGAAGGCGAATCCGCGGAAGTACATCAACCTGAAGATCTTCTAGACCGCGCCTCAGCGGGTGGGGAACGCGACGCCGCCGCTGATCGCCGCCGGCGTCGTTCGATCGGCCGTCGTCCCGTCGCCCAGCTCGCCTTCCTGGTTCTCTCCCCAGCACATGAGAGTTCCAGTATTGAAGATTGCGCATGTATGCGCCAGCCCGGGCTGCACCGCGACCGCGCCGGACACGCCCTTGACCTGCACCGGGCTTCGATTGCACGCCACCGGCCCCGTGATGCCGGCGTCGCACAGCGCGTCGGGGGCCGCGCCGGTCTGGCCGTTGGTGTCCTCGCCCCAGCAGTACACCAGCCCGTCGCGCGTGACGCCGCACGCGTGGCCGAGCCGCTGATTGTTGTGCGCGATCTGGATGCTCGCGAACGTCAAGCCGCCGGCCACCGGCGTCGGTGAGAGCCGATCGGTCGTCGTGCCGTCGCCAAGCTGCGCCGTGGTGTTCGTCCCCCAGCAGTACGCCACCCCAGCGGAGGTGAGTCCGCAGGTCTGCAGCGCACCCGCTGCGATGTAGGTGAACGGCTGCGGCGTGGTGACCGGCGTCGGCTGGGTCACCAGCGCCACGCCGCTTCCGAAGCCGCCCTCGAAGAAGCTGTTGTCACCCCAGCAATACGTCGCGCCCGCGGCCGTCACCGCGCACGTGTGCCAGAAGCCGGCCGAGATCTGCGTGAACGTCAACCCGCCGAGCACCGGCGTGGGCGCGGTGCGCGCCACCGTGTCGCCCACCCCGAGCTGTCCGCGAATGTTGTTGCCCCAGCAGTAGGCGGCGCCGTTCGCGTCGAGCCCGCACGCATAGAGACGTCCCACCGTGAGCGTCTTGAGCGGATGCGGAGACGTCGGCTCGAGCCGCGGCGTTCGCACGGTATCGAGAACGGTTCCCGGCGTCTGACCCCAACACCAGACCGCGGCGCCCGTGGACAGCGCGCACGCGCCGAGGTGCGAGCCGCTGATCGCGACGAACTTGGTGCTTGCCACGATGGGCGCCGGAACGATCGCGCTCTGCGCGACGCCGGTGCCGAGCTGACCTGAGTTGTTGGCGCCCCAGCAGTACGCGACGCCGCTCGTGCTCAAGCCACACGAGAAGTCCGTTGCCGCGACGATGGCGGCGCTCGCGTGGGGTGTCGTGTCGACCCCGGGATTCGTGGCGGAATCGCCGGTGCAGGCCGCACCGAACGTGACGAGCAGGACGAGCATCCGCGAGCGCTTGAACATGTCGAAATTCGCCTCGAGTGAATGTCAGATCGTTCGACTGCTATCGCTTCGTACCCACGCACGCGCCTGCGGTGGGAAGACCGACCGCGGCGCGCAAGACCAGCACGAGGTCCGCCGCGTCGAGCTTCCCGTCGCAGTTCGCGTCGCCGCCCGGAAAGACCGACGCGGTCTGCGGCGCGCTCGAGACGAGCGTCTGTTCGATGAGCAGCGCATCGAACGCATCGATCTTCCCATCGCCGTTCGCGTCGCCGCGCAACACGCTCGGCACACCGCCGACCGTGTACTGCCACATGCCGCGACCGTACGTCGCGGCAATGAGCAGGCGGCTCGACGACTGATAAATCAGGTCTCGCACCGGAGCGTTCGGCATGCCCGGCGGACCCGCGGCCCACGTCGCGCCGTCGTCGGCGCTCTGGAAGACGCCGATCTCCGTCCCGACGACCAGCGTCGGCCCGACGAACGCGATCGAGTAGGCCGGCGCGTCGGGCAGGCTGCCGGTGATGTCGTGCCATGACGCACCGGCGTCGCGCGTCTCGAACACGTGGCCCGTCCCGAAGCCGGAGAAGACGACGAGCGCATGCGAGGCGCTGTCCGGTGCGATCACGATCTTGGACACGGCACGATTCGGCAGCCCGGCCGTCGCCAGCGTGAACGTCGCGCCCGTATCGCGCGAGACCTGCACGTTGCCGTCGCTCGTGCCCACGTAGATCGTGCTCGTCGCCGTGGGAGCGACTGCGATCGTCGCGATCGTGCCGGCGCCCTTCGACAGATCGCCGCTGATCGGGGTCCACGTGCCGCCGGCGTCGGTCGTGCGATACAGCCGATCCGTTCCGAAATACAACGTCGCCGGCGTCACAGGATCCATCACGAACGGCGGGATGAACGGCGCGCGATCACTTGCGACGAGGCCGGTGCGTCGCAGCGCCGCGTCGGTCGCGTCGTGCCACACAATTCCAGCGCCGCCGTTCCGCGTGTCCCACTGCGTCTCCGTCCAGTACACGCTCGGATCGCGTGGATCGATCGCCGTGGCGCCGCCGTCGCCGCCATCGATGCCGTCCCAGAACAGCGATCCCGAGAATCGCGACGTACCGTTGTCCTGTGATCCGCCGAGCACCACGCTGCCGGACGGATTCATGGAGATTCCAGGATAGTATTGCGTGATCTGTAATCCCTGATTCCGGCTCGTCCAGGAGTCGCCGCGATCGTACGAGATGAACACGCCGCCGTCGGTGCCGGCGTATACCACGTCCGGATTCACCGGATCGAAGACGAGCGCGTGCCAATCGCTGTGGATCTCGGTGGCCACGGGCGCGAAGTTGGCCCCGCCATCCGTGGAGCGCAACGCGCGCACGCCGGCAAGGTAGATCCGATTCGCGTCGCGCGGATCGGCGCTCAATATGAGATCGTAAAAGCCCTGGGCCCCGAAGTCCGTTCGGACGTTGCTCTCGACCAGACCATTCGCGCCGAGCTGCGTCCAGACTCCGGCTGGATCGTCCCAGCGAAACAATCCGAGCGCGTGCCCGGTCGAGCGATCGGCGACGAGCGCGTACAGCACGTCGGGCGACGCCGGCGACATCGCCAGCTCGATCCGCCCCATCCGCCCCGGATCGATGTTCGGAAGCGCGGGAAGCTGCACCCACGTCGCGCCGTGATCGGCGGAGCGATACACGCCGCGCTTGTCGCGCGTGAAGCCATCGGCGTCGCCGGCGAACATCACGCTCGCATTCGTGGGGTGCTGCACGATGCTCGACACCGCGCCCGTAATGACGAACGACCAGGTCTCGCCGCCGTCCGTGGAGCGGAAGAGCGCGGCATTCGTCGCGGCAAGGAGCGTGGTCGTCGAGGGCACGCCGACCGTGGAGCGATCGATCAGGATGTGCGCGAATGCCGCGTCGGTGCTGCCCGCGAGCAGGGTGTTCGCGCCGACGGCGCTCCACGTGACGCCGCCGTCGGTCGACCGCAGCACGCCGCATCCGATGCTGGTCGTGTTGTACTCGCCCGCGCCGGCGTACAGGACGCTGGGCGCGGCCGGGTCGATGGCGATCGCGCCGATGTTTAGAGAACATTGATCGTCGGTCGCCGCGGTCCAGGTGGTGCCGAGCGTGCTCGATCGCCAGACGCCCCCAGACGCGGTGGCAAGGAAGACGTTCCCCCGCCCGTCGGGCGCGATGCCGGTGACGCGGCCGGCGTCGAGCTGCGGACCGGACGTGAAGAAGCCGTTGTCCGCGCCGAAGACGCCGAACGGTCCGAGCGGCCGCCACACGTTCGTGAGCTCCGCCGCGGCCGGCGAAACCGTGCGTGCGGCACTCGCCCGAATCTGCGCGGCGCGCATGTGCACGGCGCGCAGCTGCGCGTACGGTCGGTCAGCGAACGGGTACGTCAGCGACGACCAATACCATTCCTCGCGGCCGCGCGGATCCTCGTGCACGCCCTGCGCCCCAACCAAGCGCCGTGCCGTCGCCAGCAGCACGGCGGCGCCGAGCGCGGCGCGAGCCAGTCGCGTGGAATGACGGGCGGTCACGCGGCTCATCATCGGAACACCAGTGGAAACCGCGTCGGCGTCGACAGCGCCGTGAGATCGCTGCCGTCCGTTCCGGCGACGTCGAGCGGCGTGAGCGTGAGCCAGCCCACGTTGGGGCCGGGCGACAGGAGCTCGAGCGTCACCATCGTGAATGGGCCGGATATTCCGGTTGCCGCGGCAACGGCGACGCGCAGCACGCCATTCGCGGTCACGTTGACGATCGGCTGCGGCGTTTCGCTCGGCACCGAATAGGCCGAGTACGTGAACACTTCCGGCACCGTCTGTGTGCCGACCGCGATCGACGCCGCGCCGGCCGGCGCGCCGCGCACGTCGAGCAGCACGTCGACGGTGATCGTGTCGCCGGCGCGCGCCACGTAGCTGCCCCGCTGCACGCGGACGAC
>Ga0207702_10003618_pt1 | contig 14034 bp, 14 predicted proteins | sample KBSCornC62_FD_184302 | JGI IMG/M metagenome (GOLD analysis project Ga0207702, IMG submission 184302) | Corn rhizosphere microbial communities from Kellogg Biological Station, Michigan, USA - KBS Corn C6-2 (SPAdes) (version 2) | ecosystem: Host-associated > Plants > Roots > Rhizosphere > Soil ...
TACAAATTCGATTTCGAGATAGAGGTTGGATAGTTTTAATTCGGTCAATTCTGAAACACGCAGTCCGCAGCTATAAAGTACTTCTATGATGGCTTTATTTCGAGGCCCTTCCGGCCTTGAAAGGTCGATAGCGGCAATCATCTTTTCTATATCGGCAAGGCTTAGAGTGACGGGTAATTTCCGCTGTTTTTTGGGCGATTCCAGCAGTTCAGCCGGATCATTTTTAATAACATCCTCAATGAGCAGGTATTTATAAAATGATTTTACGCCAGATAAAACTCTGGCCTGAGATGATGGCAGCATACCCAGTTCATTAACCCAACTGATAAATTCCCGCAGATCGGAAAGAGCAACTGAATCAGGCTTCAGTCCCTGAGGTTCGGCATATTGTTCCAGTTTTTCGATATCGCGGCTGTAAGCCTCGATTGAATTAGCCGAAAGCCCCTTTTCGAGTTTCAAATAAGCCTGAAATCCTTTTATTGCAGATCGCCAATCCATATTAAGAGCCACGAATTTCACGAATTTATGCGGATTGCACGAATTTATGATTCAGTTAATCTGGCCATGCAATTTGCGTAATTAGAGATAATTCGTGTAATTCGTGTCTATTTTTTAGCTAATGACTATACAAATTATCAACGGCCCTAATTTGAATTTACTCGGCGTTCGCGAAAAGTCGATCTATGGCGACAGCAGCTTTGAAACTTATCTTGAAGAAATTCGCAAACGCTACACAAACATCACTATCAATTACTACCAAAGTAACGTTGAGGGCGAAATCATCAACAAGCTCCATGAGGTTGGCTTTTCAATCGACGGCATTGTGATGAATGCAGGAGCTTACACACATACCTCCGTTGCCATTGCCGATGCTATTGCTGCCATTAAGACCCCTGTTATCGAGGTACATATTTCCAACGTGTATAAGCGCGAAGAATTTAGACATAAATCGCTGCTGGCCGCCAGTTGTAAGGGTGTCATCGCCGGTTTTGGCATGGACTCATACCGGCTGGCCATTGAAAATTTGGTTAATGGTTAACTTTATTTTGTAACTTGCCCTTATACATTTACCCCGTTCCCCTCAACTGATTGCTATGTGCAGGACCATCAAGATCATCGCATTAAGCCTGATTGTATTCTTTGCCGTCTCTATTGATTCCGGCTTTGCTCAAACACCCACAAAAAAGAAAAAACCAAAAACTGAGCAGGAAAGCGCACGGAAATCGATGCGTAAGCGCGACTCCCTATTCCAGGCGTTGAACAAAAGCGATACCTCCGCAGCGACAATGTTTCAGCACCTGCAACAGTACACCACAACGTTTAACCAGATTAACAATAGCCTCGCCGAGGGGTTGGATACCGCCGATGAGAGCGAACAACTGCCACTTGTACAAAGGAGGCTCAGCAGGATAAAGGCCCTTGCAAATACAAAGAAATCGAGCACCTTGCGCTATCTTTTTGTGCTGCGCGACAACCTGGACCGTTTGCAAGATATGATGGGCGGATGGCAGGACGACCTTGACGACGTAAATAATAAGCTGGTACAGAATCAGCACGATATACTAAAATTCAGATCTGATTCGGCATTGGCCAATGCGATGCCTTCGGATACTGCTTTGAGGGACGCCTTTTTCGATAAGCGTGCCGAATTGGGTGCACTATGGAAAAAAACTGATTCGGCAAACAGAAGTGATTTGTTTAAGGTAAATCTGTTGCAAAATAAAATTTCAACAGCTTATTCAGGCGTACTCGATGGAACCGACCAGATAGATAATAAGATAAAAAAATTCGCCAACAGGGCATTCTCGGGCGAATTTGACTATATATGGGTACCAGATAAGGTTTATAATCATGCAGATTCGGCGCTAAAAGGAACAATCAGGTTAAACCAGATACAGGCAAATTACTTTTTCAAAAATGAAACTGTCGTCCACCTGATAGCTATTGGGTTCCTTTTATTGATTGCAGTCTGGATATTGTATAGCAAATACAAAATGGTTAACCATTTTGAGCATAAAGAAGTGGTGATAGACCATGCACGGTTCATTTATAAAAAGCCTATTGTTTCCGCGCTTTTGATGGCCACGACGATAACACCTTATTTTTACAATCACCCGCCTGTTTTCTTTCTCGAATGTGTTTTCCTGATAACGACCTTATTGGTACTCATCATGGTCAGGGATCACTTTCCGCTTTCGCTCTTTCACTTTTTGCACCAGCTATTCTGGATAACGGTGGTTTACAGCCTCAGTAATCTGCTGATACAAATCACCAGCCTCGACAGGTTTGTGATACTTATCCTGAGTATTGCATGTATCGTTTTTGCCGTAATATTTTACAGGCGCACCAAAAAGGAGCCGCAGGGACACCTGAAATATACTCAGCTTACCCTCAAAGTATTTATAGCACTTCACATTATTTCGCTGTTCCTGAATATAACCGGGCGGTTTAGTCTGGCTAAAATTATCGGTATCACAGCGGTATTTAACCTGTGGATGACGATGAGCCTGTATTTTATCATCCGCATCATCATTCAGGGTTTATACCTCCAATTGCACACCAAAAAGGCTGCAAAAAGTTTCATCAGCTTGGTTGATTACAATACGATCCAGAAAAAATTCCGGGCTATACTATCAGTTTTTGCGACTGCACTCTGGCTGTTCTTTTTGTTGCAAAACCTTAACATTGACGACTGGGTACATGATTATCTCTCGGACCTGCTTACACAACAACGAACGATCGGCGGCTCGACCTTTACCTATGGCGGATTTGTAATTTTCTTTGTAGTGATTTGGATCTCGTCCCTGTTATCCAAACTGATCAGCTATTTCTATGATATATCCTCACAGCATGCCAGCGATATCGATGTGCTGAAGAAGAAAAACCGAGCCTCTACCCTGCTCATCAGGATCGGTGTGTTTACCATTGGCTTCCTGCTGGCGGTTGCTGCATCGGGTTTTCCGCTGGATAAGCTAACCATTATTTTTAGCGCCTTTGGTGTTGGTATAGGCTTTGGCTTACAGAATGTGACCAATAACCTTGTATCGGGTATGATACTGGCTTTTGAAAAGCCTATTCAAATCGGAGACGTTATCGAGGTAAACAATCGCACGGGAACAGTAAAAGAAATCGGCATTCGTTCCAGCAAACTCGCAACCGGCGACGGTTCTGAAGTGATCATACCCAATGGCGACCTGATATCACAGAATGTGGTAAACTGGACCTTGAGTAACACCAACAGGCGTGTCGAGATCCTGATCAGCGTAGCATCGGGTACCGAAATCAGCAAAGTAACCGAAACGCTGAAGAATTTACTGTGCAACCGGGATGATATTATGCTGAGTCCTGAGCCGCAGGTATTTCTAAACGGCATTACTGATAAATCGATTGATTTCAGGGTACTTTTCTGGGCAGCCGACATTTCGCACTATATGGAATTGAGGAGCCGAATCTTAAGCGATATTTCGGGTGCTTTCAAAAAGCAAGGCATCGAAATGCCAAAAAGCTAGTAGAAATCCGTAGGATCAAGGGCATCAAACGTGTGCTTCTTTTTCATAAAGAAGTCCCAAACGATACTGCGCCGATAAATGCCTTTTAAGGTGTGCAGGTTGCTTCGTTTGTATCTGGCTTTAGGGCCGCCGCCTTTAAACAGCTGCACCACAAAGTTTTGATGAGCTCGACTGATGGCCCAGGCGTCTTTGCGTTTACCTTCATTCAGAAAGCGAAATATCGCCAACAGGTCCATCCAGAAACGGATAAATATAACGACCATAGCCCGCCATATAGACAGGTTATTTTTGAGGAGCAGCAGATTATTCCTGAAGTTGAGATAGGTCTTGAAGGGATTTTCGGTATTCAGGGTCCCACCGCCAACGTGGTATACCTCCGACTCGGCGCAATACATCACCTTATAACCCATGTTCTTTAAGCGCCAGCAAAGATCTATCTCTTCCATGTGCGCAAAGAATCGGTCGTCGAAACCACCGGCCTCGCGCCAGCATTTGGCCCTCACAAACATCGCAGCGCCCGATGCCCAGAAAATCTCGTCGGATTGTTCGTACTGCCCTTTGTCCTTCTCTATCTCGTAAAATATACGCCCGCGACAAAAAGGATAGCCATAAACATCAATAAATCCGCCCGCGGCCCCGGCATGTTCAAACTGATCCTTTTCGGCATACCACTTTATCTTTGGCGCAGCTGCAGCTATCAGCGGGTCGCTTTCCATTTGGGCTATTACCGGTTCTATCCAGCCTGCAGGAACTTCAACATCTGAATTGAGCAGGATGAGATAATCAGCGTCCACTTGTTCGAGCACGCGGTTATACCCCCCGGTAAAGCCATAATTCTTATCGTTTTGAATGATTTGTACTGAAGGAAAATTCTGTTGCAAAAACGCCACCGAATCATCTGTCGACCCATTATCCCCCACGATTATATCCAGGCTGGACCAGGTTGAGGCTAGTACCGAGGGCAAAAATTCGCGAAGATGTTTGATACCGTTCCAGTTCAGGATAACAACGGCAACTTTAGGCGTATTTGTCATTGAGCATTTATCAGCCGGCAGCAGCCGAAACTTTGGTGCAATTATAGGTTTTTAATCGGACATAGCGAGAAGGGGCATTAATCAAAAAACACGGGCTTAGCAACATCGCCGGGTTTAATCTTCCATCTCCGATGCGACCACAGCCAATACTCGGGTCTTTCTTTGATCAAAGTTTCAAGATAACCAATCTGCGCTTTGGTGATCTCGAACGGTTTGGTCTCTTTCGGATTTTCGATGAGAGGCACAAGCGTATAGGTGTAATGGCCGCGTTTTACAAGGTCAATCCTGTAAAATATCACCACGCAATCTCTTATAGTACTTAACTTTTCGACACCAATAAACACTGCGGTGGGCTGATTTAAAAAAGTAGTAAAATAAAGCGCCTCATTCCTCGCCGGCGTCTGGTCGGCCGCCAGCACCGTAAAGGTTAACTCGTTCTTATATTCTATCATTTTGCGCAGCGTTTGCCGCATCGAGATCATGATCGCTCCAAATCGCGAACGGGTTTTGTTGATAAAATCCGTAAAAACCTCACTCGACTGAGGCTTGTAAACTATTAATTTGGTTTTATCGGTTAAAAATCCAAAATCAAGGCAGGCCATTTCCCAGTTACCATAGTGCCCGGCGGCCGCAAGGATGCTTTTATTCTGTTTGAAATAATGCTCTACCAATTCCGGGTTAGTACATACCATCCGGCGTTTAACCTCTTTTTTGGACATGCTGACCGATTTGATCGTCTCCATCATCAGGTCGGCCATGTATTTAAAGTACTTTTTCTCGATAGTCTTCCGCTCTTGCTCCGATTTCTCAGGAAATGAGTTTCTCAAATTTTCCTGCACCACGTTTCGCCTGTAGCCCACCAGGTAGTACAGAATAACGAAAAGCAGATCGGATACCAGGTACAAAAACCAAAAAGGCAACAGGGAAAGGAGGTATAGAAAACTAACACCGAGGTATGAAAACCCTCTTTTTATCATTATTTTATCCGAATTTTGGCACAAAAATAAAGTATATGATCGAGAATGGCGCTGTGCTGCCCATGTTTTATCTCCCGCCGGTTGAATATTTCACAGAGTTGAATATTTACAACCCGGATTTTATCATCGAAAAGCATGAGCACTTTCCCAAGCAAACCTATCGTAATCGCGCTAATATCTATTCACCAGATGGCATGCTGACACTCGTGGTGCCCGTAGTTAAAGGCTCCAAGGTGCACACACCAGTAAAAGATGTAAAGATCAGTTATGATTTTCGCTGGCAGCGCCTGCATTGGATGAGCCTGGAGGGATGTTATCGACGGTCAGCTTATTTTGAATACTACGAAGACGAGTTTGCTATATTTTACGAAACTAAAGAGCAGTTCCTGTTCGACTTCAACGAGAAACTGCTGCGCCTGATATTGAATTTGCTCAAAATAAAGACAACGCTCAAATTCACCACAACCTACGAAGAAGAATATGCGGATTTAAAGGATCTGCGCAAAACTATCCATCCTAAAAAACCATCGGCCTATCCTCAAAAAACCTATTATCAGCTTTTTGAAGACCGGCACGGCTTTATCAAAAACTTGAGCATCATAGATCTCCTGTTTAACCAGGGGCCACAATCGATAAATTATCTGTAGGGGTTGAATGGTTGATTGGGTTGGATTAAGGTGATTGGGTTAGGTTTTGCAACCCAATCACCTTAACCAACCACTTAAAACTTAATCAACTATTTCTGGAACTCCGGCTTAAGCTCGGCTTTCATTGCCTTTCTGAATTTCTCGACTTTAGGTTCAGAAACAGAACTTAAATAGGGGTTCTCGCCCAGGTGAAGGCGGTAATAGCCTTGGTGATATTTCTCAGCCGGATAGAAAACCTTGAATGGCTCAACCTGTGTTACTATCGATCCGGAATAATGCTTCAAAGCATTGATCTTTTTGATCTCATCCTGGATAACAGCCTTTTCCTGGTCGTTGCGATAAAAGACTATGGAGCGATAATCAGTGCCTACATCAGGACCCTGGCGGTTTACTTCCGTAGGGTCATGTGCAAAAAAGAAACCATGCACCAACGTCTCAAAGCTTAATACTTTAGGATCATAATACACCTGCACTACTTCGGCATGGCCGGTTTCGCGGGTGCAAACATCTTCATAAGTGGGATTTTTGGTTGTGCCGCCGGCATATCCCGACACCACTTTATCAACTCCTTTCAGTTCAGATAGTGCCTCGCTCATGCTCCAGAAACATCCGCCGCCAAATGTGGCAACGGCCTCACCCGCTTTAGGTTGTGGCACAGAAGCAAAATCATGATTTTGCGCACCGGCGCAACCGCAGTACAGTAATATCACTGCAAAATATATTGATAGTTTTTTCATAATTGTGTTTATCAGATTTTAACAGACCTACGCAAACTTAGCATGGACAGTTGTCTGATATTGTCATTAGACGGCAATAACAAAACAACCTTACAGCTGATTTTTTATCAGCGTCAATATTTTCGAAAGCCCATTGATCTTGATCTCGTAGGTGGTTGAGAGCATCATCCCCATTTTGCCGGGCGGGAAGCCCTTGTTCTTCATCCATTCAAGATAATAAACCGGCAGATCGCAAATCAGCGTGCCCTTGTATTTACCAAAGGGCATTGGGGTTTTCACAATATCGATCAGGACGGTGCGATCAGGCGTTACATTTTCCACGGCGGTAAAAATAAGCGATAATGATTAATATCATATATCGCCAAAGTCAAACAGAATATTTTTACCAAGTGTTATCACATCTGACACGAACCTATTATGAAAGAACAATTAGAAGCTTTTCTTACCGGATCGGATAATCCGATAGAAGGCATTGTAACACCAATTGACTACGCTCAGTATGGGAAGGCCTATGATTTTCAATCGATCGACGGAACCTTACATCTGATAATCGGCAAAGATAAACAGGGCGATTGGGTGAGGATAGACGGCACCGAGCCTTACTTTTCGAGTTGGGTCGATGAACTTGTGGAGCAGATTGGAAAGCATGAGCACGTCTGAATCCCCTGCTCGTCACCCCGTATAACATAAAAGGCCATCCGGTAGCTAGCGGATGGCCACATTATTAAGCATATATATTGGGGGAAATTATCTTTCGTGACGGTCGTTCCAGTCGCGGTTGTCGCGTCCACGATCATAGTGACGGTTATCGTTTCTCCAGCCGTGATCAAATCTGCGATCTTCAAAGCGACGGTCATCAACTCTGCGGTCGCCGTATCCACCGTAATTGAAGTCACGGTTGCTATGGTAAGCCGTTACATATCCGCGATCATATGCCCTGTTATCCCACCTTCCGTTGAAGGCTACACCGTTAAACCTGTTGCGATAAAAATCGGCATGCATATATGGACGTGGTGCACGAACTTCGTAGCGGCGGCATGACCTCCAGTCATAATCCCGGTAAGCACCTGGCAGGTAAGCTGCTGATACCCACGAACCGCCGTCGTTATAGTAGTAGCATTGCTGACCAACGTTATAGTAAGCGTCGACATCCGGCAAGTAGTAATAATCATCGTTATTGTCATTATAGGCTACCGGTTGATCATCATAAACTACCGGAGCCTGCTCTGACACCACAATTGGGGCGCCACCAAAATGAACACCTACATGTAACCTGATCTGTGCATTTGCAGTGTTATAAAATAAACCGCTCATTGCTATTGCTGATATAAATAATAACTTTTTCATTTTCTTATCAATTTATATCTATGATCGTTGCAGTTTGAAAAGGTTTAATATATCAACACTATAAAACACAAACCACCTATAAATAAGAATAATATTTTATTTAATCAAAAAATAACAGAATATTATATTTTACAATATGAATTATAGATGAAATTTTTTCACCTTCCGGTTCAGGGCGTCTTGCTGCTGCAATCAAACTTTCCTACCCTGCAATTGTCATTTTAAATTAAAATAGCTACGCTCTGGGCACTATGTCATTTTATTGATACAAAACGCACATCAGCATTTGTCACACAAACCTTTAACTTTGGTTATCAAACAACACTTCAACTGTTATGAAAAAGAGAATCCCCGGGACAATTCTGCTGTCCTTATTGGCGGTTTTTGGATTGACCGCGCTGGTCGCTTTAAAAACCGACGTCAAAAAACACAATAACTCTAGTCGTCCCGATGCCGGTAATGCCGGTTTAACCATTCCGGCAGGTTTTAGCGCGGCTATTATTGCAGATAATATTGGCAGTGCCAGGCACATTACCGTGACGCCGCAAAACGAGATCTATGTTAAACTTCGCGGTCCGGAGCACGGCAAGGGCATCCTGTTGCTGCATCAAAACGGTGATAAAGCAGAGGTAAAAATGGGCTTCGGCGATTTCGGTGGAACCGGTATTGCTGTAAAAAATGGCTACCTTTATGCGTCGTCGGATGAAAATGTATACCGTTATAAATTAAACGCTCAAAACGAAGTGATCGATCCGAATAAGCGTGAAACCGTAGTTGAAGGATTGCTAAACCGTCATGAGCACGAGGCAAAAGCGATTACACTGGATAATGCTGGACATCTGTATGTTAACATCGGCGCTTATTCCAATGCCTGCCAGGTAAAGGATCGTACAAAAGGTTCGCCTGGTCAAAAGGGCTGCCCTATCCTGGATTCAGCAGGTGGTATCTGGCAGTTCAGTGCCAATAAACTGAACCAGCACTATGGTGACGGTGTGCGTTACGCTACGGGCTTGAGAAATGTAGTAGGCCTCGACTGGAACAAACAGGACAACGAACTTTTTGTGATGCAGCATGGCCGTGATCAATTAAATGATCTGTTTCCCCAATATTTTACAGCAAAACAAAACGCCGAACTACCTGCCGAATGTATGTATGCTCTGAAAAAAGGCGACAACGCCGGCTGGCCCTACATGTATTATGACTGGCAGAAACACAAGAAAATGCTGATGCCTGAATACGGTGGCGATGGCAAAAAAGAAGGCGGTCAGAATGCAATCAATCCGGCTGCGGCTTATCCAGGTCACCTCGCTCCTAACGGACTGCTGTTCTATACCGGCAACCAGTTCCCTGCAAAATATAAAAACGGCGCGTTCATAGCTTTCCATGGCTCTTGGAACCGCGCACCGGAGCCACAGGCTGGCTACTTCGTAGTATTTCAGCCGTTTGTTAATGGCAGGCCTTCAGGCAAATGGGAAGTTTTTGCCGATGGCTTTGCCGGTACTGCCGAGCAAAAAGCTAAAGGGTCGGCCATCCACCGCCCTTGCGGATTGGCACAGGGCCCGGATGGTTCGCTTTATGTAAGCGATGATAATAAAGGAACGATCTATAAGATCACTTACAAGAAATAAATCTTTTAAACTAAAAGAGCCCGAAAACCGGGCTCCTTTTAGTTAGTACATCTCGCTGCTCTTCTTTTTACCCTGCTTCTTCTTAGCCTTCACACGTACGATACTTTCTTCAATATTATCCTTTTCGGCTTTTGAAGTCGTATCCATGGCAGCCTGGCGATAACCTTCAAGCGCGGTATTCCAATCCCTTTGCTTCTCGGCATATAATGCTGCAAGATTGTAAACAGAGGCCGTGTCTACGCCGGGTACAGTAAGCGCCTTTTCTTTTACTGATTGCACAGCTTTTTCCATATTAAGGAAAACCACTAAATGCAGGTAATGGTAGTACACATCCGGGAAATCGGGCGCCAGTTCGGTGCAGGTCCTGAAATGATAGCCCGCTGCCTGGTAATCCTTTATCTCGTAATAATAAAGCCTGCCTAATTGGTAGTGTGCCTTGGCATAGAACGGATCATCGGCAACAATTTCGTTCAGCAATCTGAGTGCTTTTTTATTGTTGCCATACCATAGCTTGTCAACAGCTTTTATATACTTTTCTTCTGTAGATAAATAAATGTCCATAATAATAAAATTCGCCCCCTTTTCAGGAGCACAATAAAATAATAAATTAGTCTTTGGAATCGATGCGGATAAAACTATCGCACCGCGAAGCAGAAGAGTTTTTGCAATGCATAGCCCTTCTGCTGTGAGCCTATGGGCCACATCAGGAGTGATTGGAGTATCAGATTGAGGCGTAGCATTGTATTAATATTTTTTGCAAAGATAAGGAAATTGGCAGGGATTTTATTAGTGTAGCTCATTTTTGTCGGAATCAGAATTTACAGAATTAAAGAATGAGCAGAATTCTGAAAATTTACAAATTCTGAACATTCTGATTCAGACAAAGAAGCAAATGGCGAGCACCTACAAACTGTCCGAAAGCATTCCATCGTCTGCAGCTTCTTCATCATCACCTTTCTTGCTTTCGATCAAATAATTATCCATCAGCTCGTCTTCTGTGATCACGACTGTGAAATCACTAAAACTCATACCATCCTGGTATGGCGTTGCATCATAAGCCTTTTTATCAGGATCATAGGGCCCTAATTGAAAAAGCTCGTCCTGATCTTTACCTTTTATAATTGCCCCCTCCGTCAATTCGTAAGCGTCATCAATGGGCTCGAAGTGTCTTTCCATACATCATTAAACAATCGGGATCAATGAAGTTTTTGTATTAATTCAGATTTGACAACTTTTGAAAAGTTGTCAAATCTTTAGCAGCCAGATGCTATGCAAACCAATCAAACAGATCATTCTGTTTCAGGGCGATCTTTTTTTGCTCATTCAAATCTTTAATGATATTTCCTTCACTCATCTGAATGATACGATTACCATAAACGAAGGCATCTTTCAGATTATGAGTTACAAGGATAGCGGTTAATCCAAAGTCTTTAACCAGTTTATCAGCCGTTTTCATCACAATATCGGCTGAGCGCGGGTCCAGCGCCGCAGTAGGCTCATCCAGTAACAAAACCCGGCAAGTATCCATCACACTCATCAGCAGCGTAAGCGCCTGCCGCTGGCCTCCGGACAAAGTGCCCATCAACTGTTCTGTCTTATTTTCGAGTCCCATGCCCAGCGTAGCGATCTTGTCTTTTACCTCTTTTTTGAATTGAGGATTGATGCCAATTGATAAACCTTTGCGTTTTGTGCGTATAGCAGCGAGACGGAAATTATCGAGAATACTCAGATCGGGAGCTGTGCCGCTTAGCGGATTTTGAAATACACGGGCTATCCATTCACTGCGGCGGTAATCGGCTTTTTTAGTTACATTATTACCATCGATCGAGATGTCGCCGGAGCTGGGCAAAACGCTTCCTGCAACCAGATTGAGCAAAGTTGTTTTGCCTGAGCCATTTGATCCGACAATCACCAAAAATTCATTTTCACTGATCTTCAGGTCGACGCCATTAACGGCGTTTACCTGGTTGGCTTTACCCCTATTATATACTTTATGAACCTGTGTAATGTCGATCATGATGAGCCTTTAAAAGATAAGCGAGGCAGACTGACGATAAGCAGTACAAATACCGCAGTTACCAACTTAAGCAAAGTCGGATCAACACCGCTGCTAAGTGTAAACGCCAGCACCATTTGAAAGATCACAGCACCCGATAGAACCAAGACTAAACTCAGCCATACCGATGTGATCCTAAACCAATTGATCAACGTTTCAGCGATAATAACCGATCCTAATCCCATGATTACGATGCCAATGCCCATATTAATATCCGCAAATACCTGGAACTGTGTTACGAGGAACCCACTCAAGGCGGTAAGCGCATTAGCTAGTGCAAGGCCGATGATTTTCATGCGGTCGGTATTAACGCCGAGGGCACGAATCATCGACTCACTGTTTCCTGTGGCACGCATCGCTATTCCAAAATCAGTTTTAAGCAAATAGCCGATAACTCCAGTGATAATAGCGACGAAGACAATCAGTATCCAAAAAGTATTATTATTTGGATTGGCAGAGATATTGATTAGCGAGAAGATGGTCGACACGCTATTGATCGGGATATTCGATCGCCCCATAATACTCAGGTTGATCGAGTACAAGGCTGTCATTACCAAGATACCCGCAAGCAGCGCGTTGATCTTTAATTTGGTGTGGATTATGCCGGTTGCTGCTCCAGCAAGGGCTCCGGCAACAATCACCACAGGCAGCACAACAAACACTGGTTGATGCGCCATCAGCAGCTTAGCTGTTACCACGCCGCCCAGGGTATAGCTACCGTCGGTAGTGATATCAGGGATATTGAATATCTTCATCGAAATGAAAATACCTAGTGCTATTGCCGAAAAGCAAAGTCCTTGAATAAGCGCCGCGAGGTAGAAATCCATTATTTTACAGCTTCAAAATTAGCCGGCACAGTGATATGATATTTTTTGGCGGCCTCCGGGTTATAAACCCGTTTCCGCACCTTTACCATTTCGGGCATTAACCCATCGGTTTTATGCGTTTTCAGGAATTGAGCTGCCTGCTCGCCCGCCTGGTAACCCCAAAGGTACATATCGGCGCCGAAGGCAGCCACCGCTCCACGTTTTACCAAACCGGCCTCACTGGTGAATATCGGTACGTTTGCTTCGTTGCAGCTCTTCGATATCGTTTCGAATGACGCGAAAACACTATTATCGGGTAGTGCGAAAAAAGCATCGATATTTTTTGATAAAAGCGAACGGGTTACCAATTGCGCATCAGCTGAGTTATTCAGCGGCAGTACTTCCAATGTTACATTCGATTTCGAAGCCAGACTCTTAAGCCGGTTCACAGCATCGGCCGATTGTGGTTCCGATTGATTATAAATCATTCCGATAACCAGCTTGCTGCCCTTGGGCTTTAGTAACGTAGTGATAATATTAAAAGAAGTATCGATATAATTTAAATCCTCCACTACTCCGAACAGGTTTGGCGGATTAGCGCCTGTAGAGCTCACTACATTCATCCGTTCGGGAGTTGGTGATACCATAGCAAATACCGGAATGGTTTTAGTTTTCTGGATGGCAGTAACTGTTGATAGTGTTGTACAGGTAGCCAAAAGATCGACCTTTTCGGACACGAATTGATTAACGATCAATGATAATGTCGGCTGATCACCCTGTGCATTGTGATATTCAATTTTGACAGTATGTTGATCTTCGCTGAAGCCGTTTTTCTTCAAAGCATCGGTAAAACCTGTCCGCGCCTGCCCCACGGTAGCGTCTTCAAACGCGTCGACAAAACCAACTATCGGAACATTGCTTTTATTTGAATTGCAGGCTATTAGCAACAGGGCGGCTAAAGCGAAAGGCAGGTATTTAGACAACTTCATCGGACTAAATTACAGAATGCAGCGGAAAGGGCAAAGAGGGAGTGGAAAGGTGCGTACAGTCGATAGTCCATGGTCAATGGTCGATGTTGCGAGACCATGGTCTATGGACAAAAACACCTCCTACGTCAGGTTCCCTTTCTTTAGCTCCTCCACCGCCTGATTTGCCGCACGTGCAGTAATTGCCATAAAAGTAAGCGATGGGTTTTGCGTGCTGGTTGACACCATACAGGAACCATCGGTCACAAAAACGTTGGGACAAGAGTGTACCTGGTTCCAGGAATTTAATATTGAGGTCTTTGTATCC
>Ga0207702_10003621_pt1 | contig 14026 bp, 14 predicted proteins | sample KBSCornC62_FD_184302 | JGI IMG/M metagenome (GOLD analysis project Ga0207702, IMG submission 184302) | Corn rhizosphere microbial communities from Kellogg Biological Station, Michigan, USA - KBS Corn C6-2 (SPAdes) (version 2) | ecosystem: Host-associated > Plants > Roots > Rhizosphere > Soil ...
ATCTGCAGCTTGATGGATCCCATTCGATAAATCGGCTGGTATTACAGGCGGACAACAACGAAGATTATGTGATCGAATATTGGACCGGGTCGGCCTGGCAAAATGTATTCACGGCGGCCGCGATCGGCGGCTATGGGCTCACCACGCGGGACAGCGGCGTGATTTCCGCGTTCACCACCGATCGTTTCCGGTTCACCGCGGTCAACGGTGATAAATATTACGCGATGTCTGAATTCCAGGCGTTTGCCGCAGGCGTTCCGGAGCCGGCGAGCTGGGCAATGATGCTGGGCGGCTTTGGTGTGATCGGAGGCGCGATGCGCTCGCGCCGGAGATCCGCCGTCAGCTTCGGCTGATCGCTCGAATGCCGTCGCACTTGCGGGTGCGGCGGCATTTCTCCGCGCATCCTGCCGATGCGGTGGGTGGAATCGGCCGATGGAATTTGGCCGAATTTCACGTCTTCCAGATTCCGCGCTTCTGGTATCGAAACCATGTCGATCGACAGTCGCATTGACTGTCTGTCCGCTACATCTGTTCCGCTCAGGCTCAATGGCATGCAGGCGCCCGCCGGCGGAGCCTCCTCTTTAATCTATGCTGAGACGATGTGCGGCGGCCAACCCAGGTGGGTCGAGCCGGCATGATCAGCGCGCTGCATCCTCCACCTCATAGCGGATCCGGCCCGGCGGCAGCATCAGCTTCGGCAGGGGCTTGCCCGCGGTGACGAGGACCTGATCGACCGGCACCGCATCCTCCGCTTCGGCGGCGATATAGGCCTTGATCAGACGCGTGCCCTGGTGCGGGATCAGATTGGCGGGCACCGCCACCGGTTTGCGCCCCATCGATCGCAGCCAATCGGGGCGGCCATCGATCCGCGCCGCGGCCGGATGCGCCACCTGCAGGTCCACCTTGCCGGCATATTCGCCCACCACCAGAGGCGCGCCGTTCGCCATCAGCATCGCCGGCCGCCCTCGCAGGCGTGGTGCGACCAAGGCATACAAGGCCGGATTGCCCCCGCTGAGGGGACTGAGAAGGGTCTGGTCGATCGTCAGCGGATCGATCCCGCTCATGCGCTTGAGCCGGGTGGCCATCCATTCGATCTGCCGACCGTCGCCTTCGGGCATGGGGGCCTCGGTCGCGTGATGGAAGCCGACATAGATCAGGATTTTCGAGCGCGGATAAGCCTTCAGCGCATTCGCGACGAGGTTCTCCGCCTCCTGCTGGTCGCGCTGTGAGATGCTGTCAAAGCGCGTGGCACCGGGGGTGAGGTTGGTCGCCTCATAAAGCGCCGGACGATAGCCCAGATGCAGCGCCTGGCGCACGAAATCGGCGAAGACCGGATCCCGCGTATAATAGCCGGTGAAGCGGCGCGGATAGCCGTCCTTCTCAAACTTCGCCCGCATCTCCTCCGCAAAGGCCGGCTGGGGCGAATTCTGGAAGGTCTCCGCGGCGAGCACGTCATAGCCCAGGGGACGCAACGCACGCGCAACCTGCAGCGCGAAGGCGCGATCGCGCGGGACCCAATGATCCTCGTTGAGGATGACGATGCGGGTCGCCCGCGCGCGCCGCACGATCTCGGCGATCGGATCGGCCAGCCGGGCATGCGCGATCGCCGCGGCCTCGCTCGCCGACGGCGGGCCGGGAGACCAAAGCGGAGCACCGGGGGCTGGCTCATTGGTGACGAAGGACTGCAACAGCGACCAACTGCTATAGACCATGCCGTCACGGGGCTTGCCCTGGGCATCGAAGGCGCGGGGCGTAAGCGCCTCTTGCGCGGCAAGATATTGTCCCTTGTCGAACACCATCCCGCTGGCGTTCATCGCGGCCATATCCTTCTTGTCGTCATCGCTGGCCTGAGCGCTCAACCCGAGCGCGCACAGACCAGCGCAGACCAAAGCGAACGTACGTCGTCCCAGCATCCCCAAGCCCTCTCATTATGTCGAGATGTTAGGTGCGCGTCGTTCGGACGGGCAAGCGGGATTGTACCCGATGCGGTTGGGTTGGACTGCGGCTTGCAGGACAAAATCCCAAGAACAGGATCATCGAGTAAAGCGGCACCGTGATCGCTCCCTCACCGCGATTTTAGCCTGGGGAGGAGAGGCGGGCGGCGCTCGCCGTTCGGAGAGGGTGCGGACAAGGGCGCGACCGCGACACATCCGCTTCAACTTGAAATATCTGGATAAAATGCTTTGCGAACGGGTCGGAAGGCGATAGTTGATGGGGGTGCTGCACCGTGGGGGTCAGCTCGTTGGGGAACGATCATGAGAGCCTTGTTGACTGTGCTCGCCGCAACCGTCTTGGGCGTGCCCGCAATTGCGGCGCCCGTCATTATCGATGCCACGCATGGCGCAACCCTGCGGGTGGAAGACTTCGACGCTGTCATTGACTTCACGGCGCAGCTCATCGGGGGATCGCCATCCACGTTCACGGTCGATTTCACTGGCTTGACTACGCCGGATCCCCGATTTTGTGCAGGGTTTCCAGACAGCCCCGACTGCCATGGGTTTGTGCCGATATCCTACGAGGATTACTTTGATGCGAGCACCGGGGACCCCGAGTGGAAGGAGCTTGCTCTCCCGTTCTTTTGCTGCGGATATCGCGGCGCAATCTCGTTTTCCGCAACGAGTGGCGGCACGATCCTGATCAACGCACCGGGCACCGTGGCGCCTGTACCCGAGCCCGCGAGCTGGGCAATGATGCTTGGCGGCTTCGGTCTGGTGGGCGGTGCCATGCGCGCGCGCCGGAAGGCTGCGGTTTCGTTCGCTTAATTGCTCGTCCCATAAGCAGAGACGCCGTCGTGCCATTCGGCGCGGCGGCGTCTTTGTTTGCGAGGCCCTGTTCGCGCCGGGCTTGCGCTGCAGACCTCGGCTCGCAACCCGCTTCGGCTGTCCGCTTCGTCAGCCGAGCGTGGTGGCTTCGAGCGTCGCGGTTTCGGGAACGGGCAGGCCCTGCGCCTTATATTGCGCGATCAGTTCGGCCTTGCGCGCGGCGAGCCGGCGTCCGAGCTCGTCCATATCAAGGCCGGCCTTGCGCGCCTGTGAGAATATTCCCTCCACGCGTTTTTCCTCTTCCTCGACATGATGTTCGATCTGTTCGGACAGGACCTTGACCTTGGCGTCGTAATAATCCTCGTCCGGCCCGCCCGCCTCGATCTCCGCAATCAGCACCTTGGCGCCGTCATGCTCGACATAGGCCTCATCGATCAGGTCTTCCTCGACCGCGCCCTTGCACGCCGGATAGAAGATCTCTTCCTCGATCTTGGCGTGGACGGTCAGCTCCAGGCAGATCTGCCGGGCGATCCGTTCCTTGCTTCCGTCCCCTTTGGCGGATTCGAATTTCTCGAACAGCTCCTCCACCTTGCGGTGGTCGGCCTTGAGCAGCGCAATCGCATCGGGTTGGTCGGCCATCGTCATCTCCCTGAGAGGTTGGCTTGAGAACCCGGTGCGGCGCCGTTGGTTGCCTGGGCGCCGGGATTTCCGCCGGTGCGACGTGGTGGATCAGGGCGGTCCTGGAGTTCAGCCTTCCGGCATTATCGGACCCGATGAGCTTTGGAATGGCGCGCGGCAGCCCTGCGCGCTTTGGTTGCGGCCGAATGCGCCCCGAAGGCGCACACAGCGCTCCCGACGCGCGGTCGCCGCAGTTTTGAGGCCTGCAATAGGATCATTGAGCAAAGTGGGACCCTGATCCCCAAGCGGGATTGCACCCGATGCGGTTGGGATGGTTGCTGAGCATGGCCCCGCAATTGCGGCAATCGGACGGCGCGGTTAGCTTCGCATCGCATCCCGGCAGAAGCGGCTTGGGGCTGGCTGATCAGGGGGACGGCGATTTGGGGCTTCGGACGACTTCAACCCCGGCCGCCGGACCTGCGACGAGCCCGGTCGCCACGTCCGATCGCATCTGGGCGATCGACGCGCTGCGCGGTTTCGCCTTGTTCGGCGTGCTCGCGATCAATCTGCACACCGAATTCCGGGTAAGCCTGTTCGAACAATTCCTCGCCCCGCCGGCCATGGGCAGAACAGACCGCGTCGCGGCGGCATTTCTGTCCTTCGCCTTCGAATTCAAGGCGATTTCGCTCTTTTCGCTGCTGTTCGGCGTCGGACTCGCGATCCAGCATGAGCGCCTGGCGCGCAACCCGCGCCGGGCATTGCTGTTGGTCCGGAGGCTCCTGGCCTTGCTGCTGTTCGGCCTGATCCATCTGTTCCTGATCTGGAACGGGGACATCCTCACCGAATATGCGCTGGCGGGCTTCGTCGTGCTGCCGCTTCTGTTCGCGCCGGCCGGCATGTCGCTGATCGCGGCGGCAGCCTTGCTGCTGGCCTATGTGATGCTGGCCTTCGTGCCGCTGCCCTTTTCGTTCCCGGACGCCGCGTGGCTGAACGATCACGTGACGATGGCGCGTCATGTCTATTCCGGCGGCAGCGTCGCCGGGATCCTGCGGTTCCGGATCGCCGAGCTGCCCGAGATCGCGAAGCTGCTCGCCTATATCTTCCCGCGCACGCTTGCCCTGATCCTGTTCGGTGCGTGGCTTTGGCGCTCGGGCGCGATCCGCAAATTGGCGGAGCATAAGCGCGCGCTGTTGATCGGCGGCCTGATGCTGGTCGGGTCAGGCCTTCTGCTGACGGCGCAGGACAAGGGCTATGTTGCGCTGATCCGGATTGGCCCTCTTTCCGGTTTCGGGACGCGGTTCGCTTATGGCGCGCTCGACGATCTTGCGCCGATCCTGGTGGCGTTCGGTTATGCCGCGCTGATGCTGCTGGCGAGCGGCTTTCCGACGGCGCGTGCGGCGCTGCAATGGGCGGTTCCGGTCGGCCGGACGGCATTTTCCAACTATATCCTGCAGTCGGTGATCCTGGGCCTGTTGTTCTACGACTATGGTCTGGGGCTGATGGGTCGGATCGGCCCCGCCGCCTGCCTGGCGATCGCATGCGCCATCTACGCCGCGCAGGCATGGCTGAGCGCGATCTGGCTGCGCAGGCACCGCTTCGGCCCGCTGGAATGGCTTTGGCGCAGCCTGATGTACGGAAAGGCCCAGCCGTGGCTGAGGCCGATCACCGACCGGGGCTGATCTGCTTCGGCCAATCAAGGTCATTAGCGGCCATCTGCGATTGAATGGGCAACACAGGCAGCTTTCGATCTGCCTTCGGCGGTTCGGCTATAATATGATCGCCAGGGCCTTGGGGATATCCCCTGGTATCTCGCTCGCCTGACTGGAGCGGCCCGGGGAGGGGGCCGGCATAGGCGCCTGCCTAACCGGCGTTCGATCGCTCAACCGCGAACGGCCGCGGAGTCCCGCTTCATTGATTCAATATCCATCTCCCATCTTCGATATAGAGAGGGTCACGAATGAATCCGACGAACACCAGCCTTCCGACAAGCCGGTGCGTCACTCTGCAGGAGCCTGAATGATATGCGCAGCCTATTGGTCGGATTTGCCCTTCTCCCGACCTGGCTTGTCTGTGCGTCGGCCGGCGCCCAGGGCCCCAGTCCCACGTCACTGCCGCATCCGGAGTTGTTCGCCCCCGGGATCATTTCCGGTGGCGCGAACGATGGAGCCCCGACCTTTTCCCCGGACGGCAAGACGCTGTTCTTCGAACGATCGAACGGCAGATGGGCGGCCATCCTGAGCTCCAGGATGGGCAAGCGAGGGTGGAGCCTGCCCACCCTCGCGGAATTTTCCGGGGAATATTCCGATCAGCAGCCTGCCTTCTCGCCGGACGGCAATTCCATCGTGTTCGTTTCCAGCCGACCGGGGCAGGGTGCTGGCCCGGGGAATGGAAGTCGGACGAGCCATCTCTACCGGATCGATCGAACCGCCAATGGCTGGAGTTCGCCCCGGGAGTTGCCGAAGGAGGTGAACCGGGCGAACCGCGTGTTCAAGCCGAGCATCGCCGCGAATGGCGATCTCTTCTTCATGGCCGATGTCGGAACGGGGGGCTCCACGAAGTGGAGACTGTTCCGATCCGGCTTCAGGGATGGCAATTATAGTCCCGCCGAGCCGCTGCCGTTCAGCGGTGCGGACGACGGCGACGTCGATCCCTATGTCGCGCCCGACCAATCCTACATCATCTTCAGCAGCAATCGCCGCGGGGAGCATCCCGACGGCCACGAGCATCTTTTCATCGTCCACCGCGGGGCCGAAGGCTGGTCGGCTCCGCAGCCCATCCATTATGACGGCGAGGGGGCGTTTGACGACGGGGAGGCCTCTGTCAGCCCGGATGGCAAGTGGCTATATTTCACGAGCGGCCGGATCGTCGGCGGCGCGGCCAAGCGTGACCGGGCGGCCGCGGTCGCGGCGCTTTCTGAAATGGAAAGCTGGGACAATAGCAACAACAACGTCTGGCGCATTCCAATGACGTTCTGATTGGGCAGCGATTCAACCGTTTTCCCGAGATAAGTTCGCCCTCACCTGAACTCGGGCACCGCGGCAGTCGGGGACGAGCGGACGACCGCTTGGTGTGCCGAGATCGAGACGATGACCGGCCACGCCCTCGCTCCGCAGAAGCGTGGGCCGAAGCCGAAGAATAAGACCATTTGGTAAACTGGCACCGTAATCCCGGTAATGCCGTAATCCTCACCGTAATCCTTGCCTCGTCATTTCGATGGAGATCTCCGGCAGGATTTCGAGAAGCGGCCAAAGGGATGGCGGGTGGGTCCGTAGAGCCTGGCTCCGGCCCCTCCCAATTAATAACACCCCCTCACTCGCGCACGGATGCGACAAATGTTTGTCCGGCCATGAGTGCGGAAACCTGCATCTGGCCTTGTGCGGAGGAAAATTCTCCGAGCCATTGTAGGAGTTTAGCATGATGCGCAAAGGATTTGTTCACGCCGCCTGCCTCTTGTCAGCGTCTTGGGCGAGCGCGGCGGTCGCTCAATCGACCTTGCCTCCAAAGTGGGTCAGCGCAACGAGCAGCGGCTTGGCATGCAACGGTTCGACAGACGATACCGGCGCGCTCAATTCCCTCATCACCTCGCTGAGTAGTGGTGGCACCATCTTGTTTCCGGCCGGATCAACCTGCGTCTTCGCCGGCACCGTCAACATCAACGTCAATGGGATCCATCTTGTCGGTGGGGGAACGTCAGGGCAGAGTGGCCTGCCCACCGTCTTCAACTTCACCGGGACGGGAACAGGAAACGGTTTTAATATCGGCACGCAAGGCTCGTCGTCTCAGACTTATAATGTCTCGATCGAAAACGCGACCGTGTCAGCTCCCAATCGTACCGGCGGCTATCTGTTTTCTGAATATGGCGTAAGTCAGGCCTATTTGCGAAATATCTATGTAGAAAGCGGTTGGCTGTTTCTCTACGGGCAAAATTTCAATAATGTTATTCTTGAGAATATTAATGGTTATCTGAGAGCCACGTCCGGATGGATGATTAATTTGTACGGCCACGTCGGCGTCGATCGATCCGACGTGCTGACGCTCGACAACGTGGTCCTCAACAATAATGACGCAGGTGCAAGCGGATTGCTGTCCGACGGCACGGTCTACACGGTACGCGGCGTCAGCGTCGGCCTGCTCAATCTCCACACGGGCATTCGGACCCAAAATTCGCAGGGCGCAGGCCTTGCGAACGTTACGCAAGCCTTTTTCTTCGATGACCTGGAGATTGACGGGGCCGGTACCGGCTGCGGAAATGGGATCGAATTCGCTGGAGGCAATCAGTTTCACATCGTCAATTCGGACATCGACGTCTCTCATGCGGGCACGAGTTGCACCTCAAGCCGGCCCGTTTCGATGTCTTATGATGCTGCCGCTGGAACGGAGGGTGTGTACATCGAATCCACCGCCTTGCACGACAGCCCGATGGGGGCGATTTATATCAACGCTCACGACGTGCTGCTGACCAACGTTATGATGTTCGACCTGCAGCACAGCGCCACAATCGATAGTGCCGTTAATATCGCGCCGTCCAGCGCCGATGTTCTTATCTCAAATTCGAAGTTGGGACATTGGCAATATACTACGCCGCGTGTTCAATATGGCGTCAACATCAACACCGGCGCAACGCGCGTTAGCTTGAGCAACAACAACTACTATAATGCCACCACCGGGAACGTGCTCAACAGCTCTTCAAGTGTTGTCGGCCTCGGTGGAGGGATAGGGTATAACGGAGCGGCCATTTCGGCGATGACCTGTGCCGCCAGTAGTTCCTGTTGAAGCAAGAGCCTGCAGCCAACAGGTAAGCGGGGCTTCCCGCGATTAAGACCGGGAACGGAGTGAAGGTCGTCTGGATGTCCGCCGCCGTGCGGCAGCTAAGCGACCCGACCTCTGCTTCCACATTCTCATCATCGACGGTGTGGCCGTTCAGATTCGAGGATGGGCAACTCCGGTGACAGTGCGTTGAATTGAAGACGGGGCTGGGGTGCTGAAAGGCGCGCCTTAGAGAACCGGGCGCGCCGAGATAAGTGCGCTGTCACCGGAATTCTGATCAAGCCCATTCCGGTGTCAACCGTGCTTGCGTCCGACGAAATCGAGGCTGCATAGGGTGCACGGGCCGGCGGCAAATTTGGGGGACGGTGTATGAAACTGCTGAATATGTTGGTTCCCGCCTTGGGAATCTTGGGCTGGGCTTCGGCTGCGGATGCAGGCGCCATCTTGAAGACGACCGGTACGATCACCGGGATGGACGCCTTTCTGGCCGGTGCTCCCACTGCCGTTCCGACAGGATCGATCGCCATAGGGGATAAGTTTACTCTGACTGCCAAGTTCGATCTCAGCGCGGCTCAGATCGATCCTCTTTACGACGCAAACCCTGCTCTCAACATATATTATATGCCTGGAACGCAGGTTTCGTTGCAGATCGGATCGTGGACGAGGACCTTTGCGGCGTCTTCGCCCGATGCTGCTCAAATACAACTGAATGATGGTCCGGCTTCGGACGCTCAATCGTTCTGGTTGTATGATTACAATGCGGCAAGCAATCTGCCGGTAGACATGGGCGCCGGCTTTATCATCGATGGCATCTTTGATTTCAACCGGGACCCAACAGGCACCGCCCGCTCCAATGATCTTATCACGCAACTGGTGCCACTGTCCGCCTTTTCCGACCGCACGCTTTCGGTTGGGTTCTTCAATTATAACACCCTGTATATGGTGGGTTTTCACGGGCAAGTTGAAGAAAGCTCGCTCATCACCACTCCGGCGCCTGAAACCGCGTCATGGATGATGATGCTGGCGGGCTTCGGCCTTATCGGTGCCGCCATGCGCTTTCGGCATAATACCAAGGCGAGCTTTACCTGACGCTCTGCCGACGCAGGGAGTTCCGGTGACAGCGCATTTATTGAAGACGGAGTTGGGCTGCTCAAAGGTGCGCTCCGTAGCCCCTCTGGGCGTCGAGATAAGCGCACTGTCACCGGAAACCCCACTGTCGCTGGAACTGCCGGAACTCCCAACATCACAGTAGGTCGATACTTTCCTCGTCGATGCTGGCGGAGAGTTCGGGGCGGCGGGCGAGCAGGCTACGCCGCTATTCGTCGAGGATTGCGGGCGACCAGCGCGCCCGGAACAGCCCTGCCTCGGCGAACCGCAGCAGGGCATCCCGCACCCGTAAGGGGTAGAGGACATTCGCGTCGAGGACGACGACGAACCGGTCCGAAACGCTCCTCAACCAGCGTCGAACTCCTGACCCAGCCGCTGCAGATCGCGCAGCGCGTCCGCCCGTTCGCGATCGCGCGCGGTGCGGAACGCCAGCAGGTCGCTGGCGCGAACCCGGCGATGCGAGCCGACCCTGTGGAACGGAATCTTGCCCTCCTCGAGCATCGCGACCAGGAACGGGCGCGACACATTGAGCAGGTCTGCCGCTTCCTTGGTGGTCAACTCCGCCCCATAAGGCACGAAGGTCACCATCTCGCCGCGCGCGACATGCGTCAGCACATCGAGCACCAGCTGCCCGAGTGCCGGCGGCAGCGCGACCTCGGTCACGTCGCCGCCCCGGCTGACGCTGAACGGTAGCCCCTGGGGTGTCAGTGCAGTGGCAAGCGCTCGCGCCGCCTCGGAGGCTTGCCGGACTTCATCCTCGGTAGGCGGCCGTTCAGAGAGAGCCTGTTCGCTCATGTCATTCTCCTCCTAGACCGCACGGACCTTTACAAGCTCAGCGTTGGATAAACGCAATAAGTGAAACAAGTGAAATAACTGTCGGGGCGGTGCAGCGTTCCCCCAGTGGGCCTGAGCACCCGCTTGGTACGGTCTTGGCGGCCGAGCCTCGAGACCAGGATCGGCCGTACCCTCGCTCCGCGAAAGCGTGGGCCGAAGCGAAAGAGTAAGATTATTAAACTGGCGCCGTACCCCCCGGTAAACGGGCGCCGTCATCCCAGCTTGCCTGCGTATCGGACGAAGATCCCCCCACGATGGGCGCGCCAAGTGTTTGCGACAAATATAAAAAGTGCAATCAAAAACCAAGAATGAGCGATGCGCCGAAACGGACCAAATCCTAATTGAGAATCACACGTTATCATGGTTAACATTACCCCCGTGGGGATTTTATCCATGAAGATGGCCGTAGTCCGCGTGCGCCCTTGCGCTTGGAGCAACGTGTCATTCGGTTATTGCATCTTGCTGATTCTGCAGGTGTTGGCATCGGTTACCCGCATCGACCCATTCGGGAAATACGCCGTCAAGTATCCGAGGCTATAATTTATTTTCGCGGTGGACATGGTCTCACTAATAATATATTTTATAATGAGCTCAAGGTTCGCAAAGTCCGCATGGGGGAACTGGTATGCCAGATCAGGCTGGGGTCACCCGAGGGATTGTCTCCAAACTTACCAGTGGTAACGCGATGCTAATGTTTGGCAGTACGGCTGCCATGTTAATCGCGGTGGGATTTGTTCTCCACACTTCGTCTGGTAATCCTGGGCCGACGGATTCGGCGCTTCTCTTCATGGGCTTCATCTTGCTCGCTCTTGCCGGGTTCGTGATGGCGGCCGCGGCATTCAAGGGGATTGGCTACGTAAGCGCGGGCCCGGATGCTTTCGGTCTGCCCAGTGGATCAATCCGCGCACTGCTCGGGCTTGCGCTGATGATCATGCTGATCGTTTTCGGCTTACCATTTCTCCGCATAGAATCAGCGCCACGTATAGTAAGTGACAAATCGTTTGCTGCTGCCACTGTTTCCTGCGGTGAGCTCAAGGAGGCCCTTTCGATCTACAGATCGTCCGGCCTAATAGCAGTTTCCGACGCAAAAGCTTGCGCTGCGGCGCCAGCGGCTGGAGCACCGGCGCCACAAGCAACAATTCAACTTTTTCGCGTTACCGCTGAGTGGCCAAGCAGTACGCTCGATCTCAACAAGCAGACGATCACGGCGATTGTAACCTTGCTCACTACTGTTGTAGGCTTCTATTTTGGAAGCGCCAGTACTGCGGCGGGCCAGTCCAAACTTATCGATAAAATTACGGCAGGTTCCAGTGGCAGCGGAGGCGTGGGGTCTCAATGAGCGAGAGCGCTAGATGATTGCCGCTCGCGTAGAACTGCAATTATTTAGCGGAAAGGCAGCTGAAAATTGAAGCGGCGGGCGCTTTTGAGTTTGCCTATGGCTGTTTTGCTTTCCGGATGTTCAACGGTGGACGTGGGGTCGCAGCGCAGTTCGCAACTCTACCTCGGCTTGGTTCGCGTGATTATGCCAGAACCCCGCAAGGGGTTGGCGGCGGTGGATGTAAAAGCGCTCGGTCTGGGTTGGGATCAAGGCGTTTGGGTTGGCGGCCGCCATGGAAATTGGGTCATCGCGGATCCTGCCGAGTGTCAGTTGCTAATTGTGATCAGAACGCCTGCACAGGCAGCTAACGCAGCTAGGGTGCTGCAATCGATGGAGGGCAAGCAAGCATGCGTTGCGGACTACACAAAGCACTAGCTGCTCTTGGTTCGATGGCTGTTCTGTCGGGCTGCGTACAGATGACGAGACACAGTAACATGATGATCTTTGGGACGAACACGGTCGTTGGGGTTCGCGCCGGGGTCAATGCTACAAGTGTACCAGAGGTGGCGATCGGCTATGCGCGTCAAGAAGCCGTCATACTACCCTTGGTTGCGAATACAGCAAGCAATGATGGTGCTAATGGAAGCAAGCTAAACAGACTAAGTCCATGCGATTTTCAGAAAACGCCAGTAAGTGATGCTGGGCAGCAAGGGTTTATCGTCCATCCCTGCTCGTTGGTCGGTATAAATCGCGATGGAAAGATGCTGGACAGCTATTCTGTACTTGCTAGTTTCGGCGGAAGTTTCGGCGGCACGGCGACCGCTGGCAATCCAAACGCGAGCGCAAGCGCTGGTGTTGCGCAATATTTTGCTACTGGCCTCGCCGCGCAGACGTTGGCGTTGAATGGAGGGGCCGCTGTCGTTGCTGCGGGCTCGACGGCGGAGAGGGCGGCGGCGAAATCGCCTATGACTCTCGAGGGTGTCACGGTATCTTCCTATGGAGCCGTCGATCCCGCCGCGATTACGCTTCAAAACTACCTCGGCGTTGCAGACAAGACCGAGCAGCTCCGCCGCTGGACACTTGCGCAAAAGGTGGAGACCGCACTGGGCAAATCTTCGGACAAGCCCGCCATCGCCGACCTATTGATGAGTGATGACGGCAAGGGACAGCAAGCCTTGCTCTCGGGCTTGCTCGTCGCCGAAGATCAACCTGCTGGTTTGACTATTCTTAAGGGAAAGTGAGGAATACGTCATGTCCGTTGAAATCAAGACCGGCGTGCCGGCCGACCGGGTCGCAATTATAACCCAGGTGTGCATTAATGCAGGTGCGACCAGCGTTACTCCGGTTAGCCAAGCAGATGGTTCAGTGACCCTGATCATTGTATATCCCGATCCGGCAACGATGGTGGCCGCGAGCGTTGGCAACGTGGCCGCGACATCTAGCGGCTAGACCGTCATGGCAGAGTCAGCAGAAGTGCCGGTAGTGTTGACCTTCAGTTACCACCCTGTCCCTGCACGCAATGGGGAGATGGAGTTCCAAGGTGAGTCAACGCCGCGATGAAGCGGCTGGACAGCCAGGATCCAGGCATGGGGTGTATAAGGTCACGCGTGCGCCGAGCGCTCGAGACCCGCTCTCCCTGTACTTAGAGCAACGTCTGAGGCTCGTAAGATGTGTCACCTGTCGAGGCGCGCACACATTGCGAGGATTGCTCTATCACATCACCCGATTGTTGGCGGCTTAGTTTTGAAAGGTTGATCCGCCATGAGCCAGATCGATTGGAAAGCATCGCAACATCTTCTGGGAGTTAAGGCGGACGGCGATCCGGGGCCGATTACGTATGGAGCTATTCTCCAGCTTGTGGGCCACGCATGCCAAGAGGTAGCGGACGCGTTGGCAAAGCACGCGGCTGAGTACGGTATGACAACCCCTGCGCGCCTCGCCGAATTCATTGCGCAGATTGCCAATGAAACCGGGGGCTTCATCCGCTGGGAAGAAAACCTGCACTACAGCGCCGAGAAACTATGCCAACAATGGCCGGCGCACTTCAACGCGGGTAGCGCGCAGGAGTGCGTGGGGCATCCCGAGAAGATCGCCGAACGAGCCTATGGGGGAAGGATGGGTAATGGGCCCTGCGGGTGCGGCGACGGTTGGAAATTCCGGGGCCGCGGAGCTCTGCAACTCACAGGTCGAGACGCTTACCGCAAGTTCGGCGGTGCGATCGGAATCGATCTGGTCGACAATCCTGACCTGGCAGCTGAGCCAGGTATTTCGACGTTGATTGCGCTTAAGTTTTTTCAGGAGCGCAACGTCAACGCGGCGGTCGATGAGGGTGATTTCGTGGAGGCTCGTCAGCTCACCAATGGCGGCTCCATCGGCCTTGAGCATGTCGCTGAGCTTCGCGCTCGTATTCTGGCGAAGGTAATTTGACCAGCTCTGACGCACGCGATGGCGCATCGCAAGCGATGCAGTGGAGTGGACTGCACCCGTGCTCCGCAAAAATGTGGACCGAAGCCTGACGATGAGATCATTTAGTAAACTGGCACCGTAATCCGGGAGTTGGGCTGCTGAAATGTGCACGCCTAGGCACCCGGCGCACCGAGATAAGTGCACTGTCACGGGG
>Ga0207702_10003625_pt1 | contig 14013 bp, 16 predicted proteins | sample KBSCornC62_FD_184302 | JGI IMG/M metagenome (GOLD analysis project Ga0207702, IMG submission 184302) | Corn rhizosphere microbial communities from Kellogg Biological Station, Michigan, USA - KBS Corn C6-2 (SPAdes) (version 2) | ecosystem: Host-associated > Plants > Roots > Rhizosphere > Soil ...
CTCATTGAACAATCGAGGTTGTATCCGCAGGGCGGGGTTCCGAGGATTGGAACGGCAGCAGCCCTCCCCAAAAGGCCCGAAGCCCGCCTGCGAAATTCTTTAAGTCGTAAGGAGCCGTAGGAATGCAGTCTGGAAGTAAGAATCCTGCCGTCATTGCCCGTCTCAAAGCCGATCTCACTGCCGCCAGAATTGAGTTACTAAGCGCACACTGCGCCACTGACCGGATCCGCCTTCGTTATTCCATCCATGACCTCGCGCACTTTGGCGAGCGAAACGACCTGAAGAAGGCGATTAGTTCCGCCAGCTCCTTGTGCCGTTTCTTTGCCCAGCTCGAGGCCCACATCCAACACAGGGAAGAAGGGTGAAGGGCCATTTCTCGACTACGGGTTACCCAAGCAGAAATTATTTTTCGACGCGGATGAAGGCACCGGTGGAGGCGTTCACCGCCACCGTTAACTTGGCTCCTTCGCGGTTGGCTCCATAAATCACGTGCCAGACCAGTTCGTTGGTGTTGTGGTTCCAGTCGCAAACGTAGGTCACCGGGGTGTCCGGTGATTTTTCCAGAACTTTGTCGCCGCCGTGTTTCTGGGCTTCCGTGAAGGCCTGGTCGGAGTCAATCTTCAAAAACGCCATGTCCCAAACGTGCGTATTCGCATTCGTCGGACTATAGCTATCCTCTGTTCCACGGTTGATACCCTGCGACGGTCCTCCCTGGGCAGTACTTCCGGACCAGGTGAAAGTGATCACCCTCTGCGCTGACGGCGACCCGAAGCTGCCCACCCAAACCGCCCACTTGCCATCATGGCCGTTGCCGTCGCTGGTTGCCACCGAGGCGAGACGGTAGGGGCGCGCATCCTGATTCCAGCCGCGTGCCGCGATGTACACTTTCTGGAAGCCGGAGCGCGCCGTCATGAGTTCCGGACCTTTATTTTCCGGCTTGGCTGGCTCTTCCGGCTTGTTCGATTCCGAGGAACACCCGGCGAGCAGCAGCATCAAAACTCCGCAAAGACCCAGAACGATGAACCCCGGCATGCGTGCGCGAAACGCTTTCTCAGAAGCAGATGTCTGCGCTTCTTCACCCGCTATAAAGCGGCACAGCGGATCTTTTAAGCTCGCCGTCTTCATGGAATCCTTCCTGTTATAAGTTGTATCCATATGTGGTTGCGGCATCATTCTAACCGAAACGCAAGCAAAGGTGAGTAACGCACCATGGACCCTCGTCTTAGAACATTGCAAGTGGAGATTGCCGACTCAATCTCAGATCTGGACAGCGAAGGCCTGACTTTCCACGAGCCGGGCCAGTGGTGTATCGGTGAAATTCTCGAACATCTCTACTGGACGTACACCGGCACAATTAAGGGCTGCATGCGTGTGCTCGAATTCGGGAAGCCGCAGACCTCGCGGGCAACCTGGAAAAATGTGACGCAGTCGATCGTCGTCGTGGGTCTCGGCTACATGCCATCGGGGCGCAAATCTCCTGCTGTAGCGCAGCCGCGGGGACTGCCTGCTGAAAAGATGGCTAAAGAGATTGAGGCAAAAATCACCGAAATGGATGGCATGCTCACGGCGTGCGCGGCGAGATTTGGCGGGTGCGTGAAAGTCTTGGATCATCCGGTGCTCGGTCCATTTTCCATCCAGCAATGGCGGAAGTTTCATTTGGTTCATGGGCGTCACCACGTAAAGCAGATCCGCCGGCGACGAGCGCAGGCAGAGAGCAAGAAAGTGCCCGCTATCGCGGTATAAAAAAATAGCGCCGGAATCTGCTTCCGGCGCTCTGCGTCGTTCTGGGATTTCGTTATTGCTCCTGAACGGAAGTGGGGGCGCCTGCTTTTCGCGCATTCTCCTGGAGTTCTTCCAGTTTCTGCTTGGCCTCATCCACTGCTTTTTGCTTGTCCGCGATCTGCTGTTTGTACTGGGTATCCTGCTTGTCCCAATCGGCCTGATTGCGGAGCCGATTGCCGGCATCGGCATACATGGCGGCGGCGCGGATCTGGTACTCCCGTTGCAGCACGTCGAGTTCGCGCGACAACAGGTCAATTTGCTGCTGCTGCGATCTGATCTTGTCGCCCCACTGTTTCCACGCCGTCTGCTTAGAGGCTTCATCGTCAGGAGCTTTGCTCGCGGGAGTCTTTTCCGTGCTAGCAGTCTTGGCTTCGTTCGAGGCTTCGCCCGTAGTCGCCGGCGCATTCTCAGTTTTTGCTTCGGTCTGAGGCTGTTCACTCGCGGGTGCATGCGGCTTGCCTACGATAGAAAGGTGGTCCGATTTCGGCAAATTATCATTGTCGAAAACCTTGGGCTTGTTGCCTGTCTCCGGAGTCTTGCGCACCTGGCGCGCGTAAGTTCCCAGAGCCTGCCCCGAGGCAGTAGTCTCGTTGCCGGAGGGAGTTTGGTTTTGTGCTCTTGCCGGTATTCCGGCCACTACCAGCAACAGCGTCAACCCTATTGCACAGCTTGCGATTGGTTTCATAGTCCACCTTTGTTGTCTATTTCTAATTTCGCGCGCGCCACAGGTGCGCTTGCGCTTCACGAGCCTGCAGCAGCTGTCGCCGCTGTGTCCGAATGTGCGCCCGTAAAAGCATTTCCGATAAATCGATCTAATTCAGCAGCTTTTTGCGAGATATCGTTCGCCAAGTGCTCGACTGTTCCTGGATCTCGGCTGGTTGCGAGTCGGTGAGAGGCTTCTGACAACGTACGCAGTGAATTGCGCAACGAAAGCGCCGTTTCAGTCGGAATAACGTTACCCGGGTTCTGCTCTCGGAGGCGTTCAAGCTCGCTGACATCATTGATCAAACACGCGACACCCAGCAGAGTGCCATCCGATGCCGCGATAGAAGAGACCGTCATGGCAATGAAGCGATTGTCGCCCGCGGGAGTTTCGTATGCACTTTGACATTCTCTTCGAGGGCAGCGCTCGCGAAGCACGGTGCGAACCTCCTCAGCGGCAGAATTGGGCTCGGCGGGTGCACTCGGCTCAGATTTTTCAGAAGAGGGCAGTGTGCCTGTGCGCACGACTGCTCCACGAAAAACGTCCTCGGCATTCATTCCAGTCATGGACGCAAATCCCAGGATCGTCTTTGCCGCTGGATTACTGGTCTTCACCAATCCATTCGGCCCGAAAATAAGCACTCCGCAGGGCAAGTCCGCCAGGACAGCCTGATGCAGGGCTTCACTGGCCTTGGCGCGCTGCTGTTCCGATTGCGATTGCACCAGGATTTCCTGCTTCTGCTGTTTCAGTTGCTGGATCACTGTGTTGTAAAGATGCATGGGCAAAGCATCCAGTGACTTGGGAGTCTCTTCCGACACATCACTTTCATCGGCGATCTGCTGCCGCAGAAATCGGATGAACGCCAACCCGACCACAAACGCAATGACCGCGGAGAAAAGCACCACCAGTGCGCGCAGCAGCGCTGGATTAGCCAGAATTCTCACCAGAACCTCCCATACCACTGCCACAAGCGGTTGCCAAAGAAGGTTGCGACGATCGCCATGGTGCCCAGGAACACTCCGAAGGGCATCTGATAACTACGGTACACCACCTGCGCGGACTGCCAGGCACGCTGGCGCGCGGCGCGCGCATTGGCCACGCGCTTCATAAAGCGACGAGTCCGTTTAAGCCAGACGACGAATACGGTACTTAATCCGAACAGGGAACCTGCAAGCGAGGCGGTGAAAATCGTAAAGACCGTGAGCTTGATGCCCAGGAACGCGCCCACCATCGCCATCAACTTCACATCGCCAAAGCCCATGCCTTCAGCCTTGCGCCATCGCAGGTAAATTGCTCCGGCGCCGTAAATGAAAGAGGCGCCGACCATGGCTCCGAGGAGCGAATCTACCAGGGAAATCAGCCGCTCGGAAACATCTCCGCTGAATGGCAAGTTCACCATTCCAGGCAGAAATTGAGACGCCATATCATTTACCGGCACGAGGATGCTGAACATGATTCCAACAGCCAAACCGGGGAGCGTCATCTTGTCTGGCAAGAGCTTGGTTTCCGCGTCGGTATAGATGAGTCCCAGCAGCAGGAAGGAAAGCACGCAGTACTTCAGCATGGAAAGCGTCCATCCGAAGTGCCAGTAACACGCCAGAAAGAGCAGTGCCGTCAGAACTTCGACGACCAGATAACGGGGCGAGATGCGCGTGTGGCAGTTGCGGCATTGGCCTCTGAGAATCAGCCAGCTCAATACCGGAATGTTGTCATAGCTGGCAATTGGTTTTTTGCACTCCGGACATGCCGATCCGGGCCGCACCACCGACAATCCTAGCGGCAGGCGGTAGATACACACATTCAGGAAGCTGCCAAAAGCCAGCCCCAGAACGAAAATCATCGATGCAAGGCCAAGGTCCACACAATCTCGCAGTATTGCCAGTCAGGCGCGCGCCATGCGCGAGCCTCTCCTGAAGAACGCTGCAAATTGCCGTTCTTGGTTGGATTATAAGTCGGGAATAACGGGAGGACGAAGGTACTGAAGTCACTGGCCAATTGGCCAAAGGAGCCAGTAACTGGTTTCCATTCTTGCGATTACCTTCAGCACATGCAGCCCAAGTCAGCGATATTCAAGGCAGACCGACCCCGACCTCAATCCGCTGAGTCGGAGTGAGGTCCGAGGTCTACCTGAAGCTTCACTTTGCCTGCACACCTTCGATGTAAGTGACCAAGTTGGTGACTCGCTGCTGCACCTGCGCTTGGCGTCCCTGGCTGATGCTGGAGAACAAAGGTCCCCAGACCGGCATGTCCTGGCTGCCATGGGATGGCGTGCTCGCCTGTCCTCGAATGACGGCAGCGACGTGGGCGGCAGGGTATTTTCCGCCAGCGTTCTTGGCAAGTTGGCTGAGATCGGTTGGCGCAGTCTTCATGGCCGAAGCTGCGGGGCCGTTCCCCTTGGCATCTTTCCCGTGACAAACAGCACAATAGCTCTCGTACATTTGCTTGCCCGAATTTGATGGGGTGTTAGTAATGGGCACATGCTTCACACTCGGAGTGCTCTCAGCCGGCGCCTGCTGCGCCACAGCGAGAGCCGAAATCATTACTAGAATTGCGGCTACACTGATGAATTTCATTACACGCATATCTTCCTCCAGGGGCTGCTCAGCCCGAAACTGCCACAACAACGCAGTCTAGGCGTGGCAGATTAGGAGGAAAGTGATCCAGATCACAAGAGTCTGTGACCTGTAAGCACCACTGCGCCGTCGGCTTGGTGTCTGCGCCCAAACAAGTCACAACTACGGCAAAACGAATCGCAGAACGTCGCCTTCGAGCGTGCAAGCGGAGCTTTCATAGGCCGGAAGATTTCCTTGCCACTGGTTCCAGGCGGCGGGAACCAGCCGGGTCTGCGGCGTAGGATTCTCGATCCAGCCCGCAACCGTTTCCTCGCGGATGAACATGGCGAACGCAGACTGCGTCGGGGATTCCCTTTTCCACTCATACAGGCTTGCCGCCAGACTCTCTGTAAGCGATTCTCGAGCATCCAGGCAGAGAATCCATTTGCGACCTGCCGCGAACCTGCCCAAGCCTTCTGCGGCCACGCGATCTTCTTGCGTGATTCTCGCCCCGTATTCGTTGGCGACGCGGAGAGTGCCGTCATCTGAGCCATGGTCGATGATCAAAATATCATCGCACGGGTAGAGCGTTTCCAGGCATCTCCCGATTCGTAACCGATCATTATGGGTGTGAATGAGGGCGGTAATACCGGGCATGAGAAAAGAGTGTAACCGAAGAGTTCTGTTGAGAGGAACGAGCTGAATGCCCCACCCCTCGCTCTTCTTATGCGCGGGAGGTGGGGACTGCAGCGTTGCCGGTTATTCCGAATTGCTCAACTTCTGCCGGTTTGAGGCGGCAGCCTGCACGACCGTGATGGGAGCCTGGAGCGTGAAATTCAGGACGGTTTCAGAGGGCAGCTTGATTTGCTGGCCTTTGGTTGCGGCCTGAACTCCGCCTCCGACGCCGGCACCTGCCGCGGCTCCTATGGCTGCGCCTTTTCCGCCGCCAGCCAGCGCGCCAATAATGGTGCCAATCGCTGCCCCACCTCCGACTTTGGCGGCAGTATTCTTGCCTCGCGAGCTGCCGGTCTTCTTGTATTCATCACTTTGCAGGGAATAGGTCTTGCCGCCGGAAGTCACGGAATCAAGCTGCAGGACCACCTCGGATTGCCCAGCAAACTTGCCCGCGCTCTTGACGGACACCAAATGCCCGACAACGTCCACCCCTGCCGGCAAAGCTTCTTCTCCGTCCGAAGTCAAAGGCGCATTCAGGGTGGCGTGAAACGTGTCGCCGCTTTGATTTTTCTCGCTGTCAATTGCATCCACCAGACGCACTGCCAGCTGAGTTCCCTGATCGATGATCAACTTCTTCAGCGCAGGCGGTGGAGGCGGAGGTGGAGGCGTATTCGCCGCCGGCACCGGTGCGCTTGTCATTGCTGGTGGCGGATTATTGGCGGCCGTCTGTTGCTCAGCATCAGCGCGGGTTCGATCCTGATCAGCGTTCCGAGCTGCCCGCGAATGCTTTGGCTCCCTTGCCTTTGAGCGCTTGGGCTCAGGTCGGGGTCTCTCGTCAGGAACAGCTTCGATCGCGGGCGCCGGTTTTGACGGCGTTACGTCGGCAACGGCGTTCCCGATCTGAAGGTTGTTGATAACTGTTTTCACGCCAGGAACTGACGCCGCTTGCTGCGCGGCGGCATCCCGCTGTGCCGCGTTTTCCACGGCGCCTGAGAGCGTAACTACTCCGTTGTTAGCCTGTACCGTGAGCTGCTTCGATGCGAGGCCCGAATCCTGACTGAACTTGTTCTGAATGTCGCTGGACATCTTGGCATCATCCAGCTTTCTCGCGCAGCCCACCCCGAGCAACAAGGTCAATGCCAGAACGCATGAATTCAAAGACCGCTTAGAAATGTTCATACTCGACTCCTTGCAAACCAGGGATGCCCGTCCCCGTGCAGATACAGTTTAGATGCTTCGAGGTTCTTGTGCAGATGTAAATAGCGAATGCCTGACAGAACCGGTAGGCGTGTCTCTTTGGTTCCGGCCCGGGCCCAGATGATTTTGCAGGACGGGTACAATCACCAGCTCAAGAAGCACGCGGAGAGCTGCGTTCAGCGCGGGGTTGGTACACGGATGGTGTGGGATTACCGCGGAACCTTCATCCGGGGCTCAGTGGATGAACTTGTAGTCGACGATCGAGGCGGCGAGCGCTGGATTCTCTTCTCCCTGCGTTCCTTCTTTGAATCGCATTACGCGTCCCTGGCAGACTACGTTGCTGTTCTTCTGTCCCGAAATCTCCTCGGGCATCTCGAATACCATTTCCACCAACGCGTTTACGGGCAACTGCTGCGGTCCATGGAACAGGACTCCGCTCTGGCTGATGTTTTCGATGGTGCCTTCGAACCAGGTGCTGGTTTTGTTCACGCGATAGCGTAGCTGGATGTCCAGCTTCAAGCGGCGCGCACGGGGTACCCACGAGGGACGTTTCTCGCGCGTGTGGTTCCGGCGAATGTTACTGTCAGGCTTGGCATGTTCCACACGCTGGGTGCGGCGCATGGTGGTCCAGTCGTACTTGTATTCCGCAGCGCACAGCAAGCAGACCTGATAGTAGTCGCCATCGGCGGCACGGCGTGGCCAGGAAAACTCGTGGGAGCAGCGCCCAAGCATAAGCACATCCATAAATTTCTGTGGCATGGTGGATTACTTTCGGGTCAATGGAGCCTCAGACGCAAGCCCATCATCGCTCGACTACGACGGCTTGGAAAGTTACTTTCGTGCAGTTCCGGATTCTTCAGTTCTGACTAAGTTGCGGAAATTATGAGACTTAGGGCCTCAGTGGAGCGTGCTGGATTCAGTCAGAGAGTGGGTCCTCTTTAGTTTGGTGACGCATCGCTCACTGACACGGATGACATTTTGAGCGCTCTGGCCTGCTTTCGACAATCATGCTTCCAGTAGTATGCTTCGGCCTGCCGACTGAGAGGAGAGTTAATGAAAAGGTTGATGCCTGCAGTATTGGTCTGTGCGGCAATAACGTTGATCTTCGGCGACACGAACAGGGAGATAATTGCGTTCACCCCCGCACAAGTGCGATGGTTTGCGCCGTCGTACTACACAGACGGCCGCGAGCGAGCGCAGCTACTCGGTGACTCAAGTCGGGGTGGGCCATGGATCGATCGCGGGAAGATTCCTGCCGGCAAACGGGTCCTCGCACATACCCACCCGCAGGACGAACCGGTCACCGTCATTGAGGGAACTTGGTATCTGGCCGAGGGAACGAAGTTTGATTCAACAAAGCTGAAGGCCTACCCCCCGGGCAGTTTCATCCTCATCCCCGCCGGCGTACCTCATTTTGTTGCGACGAAGGAAGGTGCTGTGATCATTCAGCTCAGCGGGAATGGCAAATTTCAGACGGATTTTGTTGAGAACTAAAGAGTGCTAAACGTGACCGATCAGGGCACTGCTCATTGACTGTCTTAACCACCCCATACACGATGACAAATCGCGATTTCACTTATTGAGTATCGTCAGGGGGGCGATCAGTCAGATGAATAGCACACGATGGGTGAAAAGGTAGCCGATGGTTAGCCAGAAAGTCAGGAACCAGGTAAAAGCGAAGGTGGCATCAATCCACAACGATCGCCATTCATCTGCAAATTCTCACATTCAGAAAAATTCAAACACTACTCATGCGGGTAGCAGAAATGACGAAAGAACCAACCAACGGACGAGAACATCTGCCATGGGTCCATTGGCAACCGCGTGAGCATACCGAGGTGAGAACACCTGGATTGCTGCGTCAGCAAGGTTGATCGCAGCCAGTAACCGAACAGATAGGTGCGATAACCTGCGCGTTGAGCTCCTCTCGATCGTCTCTCCCATCTGCATATTTTTAAGGCGACCTGGACTGTTATATTGCCTCAACTCAGAACTCAATTGGCTAAAAATCTCGCGGAAATCCATTGCAGAGCGGGCTGAGGAGTGATTTATCATCGCGGTTGTTATGTTCCCCGAGCCCGATCTCACTGCTTTCATTCTCGCCGGTGGCAGAAGCACGCGCATGGGGACGGACAAAGCCTTCGTGACGCTGGCCGGGGAGACGCTTCTCGCCCGTGCCCTTCGACTCTGCCGCGCCGTTTCGAACCAAGTGCTGATCGTAGGCGATCGCAGAAAGTTCGGGCCTTTCGCTAGCGTAGTGGAAGACGTTTTTCCGGGGTGCGGGCCGTTGGGCGGGATCCACGCGGCTTTACGAGCCTCGCAAACAGATTTGAATCTTGTGCTCGCGGTGGACGTGCCGTTTGTCTCACCAGCGCTACTGCAATTGCTTGTGGCCAGAGCGCGAGATAGCAGCGCCCTTGTCACGGTGCCTCGGACGCTGCACGGCTGGCAACCTCTGTGTGCAATCTATAAGCGAGCTTTCGCCGACGCTGCTGAGGAAGCATTAGGGTCGGCTCGCTATAAGATCGATGCCCTCTTTGATGAGGCCTCCACAATGGTAATTGGTGAAGATGAGTTGCAGTCTGCCGGTTTTTCGCCGCAGGCATTTCGCAACCTGAACACGCCGGAAGAGCTGGCCAACGCGCGTATCGCATGATTCGGACCTGGCTTCAACGAAGGACTTGCGCTCTCGATTACCGCTCGGCCAGTCCAGTGCGCGGAAAGATGTCGTAGGGACTGCCCAGTTGCAGTATGTACGCCTCCGCCTTCTTCGAACTACCCTGAAAGCCCCTGAAGGTCGCAACCGTGTCCTGCAGGCTGTAGAAGAAATCCGGGCTCTGGCTGGCGTGGGCGTAGCAGGCGGCTTTCTTGGTATCGGCAACTTTGGTGATGTCCACATAGTGCGTAGGAGCAGGGAACTGTGTCGTATCCTCGCCATCGGATACTTCGTAGTAGTACAGCGGAAACCGGTGCTTCAACTGCTTCCATGCCTCGAACGTCAGATTCGCAATTCCGCGATGGTCGGGATGATTGTCGATGGGCCAGTGGGTGAATACGGCATCTGGATTTTCTTTCTCGATCAGGGACTGGAACGCCTGGTAGTGCGCGTTATCCACAATCGCATGGCCGTTGGCCTGATTGGCATACGCAGGACGCGCCTTCAAAATTTCGCATGCCTTCTTCGCCTCGGCGATGCGCACGGTCGCGGACGTCTCCCATGCTCCATCGTTCATATACAGCAACACGACTTCGTGCCCGAGAGCGGTGAGCCGCGCAATAGTGCCGCCGCAGCCATACTCTGGATCGCCCGGGTGTCCTCCGGTAATCACGATCTTGTGCTTGCGTGTCGTTTGCGAATCGCTCTGCGAAGGTTGTGTGGCGCTGCCCAGCGCGGCGGCACCCAGAGAAAATCCCGACACTTTCAACATCTCTCGACGATTCATGTTCAACGCTCCTGCCAGCCAGTGTAAAGTGAGTCTCCGCCGGGGCCAATCTCGGTACTATGCTCGTTGGAGGATTTCATGGCTGAAACCGTTCTTCCAGCACTATGTCATCGGTTGCGGAGGCATCTTGCTCACGGAATTTCCGCCACGTTGCTATCAGTTTTACTCTGTGGATTACCTTGGCCTTGCCTTGGGCAGGATGGTGCTATGAATCATGAGAGGATTGCGAATTCAATGGAGCAAGCCACACGCAGCGCGATTGACAAGTTCAACGAGGCATTCAACCGCCATGATGCCGATTTATTGGCGGCATTCCTGACCGATGACACTGTTTTCGAAGATACGTCTCCACCGCCTGACGGGCGCCGCATCGAAGGAAAAGCTGCGGTAGTGGAATTCTGGCGCGGATGGTTCTCGCGCAATGCTGACGCGCACTTCGAAGCCGAAGAGATGATCGTGAGTGGAAACCGGGCCGTCGTGCCCTGGGTGTACCGCAAGATGCGCAATGGACAGCCCTGGCACATTCGCGGAGTCGACATTTTCACCGTTCGCGACGGAAAGATTGCCGCCAAACTCGCGTACGTGAAGGGTTGACTTTGGTAAGGTAAAAGAAGAAATAAAACCGGGAAATCCAGGCCAAAGCTTTGCAGTGACAGCTTATTGTGAGAGCAGCAGCCTCAAATTCCATGACCGACGAAGCCAAACCCGCCCCTTATATCGCGTTCCATGATGTCTGCAAAGCTTTTGGGGACAACGTAGTTCTCGATCACGTGAGCTTCGAGGTCCTTTCTGCGGAAACCGTCTGCATCCTGGGCCGCAGCGGAGTGGGAAAATCGGTGTCGCTTCATCACATTATGGGATTCCTCAAGCCAGACTCGGGCCGTTTGGTCGTCGCTGGACAAGACATCACCGACTACGCGGAAGAGCAACTCGAGGCCATCCGCAAGAAAGTAACTATGGTATTTCAAAACGGCGCCCTGTTTGATTCTCTGACGGTGGGGGAGAACGTCGCGTTCCCCTTGCGCGAAACGCAAGAGTTGAATGAAGAACAGATTTATCAGATTGTGGACGGCTTGCTGCAAATGGTCGGCGTTCAGCAGATGCGTGATCTGCTTCCTTCCGATCTTTCCACTGGCATGAAGCGTTCCGTGGCGATTGCTCGTGCGCTGGCTGCCCGCCCTGAATGTGTGCTGTACGACGAGCCGACTACGATGGTGGATCCATTGATGGCCCAACTTTTAGGAGACCTGATTAAGCGGCTCAAGATCCAACTCAACCTGACCAGCATTGTCGTGACGCATGACATGCGGCTCGCCAAGAAGCTGGCCGACCGCGTGGTGTTCCTGCATGAAGGCCGCGCAATTTTCTTCGGGCCCTACTCCGAGATGGAAAAATCAAGGGAACCCATCATTCAGGAATTCCTGGAACTGGACGAATTGAAAATAGAAGCCTGAAGATAAGGCAGTCACAAGTAAGAACATCGTTTAGCAATGGAGATTTTAAGTTTCGATGCCGATGAGAGATATTTTCCGTTTTTTCCCGAGCAGCCACCTGTTTGCCACCTCCACCTTCGTTTCGACCAGCCAGGAACGCGATCGCAGCAAGATCCCAGACGAATACAAATGGGATCTCGGCGCGATCTATGCGTCCGATCAGGCCTGGCGTGAACAGAAGGAAAAGCTTGCCTCCGAATTGCCGCAGTTCGCCACCTTTCAAGGGACATTGGGATCCTCTGCATCAAGGATGGCGGAAGTTCTGGAATTGCTGAGCCGGCTGGAGAAGGAACTCACACGCCTGTTCCTATACGCCAGCCTGAGTTCGGATCAGGACACGCGAGTGAGCGCGTACCAGGCTATGGAACAGGAGATGATCCAACTTTCGTCGGCGCTCGGCACAGAAGCGGCGTTCATCGAGCCTGAGATTTTGAAGATGGATAGCGCAACCATCGAGCGGTTCCTCTCACAAGAACCCCGCCTGCATGTTTATCGTATTTACTTGCAGGATATCGCGCGTCGCCGCAATCACACGCTCAGCAATGCCGAAGAGAAACTTCTTGCCGGTGCCTCGGTCATGGCAAGCGCGCCCTCCACCGTGTTTGGCATTTTCGCTGATGCGGACTTTCCTTATCCGGAGGTGACGCTGAGCGATGGGAAGACTGCAAGACTGGATAAAGCTTCGTTTTCGCTTCATCGCGCGTCGCCCGTTCGTGACGATCGCGGAAAAGTCATGGAAGCGTTTTTCGAAGGCTTGGGAAAATATCGCGCGACCTTCGGTTCGTTGATGAATTCCGGCGTGCAAACGTCCACGTTCTATGCGCGCGCCCGTAATTATAAGAACGCTCTCGAGGCGAGCCTCGACGGGCCCAATATTCCGGTCTCAGTCTACTCGCGGCTGATCGAGGGAGTGGGTCGCAACCTCGCGGTGTTTCACCGCTACCTCAAGCTGCGCAAGCGGATGCTGGAGATTTCCCAACTGCATTATTACGATTTGTACGCGCCGCTCGTATCCTCGGTGAATACGCACTATTCCGTCGAAGAAGCTGAGCAAAATATTCTCGAGGCGCTTTCTCCGCTGGGTTCTGAGTACGCTCTGGGAGCAAAGCGCTCCTTTACCGAACGCTGGATTGATATGTTTCCCACGGAAGGCAAGCGATCCGGCGCATATTCGGCCGGAGACGCCTACGATGTTCATCCCTACATGCTGCTCAACTACAACGGGAAGTATGACGACATGAGCACGCTGGCCCACGAATTGGGCCACACGATGCACAGCTTCTTTTCCAATAAGGCGCAGCCGTATCCGCTCGCCTCGTACTCGATTTTTGTCGCCGAGGTGGCTTCCACTTTCAATGAAGCGCTCCTGAACGACTACATGCTCAAGAAGATCAAGGATGACGCAACGCGCCTCTCCTTGCTGGGTAATTATCTGGAGAGCATCAAGGGAACCGTATTTCGTCAGACGCAGTTCGCCGAATTCGAACTGCGCATGCACGAGATGGTGGAAAAAGGACAGCCTCTGACCGGGGACACGCTTTCCAGGCTCTACGCCGAGATTGTGAAGAAGTATTACGGCCACGATCAAGGCGTGTGTGTCGTGGACGATTACGTCGAGAACGAGTGGGCGATGATTCCTCACTTCTACAATGCGTATTACGTCTTCCAGTACGCGACTTCATTCACCGCTTCTTCCGCCCTGTCCGAAAAAGTACTATCCGGAGAACCGGGGACAACCCAGCGGTACTTGGCATTCATTTCAGGAGGTCACTCAAAATATCCGATCGAGTTGCTGAAGGACGCGGGTGTAGACATGACTACTGACGAGCCATTGGAATTAACCGTCCAGAAGATGAATCGCGTCATGGATCAGATGGAAAGCATGTTGGAGAAGAGGGACTCGCGAAAAGGCTGAGTGGCTTGGCTGTTCCTGCTTTTTCCAGATCCAGTTTCGGCCCCACGTGCGCCTGAAACAAAAACCCGGGTCTGGGGGTGAGCACCGAGACCCGGGCCGGCTGTTCCACGCAGGTGCGAACCATCGGAGGGGAAGACCGGCGATCCGGCTGGGCCAGGAAAGCCGGGGAGCGGATCACTCACCCTCTTCTCTACGGCGCTTGGCATGGGGTATGCGGCGCCGGGTTCGCTTCTGGTTGGAACAAAGATATTGA
>Ga0207702_10003637_pt1 | contig 13978 bp, 15 predicted proteins | sample KBSCornC62_FD_184302 | JGI IMG/M metagenome (GOLD analysis project Ga0207702, IMG submission 184302) | Corn rhizosphere microbial communities from Kellogg Biological Station, Michigan, USA - KBS Corn C6-2 (SPAdes) (version 2) | ecosystem: Host-associated > Plants > Roots > Rhizosphere > Soil ...
AGCTGAGGAGGATGTGGTCTTGTGCGACTTCGGCATGCGCCCCGCTCGGCTCGCGAATCGTGCGGGTGAAGGCGTAGGTGGTCGAGTAGCGCCCGGGCGTGAGGCCGGAGGGCGACTTCGCGAACTCCGCGCGGACGCGCCAGTGGAAGATGCCCGTCCCGTACATCTGGACGGGCGTCATGGCGGGCGTTCGGAAGCCGTTGTAATCCCTGTGGGTTCCGTCCGGCAGGTCGACGGAGAGGTCGTAGGACACCGCGCCCGGCACGACGTCCCAGCTCCACGTCGGGATCGCGTCGCCCTGCGTCGGATTGGTGCCGCTACCTGCCGGTGCCTGCAGCGTCTTCTGGAACGTCCCGATGCTCGACCAGGTGAGGCCCGTCAGATTCTCGTCGTCTGCGCGCACGCGCCAGTAGAGGACCGTGTCGGCCGGGTACGTTGTGCTGCTCGTGTAGGAGGTCGCGTCCGTGACCACGTCGTCGAGCAGCGTGCCGAACGTCGGGTCGGCGGCGACCTGAATCCGGTAGCGCCGCGCGCCGAAGGTCGGCGACCACTGGAAGCTCGGCTGGCGCGCGAACACCTGGCCCGCGCTCGGCGACAGGAGCGCCGGCGGCGTCGACTGCTTCTGGAACGAGCCCTTGGCCGAGTTCGGCAGGTCGATCGGCAGGGCATCGGAACCGTCGATTGCCGAGCCCGGGAGTACGGCCCAATAGAAGGTGGTCGTCTCGTCGGGGTACGTCGTCGGGACCGACGCGTTGCGCGGCGCGTACGCCGGGATCCGCGTGAACCCCTCGTCGATGATGTTGCTGAAGTTCGCGTCCTTGGCGACGACGACGTAGTAGGAGTTCGCGCCGCTGATCGCGTTCCAGGTGAAGAGGGGCGTCCGGGTGTTGTTCGACCCCGCCGCCGGCGCGAGATAGCTGCTCGCGCACGGATACCCGAAGGAGCACGTCGCCGCCGCGGTCGGAGCCGCCGCATTCGGATACGCGGTCCAGGTGAACGCGGGGCCAACGGGACCCGTCGAGTCGAAGCTGCCGTCCTGCAGGTAGGTGTAGTCGCCCCAGACCTCCTGCGACGACGAATCCCGGTCGCTTCGGGCGCGGACGCGGAAGCACCAGCTGGCGGCGGGAGTGATTGGCGTCGGGTCCTGTGCCAGCGAGCCCTGCCAGACCACGGGGTTCTTCGTGGTCCCTCCGAGCGGCGTCCATTCCGGCACCGATGTCTTCTTGATGTAACCGGAGGTGGCCCACGAGCAGGCCAAGCCCGTCCATCCCGCGACCTGCACCTCGTAGCTCGAGGCGCCGGGGACCGCGTCCCAGCGGACGACCGGCACCTGTGTCTGGTAGCCGGGGGTGCCGGCGTCGACGTCCGTGCCCGGGTCGGCGAGGTTGTCGCGCATGCGCAGGTTCTTGATGCTCGTCCCTGCGACGGGGCCGGCGGGGGCGACCTTGTCGAACGCCTTCGTGAACGAGCCACCGAAGTTCCAGACACCGGCGTTGCCGTCGGCGTCAAAGGCCCTGACCCGCCAGTAGTAGACGTTGTCCTTGAACACCTGCGTCGGCGAGAGCGACGTACCGATCGTCGTGCCGTTGCAGCAGATCTTCGAGCCGGTTGCGAAGTCGCTCGACGAGTTGATCTCGACCTCGTAACGCGCCGCGCCAGGGACGGCGCTCCAGGAGAACCTGGGATCGAACGCCTCCGGCGCCGGATTGAGATCCTCGAGCTGCAGCGTCGTCGAAGACGGCCAGGCCCAGACGAACGAGCGCACCGGTGACGGCGTGCCGCGGTTCCCCTCGGCATCGACCGGCGTGACACCCCAGTAGTACGTGCCGGGCGCGAGCGCGGCCGCCGGCGTCATCGTCGTCGCCGACGTCTCCACCGGCTTCGCCGAGCCGTTGACCACCACGAGGGAGCCGAGACCGGGGTCGCTCGCGACCGACACGAGGTACGTGCGCGCGCCGGCGACGGGTGCCCAGCTGAGCCGGAGCGGCGTGGATGGGTACACGATCGTCGCGCCCGGGTCCGGCGACTGCAGCGCCGTCGACGTGCCCCAGTGCTTCGCGAACGAGCGGCCGCGGGACCACGCGGAGGCGCCGCCGTTTCTGCCGATGGCGCGGACCCGCCACCAGTACGTCCCGTTCGGAATCGTCTGCTGCAGCGTCGCTCGCAGGTTCTTCGTCCGGAAATCGTCCTTGCCGTTGCCGAGCACGGGCGAGTTGAAGCCTGCGTCGGCCGCGATCTCGAACTCGTACTCCTCGGCGCCGGCGACCGCGCTCCAGGCGAATGCCGGCAGCTCACCCAGGCTGGCGCCGGCGGACGGGCTGGCCGGAACCGGCGTCTTCGGCACACCCTGAGCGGTGCCACCCACGAAGAGGCTTGCCGCGGCGAGCAGCGCGAGCACGCCGATTCGACGCCCGACGGCGCTTCGCCCGTTTTCCGACTGCGTGGTGAGCTCTCGCATGTCTCTCCGTGGACTCTCCGCGACGGTGTCCCGGCGCGGATCGCCTGATCGTCTAGGTCAACTCACCCGTTCCGCGAGATGCGAGGCGGCCCCTCAGTAGACGTACGGCAGCAGCCGGAAGCGGACACGGTCCGTGTAGTCGCGGTACCCCTCGTCGGCCGACAGGACCCGCTCCTCTTCGCCGATCCGGACGAGCTGGAAGGCGGTGCTCGCGAGCAGGAGGAAGACGTTGCGGAGCGACGGGTTCTCCGCGCAGTAGGCGCTGTACGCGATCAGATACCCGGTGTACGCGGGGTGGCGTACGAGGGCGTACGGGCCGTAGGTCTTGACCCCTCGGTTGGCCGCGACCAGGCCGAACGACCGGCCGAGGGTGCCTAGGCTGAGCAGCGCCACGGCCACTCCGAGGAGCTGCACCGCCTCGGCCGGTACCTGTGGGATGCCGCCCGGAGCCGGGCGCGCAAGGAGCATTGCGAAGCTTCCGATCGGCGCCGCCACCCAGGCGAGGCGTCTCGCGCTCACCTGTTGCGTCGGCCGCCGGATCAAGAAGAGGACCGCGACCCAGCCTTCGAGCAGCGTCGTGCCCAGACCCGAGGGCTCGCCCGTGGTGCGCCAGCGGTGGAAGTTCGCCCAGGCGAACCCGACGAACAGGCTTACGAGCACGGCTCGTGAGAGCACGCTTGCGGCGCGTCCACGCATCCCACGCAACGTAGGAGCGCGGGTCGGTGCGTCAGCAGGTCCAAACGGCTTGACTTCCATGCCTTAAGGTCCTGACCGGTGCCGATGCTCGTCATCGACGTGATGCTGGCCGCTGTGCTGGTCGCGGCAGTCGTACTCGCGTTCAAACCGACGCTTTCGGGTCTCTCGTCGCAACGGCGCCGTGCGGTCGGGTGGCTCCTCATCGCCGTCCCGCTGCCGCTTGCCGTCGGCATCGAGGCGTTCGCACCGCTGCCGCGGGTGCTTGCGGACGCCGCGTTCGTCGCCGGCCTGACCGCCTTCGCTCTCGGAGCGTTCCTCGTTCTGATTCCCGACGACGAGGACGACCGACGACCGGGCGCAGATCCCGACAGCCCGCCGTGGTGGCCCGAGTTCGAGCGCGAGTTTCGCGTCTACGCACGGCGTAGCTCACGGCCGCGCGCGCTCCGGTAGCGCTTCAGCTCCGGCCGCGCCGGTCGATGTGCGAACATGGTGGCTCGTTGAGCGTCCACACGTTCGTCCTTGTACTGCTCGGTGGCTCGGCCGCGCTGGCGCTGTGGATCTTGGCGCGGTATTCGAGCTTCGGTCCCCGCACGCTCGTCTGGGCGATCATCCACGTCGTCGCGGCGATGACGCTCTTGCAGTTCGTCTCCGTGCCGCTCGACCTGGTCAACTCCAGCGGCCTGCCCGCGACCCGCTTCCTGTGCGCGTTCGGCGTCGCGCTGCCGCTGTTCGTCTATGCCTTCCTGAGCGGCGGCTGGATCACGCGGCTGTCCGTCGGGCTCCTGCGCTAGCGGCGCTACAGGAGCCCGTGCGCGCCGAAGAACGCCGGCGCGAGGATGATCACGAAGATTACGGGCAGGAAGAAAATCGCCATCGGGACGAGCATCTTCACCGGCGCCTTCTGCGCTCGCTCCTCGGCATGCATCTGCCGACGGTGCCTGAGGTCGGCAGCCTGCGCGTGGAGGATCCCGCCGAGCGGAGCACCGAGCTGGTCGGACGCGATCACGGCGTTGGCGAAGGCCGTGACGCTGTCGCTGCCGACACGCTCGGCGAGGCTGCGCATCGCCGTCCGCCGGGACTCCCCGACCCGGAGCTCGGTCAGCACGCGCCTCATCTCCTCGGCGAGCGAGCCGTCGCTCGCCTCGAGCAGGTAACTCAGGGCGGCGTCGAAGCTCATCCCGGCCTCGACTGCGATCGCGAGCTGATCGACGAAGTGCGGCAGCTCGCTGTCGATTCGCTGGCCGCGGCGTGTCGCGGCCTTGCTGACGAGGAAGTTGGGGACGAAGATGCCGGCGGCGGCCAGCGTGACCGCGAGCAGGATGCGCCCCGCGCCGTGGGCGAGTGTCAGGCCCGCGAGGAAGCCGAGCGCCGTCACCGCGACTCGTCCGGCCATGAACATCTCGGCCGTGAGACGGCTCGAGACACCCGCGCGCCGTAGCTGCGCATCGATCTGTTGGGGCGAGTCCTTCCGCCACAGCTTTTCGTGGGCCCTCGCGAGCAACTGGAGCGTCCGCTCGAGAACGACGGAGACGGCGCTCGTTTCCGTCGTGTCCGTGAGAGCGCCGGTTGCCGAGCGAACCGTCTCGAGCGCCGCCCGACGGTCGCGCTCGGCCGCGGTCCGGGCCCGCGTCAGCTGGTAGCCGCACAGCGCGAAGCACGCGATGCCGGCAAGCAGGAGCAGGATCATCGCTAGTACCCCACCGTGACGATGCGCTTGAGGATCAGCCCACCGATCGTCATCGAGACCAGGCAGAAGCCGATCAGCAGATGGCCGGTCGAGGTCGTGAACAGCGGCGCCATGTACGACGGGTTGATTGTGCTCATGATCAGCACGAGCCCGAACGGCAGCGAGATCAGGATCCCCGCCGACAGCCGGCCCATCGAGGTCAGCGCGTGCACCTTGCGGGCGTGGCGCTGCCGCTCGCGGACGGTCTCCGAGAGGGTGTCGAAGAGCCCGGCCATCGAGCCGCCGACCTGCGACTGGACGTTGACGGCCGTCGCGACGTACTCGAAGTCGGCCGAGCCGATTCGCTCGCACATGCCTGCGAGCGCCTCGTCGAGCGGTCGACCGAGCCGCTCCTCGCCGAGCACGCGACTGAACTCCTCCGACGCCGGCGGGCTGCCGTCGTCGGCGATGGCCCGGATCGCGGGACGGAGCCCGTGCCCGGCGCGAAGGGTGGACGCGATCGTCGAAAGGACATCGGGGAGCTGGCGGTCGAACGCCTTCCGACGTCGGCTCGCAGCGATCTGCAGAAACACGAACGGCACGCCGAGCCCGGCGAGCATGCACAGCAGCGCGAGCATCGGGCTGGCCCCGACAACCGTCGCGGCCACGCCCAGGACGAGCGCGGACAGGCCCGCCAGGTAGGGCAGCTGGCCCACACGCACCTTGACGCCCGAGCATTCGACGGCGCGTGTCAGACGACCCGAGCCGGGAAGCTCGCCGATCGAGCGCTCGGTCCAGTCGACGAGGCCTTCGAAGCGCTGGCCTCGGGTCCGGGTCTCGTCGCGGCGCTCACCGCCCTTGACGTGCTTGTCAACGAGGCGCCCGATCTCGGACTTGCGTAGTCGCCGGTTGGCCGCAACGCCCGCGACCGAGAGCAGGAGGGCAACCAGCAGGACGACCCCCGCGGCCGCGAAGCCGCTGCGCGCGATCGAGCCCGACTCGGTCGGGCCATACTTGGTTCCCGGGATGCTCAGCGGCGCTGCGGCCCGCGCGCCTGCGGCGCGGACGCCGAGCAGGATCCGGTCGCCGGGCCGCGCCCTCGTCAGGTACGAGATCTGCCACGTGCGATCGAGCTCCTGGCTGAGCGCGCGATAGGTCGAGCCGAGGCTGCCCACGTCCGCTGCGTCGAAGACCTTGCCGCCGGTCGCGGCGGCGAGCACCCTGAGGGGGGTTCTGTCGGCGCTCGCGCCGGCGGCAATCGAGTAGACGACGACGTTGGCCCGCCGGGCGGCCGCGATCGCGCCCGAAAGCGAGTTGTGGGAGCCCAGGTCCTTGCCGTCGGTGAGGAGGACGAGAATCCGCATCCCGCTCGACATGCGCTGCAGCCGCGACGCCGACAGGATCACTGCGTCGTACAGCGAGGTTCCACCCTGTGGGTCGGAGGCGAGCGTCGCCAGTGTCCGGGACACGTCCGCCCTGGACTCGTTCGGCCGGGTCAGGTCGAGCGCCTGGTGGCCGAATGCCACGAGGCCGGTCGCCGCGGCGCGCTCCTGTCGCGCCAGGAAGTTGCCGGCAGCGCTGGTCGCCTGGCGCAGCGGCTCGCCGCGCATCGAGTGCGAGTTGTCGACGGCGAGCACGATCGCCTCCTCGGCTCCGAGCTGGTGCGCACGAGCGAACTGTGCCCGGACGCCGCCTTCCCAGAGGGTCGGCCGCGCTCCGGCCGGAACGACGGCCGTGACTCGCACTTCCGGAAACCCGCCGAGGTCGACGTGCCGGATCTGCACGGCCGTCGCGGCGGCGGCCGACGCCGGCACGCAGAGCGCCGCGACGACGAGGCCGATGCGAATCGCGGCTCTCAATGCTGCCCCAGCCAGGCCGACGAGTCGAGGTCGACACCGTTCGCAAGGAGCTTGGGCAGGAAGTTCGGCCGCAGCCCCATCGGCGCCAGCGGTCCAAGCATCCCGGGCTGGCTTCCGTGGCCCTCCTGCGGGTGGGCGACGAACAGATCCTGCAGCGTCACGACCTCGCCTTCCATGCCGGTGATCTCCGTGACCTGCGTGATCCGGCGTGAGCCGTCAACGAGCCTCGAAATGTGCACGAGCAGGTCGAAGCCGCCCGCGATCTGCTCGCGGATCGCCTTGACGGGGAGCTCGACTCCGGCCATCAGGACAAGCATCTCGAGCCGGTGCAGCGCGTCGCGGGCCGAGTTCGCGTGAATCGTCGTCAGCGAGCCGTCGTGGCCCGTGTTCATCGCCTGCAGCATGTCGAGCGTCTCCGCGCCGCGAACCTCGCCGACGATGATCCGGTCGGGGCGCATGCGGAGCGCGTTCCGGACGAGGTCGCGGATGCGGACCTCGCCTTCGCCCTCGACGTTCGGCGGGCGCGACTCGAGCGGCACGACGTGTCGCTGCTGGAGCCTGAGCTCGGCGGCGTCCTCGACGGTGACGATGCGCTCGCTCGAGGGGACGAACTGCGACACCGCGTTGAGCAGCGTCGTCTTGCCAGTGCCCGTCCCGCCCGAGATCAGCAGGTTGAGCTTCCCCCGGACGCACTGCGCGAGGAAGTCCGCGGTCTGCGGAGTCATTGTGCCCAGCTCGACGAGGCTCTCGAGGGTCAGCGCGTCCTGCGCGAACTTCCGGATCGTCAACGACGGGCCGCGCAGAGCGAGCGGCGAGATGATCGCGTTGACACGGCTTCCGTCGGGGAGCCGGGCGTCCACCATCGGCGACGACTCGTCGACGCGGCGGCCGACCTGGGAGACGATTCGGTCGATGATCCGCAGCAGGTGCGAGTCGTCGAGGAAGGAGGCGTCGGTCTCCTGGATCATGCCCGTGCGCTCGATGTAGACCTGGTCGTAGCCGTTGACCATGATCTCCGTCACCGACGGGTCGCGGAGGAACGGCTCCAGCGGCCCGTAGCCGAGCACGTCGTCGGCGATCTGCCGCTCGAGCAGCGTGCGCTCTCCTGGGCTCAGCGGAACGTCTTCGCTCTTCAGCTCCTCGCTGACGACCTCCTGCACGCGCCGCTCGAGCTCGTCCGAGCCCTCGAGGTTGAGGAAGGCCGCGCCGAGCCTCGCGATGCAGGCCCGGTGGATCCGCGTCTTCAGCTCGGCGTGCGGGTCCTTCGCCCGCGCGCGCGCCTGCGCCTGGTCGACCTGGAGCCGCTCGGCGAGAACCGACGCGTCCTTGCGCGCGAAGCCGTTGACGTCGACAGTGCTCATCGTCGACCCTTCCGGCCGAAGAGACGACGTCGCGTGTCGTCTCCGGCCGCCACCCGGGCGCCGGCGAACACCGTCGCCGCTACCCGCGTCGCGGCCTGGGCGAAATCGCTGCTTTCGTCCGCGAGCACGACCGGTAGCGCCCTGTTGATGGCCGCGGGAACCGCCGGATCGTCCGGCAGCTCGAAGGCGATCTTCGAGTCGAGCGCCTGCTCGATGTCGTCTTTCCCGACCGCACCGGCGGCTCCGACCTTGTTCGCGACCAGCGAGACCCGGTCGCGAGGGAAGCTCAGGCGGTCGATCGTCTCCAGGCCGATCCGAACGTTCTTCAGCGACGTCACCTCGGGGTTGCAGACGAGGAGCAGCTGCTCGCTGTGGTCGAGCGCAGCCAGCATCGCGGCGTCGAAGAGCGGGCCGGTGTCGATCACGACCGCGCCGAAGCCGTCGCGTGCCGCATCGAGCACGGCAGCGAGTTGCGCCGCGCCCACGAGATCGGCCTCCTCCGGCCGCTTCGGTGCAGGCAAGAGCGAGAGGCCCGTTCGCGAGTCCGTGCTGACGAACGCCTTCAGCTTGTCCACGTCGATGTCGCCCGGGGATGCCGCCAGGTCGGCGATCGTCGCGCGAGGCGTGACCGCGAGCGTGAGCGCGGAGTCGCCGAACTGGAGATCCAGATCGATCAAGAGCGTCTCCACGCCCGAGCGGGCAACCGCAACGGCGAGGTTCGTCGCCAGCACGGTCTTGCCGCTGCCGCCCTTCGGCGAGAACACCGTGACGACCTTGCCCTTGTCGCCGTTTGCGGTCGCCGCAGCGGCCGCAGCCTTCCGGATCGCAAAGACCAGCGTCTCGGCAGGCTGCGGCAGCACCAATACGTCTACAGCGCCGACGGCGAGGCCGGTCTCGACGATCCCGTTCGGCTCGCCGTAGACGGCGAGGATCAGCGGGACCCGCAGCTCCCGCGCCCGCGGGATCTCGTGGTCGCCGTGACCCGCGGACGAATCGAGCACGTGCAGCGCCACGTCCGCGGCCGCCTGCGTCTCCGTGAGGCCGGTCGGCCGTACCAGCGAGATCGCCGGCTGGTGCTCGAGCATCGCGGCGACGCTGTCGGCCGCCGGCCCGCTCATCAGGACCCGGAGTGCCTTGCCGTTGTTGTGGCCGTTACTGTCCATCGACGCTCTCCGGGAAGTTGCCGGCGATGCGGATCTTCGTGTCGGTGTTCGCCGGGAGCCCGCGGCTGAGGAAGGAGTACAGGGTCTCCAGGCTCGGCTTGCTGTCGCGCGGCGTCGCGGTCGGCCGCAGGACGAGGTACCAGTTGGCGTTCTTGAGCGCCCAGAGCATCGTCTCGCTCTGCTTGTCGGTCATCACGAGCGTGGCGGTCGCCGTCTGCGCGCCGGCGACGCCTCCGGAGCCAGATCCGGTCGCCGCCTTCAGGACGAGCAGGTTCTGCAGGATGACGCGGCTCGTCGCGCGGTTGATCCCGCCGAGGGTGTACTTCGTGTTCGCGACGACGTCGACGTGATCGCCGTCCGACGCCGTGCCCGCGAGCAGCTGGTTCGGATCGCCGGGGACGACCACCACGCGCTCCTTGCCGGAGAACTTGGCGAAGATGCCGCCCTGCGCGATCGGCTTGAACTGCCGCAGCGTGACCTGCTCGCCCTTGTAGATCGTGCCGGACACGACCAGGCTGGTCAGCGGCGACGCGCTCACGATCGCGCCCGGAACGACCGCGCGCTGCGGCACCGTCTGCTCCTTCAGGTACCCGCCGCCGGCAACCGACGCCCCGTCCGTCCCGGCGGGGATGTCGCGTGTCGCCACGAGCACCTTCTCGAGGTTGGCGCCGTGGTTGACGCTGTTGCGGTAACTGATGACGTAAAGGCCGACGAGCACCGCGGCGAGCACGGCAAGCCCGATCGGCAGCGCGAGATTTCGAAGTCGGGATTTCGTCACAGCAGGTTCCTTTCCAGTTTCATTGGGTGAGCGTGATGACGTGCACGCCGAAGTCGGTGGCGCCCCCGATGGGGTCGCCGGCGGCGAGGTCGGTCGCGGTGTAGGTCACGAAGTGGCCGGTCAACTGGCGCTTCTGAGACGTCCAGGTAACGCCTGTCGGGTCGATCACGAACGCGGCCCAACCGATGATGTGGAAGTAGTAGGCGCTCCCGCCGGAGGTCGCGACCGTGTCGAAGACGGGGAAGAAGAGCGCGACGCCGACGCGGTCGTTGAACCCCTGCTTCACCGGGCCGATCGTCTCACCGGTCTTCACGTTGTACCACTGGTTCGCCGGCAGCGCATCGGCGTAGCCGGTCTCGATCCAGTCCTTCAGTTGGCTGCCGCCGATCCCGGCATTCGAAGGACAGGCCGTCGAGGACGTCGAGTGGCACGACAGGTCGATCAGGCCGATGTTGCTCGAGCTGACGTTGCTCTCGTCGAAGGTAAGCGTGACCGTCTGGCCGTAGCAGGCGGGGTTGGTGACCGCGCAGGCGACGGTGTTCTTGACCGCCACGGGAGCGACGTTCTTCATCATCGACGGCACGCTCACCATGGCGCGAGCGTGCGCCCGCGCCGTCGCGTTGATCGCCGCCAGGAAGATGCCCGACACCGGCTTCGCGGCGCGGACGTCGATGCACGCGTGTGCGACACACGGAGCGTCGGTCGGGAACGTGACGGTCGGCGCGGCAATGCCGCTCATGTTTTGCTGCGCGTAATTGACCGCGGTCGTGCTCGCGGTCGCATCGATCGGCAGGTCCTGCGCGCCGGCGAGCGCCGCCGCATCCGCAGCGGTCTGGACCTGCCGCTGCGTGCGGCGCCAGGACCCGCCGTCGATCACGAGACCTGCCATCAAGACGAGCCCCATCAGCGCGAAGACGATGAACACCATGGCCTGGCCCGAGTCGCTGCGCATCCGTGTCCGAAGCCCGTTCATTCGAGACGCTCCGTCGCGCTCGCGGTCAAGGTGCCGGTGCGGCTGAAGAAGACGTTGATCGTGATCGGGTACGCGATCGAGATCGTGTACGCGGTGCCGACCGCGCCCGGCGTGGCCGGCGTGCATGTGATGCGCGTGGAGATGACGCTCCACTGCGCGGTCGACACGGTCGCCTGGATCGCGTTCTTGGCCGACTGGCAAGGCCCCGTTGCCGAAGCCCGGTTCACCGCGGCCGCGCGCGCGCCGACGCGGGCCGCGTCGGTGATCGCGAGGTAGTTGTGGAAGCCGACCCCCAGCTGCCAGATCGCCAGCAAGAGCATGACGATGATCGGGAGGACGACGGCGAACTCGACCATGCTCTGGCCCTGCTCGCCGCGGAGCCTCGAAATTCGGGTGTGAGTGGTCGTCTTCATGTCGGTGAGATCCGGACAGAGCCTCCGCCCGCTCGGCGGAGGCTCTGTCGGTTGATCGATCGCTTACGCGCCGATCGCGTTGCTGACCTGCGTGATCGCGTTCTGGATGGCGGTGCCGAGGCCAGTCCACGTGACGGCGAGCAGCACGGCCACGACGACCACAGCCAGGATCAGCGCGTACTCGACGAAGGTCTGACCCTCGTCGCCCTCGAGCCGCCCCACGAGTGCGGTCGCCCAAGCAGCGAGGCGATCCATCATGAGTTTCTCCTCCCTATCCCTGCGAGGGCGACCATCGCCCTTGCACTTGGGAGCAGTGTTAGGCGGCATGGCCGGCGTCGGATCATCCGTGGGTCTGGTTCTAACCACCCATCCGTTTGAGGTGTGACCGACGGCCGCGAGGCTACGGTCACCGTCGAGATGAGGCGAACCGTCGTCCTCGCGCGTCAAGGTGAGCTCGTCTGCGACCGCTGTGACGTCGCGGATGGAGCGCTCACGCGCATGCGCGGGCTGCTCGGCCGGAGCGGGCTCGACCGCGGTCACGGCTTGCTGATCGAGCCGACGTGGTCGGTCCACACGTGGTTCATGCGCTTCCCGATCGACGTCGTCTTCCTCGACCGCGACCTGACCGTGCTGAAGATCCGCAAGGACATGTCACCTTGGCGCACCGCGGCGCGGTTTCGCGCACGCTCCGTCCTCGAACTCGCCGCAGGAGAGTGCGACCGCCTCCGGCTCGAGGTCGGCGATCGCCTGGCCGTCGCAGCGGCGGCGACGTGACGAGCGCGCTGGGCTGGACGCGTCGGCGGCCGGCCGGTTCCGTGCTGGCGGCGGCAACCGCGGCCGTCATGCTGGCGCGGTACGGGCTCGACGCCGCAGGGCTGATCGCCGCGTTCGCGAGCGCCGTCCTGGTGGTGGTGTCGGTGATCGACATCGAGTCGCGCCGCCTCCCGAACAGGATCGTCCTGCCGGCGGCGGGCCTGGTGCTCGTGGCGCGGCTGCTGACGGCGCCCGCCCACTGGGGAGCTTGGCTCGGTGGCGCAGTCGGCGCGACCGCGTTCCTCCTGGTCTTCGCGCTTGCGTTCCCTGCCGGCCTCGGCCTGGGAGACGTCAAACTGACGCTGCTGCTCGGCGCGATGCTCGGCGGCGCCGTCCCGGTAGCACTGCTCCTGGGAACGTTGGCCGGTGCGGCCGCCGCCGTCGCGCTGCTCGTTCGCGACGGCCGGCGTGCCCTCGGCCGCACGATGGCGTTCGGACCCTTTCTCGCCTTCGGCGCAATCGCGACCGCGTTGCTCCTCGCGCCGTAGCGTCGTTTCGAGAGGCGTCGGGAACACGTTGACTAGCCGGTCGGGCACGGACTTCAGGCGGTTAGCCCAGTGCCACGCGGGGCCGGAGCACCCATAATCGAGCCGTGACGATCTTCACCGTCTACCTGGACCGTCCGGAGCTCGTCGACGACCTGGTCGCGGCGCTCCGCGGCGGCGGCTGCCGCGCGAGGCGGGCCGGACGGCGCACGTGCGCCGTCGCTCACGTGGCCGCGGCGAACGATGCCGAGGCACGGGTCGAGCTCGCATTCTTCCTGCGGGCGTGGCAGGAGCGCCACGGCGCCGCGCGAGTCCTACTCGCCAGTTGAGCTCCGCCGCAGGACGGATGCGTCCGCGCCGGCGGACGCGTCGAGCACGCCATGCCGATACGCCCAGTGCACGGCTTCGGTCCGGCTGCTCACGTCCAGCTTGCGGTAGACGTTCGTCAGGTGGAACTTCACGGTCTGCTCAGCGAGCCACAAGCTCTTCGCGATCTCGCGGTTCGAAAGCCCTTTCCCGAGCGCGCGCACGATCTCGAGCTCGCGCTCGGTCAGGCCCGACTCGCGCACGGCGGGATGCTCTCCGTGCTCGAGCCGCCCGATCGGTGCGGTCGCACGCTCCTCGTATGCCGCGATGAGTGCCTCCGGAAGCTGCTCGGGATCCACGCGCTTCGAGATGAAGGCGCTCGCGCCACGCCTGAGCGCTTCCTCGGTCACGTCGTCTGAATCGGCCCCCGACAGCACCGCGATCTTGACATCCGGCATGCGCTCCTTGAGGAGCTGAATGCACGTGAACCCGTCCATCCCCGGCATCCGCAGGTCGAGCAGCACCAGATCCGGGCGCGTCCGCTCGACCACCGGGAGCACCTGGCTCCCGGACTCGGCGACGCCGACGATCTGAAATTCCTCCCGCCCCTCGAGCGCGATCCTGACGGCCTCGACCATCAGGCCGTGGTCGTCCGCAACCACCACTTTGAGCCGCCGCATTGGCCCTTCTTTCGCCGCAGGTTTTCGTTGAGTAGATGCCGGAATCCGCAATTTCCAGCGCAGACACATAGTTCTCGTTTCGGCGCCGAGAGCTATCCCTCGATCGCGGGATCCGACTGACCCGGCGGCGGCGGCCCGAACGGCGGCACCTCGGGGCGCCCACGATCCCTTCGTCCAACGTGGGCCACCGGAAGGTCTAGTTCGAGCTCAGACCTCTTGTATTCCGGCCGTGGCCTCATACGTTGTGCGCGGGGAGCGGTTCGAAAGAACCCGAAATCGAGGGGGAGCGGCTTGCGGCGCTTGAAGGTACTATCTGTGGACGACCAT
>Ga0207702_10003648_pt1 | contig 13952 bp, 13 predicted proteins | sample KBSCornC62_FD_184302 | JGI IMG/M metagenome (GOLD analysis project Ga0207702, IMG submission 184302) | Corn rhizosphere microbial communities from Kellogg Biological Station, Michigan, USA - KBS Corn C6-2 (SPAdes) (version 2) | ecosystem: Host-associated > Plants > Roots > Rhizosphere > Soil ...
GGTACCGGCCGCCGGGGTCACGGTCACCGACTGGCTCTTCGTAACCGCTGTCGTGGTCTGGTCCGACGTGGCCGATGCGGCGTTGACGGCGGACCCCGGCAGGATCGGGGTGGCGTTCACGGTGACGGTGTCCGACGCTCCCGGTGCCAGCGTCCCCAGGCTGCACGTGATCGTGGCCGCCGTCGAGCAGGATCCCGTCGAGGGCGTCACCGTGCCCAGAATCGCCGCCGCCGGCGGCGTGTCGGTCAGGCTGACATTGGTCTGCGCGACGGTCGTGCTCGGGTTGGTGACGGTGACCGTGTAGGCGACGGAGCCGTCGGCCTGCACCGTTGCCGGGGCGGACTGACCGATGGTCAGCTGGACAGGCGGCGGCGGGGGGTTGTGACAGGCGGCCGAGAACGTGTCCTTGACGGCACCGGTATTCGAGTTGATGAAGGTGCCGTCGTAGCTCTGCGGGTGCAGCACCAACCGCAGGTACCCGAACGTGCGCTGGCTCACCTGCGGTGCGGGGTTCGCGCTGGCGGCGGCCGACTGCAGCGACTGGCCTCCGGTGCCGACGATCAGCTCGCGAACGCCGTTCGGATCTGGCTGACCGCTCGGGTTCAGCTGGGCAAAACGGGCGTAGAGGTGCTGGTGCCCGCCCAGCACCAGGTCGGCGTGATGCTGGTAGAGCAGGTTCCACCAGGCGGCGGTGCTGGAGTTGTTGGCGGTGGCCGCCGTCCAACGTGGCTGGTGCCAGTAGGCCAGGGTGCAGGGCCGCGTGTTGTCCGTCAGGTCGGCCGCAAGCCACTGCGTCTGTGGGCTCGTGGCACCGCAGCCGCCCACGCCGGGCAGGTTGCAGTTCGCGTTCAGCGCGATGATGTGCCAGTTGCCCATGTTGAACGAGTAGTGGCCGGCCGACTCCGGATGGGCGGCGGCACCGAAATAGTTGAAGTAGTCCTGAGCGGCGTCGTTGGGATCAGGACACGCCGCTCCCGTGTCGTCGGTGGCGGTGTTGTACTCGTGGTTTCCGACCACGGGTGAGGTGATGCTCAGCAGCCGGCCGAAGCTGGGCGTGTAGCTGGCGGCGTAGGATGCCGGGTCGCCGCAGCCATACTGGATGTCGCCGAGCGCGAGCAGCTTGTCGACACTGGTGTCCGCGACGATCCCGTTGCTGACCCGCATCTGCCCGCAGTTGCTGTTCTGGCCGGCGCCGCCGTTGAAGTTCGGATCGGACGGCGAGCACGCCATGTCCCCGACCGCCACCACCACCGGGTCGCCGGTCGCGGGATCGGTCGCGTTGGCGACACCCGTCCGCCCACCGAACGCCACAACGACCGCCATCAGCAGAACAACGGCTGGAGCCCGCTGATTACGCATGTTCCTTCCTCGGAGACCTGCCGCGCCTACCCGGAGCGCGACCGGCCCTACCATATTCGCTGGCGGCCGGCCTGTCCAGCCCGTGGCCGGCATGTGTTGGCCGGCGCCGGTCGCACGCGTCAGTCGCGCACCGGCGCGGTCAGCGCGCCGGCGCCGCATCGGTGGCCGGCTCTCGCGGCGGGCTGGGGCTGCCGCGCTCGGCCGGATCGGCAGCGGCCACGATCTCACCCCGGGTAGGGCTGAAGAAGCGCTGGGCGATCGCGGTCGGGATGATCGCAGACAACACCACCACGGTCACCAGCAGCGAGAACTGGGTGCGGTCGATGATGCCGGCCTGCAGGCCGTACAGCGACGTGATCGTCCCGAAGGTGAGACCGGTCGACATCAGCAGCGTCGTGAACGCCGCATGCGGGCTCGTGTACTTCCGTGCCAGCGGGTACACCCCGCCGAACTTGGGCGCGATCTTCGCGACACAGAGCAGCGCCAGCACGCCGAGGTTCGCCCACACGGCGGACAGCGACACGTTCAGACCTCCCTTGATGAAGAAGAACGGGGTCAGGAACGCGAACGCGACCACCCGCAACCGCTCCTGCTCCTTGCGATGCTCGGCGTAGTGAGCGCTCATCGCCAGCCCTAGGACGAACGCGGGCAGCACCGCCTGGCTGTCGGCCTTCGTGCCGAGGTACATCAGGATGAAGAGGGCCGCGAACACGAGCTTGATCTCGGGCTCGATCACGCGGTCGCCGTAGCGCCCGAAGAACCACGGCGACATCTTGGGCAGGCCCCAGAATGAACGCGATCGAGACCGCAGCGAACGGGATCACCCAGATGTTCGGCGTGATGAACAGCACCGACAGGCCGATCACCGTCAGGATGTCGGTGACGAAGGTGGCCGACATGATGCGCTTGCCGATCACGGAGCGGTTGAGGCCGGTCTCGACCAGCACCGCGTAGACCACGGCCAGACTTGTGGTCGAAAGCGCCAGCCCGCCGATCTCGGCCTGGTCCCGGTTCCAGCCGACCAGCCAGTAGCACGCGCCCAGCGCCACCACGAACGGCGCGGCAAACGAGACGGCGCCGATCGAGATGCTGGCCTGCCACTCGCGCCGGAACTGCGGCACGTCCACCTCCGCTCCGGCCAGGAACGTCAGCATCACACCGGCGAACGTCCCCACGAACGAGAGCCAGTCGGGCACGGTGACCGTGAACAGATTCCCGACCGCGATGCCGGCCGCCAGTTCGATCAGCGCGACCGACAGCCCGATCTCGATCGACACCATGCTGGCCAGAAGGATCGTGACCGCCAGCAGCGCAGCCAACTCCAACTCGCTCACCGCTCACCTCCAGGACGTGGCTCTACGAGGAGTAGAAGCCATCAGCCCGAGGGCGGTTAGACGCGAGCCTCATCGCGTACGCGCACTATATCCACCACCGGCCCGCAGGAGCCGCATTTCGCTTGGACAGTCTGGGAGAAGCGAGTGCGCGGGCCGGTGGTGGCTACACGGTCAAGACGCGCGAACCCGACCGGTTCTTCCCCGCCGGCGCCCTAAACCGGTTCCACGGTGACCTCGACCCCATGCACCGACGTGCTGGCGCCGAAGTCCGCCTTGCGCCCGTCGTTCAGGACGTTCACGTTCGCCTGCTGCTGCTCCCGCTTGAGCCACCGGCCCTTGGGTGAGTAGGCCACTCCCTGCGGCACGATGTCCGACACCGTCACCGCCAGCTCGAGCGAACCGGACGCGTTCGACAGCCGCGCCATGTCGCCCTCGCCGAGGCCGCGGCCGGCGGCGTCGGCCGGGTGCAACGTCACGCTCGGCCGGCCGATCCGCTTCGTGATCTTGCGGTCGTTCGCAAGGCTGTCGTTCATCAGCCAGGGCGACGCCGGCGACAGCAACCGCAGGCGGCCGGCGGCCGGCCGTGGATCGCTCCATGGCTGCGGCAGCCGCGGATGGCCGTCCGCCTCGGCCGCGGCCGACGCGATCTCGATGCGGCCGCTGGCCGTCTCGAACTCGAGGTCGGCGAACTGCACCACCGGCTCCGCCGCCAGCGGCACCGTGCCCACCGCCGCCAGCTGCTCGAAGCTCTCGATCACGCCGGATTGGGCCAGCATCGCGTCGATCATCTCGCGGTCGCCGGCGTGCAGCTCGGGCTCGGTGAAGCCCATCGCGGTCGCCAGCCTGCGGAAGATCTCCTGGTTCGGCAACGCGTCGCCGACCGGGTCGACCGCCTTCACCTGTGCCGACAACGACAGATCGAAGTACGACGCGACCAGGTCGTCGAACTCCAGGAAGCCGGCCGCCGGCAGCAGCAGGTCGGCGTAGTCGCCCGTGTCCGTCGCGAATAGGTCGACCACCACCGTGAACAGATCCTCGCGGCCGAGCGCGGCCAGCAGCCTGGTCTGCTCCGGATTGGACGCGGCGATGTTGATGTTCCAGCAAAAGAGGCTGCGGCTGCGCGCCGGATCCTCGAGGCCTGCCGCCAGGTCCATGTGGCTGATCGGCTGCGGTGGATCGCCGAGCTGCGGCGCCGCCAGCCAGTCCTCGTCGATCTCGAGGCGATCGTTCAGGTACAGGAACCCGGCCCCGGGCTTGGCTAGGTTGCCGCTCACGGCCGGTAGCAACGCCACCGCCCGCATCACGTTGCCGCCGGTGGATTGGCGCTGCAGGCCCTGACCGATCCAGAGCAGCGACGGCCCGCGACCGTAGATCGCGGCCGCCCGCTCGATCAGCTGCGCCGGCACCCCGGTGACCGGCTCCGCCCACTCCGGCGTGCACGCTTCGAGCTGCGGCTCGAGCTCGTCCCACCCGATCGCGTGGCGCTCGAGCAGTTCCCGGTCGGCCAATCCGTCGCGCACGATTACGTGCAGCATCGCGAACGCCAGGGCGGCGTCGCTGCCGGGGAACGGCTGCAGGTGCAGGTCAGCCTGCTGCGCCGACGGCGTGCGGATCGAGTCGATCACGATCACCGTGCCCGGCGCCTCGGGAAGCCAGTGATCGTGGGCGTGGGGCGCCGAGGCCGAAGGGTTCGCGCCCCACACCATGATGCACTCCGCATCTCGTGCGCTGCGCGGATCGAAGCCGGTCACGGAGCTGCCGTACATGTAGTCGAGCGCGACGTGGCCGGCCTTGTTGCAGACCGAGTCGGGGTCGACCTCGGTCGCACCCAGCCGCCGGAAGAACCGCGAGCCGAAGGCGTAGGCGATCACCGAGCAGGTGCCCGTGTAGTGGGCGTTCAGGATCGCGTCCGGGCCAACGTCGTCGATGATGGCGCCCCAGCGCGATGCGATCTCGGCCATCGCCTCGTCCCAGCCGATCGGCGCGAACCGGCCCTCGCCCTTGGCACCCACCCGGCGCAGAGGCGTGGTCAGCCGCGCCTGCGGATCGAGGTAGACGCCGTTGTAGCCGATCGCGCACTTGCGGCAGAGCTTGCCGCGGCTGACCGGGTGGTCGGGGTCGCCGCGCACCGACCTGACGGCACCGTCGCGGACGGTGACGAGGATGCCGCAGGCGTCGTAGCAATCCCGCGGGCAGGTGGTCAACACCGTCTGGTCGGTCACCGAGACAGTCAAGCAGACAACGCCGGACGCCGCTCCAATCTTCCACCAAAGTACGCGTGGGACAGTAGCTGCGACCGAGGAATCAGACCCCTCGAATGGTCACGACGCAGACAACCGTGGCCGCCAGTCGCAAGCGCCGGCTTGACCGGGCCGGCGTGTCTCCCTCCGGCCGCCCGGTATGCCCTCCCCAGGTTCACCGGGCGGCCGCGACCGGCCTCTATGACTCCTTCAGCAGCTCCAGCAGCTGCGCGGCGTTGGCCGGTGCCTGGGCGAAGGGATTACCGTTGACGTCGGTGCTGCGGCCGTTGTTGTTGAACATCGCGAACACCTCGCGGGCGCTGCCGGCCAGCTCCCGCAACGGCCCCACCCACTCCGCCAGCTCGTCGCGCGAGTAGAGGTGGTCGAACCGCTTCGCGGCGCCGCCGCCACGAGCGTTCCAGGTCGCCGCGTTACGGCCGTGCAGCCGCAGGTAGGCGGTGTCCGACGTGCGCGCGACGACGGTGGGCGCGACGTTGTCCGACGTCACCCGCGGTGCGTCGACGATCACGTAGGTGGCCGGCAGCCGCTCCAGGAAGGCCAGCGTCTGCTCGCGATGCTCGTCGGTGAGCCAGCTGCGGTGCCGGAACTCGACCAGCATGTGGTGATCGCTGAGCTGCTCCCGTGCCCACTCCAGGTACGCGAACGACGACGGCTTGAAGACGACGTACTGGGGCAGCTGCATCAGCACCCCGCCCAGCTTTCCGGCCTCACGCAGCGGCTCGACCGCCCGAAGGAAGCGACGGAAGACCGCGCTTCGCAGCTCCCGCGAGGGGCGGTCGATCCGGCCGCGCTCGTCGAACTCCGCCTCCGAGCGCATGTCGGGCGGCAGCTGCTCGACCCGCACCGGGTGGCGGGTCATCATCCCGAACGCCTTGACGTGGAACAGGAAGCGGGGGGGCGTGCGTTGCGCCCAGGCGGTCGCCATCTCCTCGGTGGGCAGGGCGTAGTAGCTGGAGTTGACCTCGACCGTGTCGAAGTGCTCCGCGTACCAGCGCAGGCGCGCCTCGGCCGAGCTGACTCCGGGCGGGTACCAGAGCTTGCTGAGCGACTCGTCCGCCCAGGAGCAGGTGCCCACCCGCACGCTCACGCGATCCAGCCGTCCACCGGTTCGATCGGCAGCGCGGCGGCGTGCCAGGCCTGCATGCCGCCGGCCAGGTTGACGGCATCGACCCCCGACCGCTCCAGCCAGTCGGCCACCACCCCGCTGCGGGCGCCGCTGCGGCAGACGATCGCGAGCCGCCCCTGCGGCAGCTCCGAGACGCGGTCGGCGAACTCGCCCATCGGGATCCAGAGCGCACCGGCGATGTGACCGGCGTCCCACTCGGCGGGCTCGCGCACGTCGACGGCGGCCAGCTCGCCGCGCTCCAGCGCGGTCGCCACCTCTGTTGCCGACAGCTCGGGAGCGCTCATACCGCGGCCGGCTGCGACTGCTCGATCGGGTAGCCGCGCGCCGCCCAGGTGCCGACGCCGCCGGCGGTGACGTGGATCACCTCGGCGAAGCCGGATCGCCGCACCAGCCCCACCGCCATCGCGCTGCGGCGCCCGGTCGTGCAGATCACGGCCACCGGCCGGTCACGATCCAGCGGCGGGATCACCCGCCCCGCGTCGTGGTAGACGACGTGCTGCGATCCGGTGATGCGCTGCTCGTCCCACTCGTGCTGGTCGCGCACGTCGAGGATCTGCACCCGGCCGCCGGCAGCGTACAGCTCGTCCACGTCCATCACCTGGAACCGCTCGACGCCGAGCCCGGCCGCCGTCCAGGCGGGAAATCCGCCGGCCAGCACGCCGGCCGCCGACAGGCCGACCGACTCCAGCAATCCCTGCATGTGCAGCGCCGCCGGCTCGTCCTCTGCGACCAGCACCAGCTCGGCTGCAGGCTCCGCGATCCAGGCCGCCTTCGTCCCGAACCCGTTGACGGACGCGTCGATGCCGATCGTGCCGGGGATGTGCGCGGCGTCGTACTCCGATGCCGGGCGCCCGTCGATCACCAGCGCGCCGGCGGCGATGGCCGCGGCCAGCTGCTCGGGCGCGAACAAGGCGACCGGGGCGGCGGCGCCGATCGCCCCGGCCCGGTTGGCCTCGGCGATGGCCGTGAAGTTGGGCGGCTGAGGCGGCAGATCGTGGATCAGCTCTGACACGAACAGCGACTGCTCACCCAGCCGCAGCATCGGGTTGCTGGCGCGCTCGAAGCCGATCGTGGAGGACGTCGTCTCGCTCATGCGGGCGCTCCCGCAGAGCGATCCACCGGTGTGCCCGGGGAACACCTCGACGCCGTCGTCCAGCTCCAGCAGCCGGCCGATGGCGTGGTAGAGCTGCGCCGCGCCCTCGTGCTTCTCGACGGCCAGGTCGGGGCGGGCGACGTCGTTCACGAACAGGCTGTCCCCGGTGAGCACGGCGCAGGGCTGGCTGGATCGGGAACCGTCGACCACCACCACGGCGGTGTGCTCGGGACGATGGCCGGGCACGTGCAGCGCGCGCAGCCGCACCCGGCCGAGCTCGACCTCGGCGCCGTCTGGGAACGGGTCATGCGGGTACCCGGCCCCGGCCAGCGGGCTCACCCATGATCGCGCGCCGGTGGCCTCGACCAGGCGGGCGCGACCGGACACGTGATCGGCATGGTTGTGGGTCTCGATCACGTGCGCGATCGTGAAGCCGTGGGCGCTTGCCAGCTCGAGGTACTCGGCGACATCCCGCTTGGGGTCGACCACCGCGCCCAGCCCGGCGGCCGTGTCCGCGATCACGTAGGAGGCGCAACCGAGGTCGGGATGCAGCACCTGTCGAAACAGCACCGCCGAAGCCTACGCCACCGCGGGTCGGGGAGGGCCGTTCTCAGGGAGGGCCGGGACGGGTGGCGCCGACGTACGTGTTCTGGAACCAGGGGATGTTGAACGACTCGATTTCAACGGTGGCGCCTGTGTGCGGTGCGTGCAGCACGTAGCCGTGGCCGATGTAGATGCCGACGTGCCCGAGCTCGTGGAAGAACACGAGGTCGCCGATCCGCAGGTCGCTCTTGGCGACGAACGGGCCGAGATGGTACTGGGAGGCGGCGAAGTGCGGCAGCGCGACGCCGTGGCGGGCCCACAGCCACATGACAAGACCCGAGCAGTCGAACCCGGTCTGAGGCGACGCACCGCCCCACACGTAGGGCACGCCGATCTGGCCGAGCCCGTCCAGCACCACCTGGTCGCGGAGTACAGCGCCCGGATCGCCCTGGTTCTGCTTCATGTCCTGCCGCACCCACGCGGCCGCTTCCAAGGCGACGTGAGCCTGGCCGATCGAATCCGCGGCCTCGCCGATCCGCACCTGCGTGCCGAGCGAGTGCATCAGGCGCCGGCGGCGGTGAAGCATGGCCGTGATCTTGTCCCGCCGCTTGGCGATCAGCCGCTTCTCGGCGAGCACCTGGACGCGGGTCGCGATCAGCTGCAGGCGCTGGGCCTGGATCGTGTCCTTCGCGATCTGGATCTGGTCGACGGCCTCGGTCACCGCAGCGTCGAAGCGCGCCTGGATGTCGAGCGATCCCGTCACCTGGTCGAGCGACGAGGCGCCCAGCACGATGTCGAGCGTGGTCGCGTCGAGGCCCTTGTAGCGGGCCACCATCAGGTTCGCGAGCACGCTCTGCTCGTAGGCGAGATGAATCTCGGCCGCATGCAGGCGGCGGGTCGCCCGCCTGATCTGCACCTTCAGCTGGTGCAGACGCACCACGGCCCCGTCGTACTGCTCGGTCAGCAGCTCGACGCGACCGTCGAGCGCCTGCACCTCGTCGCGGACCTTCGCAAGCTGCGCCTTCTTCTGGTCCAGCTCAGGGTTGGCGGCGGCTGGGCCCGCGTGGGCAAGCGCCGCGCACACCGCGAGCAGGATGGCGACCCAGGCAACCCCACACAACCGCGGCAGCGGGCGTAAGGCATCCCGGTGCATGCTTCAAACGTCGGCTCGCGCGGCCACAAACTTGAGGACACCGGCTCAAGGTCGGGGCACGGGATGCCGAAAGGATCGGGATGCAGATCACCATCGCCTGTCATCAGTGCAACCAGGACAAACGGCCGCTGACACCCTGCCCGGCCTGCCAGGCACCGCCGCTGGCCGAGCTCGAGCTGCAGGCCTGGCGCTTTTCGCTGCACACCCTGCACATGGCCCGGATCGAGCGCACGCCGCGGGCGAGCGAGGTCGTCCCCAGCCGCCGGCCGCGGATGACGCCGCTGCGCGCCGTCGTCACGGTCGACCTGGAGGAGGAGCCGGCCAAGCCGGCAGAGGTGGCACCGATCGTGCCCATGGAGCCGGCCATCCCTGCGGACGAGGCGCTCTCGTTCGACTGGGGCGACGAGCCGCGCAAGCTCCGCCGCACCGCCTGATCGGAACTCAGCGGAGGTCGAGTAGCTCGGCCGGCAGCTCCAGCGGCGCGACCACCACGCCGCGGCCCGCCAGCTCGCCCAGCAGCGAGTCGTACGCCGCGGCCTCAACCGGGTCGCTCGGCGTCCACTCGTTCAGGTAGCGAACCGCGCTGACGCCGGACTGATACAGCTCCTTGAGGCAGCCGAAGCAGGGACGCAGCGTCGAGTAGCAGGCCGCGCCCTGCACGGAGTAGCCGAGCTTCGCCGCCTGCAGCACGGCGTTCTGCTCGGCGTGCACGCAGATGCAGATGTCGTAGCCGCGGCCCTCGGCGTAGCTCTCGGGGTGCGAGCAGCGGTGGCAGCCTCCCTCGTCGCAGTTCGGGAAGCCGGTGGGCGTCCCGTTGTACCCGGTGGCGATGATGCGCTGGTCGGCGACCAGCACCGCGCCCACGTGCCGCCGCAGGCAGTTGGCGCGCTCGCGCGTCGCCACCGCCAGCAGCATGAAGTACTGCTCGCGGGTGGGGCGAGTGGCCGACCGGCGCAGGTCGGCAGACGTGGCGGGATGGGCAACCGGGTCGGCCATCGACACGAGTTTAGCCAGCCGGGCCCTCACCCGATCGAGCGCCCTTCACCACTTCTCAACCGCTTGTTCACCGGAGCACACCCTCGCGGCCGGGGCCGGTCACTACCGTGTCCGCTATGGAAACGACCAGGCTGGCCGCGATCCCGCTGTTTGCCGACCTCGACGAGGCCGATCTGGCCACAATCGCCGCCGCGGCGGTCGAGGTGGAGGCCGCCGAGGGGGAGACGCTGGCGACGCAGGGCGATCTCGGGCACGCGATGTTCGCGATCGAGAGCGGCACCGTCGAGGTGAGCGCGAACGGCCGGGTGCTGGCCACTCTGGGTGCAGGCGACGTGTTCGGCGAGGTGGCCGTGCTGGCGGCCGGGATCCGCATGGCCACCGTCGTCGCCACCTCGCCTGTGCGCCTGATCGCGCTGCTCAAGCGCGACGTCTGGGCGATCGAACGCCGCTCCCCGGAGACGGCGGAGCGGTTGCGCGCGCTGATCAGGCAGCGCCTCGACTTCGGGCGCGATCCGGCTGCCTAGCCGACCCTCGCGTGATCCGGCCGGCGGTGGTGGCCGCCCGGGCCACCACCACCGTCACCAGTTCCCGCCGGTCAGGTCAAGCTAGCCGGCCGGGCAGGGGTTCTGCATGTAGGCGCTTCGGAAGTCGTTGAAGCGCTTCGTGACCGTCCCGAACGGGGCGGTCGGATAGGAGATCACGCGCAGCGGACCGTACTCGGCGTGCGCACTGCCGCCGAAGCGGTTGACGGTGCCGGGGATGTAGGGCCCTCCCTGCTGCCACCAGCAGCTGCCGCCGACACGTGTCGTGCTGTAGAAGGGGTAGAAGTTCGAGTGTGGCGGCGGGTTGACGCAGCCGACGCCGGGGTGCGGATCTGCCGGGTTGGCGATGTGGCGCTGGCAGAAGGTCTGCACCCGGAAGGCGGTGTCGTCGGACTCGCTTCGGCTGATATTCGACTCGAACGCCGTGGTCGCGAAGTTGTGCCCGTTCGTGAGCGGGCTGGTGAAGCGGACCGGCTGCGCGTTCAGTAGTCGGTCGGCGGTCGGGTTGGCGATCGAGCCTGGCCACGAGAACTTGTAGGAGACGCTGTCGAAGTCCCCGTCCGTGTTCAGGCAGCCGCCGATCTTGATCCGCGTCGATGCCGATCCCGGCAGGCAGAAGACGTCGTCTCCCTGCGGGTCGGGCCCGGCGTTGTCGGGATCGTTGGTGTCATCACCGAGCGGCCGGTCACAGGTGCCGAGCGCGTCGTTGCGGACGGCCGCGCAGTACTCGAAGTGGCCGATCTCGTCGGCGAACGCGATGTTGCCGGTGTGGGCCGCATTGAAGTTGCGGCCGGCCGGCGTCGCCGTGCTGTACATCGGGTGGTAGTCGTTCAGCTGCACGTGACACTGCGTCGCCTGCGGCTGGAACAGCACCGACCCGAAGCCATTGGCGGCGCTCGCGGTCATGGAGCCGTGCGTGTGGCGCGTCAGGTCGTCGAGCGTCACGCGGAAGCCATGGCCGGTGTCGGACATGTGCAGCCGGATTACGTCACCCGAGTTCATCAGGTAATCCCGCGCCAGGTTGGGCACGAAGTGCTCCGGGTGCAGCGGGTTGCCGGGCGCCGTCGCGACGCCGTTCTTTGTCAGGAACGCGAAGTTGACGGGCTCGGGTCCCACCGTGCTCAGGCAGGCTTCGTTGTTGAGGTCACCGGTGTTCGCGTTGTTCTGGAAGGTGTCGATGTTGAGCGCCGAGCACCAGTGGGTAGCGTCGCAGCCGACACCGGCAGGCCATGCAACCCAGCCAGGCGGATAGAACTGCAGCTCCATGAAGCCCTGGCCCGGGCCCAGCCCGAAGTAGCGCGGGCTGCTGGGGTTGGGGCTGGCGTAGAGGTTGGAGTCGCTGTCGGGCTTGCAGGGGATGGTCGGGTGGCCGCTCAGGGCCGCGCCGTCGGGATTCGGCGCGCCCTGGTCGTCACACAGCTGCATGCCGAACCAGAACGTGATGCGCTGCTGGAATCCCCAATTGCCGCCGCTGCCATCCTGGCGCGGCCGGGTGGGCGGATCCTTCGGGAGGCGCAGATTGAACGTGACGTTGTTGCCCGACCCGGGCCGGTGGGAGAAGAACTGGACGGAGGGCTCGTCGTGGCCGATGTAGGGAAGGATCGGGGCGCCCTGCGAGACGGCGTGCTGGTAGCCGGCGATCTCGTCCCAGTTCGTCGCCGGGTCGCTGCAGGTGACCCCGTTGGTGCCGCACCAGTGCTGTGGCCCTGCGATCCGCACAGTGGGCACCTTGCCGGCAGCGGTAACCGTTCTCACCGCCTCTCGCGTTCCACCGCTCGAGGCCTCGCTCGTGCCTGCCAGGGCTGCGAGCGCGGCGATCGCCAAGACGAAGGCAAGGGTGCGCCTCATGACCGTCCTCCTCCTAACGGGTACCTGAGGCTGACGTTACCCCCGCAACGATCGATTTCACCGCTTGCAGAAAGGCTTTTCGGCGAATGTGTCGTCGCTCACATTATGCGGAGAACCGCGTGCGACTCGGACCCGTCCAAACGGCATGGAGATTCGCGGCCTGGCACGCGCAGCCGCCGCCTTGAGCGGCCTGGGAGTCCTGCTGGTAGTCCTGGCCGGCTGCGGCGCGCGGCGCACCGCGGCGGCTCCGACCAAGGCCCAGGTCACGGTGGCGGTGCGCATGGTCGTCCACTCCTGCCCGGGCGCGAGCCCTCGGCAGGTGCCTCTGCGAGCGGCCGTGGTCATTGACGGTCGCGGCCGGCGGCTACGCGTCACCACCGAGAACGGCGGGGACGCACGCGTGGCGCTCGCGCCCGGCCGGTATGCGGTCGCACCGCTTCGGCCCGTGCTCCGCCGCGCCGTCGTCTCGGCGCGCTTCGACGGCAAGGCCGTTCCGGCCAGCCGCCCCGTCGTCGCCGTGACGAGCGGCCGACACCGGATCCTGTTGCTCGTGGCACTGCGACCGCTCGAGTGCAACGGGCTCTGACCTCCGTGCCCCGCCTACGTCAGCAGCGCATTGAGATCCTCGACGCCCACTCCTGACCGTGTAGGCGGAGGTTGTACTGTGAGCATTGCTTATGTCCCATCAACCCACAGAAGTTCATGTGTGGGAGCGGAGGCCGTGGAGTCGATGATCGATAGACCGGATGCGGACGCCGTCGAGTTCCTCGAGCGGTGTCATGACGCGCTCAGACAACACACCGGCGGCAATCCCCGCCCGTACCTCGACCTTTGGTCTCAAGCCGAAGACGTGTCCCTCATGGGAGGTGTCGGTGGTCACCAGGTTGGAATCGCAGCCGTGAGCGACCTGCTGACCGCCGCGGCCAAGACCCTCAACTACACAACCTGGAACGCAGAAAACCTCGTTACCAGCTTCAGCGATACGCTCGGCTTCACCGTCGAACTTGAGCGGCTCACGAGGGAAATAGAGGGCGAGACTGAGACAATGTCACTGAGAGCAACGTCCGTTTACCGTCGAGAGGACGGCGCATGGAAGGTTATCCACCGTCATGGAGACAGTCTGATGACCGTCGAAATCGACCCAGAAGGCAGACGCTGAGACGACGAGGTGCGGTCAGCGACGTAGCGCCGCCGGACGATCGCCAGCGTGCACGGCCCGGCGTCGACGAGCGGCACGTAGGCGACCTCGGGCCACACTTCAGGACGTATGCTCAAGGACAGCCTGGTGAGCACCTTGCCCAGTCAGAGCTACGGTCGCCGAGCGCGGGCGCTGGTCGCGGGGTCGGATGCCACAGACGGAGAGCAACCGGAGGGACTTGATGCGGGCACTTATCGCAGGTGGAGGTATGGCGGGGCTGATGACCGCTCTGGCGCTGCGGGAGTCGGGCGTGTTCACGACGATCGACGTCTTCGAGCAGACGCGCACGCCGAGCACCGCGGGAGCGGGGCTGAACATCCCCCCGAACGCCGCACGGCTGGCGCGGTGGCTGGGCGTCGACCTCGACGGCGGTGACCCAAAGGGCCCGCACGGGGCAGTCGACGGCGGCAGGGCGGCGATCCTCAGCGAGACGCGGATGGTCTGGGAGGACGGCTCCATCACGCGGAAGCCGCTCGACCACAACACGTCGGCCAACGAT
>Ga0207702_10003651_pt1 | contig 13945 bp, 12 predicted proteins | sample KBSCornC62_FD_184302 | JGI IMG/M metagenome (GOLD analysis project Ga0207702, IMG submission 184302) | Corn rhizosphere microbial communities from Kellogg Biological Station, Michigan, USA - KBS Corn C6-2 (SPAdes) (version 2) | ecosystem: Host-associated > Plants > Roots > Rhizosphere > Soil ...
GCCGGCGACGGCGGAGAAGAGCCGCAAGTTCTTCGACGACATGAACGAATGGGCTCGCGGCGAAGGCTTCGCGGGGCTGGGCTATGCGACCCGTAAGGCCGGCGAGTGGGGCGGGCCCATCGCGAAAAATCACGGCGAGGAGGCCATGAACCGCATCGCCGAGGCGATGGAACTCGGTCCCGATGACGGGATCTTTTTCGCCGCAGGCAAAGCAGAGGAAGCGGCGAAACTCGCAGGCGCGGCCCGCACCCGCGTCGCCGAGCAGCTCGATCTTATCGAGAACGGCGCATTCCGCTTCTGCTGGATCGTCGACTTCCCGATGTATGAGTATAACGAGGAGCAGCAGAAGATCGATTTCAGCCACAACCCCTTCTCCATGCCGCAGGGCGGGATGGAAGCGCTGGAGAGCAAGAATCCGCTCGAGATCCTCGCCTGGCAATATGACATCGTCTGCAACGGCGTGGAGCTGAGCAGCGGTGCCATCCGCAACCACCGTCCCGACATCATGTACAAGGCGTTCGAGATCGCCGGCTACACGCGCGAGGAGGTCGACACGAACTTCGCGGGGATGATCAATGCGTTCAAGTTCGGCGCTCCGCCGCACGGCGGATCGGCGCCGGGCATCGACCGGATCGTCATGCTGCTGGCCGATGAGCCGAACATCCGCGAGGTGATCCTCTTCCCGATGAACCAGAAGGCCGAGGATCTGATGATGAATGCGCCATCTGCGGTGATGCCGAAGCAACTCAAGGAGCTTCACATCAAGGTTGTCGAGCCGAGCTGAGCTGCGACCCATCGCGGGACGAGGTTGCTGCGCATAACGGCAGGTTAACCGTTGTGCGGGCGCTCAATCCGGTTACTCTTCTGGAATGGCGATCGACACAGGAGCCGCAGGACGGGGCTTTTCGCACGAGGTGAGCACGGCGCTCGCCGCGCTGCGCGAGCATGTCGGCGAGCTCCAGCTGCCGCAGATCGCTTATGGCCGGCGCGCGATCATTCTGTTCGAGGGCCTCGAAGGCGCCGGCAAGAAGAATGCGCTGAAGCAGCTCGCGGCGGCATTCGACCCGTGCCACTTCGCCGTTCATTGCACCGATTACGACCGCCGCGAATCGAACGAGGGGCACTGGCTTGCGCGCTTTTGGCGTCAGCTTCCGAGCGCCGGCAATACGAGCATCATGCTGCGGAGCTGGTACCGCCGGGTGCTAGACGATCGCGTGCTCGGCCGGACGGCGGAGGACTCGATCCCGCGGGTGTTCGACGAGATCAACGAGTTCGAAGCGCAGCAGCGCGATTATGGCACGCTGCTGGTGAAGCTCTATTTTGACGTCAGCGCCGACGTGCAGGCGCAGCGAATCGCCGAGCGGCGACTGAGCCCATGGCCGCCGCGACATGCGCAGGACGAGTTCATCCGCGCCGACGATCCCGCCTATCAGAATGCGCTGGCGGAGCTTCGGGCCAACACCGACACGCGCTGGTCGCCGTGGCGCACGATCGACGCCGACGACGAGCAGCAGGCGGCGCTTGCGGCACTGGAGGCGATCGCCGACGCGTGGTCGAAGGCTATGCCTGCCGAGCCGCCGCAGCTGGTCTCACGCAGCACTCAGTCGGGGTAGCGGATCGCGACCACCTCGTATGCCTTCTCGCCCGACGGCAGGCGGACAATTCGTTCGTCCCCGACCTTGGCGCCGATCAGCGCTCGAGCGAGTGGCGCGCTCCAGCCGATCCGACCGGAACTCGCATCCGTCTCGTCATCGCCGACGATCGTCAGTGTCCGCCGGTTGTCGTCCTCGTCGGCGAGCTCGACGGTGGCGCCGAAACGCACCTGATCGCGCGCCTGCTGATTTGCAGGATCGACGACCTTGGCGTCCTTCATGATCCGGGCGAGATAGGCGAGACGCCGGTCGATTTCGCGCAGGCGGCGCTTGCCGTAGATGTAATCGGCGTTTTCGGAGCGATCGCCGAGCGACGCCGCCCAGGAGACGGTCTCCACGATCTTGGGCCGCTCGATGCCGAATAGCTCGTCATATTCGGCCCGAATGCGCGCGAGCCCTTGGGGAGTGATATACCGGTCAGCCACGGGCGACGACTATCAGCCCGGATGGTCCTTCCCAAGGTAGCGCGACACTTGCATCGCCGTCTGCTGAGTACCGGCGCTCGAGCTGCGGATCGAATCGTAGACGACGCTGTTCTCGATCACCCGCTGCACGTAAGCGCGCGTTTCGACATAGGGGATCGCCTCGATCCACTTGAGCACGTCGACCTGGCCGCGCGGATCCCCGTAGCGGTCCACCCATTTGCGGACATTGCCGCTGCCCGCGTTGTAGGCGGCGACGGCAAGGGGAACGCTGCCGCCCCAGTTGTTGAGCAGCCGATTGAAGTACGCCGAGCCGAGCATGACGTTGTAGTTGGGGTCGCTGATCAGCCGATAACTGTCGAATCCCACGCCCATCTTTCCCGCCTGCTCGCGCGCGGTCCCGGACATCAACTGCATCATGCCGCGAGCGCCGGCATGGCTGATGGCATAAGGATCGAATGAGCTTTCCTGGCGGCTGATGCCGTGGGCGAGCGACCAAAGCTCGCCGGAAAGTGACGCCGACAGGGTCGGATAGGCCTGGCGCACGTAGAAGCTCGAGCCCTTCACCCGCGCCATGCGCGAAGTCCAGACGGCGAGGTCGGGCCTGCCGATCTGCTGGCTGAGCTCCACGGCGAGGCTGCGGTCCCCGTCATTATCGAGCGATTCGGCAAGCGCGCGCACGAACAAAGCCTGTTCGGCCGAACGGCCCTGCTGGCCGAGCAGCTTTACTGCCTGGACAAGCGGCCGATTGTTGAACGCCGTTCGCTGGAACTGACTGGCCGCATATTGCGGCAGCGACGCCGCCGGCGCGGAGACAGAGCGGCCGAGCCGCTCCAGCGCGAGCTGGCCGTAGAACAGGTCCGGATAGGCCGCAGCCCGCTCGAAATAGGCGTCGCCGTCCTTGAGCCGGCCCGCCGCCCGCGCGGCGCGACCCGCCCAATAGTCGCCCTTGGTTTGTACCTGAAGCGAGCGGCCGCCGCGCGCGTAGCGGTCGAACATCGGAACGGCGCTTGCCGGACTGTTCATCCGGTCGAGCGCGACGATCCCCGCGAGCCACGCCAGCGTCGTGTAATTATCGCGAACGCCGATCGGCTGGGTGGAAACCTCGGTCCCCGGCGGCAGTGCGTCGTCGATCTGGCTCGCGATGTTATAGGCTGTCCGCCAGTTCCGGTTCTGCGCCGCATCCCCCGCAAGCAGGATCAGCATGTCGTAGAACCGCTCGGGATCCGCCGGTTTGTAGTTGAAGTCGTGGTCGCGCGCGGCGAGCTGCTCGGCAGCAGAATCGTAATTGTGGGCGTGGAGATAGCGCGCGCGATCCATCAGCAGCCCGGCATCGCGCGTCACGGTGCCCATGACCGCCTGGTAACGGCTCTCGGCGTCGGGTGCGTCCTGCTGCATCGCGATCCGCGCAGCGAAGGCCGCTTGGCGCTCGGGACTGGTCATGGCGAGGAAGCGCGCCGCGTCGTCCGGTCGCTTCGCGAACAGCAGGGAATCGACTCGGCGATCGTGGTCGGCGCGGGTGAGGTTTGCACCGAACCTTGCCCACATTGCCTGCTCGTCGTTCCCGCTCAGGTCGGGCGAGGCCCAGGCCTGGCGCCCGGCGTCGAGCGCCTGCGCAGCTTGGCCAATCGATGCGAGCGCTTCGGCAAGGCGAGCCCAGCCGTTGCCAGTCTCCGGTTTCTTCTTGGCAAAGAAGGCGACGACAGTCTGGGCATTTTCACCCGGTTGCATCGCCTTTTCGGCCCAGCCGCGCATGCGCGCGGCATCCGGCCAGTCCGGGTTTGCGATCAGGAAACTGGCGTAGTCGGAGAAACGGTAGCCGCTGCTCTGGCGAAGGGTGCGCCACAGGTTGAGCGCCGAAGCGACGCTCTGGTTCGCATAGGCAGCCGCGGCATAGTTCGCCGGCGCATTATATTGCGCCGAACCCGAAGGCGCGGTGGCCAGCAGCACCGGTACAAGGACAGCGGCACGCCACATGCTGGACATTTTGCAGTCCCCCTCCTTATCAGCCAGTGAACACGGCCGACTTCTCCACAGAAAACCCGCCGTCCGGGAGGTAAGTTCATGTTTTTCGGGTCGATTCCGGCGCTGGTGACGCCATTTTCAGGCAGCCGTGTCGCGGAGGACACATTCGCCGAGTTCGTCGAATGGCAGATCACGGAAGGCTCCAACGCGCTGGTTCCGTGCGGAACGACCGGAGAAGTCGCGACCCTGAACGCCGATGAGCACCGCGAAGTCATTGCCCACGCAGTCCGCGCGGCGAAGGGCAGGGCGCCTGTGATCGCGGGCTGCGGCACCTACGACACGGCAGCATCGATCGAGCGTATCCGCGCCGCGGCCGATGTCGGCGCCGACGCCGCGCTGGTCGTCGTTCCTTATTACAACAAGCCGAGCCAAGCCGGCCTTGCTGCGCACTTTCTGCACATAGCCGAGCATTCACCGCTCCCGATCGTTGTCTACAACGTACCCTCCCGCACGGTGGCTGACATATCCGTCGAAACCCTGGCTCAGATCACGAAGCATCCGAGGATCGTCGCCGTGAAGGATGCGACCGGGAATCTCGGCCGCGTTTCGGCCCAGCGGCTCGCCTGCGGCGAGGACTTTTGCCAGCTCTCGGGCAACGACGACATGGCGCTCGGCTTTAACGCCATGGGCGGAGTCGGCTGCATCTCGGTGACTGCGAATGTCGCTCCCAGGCTCTGCTCGGACTTCCAGAAGGCGATGCGCGAGAAACGCTGGGACGACGCCCTGAAATTGCAGGATCGGCTCTATCCGCTGCACGCGGCGCTGTTCACCGACGCATCCCCCGCGCCGACGAAATATGCGCTGACGCGGGTTCGCCGCGGTTTCCCGGCCGAGCTTCGGCTGCCGCTCGTCGAAGCATCGGACGCATCGAAGCGCGCCGTCGATGCCGCGCTCAAGCATGCGGGGCTGATCTGACCAGCTAATGGCCAAGCCGCTCCCGAAGCCGTTCGACAAGCAGAAGGTTGTCGCCGAAAACCGCCGCGCCCGCTTCGACTATTTCGTCGAGGAGCGGTTCGAGGCGGGAATCCAGCTCACCGGCACCGAAGTCAAATCGCTGCGGCAGGGCGAAGGCTCGATCGCCGAGAGTTATGCGACGGCAGACGGCGACGAGATCTGGCTGATCAACAGCCATATTCCCGAGTATAGTCACGGCAACCGGCTGAATCATGAGCCGCGGCGGCCGCGTAAATTGTTGCTCAAGAACCGTGAGATAGCCAAGCTGCAGGGCGCAGTGACGCGCCAGGGACTGACCCTCGTGCCGCTGTCCATGTATTTCAACGCCGCCGGACGGGCGAAGGTCGAACTGGCACTGGCGCGCGGCAAGAAAGTGCACGACAAGCGCGAGACGATGAAGGAACGTGACTGGAAGCGGGAGCAGCAGCGGCTGCTCAAAAGCAATGGTTGAGGTGAGCCCGCCCGCACGCTTTCATTGGCTGACGCGACATATCCCGACACGCGAGACAATCGACGAATACCGTCTGCTGCGGCCGTTCGCCCCGCATCTGCGCCATCCCTCATTGTGGCGTCTGAACCGCCGCTCGGTGCCGCGCGGGGTGGCCCTCGGACTCTTTGTCGCGGTGATCATCCCGTTCATGCACACGTTCATCGCCGCGCTTCTGGCGATTCCGACCCGGGCCAATGTCGCCGTCGCGGCGGTGTTCACGCTGGTGGTGAACCCGCTGACGATCCCGCCCATGTACTACGCGGCGTATCGAATTGGCTCGTGGGAGCTGCACCACGATGCTCCGCTGGTAAACCCCGCCGCCGCCGAGCGATTCTCCGGCGAGCTCAGCCGCGCGCTGTTCTGGATTCATCATGCTTCCGGCCCGATCGCCGTCGGTATCCTGACCATCGCGGCGGTCCTGGCTGTGATCGGCTATTTCGGCGCGTCGCTCGCGTGGCGCTTCTGGTCACGCAGCCGCTGGCGCCGCCGCCACCTGCGCGCCCAGCCCTAACCCTAGCAAGCGCACTCTTCGATTGACCTCCGCTCGCTTTTGGTGACCTTGTCGGAAGGTAATCTGAGCCTCGGAGGGGTCCTGTAAATGGCTAGAATGCTTGCGTTTGCCCTCGCGTCGACCGCGATCCTGGGAACGGCCGCACTGGCGGTTGATGCGGCGCCGATGCCCGGCGCTTTTGCCACTGCAGTCCAGGCGGCAGCGGCTCCGAAGCCGCAATATGGCGCCTTCGGCTTCGATGTCTCCGGCATGGATCGAAGTGTCGCGCCAGGCGACGACTTCTTCACTTATGCGAACGGCAGCTGGGTGAAGAACACGCCGATGCCCGCCGACAAGGCAACATACGGCATGTTCAACGCGCTCGACGATCTGTCGAAAGAGCGGACCCGGGGGATCATTGAGGAGCAGACGAAGGATCCGAATAGCAGAATCGGCAATGCCTACCTCAGTTTCATGGACACGGCGCGAATCGAGGCGAAGGGCCTCGCCCCGTTCGAGCCGTGGCTGAACCAGGTACGCAAGACGCAGTCGAAGGCGGCACTGCCGGCGCTCTATGCGGCTGCCGATCGCCTCGGCATTTCGACCCCGTACCGCATGTTCGTGGGCCAGGACCGCAAGGCATCGGACCGGTACGCGCTGAACGTCTCGCAAGGCGGGCTCGGCATGCCCGACCGCGACTATTACCTCTCGGCCGATCCGAAGCAGGTCGAGACGCGTAACAAGTATCTGCAGCACCTGACGAACGTGCTGACCCTAGCCGGCGAGGCCAATGCCGCCGTGCGGGCGCAGTCGATCCTCGATCTGGAGACCAGGATCGCGCAGGTGCACTGGACGCGGGCCGAGAGCCGCGACGCGCTCAAGACTTATAACAAGATGTCACTGGCCGACGTGCGCAAGCTCGCGCCCGGATTCGACTTCCCCGCCTACATCAAGGCCGACGGCGCCAACGTCAGTTCAGTGATCATTGCCCAGCCGAGCGCGTTCAAGGGCATCGCCACGGTGATTGGCAGCACACCGCTGCAAGTGCTTCGCGACCAGCTGCTCGTCCGTTCGCTCGACGCTTATGCACCTTATTTGCCACAGAAGTTCGACCGCGAGAATTTCTCCTTCTTCGGCACGGTCCTTCAAGGCACGCCCGAACAGGAACCGCGGTGGAAGCGGGCCGTGAATTTCACTGTGGGAGCCATGGGCGACGACGTCAGCAGGCTCTACGTCGCGCGCTATTTCCCGCCGGAGACCAAGGCCGCTGCCGACCAGCTGGTGCACAATCTCATCGGCGCGATGAACCGGCGGATCGACACTCTCGACTGGATGAGCGCCGCGACCAAGGCCAAAGCTCATGCCAAGCTCGCGGCCTTCACGCCGCAGATCGGCTACCCGACACAGTGGCGGAACATGAGCGGCCTGGTGATCAGGCGCGGTGACCTGCTCGGCAATGCGATGCGGTCCGCGCGGTTCGAGCATGCTTATCAGATCGGCAAGCTGGGTGGCGCGATCCGGCGGTGGGAGTGGAGCATGACGCCCATGACCATCAATGCCTATTCCAGCGCGACGATGGTCGAGATCGTCTTCCCCGCCGCGATCCTCCAGCCGCCATTCTTCGATCCCCGCGCGGACGCCGCGGTCAATTACGGCGGGATCGGCGCGGTGATCGGCCACGAGATGAGTCACCAGTTCGACGACCAGGGCGCCAAGTACGACCTGCACGGCAATTTGGTCGACTGGTGGACACCGGCGGATGCAAAGAACTTCCAAAGCCGGCTCGACCAGTACGAGCGGCAGATCAACGCGTATGAGCCGCTTCCCGGCATGCACGTGATCGGCAAGCTGACGATGGGTGAGAATGTCGCCGATCTCGCCGGCCTCACGGTGTCGCACGACGCCTATCTTGCATCGCTCGGCGGCAAGGCGCCGCCCGTGATCGACGGCATGACCGCCGACCAGCGATTCTATCTCGGCTGGGCGCAGGTCTGGCGATGCAAGTACCGCGAGCCCTATCTGCGTCAGCAGCTCCTGACCAACCCGCATTCGCCGTGCCAGGTCCGCACCGACGTCGTTCGCAACATGGACCCATGGTACCAGGCGTTCGGCGTTGCTCCCGGCCAGAAGCTGTATCTTGCACCAGCCGATCGCGTTCGCATCTGGTAGGACGCTGAACAGCTGATAGGATGGGGGGGTGCTGTACCAGGAGCTCCCCAGCATCGATGCAAGCCCGCTCGACGGGTGGGGACGCTGGCTCGTATCGGGCGTGGTCGCGGCTGCGGCGCTGACAGTCGCGTTTGTCCTGCTCCTGGCGGGATATCCGGTCCTTTCGGTGTTAGCTGTCGTCGCTGGCGTGGGCGGCGGCTACGTTGCTCAGCGCAGGCCGCGGCGTGTCATCAACATCGAGGAACCGCTCGCCGGCGGCCCCGACTATTCTCTCGTCGGCTCGGCTCTCGGCCTCAGCCGCGACCCAGTCGCGCTGACGAGCCGCGAAGGCGCGTTGCTGGTGGTCAACACGGCCTATCGCGATCGCTTCGGAAGCACTCCGCCGCTGGCGCTCGCCGTCAGCGACGAGGCGCGGGACGGCCTGAAGCTCGCGCAAACCATGGCGTGGCGGGATGGCGCCGGTTGCGTGACCGGTATCGAGACCAGCGCCGGGGTCAGCCCCGTCGAGGCCGAGCGGGTCGGCGCTCGCAACGACTTGCTGCTATGGCGCTTCCCCGAGCCTGCGCCGCCGGATCCGCTGAGTATCGCCGTCCGCCGCATCGAGGGCGCGATCGGTGAACGGCTTGCCGCCGCTGGTGTCCTCGCAGCCGTCGTGGATGGCAAAGGTGCAATCGTCGCTGCGAACAGCGTCTTTGCGGACCGCGCGATCGGCCCTGATCAACAGCTGGCGAAAACGCGTTTCAGCGAGCTGGTTGAGATCGGCGAGGACGAGCAGATGCGCCTCATCGCCGAGGGCGAAAACGCTCCGCCGGTGCGCGCAGTCCACGTTCCCGCGGACCCGGCAGGTGACGGCGGAGCGGGCACCTTCCTCTTGTTCGATGCAGGAAGCGGAGCTTCGCTTGCCCATTCTTCCAATCTTCAGGCGCTGCTCGACGTTATGCCGGTGGGGCTGGCGCTCGTCGACCGCGATGGGCGATTCCTGATGATGAACGGCGCCTTCCGCCAAGCTGCGGGGGTCAAGGGATCGGCCATGCCCGTCTATCCCGGCGATCTCCTCGTCAAAGAGGACAAGGCTGCCGTCGCTGATGCGGTCCGGCGCAACGCTCGCGGGCCGGCAATGTCGGGCGATCTTGCGGTGCGGCTCGCGCACCAGTCGTCGGAGCTCGTCGCGCTGACGATCGCCGGCCTCAGAGGCTTGGGCGACGCGGCGGTCCTGCTTCTCCTCAAGGACAATAGCGAGGAGGCGAAGCTCAAGCGCCAGGTCATGCAGGCGACTAAGATGCAGGTGGTCGGCCAGCTCGCCGGCGGGGTCGCCCACGACTTTAACAACATCCTGACCGCAATCATCGGCCATTGCGACCTGATGCTGATGCGCCACACACCGGGCGACAGCGACTATGATGACATCCAGCAGATCAAGTCGAATTCGAACCGCGCTGCGGGGCTTACTCGACAGCTTCTTGCCTTCTCGCGGCAGCAAACGCTGCGCCCGCAGGTGCTCCAGCTTCCCGACGTTGTGTCGGAGGTGTCCCATCTGCTGAAGCGGCTGCTTGGCGAAACGGTCGAGCTGGTCGTGAAACACGGCCGCAACCTCGGGCCGATCCGCGCCGATCCCGGCCAGCTCGAGCAGGTCATCGTCAACCTCGCCGTCAATGCGCGGGACGCGATGGCGAGCAAGGGCGGCGGCACCCTGACGATCCAGACCTATTCGGTCACAGCGGACAAGGTCGCAGAACTCGGCTCCGACATCCTGCCGATCGCTGATTACAGCGCGTTGTCGGTGACCGACACCGGCACCGGAATTCCGCCGAGCGTCCTCGGGAAGATCTTCGAGCCCTTCTTCACCACGAAGGAAGTCGGCAAAGGCACCGGCCTCGGTCTCTCGACCGTTTACGGCATCGTCAAGCAGTCCGGCGGCTTCATCTTTGCCGATTCGAAGGTCGGTGAAGGGACGCGGTTCGTCATCTATCTGCCGGTCCATCGCGAAGAGGGCCGCGCGAAGGTCGGCCGCAAGACGGAGAAGACGAAAAAGGACGAGCTGTGGGGCAGCGGGACTGTGCTGCTGGTCGAGGACGAGCCGATGGTCCGCAGCGTCGCGGAGCGGGCGCTGACCCGCCACGGCTATACCGTCATCACGGCAGATAACGGCGAGGATGCCCTTGCGATCCTCGACAAGGGGGAGCCGATCGACCTTCTGATCAGTGACGTCGTGATGCCTGGCATGGACGGCCCCACGATGGTCCGCGAAGCGCGTGAGAGCCGGCCGGAGCTGAAGATCCTGTTCATGTCCGGCTATGCCGAGGAGCAGCTCAGGAAGTCGATCGACCTCGAGAACGTCAATTTCTTGCCCAAGCCATTTTCGGTGACCGAGCTCGCCGAGGCGGCCCGCCGGGCGGTGGGCACCAAATAAGCTCTTTGCGCTTTTGCATGGCCGCTATATTCGAGCGGTCAGATGGCGGGGTCGCGTTCCATTTTGATCGTCGAGGACGAGCCGCTTATTGCGATGATGCTCGAAGACTTTCTCGATTCGCTCGGCCACAAGGTCCGAGGGACGTGCGACACGGTTCAGTGCGCTCTGGATGAGATCGAGAAGGGCGGTTTCGACCTCGCGATCCTCGACGTGAACCTCAAAGGCGAGAACGTCTGGCCGGTCGCGACCAGGCTGCGCGAACGCAAGGTGCCCTTCGTGATCGCTACCGGCGGTCATGTCGACCCGCCGCCGCCGGAGTTCAATGACGCGCCGGTGATCGAAAAACCCTACACGGTCGACAGGGTTACGCCGGCGATCGAGGCGGCATTCGCCGGCTGATCATCGCCTTGGCCGCGGCCGCCGCGGCGATTGCGGGCCCCATGCTCATGCTCCAGTTCCAGACCCAACTGATCTTCCCGACGCATGCCGTCGCTCCGGCTGGGCCGTTGCCGCCGCGGGCCGAGCGGCTCTCTGTCACCACGCCGGATGGCGAGAAGCTGTACGGCATTTACCTGCCGGCCGATGCGCCGGACGGCAGCCGCACGCTCGTGCTCGGGTTCGGAGGCAATGCCTGGAACGGCCAGGACGTCGCGGAATATCTGCACGAACTCTATCCCGAACACGAGGTCGTCGCTTTCCACTATCGGGGCTATGCGCCATCGACTGGAGCGCCCTCGGCCGCCGCTCTGATCGAGGACGCGCCGCTGGTCTACGACGCCGCGGTCAAGCGGTTGAAGCCGGCTCGCGTCATTGCCGTCGGCTTCAGCATCGGGACCGGCATTGCCGCGCAGCTTTCTGCCGAGCGCAAGCTCGCTGGCCTGGTGCTCGTCACGCCGTTCGATTCGCTGAAGGCGGTCGCACAGTCCATGTATCCCTGGCTCCCGATCGGGCCGTTCTTTGAGCACGAGATCGACGCTGCCGGGCCGCTCAAGGGGAGCGAGCTGCCGGTCGCCATTATCGCCGCCGAGCGGGACGAGATCGTTCCTGCGAAACGTACCGATGCGTTGAGGAAACTGGTCCCGAACCTTGTATTTGACCGTACGATTGCGCGAGCCGGCCACAACGACATTTACGCTCGGTCGGAGTTCCACGACTCGATGCGGGCTGCTTTCGAGGCCGTCGGCGGTAACCATTCGGCGGCCAATCCTGGGACACGGTAAGGTTACTGTTCCGCTTCAAGGCCTTGCTTGGCGGAAAGGCGCCATCCATATTCCTGTTTGGAAAGGACCAATGGCCGAGCGGGATACGTTAACCGACCTGCAGAGTTGATTGTGTCATAAACCGGGCTAGCATGCCCATTAGAGGACGGTCGTTCGCGGCCGAAGCGCAAGGACGGGAATGACCAAGCTTTCAGGCGGCGACAGCAAGAGCACCCTCTACTGCTCGTTCTGCGGCAAGTCGCAGCACGAGGTCAGGAAGCTGATCGCCGGCCCGACGGTGTTCATCTGCGATGAATGCGTCGAGCTGTGCAACGACATCATCCGCGAGGAATCCAAGTCCGCGCTCGTCAAGACTCGCGATGGGGTTCCGACGCCGTTGGAAATCTGCAAGGTCCTCGACGATTATGTGATCGGCCAGGATCGCGCCAAGCGCGTCCTCTCCGTCGCCGTCCACAACCATTACAAGCGCCTGGCGCATGGTTCGAAGGCCGGGAATGACGTCGAGCTCGCGAAATCCAACATCCTGCTGATCGGCCCGACGGGCTGCGGCAAGACCTTGCTCGCCCAGACGCTGGCGCGGATCCTCGACGTGCCCTTCACCATGGCCGACGCGACCACGCTGACCGAGGCGGGCTATGTCGGCGAGGACGTCGAGAACATCATTCTCAAGCTGCTCCAGGCCTCGGACTACAACGTCGAGAAGGCGCAGCGCGGCATCGTCTACATCGACGAGATCGACAAGATCAGCCGCAAGTCGGACAATCCCTCGATCACCCGCGACGTGTCGGGCGAGGGCGTCCAACAGGCGCTCCTGAAGCTGATGGAAGGCACCACCGCCTCCGTCCCTCCGCAGGGCGGGCGCAAGCATCCGCAGCAGGAGTTCCTGCAGGTCGATACGACCAATATCCTGTTCATCTGCGGCGGCGCGTTTGCGGGCCTCGAGAAGATCATTTCCGATCGCATGCAGGGCAAGTCGATGGGCTTCGGCGCCCATGTCGCCGCTCCCGACGAGCGCAAGACCGGCGAGATCCTGCAGCATTGCGAGCCCGAGGACCTGCTGAAGTTCGGCCTCATCCCGGAGTTTGTCGGCCGTCTGCCGGTGATTGCGACGCTGCTCGACCTCGACGAGACCGCGCTGGTCAAAATTCTCGTTGAACCGAAGAACGCGCTGGTGAAGCAATACGCCAAGCTGTTCGACATGGAGGATGTGCAGCTCGAGTTTACCGACGACGCGCTGCATTCGATTGCCGTCAAGGCGATCGAGCGGAAAACGGGGGCGCGCGGTCTACGATCGATCCTCGAGGGCATCCTTCTCGATACGATGTTCGACCTGCCGTCGATGGACGGCGTTGACGAGGTCCATATCGACAGGGAAGTGGTCGAGGGCCGCAAGGAACCCGTCCGCGTCTACGCCGCCAAGGACAAGGCGGGCGACGCCGCCTAGGCGCGGCGGTCAGACGATCTTCGGGAAAAGCGCCGGCGTCGAGCTCCGGTAGTCCCGGAACGCCTCGCCGAAGCTCTGCTCCAGCAGTCGCTCCTCGGCTTTCGTCCGGATCCTGGTTCCGACCAGGAATACCGGTACGGCGACGATCAGCTGGAGCCAGTGACCGAGAGCTGCGGCGAGGCCAAGCTGGAACAGCAGCATCGCGAGATAGATCGGGTGCCGCACGCGGGCGTATGGGCCGGTGCGGATCAGCTCATGATCATCGAGCGTCCGCGCCGCGAAACTCCAGTTCTTGCCGAGCGTCGTGGAGCTCCACCCGAACAGCACGATCGCCGCACCCATCAGAAGAGTCACCGCAGCATAGCCGGCGATGGCTGCGAGGCTGAACCAGTCGAGGCTCGGACGCGCAGGCCCGAATGCGGCAAGGGCAATGCCCATGCTTTGCAGGATGATGCCGAGCCGCGCCCGCGCGTCGCTCCGGCCGCCGCTGTCCTTTGGCCTTCGAAGCATGGCACGGACGACCAGGGCGAAGAAGACCAGCGAAAGGATGGCGAAAAGCCACCATTGGGGCACGGCAATGGGCACGGCGAATGGCATCGCCTCAAAGCTATGCCGCGTGTCTTATACGGTCAATACAGTTACTTGAGCCCGCGCACGGCGGCCATGAGC
>Ga0207702_10003668_pt1 | contig 13902 bp, 15 predicted proteins | sample KBSCornC62_FD_184302 | JGI IMG/M metagenome (GOLD analysis project Ga0207702, IMG submission 184302) | Corn rhizosphere microbial communities from Kellogg Biological Station, Michigan, USA - KBS Corn C6-2 (SPAdes) (version 2) | ecosystem: Host-associated > Plants > Roots > Rhizosphere > Soil ...
CTTGTCGGCGAGCGCGCGGGCGACCGCCTGCCGGATCCACCAGGTCGCGTACGTGGAGAACTTGAACCCCTTGCGGTAGTCGAACTTCTCGGCGGCGCGGACGAGCCCGATCGTCCCCTCCTGGATCAGGTCGAGGAACGGCAGCCCCTGGTTGCGGTAGCGCTTGGCGATCGAGACGACGAGCCGGAGGTTCGCCTCGACCATCTCCTGCTTGGCCCGGTGGTCGCCGCGCTCGATCCGCTTGGCCAGCTCGACCTCCTGTGCCGCGGTGAGCAGGTCGACGCGGCCCACGTCCTTGAGGAAGAGCTGGAGCGCATCGGTCGAGACCTCCTGCGCCTGTACCTCCTCGGCAACGGCGTCGTCCTCCTCGTCCGCGGCCTGCACGACCTCGATCTGGAGCTCGTCGAGCGCCTGGTAGAAGTCGTCGATCTGGCCGGAGTCGAGGTCGAGATCGTCGAGCGCCAGCGTGATCTCGTCCGCAGAGAGGGAGCCGGACTCCCGGCCTGCCTCGAGGAGCGTCCTGGCCTCGTCGGTCTCGAGGACGGAAACCCGGGTGCCGACGACCGCCGTCTCGGTGCTGCTCACCGCCGCTCCACCCCTCCCGTCAAGGCCGACAAGCTAGCCGCACTCCTCGATTCCGTCAACCGGGTCGCCAGGACCGGGGGACTTTGCCAGACGCGGCGGACGTCCGCCATGGGCCGAACGACCTATCTTCGCCTCAGCGCGGCTTGATCCTGCTGAGCTGGGCGAGGAAACGGCGGGCCTCGGTTCCCAGCGGGGTGCTCGGGCCGAGGTCGCGGGCGAGCAGGAGCTCCTCGCGGGCCTTCGTGACGCTGCCCAGCCAGAGCAGGGAAAGGCCGAGATGGAAGCGGACGCTCTGGCTCTTCGGGTACCGCTGCGCCAGCGGGCCGAGCCGGGAGAAGGCGCGCGACGGATCGGCCTTGTCGAAGCGCGCGACCGCGGCTGCGACCTGCGGCTCGGGGTCGTCCCGCGCCAGCGCGGCTGCGGCCTCGAACTCGCGCAGCGCCGACACCTGCCGGCCGAGCCGCTGGAGCGCGACGCCGTAGAGGAGCTTGCCGCGAACGTCCGCGGCGTGCCGCTGCAGGTAGGCGAACTGCCGCGGCGGCGACAGCCGGTCGAGGGCGGCGGGAGCGGGGAAGCTCGGCACGAAGGTCGGCAGCCCCCGCGGGAAGCTCGGGTAGAGCAGATCCTCGGCGCGGAGCGCATAGGGCGTGTCCGGCTCGCGCCGGCGGGCGTTCCGCCAGGCAGTCTTCGCAGGCGAGGTCCGGCCGCGCCAGTACAGGCCGAGGCCGTAGTTCAGCTGCGTCAGAGCGCTCCGCAGGTGCGCCTTCGCCAGCGCGGCCAGGCTGTTGAAGCCGGACGGCCAGGAGGCCAATGCGGTGCCGACCTGCGCCTCCAGCGAGCCGTATCGGCCGAAGATCGCAGCCGCCTGCCCGCGCTTGCCGGCGTTGTAGAGGTCGTCGGCGCGGCGCAACGCGACCGCCTCCGGGTCGGTCCGCACGCCCAGGTCGAGCACGAGCGGCGGCGCGCCGGCCTGGCCGGCGGATCGTTTCGGCGTCGGCGTGCGCGTCGCGAGCGTGACACCGACCGTGAGACCTGCGGCGGCGACGGCGCACGCGGCCACGATCGCATAGACGCGAGAGCGAGAGCCCACGTGCCGCGACGTTACCGGCTGTCCGCTCCGGGGCCGCCGGAATGCGAACGTGTGCCGGATGGTCGAAATCTCTGCAAGGCGCTCCCTCGACGCGCTATCTTTTTTGAATTAATGACCAGCTACCGCGACCTCCTGAGTCAGATCAAGGCCGAGATCGACGAGATCGACGCCCGCGGCGCGGCGCCGTCGCTCGACGACGGCACGGTCTTCCTGGACGTCCGTGAGCGCAGCGAGTGGGACGAAGGGCACCTCCCCGGCGCGATCCACGTCCCGCGCGGCAGCCTCGAGTCGCGGATCGAGAACGCCGTTCCCGACCACGACCGCCGCATCGTCGTCTACTGCGCGAGCGGCGCCCGCTCCGCGTTCGCGACCAAGTCGCTCGAGGAACTCGGCTACGAAGACGTGGTCAACCTAGAAGGGGGCTACACGGAGTGGAAGCGGAACGGCTTCCCGACCGTGCTGCCGCAGTCGCTGGGCGAGCAGCAGCGCCGCCGCTACAGCCGGCACCTGCTGATCCCCGAGGTCGGCGAGGAGGGCCAGCTGAAGCTGCTCGAGTCGCGGATCCTGCTGATCGGCGCCGGCGGCCTGGGCTCTCCCGCCTCGCTCTACCTCGCCGCCGCCGGAGTCGGCACGCTCGGGATCGTCGACGACGACGCGGTCGACGAGACGAACCTCCAGCGGCAGATCGTCCATTCGACCGACCGGCTCGGCGACTCGAAGGCCGAGTCGGCGAAGCGGACGATCGAGGCGCTCAACCCGGACGTCTCGGTCACCACCTACCGCGAGCGGCTGACCTCGGAGAACGTCGACCGGATCCTCGGCGACGGCTGGGACGTGATCGTCGACGGGGCCGACAACTTCCCGACCCGCTACCTGCTGAACGACGCGTCGGTCTGGCACGACATTCCGCTCGTCCACGGCTCGATCTTCCGGTTCGAGGGGCAGGTCACCGTCTTCAAGCCCAACGAAGGGCCCTGCTACCGCTGCCTCTTCCCCACCCCGCCGCCGCCGGAGCTGGCGCCGAGCTGTGCCGAGGGTGGGGTCCTCGGCGTGCTCCCCGGCGTGGTCGGCTCGATCCAGGCGACCGAGGCGCTGAAGCTCGCGCTCGGGATCGGCGACCCGCTCGTCGGCCGGCTCCTGCTCTACGACGCGCTCGCGGCCTCGTTCACCGAGGTGACGTTGCGGCGCGACCCCGCGTGCCCCGTGTGCGGCGACGAGCCGACGATCACGGAGTACATCGACTACGTCGAGTTCTGTGCCGGCCCGAGAGCGCACGCATGACCAACGTGCGCATTCCCCCCACGCTGCGCACCGCCACCGGCGGCCAGCGCGAGGTGCCCGCCGTGGGCACGACCGTCGGCGAGGTTCTCGACGACCTGACCGCGCGCTTCCCGGGTCTGGACGGACAGCTCCAGTTCGCGAACGTGTACGTCGACGGCGAGGACATCCGCACGCTCGACAACCTCGAGACCCCGGTCCGCGAGGGCGCGACCGTGATCCTCCTGCCGGCGATGGCCGGCGGCGCGCATGGCTAGCCGCCTCGCCCCCGGGCTGCTCGACCTCGTCGGCGACACGCCGCTCGTCGAGCTGACGCGGCTGGCGCCGAGGTCCAGCGTCCAGATCTACGCGAAGCTCGAGGGGGCGAACCCGACCGGCTCGATCAAGGATCGCGTGGCACTGGCGATGATCGAGGCGGCCGAGGCGTCGGGCGAGCTCGAGCCGGGCCGGGCGCTGATCGAGCCGACGAGCGGCAACACCGGCATCTCGCTCGCGATGGTCGCGAAGCTGAAGGGCTACCCGCTGACGTGCGTGATGCCCGCGAATGCGACCGAGGAACGACGCCGGCTGCTCCGCATCTACGGCGCGGAGATCGTCGACTCGCCGACCGAGGAGGGCTCCAACGGCGCGGTACGACTCGCGCTCGACCTGGCCGAGCGCGACCCGAGCCTGTTCATGCCGTTCCAGTACGCCAACGAGGCCAACCCGCGCGCGCACTACGAGGGGACGGGCGCCGAGATCGCCGAAACGCTCGACCGGATCGACGTGCTCGTCGCCGGCCTGGGCACCGGCGGCACGCTGATGGGAGCGGGCGAGCGCGTGCGCGAGTCGTTCCCCGAGGTGGTCGTTGCCGCAGCCGAGCCCCTGCCCGGCGACCCGGTGATGGGGCTCCGGTCGCTGGAGGACGGCTACGTCCCGCCGGTGCTCGACGTCTCGAAGCTCGACCGGAAGCTGCTCGTCTCGAACGCTGAGTCGCTCGCCGGCGTGCGCGCCCTGGTCGACCGGGAGGCGATCTTCGCCGGCGTCTCCTCCGGCGCCGTCGTGCACGTCGCCCGGCGGCTGGCGGAGGAGCTCGACGAGGGCGTCGTCGTCTGCATCCTCGCGGACGGCGGCTGGAAGTACCTCTCTGCGGACTTCTGGGATGCGCCCGACGCGGGCGCGGCGATGGAGCACGGCCACTGGTGGTAGTAGCGCCCGCCTTGCGCCGGGCGTTAGAGGAACACGCGGCGGCCGAGGCACCCAACGAGGCATGCGGACTTCTGGCGCTCCGCGACGGAGTCGCGGAGCGCTACATCCCCTGCGTCAACACGGCCGCCAGCCCGTACCGATTCGACCTGCGGGTCCCCGATCCGGCGCTGATCTTCGAGCTCGAGGACGACGGGCTGGAGCTCGCCGTCTTCCACTCGCATCCGACCGGCTCGGCGAAGCCGTCGCGGACGGACATCGCGAACATCGGCCTCTGGGAGGGCCGTCCGTACCTGATCCTCTCGCGGCCCACGCGGGAACTGCTCGCGTGGAAGATCGAGCGGGGAGCGGCCAAGCCGCTCCCCCTCTCGGTTCCCTGACCGATCTACGTAACCTTGAAGCGGCCGAACATCGAGCTCTCGTGCGGCTTGCAGTAGAACTTGTACGAGCCGCGTCTGAGCAGGATGGTCACGGTCTTCGTCCCCGTGAACGCGACGGTCGTAATCGCCCGATCGACTCCAGGCCCTTCGATCTGGAAGTTGTGGATGCTCGCCTTGTCCGAGATCGCGAACGTGTAGCTGCCGTGCTTCAACGTCTTGAACACCTTGCCGTTGTGCTTCAGCGAGATGGTGAAGCCCGGGCCGACCGTCCCGATCAGACGAGGCGTCGACATCGGCGCCGCGGGGGAGGTCGCGAGGAGCGCGACCGCCCCGGCGGCAATGAGCGTGCAGATCGTCTTCATGGGGGGCACTACGCCCGCCATGCCCTACCGGTTTGTTACGTGACCGTGAAGCTGCCCTTCATGGTCGTGAAGTGCGGGTCGCAGACGAACGTGTACTTGCCCTTCGAGAACTTGACGATGACCGTCTTGACCCCCTTGAAGGCGATCGTCGTGATCTGCTTGTTCACCTTCGGCCCGCGCAGGTGGAAGTTGTGGATGTTCGACTTGTCCGCGACCGTGATCGAGTAGGTGCCCGCCTTCAGCGTCTTGAACGGCTTGCCGAGCTTCCTCATCGTGATCGTGAACCCGGGGCCGACCGTCCCGGTGAGCTTGGGCAGCGCCGTCGGCTTCGCTCCCGACGGGGCGACCACGACCAGCATGCCCGCGAGGGCGGCAAGAAACGTGAGCGTGCGAATGCGCGTCATGCAACTCCTTCCGAGTGATGTGCAGCCCTGCCAGGATAGCCGGATGCAGGTTCGGCAGATCGCACCCGGCCTCTGGCGCTGGACCGGGCTCCACCCGGCCTGGACACCGGCCGAGGGCGGGCCGGACGGCTGGGACCAGGAAGTGGGCTGCTACTTCTACGAGGGGCCGGACTCGATCGTGCTCTTCGACCCGCTCGTCCCGATGGAGGACCGGGACCGGTTCTTCGAGGCGCTCGACCGGGACGTCGCGCGCGTGGGCCGGCCGGTGCGGGTGGTCGTCACCGTCGAGGACCACCGCCGCTCGGCGGCAGAGCTGGCAGAGCGCTACGACGCCGAGATCGGATCGCCGGTCGCGGGCGTGGAGGTGGCGGCCGACGTCCTCGAGGAGCGGGTCTACTGGATCCCCGAGCATGCAGCGCTCGTGTTCGGAGACGTCCTGGTCGGACGAGACGGCGGGCTCTGGGTGCCCGAGCCGTGGCTGAACGAGCGCTACGACGAAGGCCTTCGGCTGCTCCGGCCTCTCCTCGAGCTCCCCGTCGCGCGCGTCCTCGTGACGCACGGCGAGCCGGTGCTCGAAGGCGGACGCGAGGCGCTGGCTGCGGCACTGAGGTAGGCCGCATCGGGGCAGGGCATGTTCGTTCGACAGCTGCGCGCCCTGTTGACAGATCGTGACGCTTCTGTAGGGGGTCTGACCCCATACAGAACTGCAACGAGATATGAACACCCCGCTCCAGTGATCCGAGCCGCTCAACCGCGCGGCGCCTGTGGGCTGTTCGCGACGGTTCTGACTGCAATTCGTGACGTTTCCGTCGGGGGTCTGACCCCGGGTGGACGCGCGACCCCGGGTGGACGCCGCGAGCAACGGGCGCGGCGCTCGTGCCGCCGAGGTCGACCCGGGCTCGAGCAGGTTCTCTCCCAGCGACGTGATCACGCCCGCAGCGGGCGCAGCACGACGACCGCGACGAGCGGCAGGGCAGCGGCGACGAGGAACCCCGCGCGCCACGACGTCGACGCGACGAACGGCGCGAAGGCGAGCGGCGTCACGGCGACTGCCGCGCCGACCAGCGTCTGCTGAAGCCCGAGCGCGGCCCCGCCTCGTCTCGGCCCCGCGGTCTCGAGTGCGGCGGCGACCGCCAGGCCGTTCCAGCACATGGACAGCCCGCCGCCCGCCACGAGCGCCAGCACCAGCAGCCACACGGCCGCGCCCGCCAGCACCGCGGCGGCTGCGACAGCGACCGTCGTGGCAGCAGCGATCGAACGGATCAACGCGACGCGGTTCCCGCCCCGGCGGTCGGACTGCAGACCCGACAGCAGCCGGCCCGCCGCTCCGACGACGTTGATCGCCGCCAGCACGAGACCGGCCTCGGTGGCGCTCAGGTCGCGCTGCGACTCGAGGAAGATGACCACGAAGCCGGTGATCGCCACCTGCGTGCAGATCAGCAGCGCGCTGCCCAGCGACAGGCGCCAGATCCGCCGGTCCCGGAGCGGATGGCTCAGCGCGTCCAGCGCCGGCTGCCCGTCGTCGCGCAGCGGTCCCTCCACGAGCCAGACGGCGGCGAGACAGGCCGCGACGAGCGAGAAGCCGGCCAGCACGAGCAGCGCCGCACGGGAGCTCCAGTGGTCGACGATCGGTGGGAGGCCGAGCGCGGCCACGAGCCCGCCGATCGGGACCGACGTCTGCCGGATGCCCAGCGCGAAGCCCCGGGTCTCGCGCGGGAACCAGCTGGTCACCGCCCGCCCGGTCGCCGTGTTGATGCTCGCCCCGAACGCGCCCGCGACCGCGAGCAGAACGACCAGCAGCGCGAAGCTCGGCGCGTACGCCGATCCGGCCAGCGCCGCGCTCGCGCCGAGCAGCCCGACCGTTCCCGTCACACGCTCGCCGACGCGGTCCGCCGCCAAGCCCCACGGCAGCAGCGTCAGCACCGCTCCGACGCCCGAGATGCCGAGCATGACGCCGACCTCCGTGAGGCTGAGGTGGTAACGGTCGCGGAGAGCGGGCGCGAGCACCGCCAGCCCGAAGAGAACGGCGGCCTGCGACGCCTGCGCGACCGTCCCGACCGCGAGGACGAGCCAGCCGCGCCGCACGCTCTAGGCGCGCCGTAGCGGGAACGCCTGCCGGCTCGAGCTCCCCTCGAAGCGGCTCTTCGTCGCCAGGAACATCCGCACGTCCGCGCGGCGGAGGAGCACGGACGTCTCCGTATCCCACGGGATCACGACGCCCTGGGAGATCCGGGCGAGGAAGAGCTGCAGAACGGGCGTGAATCCCTGGACGTACGGCTGCTGGTCGACGACGAAGTCGAGCGTACCGTCTGCGACCAGCTGGAGGTCGTCCGGGAGGAGGTCGTAGCCGCCGCCCTTGACGCCCTTCGCGCGCAGGCCGAGGTGCGAGATCGCCTTCCCGCACGCGAGCGTCCCGAGGCCGTCGACCCCGAATAACCCGCGGACCCGATGTTCGCGGGCGTACGCCTTCTCGACGGCGCTCTGCTGCTGCCTGGCGTCGCCCGAGAGCCTGACCACGGTGGCGGCAGGCGCCCTGCGCGCGGCGGCGAGCCCGGTGAGGATCCCCTTGAGACGGCGCTCCGTCCAGCTCTTCGCCTGCTGAGGGGCGAACAGGACGACGGTGCCCGTCGGAGCGAGCCGGGCGACCTCGACGCCGACGTTGACGCCCGACACTCCGGGGTTCTCGCCCACGTACGCGTACCGGCGACCGCTCGAATCGGAGTCGACGTTGAAGGCGACGAGCGGGATGCCCGCCCTCGCCGCCGCCCCGGCCACCGGTGCAACCGCGGCCGCGTCGAGCACCGACACGGCGATCCCGTCTGCCTTCTTGGCGATCGCCGTCCGCAGCGCCTTGACCGTCTCCTTCACGCTCCCGCGCGGCGAGCCGGTCCACTCCGTCGTGCAGTGCACGAGCGACGCGGCGTCCTGGGCGCCGAACTGGGTGGCGATGAGCAGCGGGTCGAGCGTGTCGTGGCTGACGAAGACGAACCGCCAGCGCGGGTGTGCCGGGAAATCGCCGCCGCCGTCTCCGGCCAGCGCCGCCGCTGGCCCGAGCAGCCCGGCCAGCGAGAAGCCGGCCGCTCCGGCCGCGGCGCACCGCAGGAGATCGGCGCGGTCGGTCATCCCGCCCCGTGCTCCAGCAGGATCCGGCCGACGACACCGTCGTGCTCGCCCATCAGGGCGAACGCGTCCTCGAACCTCTCGAGGGAGAAGCGCCGGGCGACGACGGGCGCAAGATCGACGAGCCCGGCGCCCAGCAGCTCGACCACGCGCGACCAGACGGCGGTCGTGTAGCCGACGCTGCCGATCAGCGTCAGGTCGCGGAGGACGAAGCGGTCGGCGGGAAGCGCCAGCTCGCGGTCGGCGCCCGCGATCCCGAGCGCGACGACGCGGCCGCCCATGCACGGCAGGCGGGTGGCCAGCTCGATCGCGTCCACGGCGCCGGCGGTCTCGACGACGAGGTCGAGCTCGCCCTCGTGGGCCGCCCGGCCGGCCGAGAGATCGACGGTCTCGTCGGCGCCGAGCCGGCGGGCGAGCTCGAGCTCGGCCTCGCGAATCCCGTAGGCGACGACCGTCGCCGGAGCGAACAGCCGCGCGAGCACGACCGCCAGCGCGCCGAGCGTCCCGACGCCGATCACGCCGATCGTCTCTCCCGGCGCCGGCCGCGCGCGGGAGAGCCCCTGGAGCACGACCGATGCGGGCTCGACCAGCACGGCGGCGTCGAGCTCCACGCCCTCTGGCAGCCGGTGGACTACCCCCCGCGGCGCGACCACGAGCTCGCCATAGCCGCCGCCCCGGGTGAAGCCGAGCTGGTCGTAGGTCTCGCAGAGGTGGGTGTCTCCGGCTCGGCAGCGGCGGCAGGCGCCGCAGTAGCAGAATCCCTCGCAGACCACGCGGTCGCCGGGCTCCAGGCCGGTCACGCCCTCGCCGACGGCCTCGATCACCCCGCTCCACTCGTGACCGGGGATGCAGGGGTAGCGCACCCAGCGGCGGTCCAGCTCCCCCTCGAGCACCTCGACGTCGGTCCGGCACAGTCCGGCAAACCGGCTGCGCACCAGTACGTCGCCCGGCCCGCAGGTCGGGGTCTCCACCTCACCGTAGACGACCTCATGCGGGCGCTCGATCACGACCGCCTTCACGGTCCTAGTCTATGCGGGCCAATGTCGCGGGCCGGCGGTCAGGTCACGCTTCGGCCGCGCGCTGCTCCGGCGGCTCCTCCCGCTCGGGCTGCGGGAGGAACTCGATCTCGAGCCGGTCGATGCGCGAGCCCTCGAGGTCGATGACCGTGAAGCGGAGCGCATCGTCCTCGAGCTGGTCCCCGGCCAGCGGCGCCCGACCGAGGAGACCGAAGACGTATCCGCCCATGGTGTGGTAGTCCTCGATCGGCAGCTCGGAGCCGAACTGCTCGTTGAAGTCGTCGATCGGGAAGGTGCCGTCGATGCGGATCCGTCCGTCGTCGAGCTTCTCGACGGACTCGTCCGGGAGGTCGAACTCGTCCTCGATCTCGCCGACGATCTCCTCGATCACGTCCTCGAGCGTGACGATCCCCTCCATGTCGCCGTATTCGTCGACCACGATCGCCATGTGCTGGTTCGTGCGACGGAACTCGGTCAGGAGCGCTGCGATGTCCTTGGTCTCGGGGACGATGTACGGCCGCCGCAGGATCTCCTCGATCTGCACGCCCGCGATTCCGCGGTCGTTCATCGCGTTCAGCAGGTCGCGAAGGTGGAGCACGCCGACGATGTGCTCCGGCGTCTCGCGGTAGACCGGGAAGCGCGTGTACGGCGAGTCGAGCACCTTGCTCAGGCACTCCTCGGGCGGCATGTCGGCGGCGACGACGACCACCTCGGGCCGGGGAACCATCACGTCGGCGGCCTCCTTGTCGGCGAAGTCGAAGACCTTGTAGAGCATCTCCTGCTCCTCCTCCTCGAGTTCGCCCTCGACCGTCGAGCGCTCGAGCAGGAGCTTCAGCTCGGCCTCCGAGTAGACCGCCCCGTCGGCGCCCGGCGGCTCCAGTCCCAGCAGCCGCAGCGTCACGTCGCTCGATTTCTGCAGGAACCAGATCAGTGGCTTGAACACGAAGAAGAACAGGCGCACCGGGGGCGCGACGAGCAGCGCAGTCCGCTCCGAGTGGCCGAGCGAGATCCCCTTCGGTACCAGCTCGCCGACGACGACGTGGAAGAACGTCAGCAGGAGCAGCGAGAGGGCGACCGCGAGCGCGGTCGCCATCACGGGGTCGAACAGCTCCGTCAGAGCCTGCTCGCCGAGGGCGCCGATCGCCAGCGAGGTGACGGTGACGCCCAGCTGCATCGCTGCGATGAAGCGCGGCGGAACCGCGGTCAGGCCGAGCACCTGTTTCGCCCGCCGGTTGCCCTCGGCGACCATCTCCTGGAGCCGGGTCCGCCGGACGGTGACGAGCGCGTACTCGGCCGCGACGAAGAAGCCGTTCAGCAGCACGAGCGCCGCGACGGCGACCAGCTCGAGCGACAGGGTCACGCCCCACCAACCGGGGCGCCGGTACTAGGAAGGAGGTCGGTCTCCAAGGAACCTAGGGCTGAGTATAGGTCACGTATCCGTCGTCACCCCCGCGCACGGCCCGGCCCTCCACGACGAGCCGCTCGAGGTGGGAGAGCGTCTCGGCGACGGCGAAACGGCGCTGGGCGGCGCCGAGGTCGCCGGGGAACAGGACACACGAGAGCTCGTAGCCGCTCCTCGGCCCGTCGCGCAGACCCGACTCGGTCTCTGCGAGCCGCTCGTGGTGGTGCAGAACGATCTCCCGTGCCCGGCCGGCCGGATCGTCGATCGGATCTCCGTGGCCCGGCAGAGCGAGCCTCGGCGCGAGCTCGGCAACGCGTTCCAGCGACGCCATGAAGTCGCCCAGCGGATCCGGCCGCGAGTCCGGGTACAGGCCGACCGCGGGTGTGATCCGCGGCAGGAGATGGTCGCCGGCGATCAGCACGCCGTCCTTCAGGAGGCAGATGTGCCCGTCGGCGTGGCCGGGAAACTCGACGACGCTCCAGCCGGCCACCTCGTCGCCCTCGCGGAGGAGGCGAGCCTCCGGGACGAAGTGGACGAACTGTCGGTAGACGCTACCGACCTCGAGCAGCTCGGCGGTCTCCTCCGGCGGCACGCCCTGGCGGGCGAACCACGCGGCCAGCTCGGGCACCCACGCATCGCTGCCCCAGACCTTCTCGCACTGGTAGTGGTCGAGCGCCCCCTGCAGGACTGATGCGCCCGTCGCCTCGACGGCGTCGGCCGTGCCGCCCACGTGGTCCGGATGGAAGTGGGTGACCAGGATCTCGGTCACCGGCCGCTCCAGCAGCGGCGCGAGCGCCGTCCACCGGTCGACCATCTCCGGGAGGCCGAGCCCGGTGTCGACCAGCAGGTACCCCTCGTCGGTCGCGACGAGGTACCCGTGGACGTGCCCGGGCTTCATCGGCATCGGGTAGGTGACGCGGAGAATCCCCTCCGCGACCTCGACCGGTGCGAACGTGTGTTCTATCATGCGAGAGATGGGGGTCGAGTATCGCGAAGAGCCCTGCCGGAGCGCGCTGAACCGGGTGAAAGGAATGGGCTTCGGCTGGTCGCTCAACCCGTACATGGGCTGCGCCCACCGCTGCACCTTCTGCTACGTGCGGGCCTTCGAGCTGCGCGCCGACCGGCCGTCCGACGATCGTTACGGCCGCTCGATCCGCGTGAAGGTGAACGTCGCGGAGCTGCTGCGGAAGGAGCTTGGTCGCCCGTCCTGGGCGGGCGAGGTGGTCGCGATCGGCGCCGCGACCGACCCGTACCAGCCGGCCGAGGGCCGGTACAGGCTCACGCGCGGCTGCCTCGAGGTGCTCCGCGACGCCGCCAACCCGTTCAGCCTGATCACCCGCAGCCCGATGATCGTCCGCGACCTCGACGTGCTGGTCGAGGCTGCGGCCCGGGCGGAGGTCGGCGTCGTCTTCTCGGTGCCGACGCTCGACGAGGAGGTCTGGCGACGAACCGAGCCCGTAACCCCTCCCCCGCGCCGGCGACTCGAGGCGGTGAGCCGCCTGGTCGAGGCGGGCGTCAAGGCCGGCGTCGGGATGGCGCCGATCCTCCCGGGCATCTCCGACTCGCCGGCGCAGCTCGAGGAGGTGATCCGGGCGGCGCGCGAGGCGGGAGCGACGAGCATCTGGGCGAACGTGCTCTATCTCAAGGACGGGACCCGCGAGCACTTCCTCGAGGCGCTGGCGGCGGACTGGCCCGAGGAGCTCGACCGCTACGAGCGGCTCTACGAGTCCCGTGCGTACCTGCCGAAAGCGGAGGTCGAGCCGGTTCGTACCCTGATCGCCCAGCTGCGGAAGCGACACGGCATCGGCGACCGAAGGCGCGTGCGCGTCGAGCCGCCGGCTGCAGCCGAGCAGCTGACGCTCGCCGTGTGACCGCCTCCGGCCGCTCTATGATCGGCGCATGCCGGAGGAGATCACGTGCCTGATCGTCGACGACCATGAGGTGGTGCGAGAGGGACTGAGGCTGTCGCTCTCGCGCGCATCCCATATCCGCGTGATCGGCGAGGCGGCGGACGGCGAGCAGGCGGTCACCCTCGTCGAGCGGCGGAAGCCGAACGTGGTCGTCATGGACGTCCGCATGCCGGGCATGGACGGCCTCGAGGCGACGAAGAAGATCGTCGCGCAGGCGCCTGAGACCGCCGTCCTGATCTTCACGGCTTTCAGCGAGCGGTCGCTGCTCGCCCGCGGGATCGAGTCGGGCGCCAAGGGCTACATCCTCAAGGAGGCGCCGCACGAGACGCTGCTGAAGGCGATCGACAAGCTCGCGGCCGGCGAGGGCTACATCGACCCGGCGCTGATGCCCGCGTTCCTGAGCGGGAAGGAAGGCACGGAGATGCTGACCCCGCGCGAGCGCCAGATCCTGCAGCTGCTCGCCGACGGGATGTCGAATGCGGACGTCGCCCGACAGCTCTTCATCAGCCAGGAGACCGTCAAGAGCCACGTGCGTCACATCCTCACGAAGCTCGAAGCCGACACGCGCACGCACGCGGTCGCGATCGCGCTCCGCGACTCGATCATCGACTAGATGACTGACCGGCGATTCCATGCAGCCGCGGATGGGGGCCTGCACACGGCGCATTGCGGCCGCCTCGCCCGGCGCCAAGGCTCACCGGCCTTGCCACCGGTCGAGTCGACCCCACTGCTTGGTGCATGCCCTCCCCGCGGCCACACGAATCACCGATCAGTCATCTGGTGACCTCGCTGCCCTCGGAGCCGCAGTTCGAGCGGCGGCAGGGCGAGCGCCGCAGGGAGGAGCGCGATCGCATCCGCCAGTTCGAGCAGCGGATCGCCGGCGAGCAGGACGAGCGCCGGCGACTCGCCCTGATGCTCCACGACGGCGCCGTGCAGGCGCTCGCGGGGATCGCGCTGATGCTCGACGCGGTCGACCACGCGATCGACGAGGGGCGGGCAGACGACGCGCGGCGCGTGCTCGCCTCCGCGCTCCAGCAGCAGCGAGCGACGATCCAGTCCCTGCGCGACCTCTCGTCCAGCATCGAGCCGGTCGCGCTCCGCGACCAGGGGTTCGAGCCGGCGGTGCGCGCGCTGGCCGAGCGGGTCGGGCTCGACCGCGAGGTGCGGGTC
>Ga0207702_10003669_pt1 | contig 13897 bp, 17 predicted proteins | sample KBSCornC62_FD_184302 | JGI IMG/M metagenome (GOLD analysis project Ga0207702, IMG submission 184302) | Corn rhizosphere microbial communities from Kellogg Biological Station, Michigan, USA - KBS Corn C6-2 (SPAdes) (version 2) | ecosystem: Host-associated > Plants > Roots > Rhizosphere > Soil ...
TTTCCTCGCCAACCATGCGGGCGGCATCCTCGGCGGCATCTCGTCGGGGCAGCCGGTAGTGGTGCGCGTCGCACTCAAGCCGACCTCATCGATCCTGACCCCGGTCGAGACGATCGATCGCAATGGCGAAGCTACCGAGATCCGCACCAAGGGTCGGCACGATCCCTGCGTCGGCATCCGCGCCGCACCCGTGGTCGAGGCGATGATGGCTTTGGTCCTGGCCGACCAGAAACTGCTGCACCGCGCGCAGACCGGACGCTAGCTCAAACTTCGTCATTGCGAGGAGCGCAGCGACGAAGCAATCCAGTCCCTCCGGTGCGGGAAACCCTCCAGCGCTGGCCTGGATTGCTTCGCTGCGCTCGCAATGACGGCGTGATTAGTTCAGCGAACGCCCGGCGCTCATATTCCCTGCCGCGGCGTTCAGGGCGTCAGCCAGCGCGCGTAATGTGAAGGGCTTGCGGAGCACTTCCGAGCCCTTGAAGCTCTCGGCCTCGCCCGCCTCGCCGACATAGCCGGTGACGAACAGCAGGCCGACCTCGGGATGGCGCGCGCGGATCTGCCCCGCCAGTTCGGGGCCGGTCATGCCAGGCATCACCACGTCGGTGATGACCAGGCCGATATCGTCGCGCTCCTGCAATTGATCGATCGCCTCCGGGCCCGATCCGCACAGGATCGCCGGATAGCCGAGCTCGGTCAGCGCGGTGCCGGTCGCGGCGCGGACGCGTGGATCGTCCTCGACCACCAGGATCGTGCCGACATCGACGCTCGCCTTGGGCGCGGTAGGGGCGGGCGCGGGCCTGGCGGCGTCCGCCTCGCCGTCGTGGCGGGGCAAATAGATCGATACGGTGGTGCCTTCGCCCAGCACCGACTGGATCGCGACGTCGCCGCCCGACTGGCGTGCGAAACCCGAAATCTGCGAGAGGCCGAGGCCGGTGCCCTGGCCGACCGGTTTGGTGGTGAAGAAAGGTTCGAACACGCGTTCGAGCGTTTCGGGGCTCATCCCCGTCCCCGTATCGGTGACCGAGATGCGCACATAATCGCCCGGCGCGAGATTGCCGACCTCGCCCTCCGCAAGCCGGGCATTGGCCACGCGCATCGCGAGCTTGCCCTCGCCGTCCATCGCGTCGCGGGCATTGACCGCCAGGTTCAGGATCGCATTTTCGAGCTGATAGGCGTCGATCCAGACCGGCCAGACATCGGCCTCGCTCTCGATCTGCACCTCGATCCGTTCACCGATCGTGCGGTCGAGCAGGTCGCGCATGTCGCGCAGCAATTGCCCCGGCTGGATTGCGCCCGGCAGCAGGGGCTCGGCCCGGGCGAAGGACAGCAGCCTGCGGGTGAGCGCGGCCGCGCGATTGGCGCCTTCGAGCGCGCTGTCGATATGGCGCGAGGCTTCCTGCGCCTGTTCCTCGACGCGGCGCTTGGCCATTTCAAGACCGCCCAGCACCACCGCGAGCATATTGTTGAAGTCGTGCGCGATGCCGCCGGTAAGCTGGCCGACAGCCTCCATCTTCTGGAGCTGGCGCAGCTTGGTTTCGGCGGCGGCGCGGGTCTGGCCTTCCTCGATCAGGCGGAGATTGGCGTCGCGCAATTCCGCGGTCCGCTCGATCACGGCCTGTTCGAGCCATTGCGCGCGATCGGTTTCGACGTCGGCGATCTCGCGCGCGACCCGGCGCTCGGCGAGCGCGGTCGTCATCAGCCAGCCGAGCGCGATCACCGATAAAGCGAGCAGCACGCCGACCAGCGACAGCAGGTGCGCGAGATTGTTGGCGCGGTCGACCCGGTCCGCGGCGAAATCGGACCTTTTGTCGAGCAGGCTGGTCTCGGCATCCGCCATTGCCTGGAGGGTCGCGTCGATATCCTTGAGCGTCGGCGACTTGCCCGCCACCGCGAACAGAGAGATCGCGGCCCAGCCCTTCTTGAGGCTGGCAAGCTGCGCGGGTGGGCCGAGCTCTTCGCCGCGCTTCCGATAGAGCGCGCGCAGATGCGCGAGCCGCGCGGCCTGACGCGGATCGTCGTGAACGAGGCTGCCGAGATCGTCGAGCAGATAGCCGACATGGCGCCACTGGTCGTAATAGACCGTGCCCGTATCGCGATCACCATTGGTGACATAACGGCCGAGCGCCGCCTCGGCCTGACCGAAGGCGCCGCCAATCTGGCCGGTCAGCAGGACGATGTCGTAGCTATGCTGCTTGCGCGCGAGCGCGGCATCGCGTTGATGGTTGGATTGCTGCACCAAGGTGAGCAAGGCCGCGAGCAGGAATACCACGACGAGCGCGACCAGGCCGCCGAGCAGCTTGACCCTGGTTTGCGGCTCATAGTCCGATCGTGAGGACGTGTCGTCGCTCATGGCCCTCTTCGCCATAGCCGGAAGCGCCTTCATCGGAAAGGGTTCTGCTCCGTAACGGCCCGCTTCCGTAACGATCTGTCGCTCAGGCGATGGCGCCGACCGCGCGGCCGGCTGTGGCGAAAATCTCAATGATCTGGCCGACCTGCTCGTCCGAATGCTCGGCGCAGAGTGAGCAACGCAGCAAATAGGTGCCCGCGGGCGTGGCAGGCGGGCGGGCCAGGTTCACGTAGAGGCCGCCTTCGAGCAAGGCCTGCCACAGCATGACGGCCTTTTCCTGATCGGGCAGCATCACGGCGATGATCGCCGACTGTGCGGTCTCGGTCGCGATCGTGTAGCCGAGGTCGCGCAGGCCTTGGTGCAGGCGCTTCGAATTCTTCCACAGGTGCGCGCGCTTGTCGCCGGCATGCATCAGCTTGCGGATCGAGGCGGCGGCGGTCGCGACCACCGACGGCGGCAGCGAGGCGGTGAAGACGTAAGGGCGGCAGACGAGGCGCAAAACCTCGAAATCGGGATGATTGGAGACGCAGAAGCCGCCGACCGTGCCGACCGACTTGCTGAAGGTGCCGACGACGAAGTCGATATCCTTCTCGCAACCCAGTTCCTCATAGACGCCGCGGCCGTTGGGGCCGAAGAAACCCATGCCGTGCGCTTCGTCGCACAGGATCATCGCACCGTGCTTCTTGGCGACCGCGACCATCTCGGGCAAGGGCGCGATGTCTCCGAACATCGAATAGACGCCTTCCAGCACCACCAATTTGCCCGCTTCCCTGGGCAGGCGGCCGAGGCGCTTGTCGAGATCCTCGACGCTGTTGTGGCGGAAACGGACGATCTCGGCATTGCCGAGCCAGCAGCCGTCATAGATCGACGCATGGCTGTCCGCGTCGAGGATGATGTAATCGCCCTTGCCCGCGAGCGTCGAGATCACGCCGAGATTGGCCTGATAGCCGGTCGAGAAGACGATGGCGTGATCGGTGCCGTAAAATTCCTTGAGCGCGTCCTCGCACTCCTTGTGGCCCTGATAGGTGCCGTTGAGCACGCGGCTGCCGGTCGTGCCGGAACCGAATTTCTCGAGCGCTTCCTTGCCGGCCGCGACCACGTCGGGATCGAAGGTCATGCCCATATAATTGTAGGTGCCGAGCAGGATCGTATCCTTGCCCTGGATCACTGCGAGCGTGGGCGACTTCACCTCGGTCATCACGATCGAGAAGGGATCGCGCACGCCGGTGGCGAGCAAGGCTTCGCGCTCGTTGATCAGCGGCTTGAACTTGCTCAGAAGATCATGCGGGCCGCTCGGGTTGGGCAGATCGGCCAGCGTGGCGTCTTCGGGCGTGTCGATCGCGTCGGTCATCATTTGGCCGCCAGCTTGCGGATCGTGTCGACGAGCTGGCCGACCGTCTCGATCTCGGCCTGCATGTTCATCGTGATCAGGATGTCGAATTCGTCCTCGACCGCCGCGACGAAGTCCATCACGGTCAGGCTGTCCCATTCCAGGTCGGTCGCGAAGGTGGTGGCCTCGGTCAGCTCGACGCCCTTCTTGTTGAAGGGCTCGATCTGCTCGGCGACGCGTTCGAAGATATCGTCGTGGTCGGTCATGGGTCAGCCTTTACGGAACGTACGGGCCGCTTGCCAAGCGAATGCGGCAGCAAGTGGGCGGAATGCAAGCAGTCCGAGGAGCGATTACGCTAGGTCCTCCCCGGCGGCGGATTGATCAGAGCCAGCCTTGCGCTTCGTACCAGCGCGCGGTGGCGGCCAAGCCTTCCTCGGTCGGGATCTGCGGCAACCATAGACCAGCTGGCGGGCGGGCATGCGGGCCGGCGACCCAATCGGGATGGCAGAAATAATTGACGCGGTCGCGGGTGAGCTTCGCTCTCCGGCCCCGGATCAGCCGGTCGATCCGGGTTCCCGCCAGCAGCAGCATTTTGGGCAAGGGCAAGGCGAGCACACGGCGATGAACCGCGCGGCCGACGGCGCGGGCGAATTCTACCGGCGACCAGCCGTTTTCCCGGCCATCGTCTGGCTCGAAAAGATGGCCACGGGCCAAGTCGCTGCCAAGGCAGGCGAGAAGGAGACGGCACAGGTCGCGCGCATGGATCACCGAAATCCGCCCACCGGGAGGCAAAGGCAGGAACCGATGCCTGGCAAAGCGGAACAGGTCGAGCATCTCACGGTCGCGCGGGCCGTAGATGGCGGGTGGGCGGACGATGGTCCAATCGAAGGCCGAGGCGATCACCGGCGCTTCCGATTCGTGCTTGGAGCGACCGTAAGCGGAGAGCTGCGGCTCACGCGCCGAGAGCGAGGATACATGGACGAAGCGGCTGATGCCCGCGTCCTTCGCAGCGGCCAGCATATTCTGCGTGCCGACGAAATTGCCCTGGCGGAATTCCTCGACACTGCCGTTGATCACGCCTGCGACGTGGATCACCGCGTCGCAGCCTGCACACAGCGTGGCGAGGCTTTCCGGCCGGTCGAGCGCGCCTTCTACCCATGTCACGCCAGCCTGCGCCTCTTGTGGACGGCGGGTCAGCGCGTTGACCTGATGCCCCTCGGCCAATGCCAGCTCGATCAGGTGCGACCCGACGAAACCGGTGCCGCCGGTGATCGCGATGCGCATCAGAGCAGGACCATATGGTCGCGATGCACCAGCGCGGTGCGCGGCGCATAGCCGAGCAGAGCCGCATGCGCGCCACTGCGCTTGCCCGCGATCAGGCCGGCCTCGACCGAGTCATATTGGCTCAATCCGCGCGCGATCCTGGCACCTTCGGCATCGGCAATCTCGATCACATCGCCGCGCGCGAACTGGCCGTCCACCCGGGTCGCGCCCGCCGCGAGCAGGCTCTTGCCCTGGCGCAGCGCATTGACCGCACCATCGTCGATCGTGATGCAGCCGCGCACCGTGAGCCGGCCCGCAAGCCAGGCCTTGCGGGCGCTGGCGGCTTTCTCGGCGACGAACAGGCTGTGGCGCGCCTCCACCGAAAGGGGATGATCGATCCGTCCGCTCGCGATGGCGAGATTGGCGCCCGCGGCGTTGGCGATGCGCGCCGCCTCGATCTTGGAGACCATGCCGCCCGAGCCCATGCCCGAGGCGGAGCCCCGGTCCGCCATGGCTTCGATCGTGCCGTCGATCTTTTCGATCCGCGCGATATGCACTGCCCCCGGCACGGCGGGATTGCGGTCGTAGAGGCCGTCGATGTCGGACAGCAGCACCACGCCCTGCGCGCCCGCCGCCTGCGCCACGCGCGCGGCGAGGCGATCATTGTCGCCGAAGCGAATTTCCTCGGTCGCGACGCTGTCATTCTCGTTGAGGATCGGTACCACGCCCAGACCGAGCAACCGATCGAGCGTCGCCGCCGCGTTGAGGTAGCGACGCCGATCCTCGAGGTCGTCGAGCGTGACCAATATCTGTGCGGCGGTGAGGCCGTGCGCGCCCAACACTTCGGCCCAGACATGGCTGAGCGCGATCTGCCCGGTCGCTGCGGCGGCCTGCGCATCCTCCAGGCTGGCGCGGCCGCCCTTGGCCAGGCCGAGCCGCCGCGCGCCGAGCGCGATCGCGCCCGAGGAGACAACCGCGATCTGCTGGCCGATTTTGGTGCGTGCGGCGATATCGGCGGCGATCCCTTCCAGCCATGCGCGCCTGACCCCGCCATCGGCATCGACGAGCAGGGCCGAGCCGATCTTGACGATCAGGCGCGGACAGGAGGCAGGGGGGAAGAGGGCGAGTGTCATTTCCCCTCGCCCACTTCGGAAGAGGGCAGGCCCCAAGCGCAGCATGAGAGGGAGAGGGCAAGCCGGTTAGCGATATAGATGAGAGGCGCCGCGCCCTCACCCTCCCACGCGCTTGCGCGCGCTGGCCCCTCCCACTCCCCCAAGGGGAGAGGGGTTATAGCGGCGACCATTCGACCACGTCCTCGCCCTCGTCATCCTCGCCCACGCGCGTGGTTTCGGGGCCGATCGCTTCGAGCAATTTGTCGAGGATCGGATCGAGGCCGATCGCGGCCGCGCCCGAAAGCGGATAAACCGGGACGCCGCTCGCTTCCTCCAGTTCGGCCTTCAGCGCCGCGATCAGCTCGTCGTCGAGCATGTCGATCTTGTTGAGGCCGACCAGGAAGGGCTTGTCGGTCAAACCCGCGCCATAGGCTTCGAGCTCGTCGCGGACGATGCGGTAGCTGGTGGCGACGTCCTCGTCATTGGCGTCGACCAGATGCAGCAACACCTGGCAGCGCTCGATATGGCCGAGGAAACGGTCGCCGATGCCCGCGCCTTCGGCAGCACCTTCGATCAGCCCGGGTATGTCCGCGACCACGAATTCGCGTTCGTGGCGGCGGACCACGCCCAGTTGGGGACGGGTGGTGGTGAAGGCGTAAGCGCCGACCTTGGCCTGCGCGTTGGTGACCGCGTTGATGAAGGTCGACTTGCCCGCATTGGGCAGGCCGACCAGGCCCGCGTCGGCGAGCAGTTTCAGCCGCAGCCAGACATACATTTCCTCGCCCGGCCAGCCGGGGCCGTGCTGACGCGGCGCACGGTTGGTCGACGTCTTGTAGCTGGCATTGCCGCGCCCGCCGTCGCCGCCGCGCAGGAAGACCACGCGCTGGCCCGCTTCGGTCAGGTCGAGCAGCAAGGTGCGGTCCTCGTCGTCGGCGAGCACCTGGGTCCCGATCGGCACCTTGACGATCTTGTCCTCGCCGCCTGCGCCGGTGCGGTCGCCGCCCTCGCCGGGATGGCCGCGCTCGGCCCGGAAATGCTGCGCGTAGCGGAAGTCGATGAGCGTGTTCAGGCCGGGAACGGCCTCGAAGATGACGTCGCCGCCCTTGCCGCCATTGCCGCCGTTGGGGCCGCCATATTCGACGAACTTCTCACGCCGGAACGACACCGCGCCCGGCCCGCCGGCGCCCGACCGGACGAAGATCTTTGCTTGATCAAGAAAATGCATCGCCGCCGCATAAAGCCTGATCGCCCGAAGACGAAGCGCTTTGCGCATCCTCTTCGGGCGTGAATCAGGCTTTCACCAAAAAATGGACCCTGATTCACGCTTCGGGCGGAGCCCGAAACGACCAGGGTCCATGAAGGCGGCGGAAATGCGAAGTATCTTGGCCCGACCCGGCGGCCCGATTGGTATCAGGCCGCCAGCGCTTGCGGATCTTCCTCGCGTTCGCGCGTGTAGAGGCAGGTGTCGATCGTGCCGCGCACAAGGCTATTCGACCGGATCGTCTTGCCGACCGACTGGAAGCCGAGCTTGCGCAGCACGTTGGCGGACCCGGCATTGTCGAGCATCCGCCGCGCACGGATGCGGGGCAGGCGCAGGCTGCCGTCGGCCAGCGCGATCACGGCCCGGCCGGCCTCGGTCGCGAAACCGCGGCCCCAATATTCGCGCGCGATCCAATAGCCCAATTCGGGCTCGGCCTCGCCGCTCAGGCCGATGCCGCCGACGATCCGATTGCTGTCGCGCAAACAGATCAGGAAGCGCGGCCGCCCGGGCGCCGCCGGCAAAGCGAGAAATTCCTCAGCGTCGGCCAGGGCATAAGGCCAAGGCACGCGCGTCAGGTTGCGCGCAATTTCCTGATGGCCAATCGCGGCCGCCAGTTCGGGCGCATCCTCTATCCAACCCGGCCTCAACAACAGCCGTTCGGTCACAGCGAACATGGGTCTCGTCTCCTGTCGCTCGCCCTGCCGCCTAAGCATTACGCCACGGCGACAATGGCATCAGGGAGACACGAAAAAGGGAGGCGGTGCGACCCGTCTCCCTGACGATCCGGCTTGTCCGGACCTCGGGTCGCCCACTGGACGACCCGTTTTCACGTTCGTCCGATTTACTCGGCCGCTTCCGCGGTAATCACGCTTACGTACGAGCGGCCAAGCTTGCCTTGGTGGAAGGCGACGCGGCCCTCGGTAAGCGCGAACAGGGTGTGATCCTTGCCCATGCCGACGTTGGTGCCGGGATAGACCTTGGTGCCCCGCTGGCGGATGATGATGTTGCCGCCGACGACGACTTCACCACCGAACTTCTTGACGCCGAGACGGCGGCCAGCGGAGTCGCGACCGTTGCGCGAAGAGCCGCCTGCTTTCTTATGTGCCATTGCTCTCTAGCTCCTGCTTACGCTTCGGCGGCCGCGGGCGCGGCGTCCTTGGCGGCTGCCTTCTTGGCCGGGGCCTTCTTGGCGGCGGCCTTCTTCTCGCCCTGCTCGCCGCCGATCGCGGTGATCTTCAGGACGGTGTGATACTGGCGGTGGCCGTTGCGGCGGCGATAATTGTGGCGGCGGCGCTTCTTGAACACGATGATCTTGTCACCGCGGCCCTGTGCCACGATCTCGGCCGACACGGTCAGCCCGTCGACGGACTTGAGGTCGGAGCCCTCGCCCGCGAGCAGGACGTCGCCCAGCGTGACCGACGCACCGGCGTCGCCCTCAATCTTCTCGACGACAATCTTGTCTCCGGCGGCGACGCGATACTGCTTGCCGCCCGTGCGCACGATAGCGAACATGGCTCTCTCTACTTATGATTCCGGATCGTGGGCTGTCCGTAAGGGGCCCGCGAAAGCGCGCCGCCTATGCGGTTTGCCCGGCCCTGTCAAGGCAAACCGGGCGTATTTGGGCCGGTTCAGCCTTTGCCGAACCGAAGAGCCGCACCGGCCCGCATCCCACCCGGACTCCCACTGAATAGCCTGTTGGGAGGCCGGGTGGGGGTGCGGGCCGGTGCGGTTCCGAAAAAGGACGTCAGCGCTGATTCTCTTCCAGGAACTTGCGGAAACAGCCGGTCTGACCGGCGGTGCCGATGAAGTTGCAGCTTCCGGGCAACCCCTGCCGGCTCACATATTCCAGCATCCTGGCAGTGCCCGCCCAGCTTCCGTCACGCGCCGCATTGTAGCGTTTCCCACGGAATTGCTTGGGAATACGATAGCGTTCGCTCTCCGGTTGCCGCGCGCACACGACCACCTCGTCCTCGGTGCTGCGCGGGCAGGGATCGTTGCCGAACACGACCAGGGTTGCGATCCTGGTTTCGGTCCCCTTGGGCGCCGGCTCGGCGAAAACGGGAGCTGCGGCCATGGCGAGCGCGATGGCGAGGATGAAGATTTTCATGACGCCTCCGTTCCGCCTTTCCGCATGAGCCCGGCCTGAACGCGCTTTGCCGTTCCTTACTTGGGCAAGGGCGATTCGGCCTCGGCCTGCGCGTCCTGTTTCTTCTCGGCGCGCGCGGCCTTCATTTGCTGGTTCCAGCAGCCGGTCCAGCCGCCCGCGCCGACATTGGTGCAGCTACCCGTGCCGCCATTGCCGACGGTGGCGATGGACGCGGCGCGCTGCGCCCAAGGCTGGTCCTGCGGCGCGAGCGGACCCGAGCGGAGCGATTGCGGGATGCGATAGCGATCGCCCTCAGGCGCGCGAATGCAGATCGTGCCCTCGGGGCATTTGTCGTTGCCGTAGATCACCAGCGCCTTGTCGTTCTGCTGGGCGAAAGCGGGCGCGGCCAGGCCAAACCCCAGGAGCGCGGCCGCAGGCAGCAAAAGGTGCTTGATCATGGCCATATCTCCTCGAACTCCAATCCCAACGCCCGGGCGCACTATCATATCCGTTCCGATAGGCCGATCGCGACGCGACAGCCAAGTCGTATCGCCGCCGAAAGCAACGGGTAGGCCGGCGCCTGCTCCGCGCCCGCCGCGATCGCAGCGTCGCGATGCTCGACTTCCTCCGACCGGAATTCCGCGATGGTCGCGCCCAGCTCGGGGTCATTGTCGCCCAGCCGGTCGAGTTGCGCGCCATAATGGCGATCGATCTCGGTCTCGATCGCCGCGGTGCAGGCCATCGCCGCCTTGGGTCCGATCAAAGCGGTGGCCGCGCCCAGTGCAAAGCCCGCAACGTCCCACAACGGTGTGAGCGCGGTCGGGCGAACGCCGCGCCGGGTTATCATCGCGTCGAATATCTGGCGGTGGCGCGCTTCCTGCGTGGCCATGCGCGCAATCTCGCGCGCTTCCGGGTGGCGCGCACCCATCACGGCCAGTTGACCCGCATAGATGCGGGTCGCGCCAAACTCGCCCGCATGGTCGACGCGCAGCATCGCCGCGCGCTCGCTCTCGCTCAGCGGCGCTTGAGGCATAGGGCCAGGACGGTCAGGCCGCCCAATGTGGAGATGAGGAAATTGAAGCCCGCCAGGCTGATCCCGAACAGGGTCCATTGCGGTTCGTCGCAGCGGATCACCGGAGCAGCCAAGAGGCGTTTCATGAAATCGGCGCCGGCCGCGACGGTGCCGGTGCAATGCTGCGGGCCTGGCCACCATTTATATTCGACGCCGGCGTGGAAACCGCCGATCAGTCCGCTGGCCAGGATCAGCAGTCCCGCGACGATCGTCAGCGGCAGGCTGAGCGGGCTCCGCCGCAGCAGGATCGCTAGCGCCGCCGCCACGATCGCGGCGTACAGCGGATAACGCTGCCACATGCACATCTCACACGGCACGAGGCCGCCGAGATATTGCGAGCCGAGCGCGCCCGCCATCAGGGCAAACGGAACCAGCAGGGCGATCAGGCGGGCGCGTGCGAGCATCAATGTTTCCTGGGCGGGGTGGGGGCGCTGTTCATCGCCATCTGCACCGCCGGATTGGCGAGGCGCGCGATCGTCCGAATCGCATAATCGAGCTGGAAGTCGGTGACGCCTTCCTTCTTGAGCGTATCGGGCGTGGCGGCGAAGCGCGGATCGGTCTTGGCGTCGCTCTCCAGGATCGAATTGTCGACCTTGGCCTGGTTGAGCAGATGGCGCTTGAGATCGGCCTCGCGCAGGCGTGGCCTGTCCTTGTAATCGGGGTCCGAAAGCTGCGGCACGGTGATGTCGGGCTCGACCCCGCCTTCCTGCACCGAGCGGCCCGACGGCGTGTAGTAACGCGCGGTGGTGAGGCGCAGCGCGGTGTCGTCGGTCAGCGGCAGCAAAGTCTGGACCGATCCCTTGCCGAAGCTGCGCTCGCCCATCACGATCGCGCGCCGCTGATCCTGCAATGCCGCCGCGACGATCTCGGCGGCCGAGGCTGATCCGGCATCGACCAGCACCACGATCGGCGCGCCATGGGTCAGGTCGCCGCGCACCTTGGATTCGGCGAAATAGCGTTCGATGTCGCTCTTCTCGCGCCCGCGCTGCGAGACGATCTCGCCATGGTCGAGGAAGATGTCCGATACCTCGATCGCCTGGTCGAGCAGGCCGCCGGGATTGTTCCTGAGATCGATCACATAGCCGGCCGGGTGGCCGCCGGTCTGCTTCTCGATCTCCGCAATCGCTTTCTCGACGCCCGGGCCGGTCGGCTTGGAGAAGCCGTTGATCTTGATGATCCCGACCCCGTCCTTCACCTGGGTCTTCACCAGCTGGATATTGATGATCTCGCGCGTCAGCGTGACGTCGAACGGCTTGTCGCGGCCGGGGCGCACGATCGTCAGGCGGATCTTGGTGCCGGGAACCCCGCGCATCTTGTCGACCGACTGATCGAGCGTGTCGCCATAGATCAGATTGCCGTCGAGATTGGTGATATAGTCGCCGGGCTTGATGCCGGCCTTGAAGGCGGGCGTATCCTCGGTCGCCGCGACCACCTTCACCGCGCCCTCGTCCATCTGCACGGTCAGGCCGAGGCCGCCATAATTGCCTTCGGTCGTCGACTCCATGTTCTTGAAATCATGCGCGTCGAGATAGGAGCTGTGCGGATCGAGGCTGGCGAGCATGCCGTCGATCGCGCCCTTGATCAGCGACTTGTCGTCGACCTTGTCGACATAATCCGCCTTTACCCGCTCGAACACGGCCATGAACTGGTCGAGTTCCTTGTAATCGGCGGCATCGTCGCTCGCTGCGGGGCCGGCGACGGCCGCGGACAGGACAAGGGCGGCGGCCACGAAGCCGCCGGTGCGGAGCAGGATCTTACGCATCGTACCTGGGTTCTTTCGTCATCTGCCTGACGCTTTAGCTAGTAATGGAAGGGATTGCATCGCCCTTCCTGTATGTAGGCTTGCCAGCAAGGTTCATTGCAGCGCCATCGCGGCGACGTCGACCGATTGGCCGTTGTGGCGCAGCTCGATGGTGAGGCGGGGATCGTCCCGGCCCATATGGCCGATCGGCGCACCGGCCGGGACCAGCTCGCCGCTGGTTGCGGTCACCAATTCCAGTCCCGCCAGGATCGTCGCCCAGCCATGGCCATGATCGAGGATGACGATATCGCCATAGCCGCGGAACGGGCCGGCATAGGCGATCCGGGCCATCGCCGGTGCGCTGACCGGGGCGCCCGGCGGCGTCGCCAGCGTCAGGCCGCGCGCGCGCACGCTTTCGCCCGAGCGCTCGCCCATTCCGACCACGACCCTGCCCGCGGCCGGCAGGCGATAGCTTTTGGCGGCCCGTGCGGCGCCGCCGAAATCGGGCGCGGGAAGCGCCGCCAGCCGTGCTGTTTGCTTGGGCGACTGAACCAGCGCATCCGCGCCCTCGCCGGCATCGAGCGCATCGGCGAGCGCCTGTTCGGCGCGCGCGCGGGCGGCTTCGGTTGCGATCATCTGGCGACGGAGCGCGGCGGTGCGGCGCTTTATCTCGGGCGCGAGGCTCGCGATCAGCGCGCGGGTGCGCACCATTTCGCCCGCCGCGGCGGGCTTGGCCAAGGCCAGAGCGGGCGGCCGGAGTGCCAGCCGTTGCGCGGTCGCGAGCAGTTGCGCGAGCGGAGCTTCTTCGGCCGCCAATTTCGCTTCCTGCGCCTGGGCTTGCGCGTCGAGCGCGGCCAGACGGGCTTCGGCCTGGGTTTGCGTGAGCGGAACGTTGGCAAGGAGGAAAGCGAGGATCATCAGCCCTCGCGATGATAAGGATGGCCGGCGAGAATGCTCGCCGCGCGCCACAATTGCTCGGCCAGCATCGCGCGCGCCAGCATGTGCGGCCAGGTCAAGGCCCCGAAATTGAGCAGGAAATCAGCCTCCGCGCGCTCGGCATCGCCGAATCCATCGGCCGCGCCGATCAGGAAACGCAGCTCGCGCGTGCCATCGTCGCGCCATCGGCCGATCTGCTCGGCGAAGGCGAGCGAACCGAGGCCCCTGCCTTTCTCATCGAGGATGACGGTGACCGTACCGGGCCCTTTCGGAGGCATCTTGCCGCCGCGGTCCGGGAGTTCGGTGACCTTGGTCGGCCACGCAAGGCGCGCGAGGTAACGGTCCACCAGTTCCGCCTCGGGACTGCGCCCGATGCGGCCGCGCGCAACGATATGCACCAGCATTTTCCGTGTCAGCTACGCTGAGAGGTTCAGCTCAGCTGAACCAAATCTCAATGCGCAACAGCCTCGGGACGGGGAGCTTCGCCGAACGACCACATCCGTTCCAGATTGTAGAAGCTGCGTACTTCGGGTCGGAACAGGTGGACGATCACGTCGCCGGCGTCGATCAGGACCCAGTCCGCGGTCGGCATGCCCTCGACACGAGGGCTGCGGCCGGTGAGCGCCTTGATCTTTTCGACCAGCTTGGCGGCCATCGACCCCACCTGGCGGCTCGAACGGCCCGACGCCACGACCATATGGTCGGCGATCGAGGATTTGCCGGCTAGAGGGATGGATACGGTTTCCACC
>Ga0207702_10003673_pt1 | contig 13897 bp, 7 predicted proteins | sample KBSCornC62_FD_184302 | JGI IMG/M metagenome (GOLD analysis project Ga0207702, IMG submission 184302) | Corn rhizosphere microbial communities from Kellogg Biological Station, Michigan, USA - KBS Corn C6-2 (SPAdes) (version 2) | ecosystem: Host-associated > Plants > Roots > Rhizosphere > Soil ...
ATCATGAAACAATTGGGTGGAGGGAATGATGGGTAACTCGGAAACTCGCCGGTGGCGCGACATTTGCGCGACTTCATCATGGTCGGCGATCGCCTTGGTATTGTCTTTCGGATCGAGCGAGGCATTGGCGCAGACCGCGCCTGCGGCAAGCAGCCTGGCCCAAACCTGGAGCCTGACCGCGCCCAAAGTCAGCGTGACCAAGGCGTGGCCGCAGCTTGCGAGCGCGGCGGCCGGCGCGGACGCGGCATCTGCGCAACCCGCAGCCACCGCTAATCAGTCCGGCGCACCGGTGCCTCAGACCCAGCCGACGTCCGGCCAGCCCGCCTCCGAAAATGCTAAGGCGATCGTGGTCGTAGGAGCGCGCGCAAGCCAGCGCTCGTCGATCAACAGGAAGAAGGATGCCGAGACTGCGACAGATTCAATCGTCGCCGACGACATCGGCTCCTTCCCCGACCGCAATGTCGCCGAGGCGATGTCGCGCCTTCCGGGTGTCGCGCTGGGCCGCAACGAATTCGGCGAGGGTGACAGCATCAGCATCCGCGGCAATTCCGGCGGACTGATCCGGGTCGAAATGGACGGGATCGGCGTCCCCAGCACTTCCGGCTTGGCGGCAGGGAGCGCCGACGCCGGACGTACTTCCAATTTTCAGGAGCTTCCCGCGGCGCTGGTGCAGAGCATCGATGTCGTTAAAGGCTCGACCGCCGACATGACCGAGGGCGGTCTTGGCGGTACCGTCCAGATCCACACCCGCACTGGGCTCGACTTCAAGAAGCCGTATTTCTCAATCGAGACCGACGAGCAGAAGAATACGCTCGACAACAAATGGACTCCGTCGTTCACGGCGGTCGGTACCCACAAATTCCTGGGCGATCGGCTCGGAGTGATCGGGACAGTCCAGTTCAATCACGTGATCAATGAATATCACGAGATGCAGCCCACCACGAGCGGCTCGGCCAATTACGCCCGGCTCTATGATTTCGACAATTCACCGGACAAGACGTTCACCTTCAATCCGTCGACGGTGGGGCTGCCCGACGGGAACGTCGCGCTCGCAAATAGCTTCCAGCCGAATGGCCAGCCGGGACTGACACCTCTCCAGCTCGTCACCATGTCGGCAGGTGCGCAAAGCAAGGCGGATTGCTTAAGCCTCTTCCCGACGCTGACTTCCCAGAAGACGGGAACTTCATCCACAGCCCAGAACCAGCGTGCCGAGCGCATCAATGAGCAGGTGACCTGCCTCAGTCAGTGGAACGACTACACTCCGTCGCTGATCCGGCAACTCATGCCGTCCCAGGACGAAAAACGGCTGTCAGTCGATCTGCGCGCGGATTTCCGGGTCAACAGCCATCTGACCGTCTACGGCAAGTTCACCCAGGCGAACCGGAAGGTGGACGATCAGTTCCGGACGCTTACGCCGATCTCGCTGTTCAATGCGAATTCGGCCGATGCCTCCGACATCAACTTCAGCACCTACCCCTACCAACGGTTTGTTTCGCCGACCGCGCCCGCCGGCTATTATCTGTTTGATCCCCAATATGGGTTGGGCAACACCGGCACCTCGTCGGATCTGGCCACCGTCAACAGGAATCAGCCGGTCCTCGGTAACGTGCTGAACGTCGTCCCCGGTAGTGTCACCGTCGATAGCGCACACAACGTCACCAAGATGACGTTGACCAATAACACGATGACGATAGACCAGATCGCCAATACCATTAATGACAAGACCCGTTATTATCAGGGCGGTGCTGAATATAGATCCAGCCAATGGGACATCTCGGCCATGGCGGGTCTGGTCAAAGCCAAGTCGACTCGCGCCGACATGCGAACGGCCAGGAGTGTCCAATACGGCGATGCGACCCTGCAGCTTCAGCCGAACGGGCTTTGGGATGTCCAGCTGCCATCGGACTTCGATCCGACCAACATGGCCAATTTCGTCCAGCTGACTCCGGCCAACTGCGTCGCAGGCCAGAAGATATCAGCTCCGAACTGCATCGGGCAAAAAGCGGTAACGGCGACCATCAATAATCCCGCGACTCCGGCATATACCGTCGGGCAAATGCCGCTGACATCGCAAAATTACAGTGTGCAGTACACGCCGCAGGAAGGCGACTCGTCAGAAAAAATCGCCAAGCTCGACATAACGTTTCGCCCCGGGGGTCCGTTCTTCACCCGCTTCAAGGCCGGTGCCGAATACCGCGAGGATGTAATCACCAAGTATAGCGGCCCCGGGGCGACGATCCAGAACGCGATCGGAACTTTCGGGCAGACTGACGCCTGCCCCACCTCCGGCAATTTCGACCCAACGAAATGCTATACGCCGCCGATCGTGCTTCCCAGAGCTCTCATTCGCGGAAGCTATCGCGCCTGCGAGCCGACCGACACGTCCACCCTGCCGTGCGACTACGGATACGTTCCTAGCACGAACCTTAGCACCACCCGCCAAGGCGTCGACACCTTCACCCAGCAGCAGTTGATTACCTTGTTCCAGAACTCGCTTGAGCAGGGCAGAGGCAACGTCACCTTCTTCGGCGATTATCCGAATAAAGGCAGCTTGCCGTCGGCCTGGCAAGGAATCGACGTCCGCAACTTATTCCAGCAGCTCGGCGCCTATCAGTTCATGAACGCCGATTGCCTGAAGGTCTGCACCGCCAACGACGGGAAGGTCTATCAGCAGCCGTTCACTCAGACGGACGAGAAGACCACCGACATTTACGGCATGCTCGATTTCGAGCAGCGGCTGCCGCTCGGGCTCGTCTTCAATGGCAATGCCGGCGTTCGCGGCGTGATCACCAAGACTGCCGGCTCGGGCGCCACGACCATCAATCACATCATCCCGGTAACTGCCGGTTGCACCGGCAAGTGCACGACGAACACCTTTTCGACGACTATAGTGACCACGCTCAAGGCGCAGACGATCGACGTGCTTCCAAGCATCAATCTCAACCTGTGGGCGTTCCACCGCAGTGTCGTTCTTCGTGCCTATGGCGGCAGGACGGTTTCACGCCCGCCGGTAACAGATCTGGTCGGTAGCGGAACCTGCGATATCGACGAGACCAATCCGATTAACGAGGAGAATTGCACCGGTCGCGTCGGCAATCCGGCTCTGAAGCCCTACACCGCCAATAATTACAACCTCAGCCTCGAATGGTATCCGAACCGCGACACCATGTTCTCGGCGGCTTACGGCAGACTGGACGTGAAGATCGGCGACCCGATGGCCACGGTGGAGACGTACAGGCCGTTCGCCGGATCCAATGCGGTCGATCCGCTTACGGGTCAGTCGCTTGCCGATGTTGTATTCGATGTTCCGACCTGGGAGAATGGCCCCGGCTACAAACGCGCAATCTGGGAATTTGCTACCAAGAGCGCATTCACCTTCTTGCCGTGGTTCCTTCGCCATACCGGCGTCGACGCCAACATTTCGATCCTGAAGACGCTCGTCTCGCAAGGCATTGCGGACCCGAACACCGGCGACGTCATGCTGCCGATCGACGAATCGAAATATTTCACGAATGTCTCGGCCTGGTATGACGATGGCCGGTTGAACGCTCGCGTCAGCTGGCAACATCGCACGTCCCGATTTGAATGTATCACCCCGTGCGGCAGCAACACCAACAACAACTATCCCGGACAAGGTTATACGCATGTCGCGTTGCCCTATAGTCCCGGCGTTGCCCGTTTCATCGAACCGAGCAGCTTCATCGACGCCAAGATCACTTACAACGTCACCAGGAATTTCCAGGTCTACGTCGAAGGGCGCAACCTGACTGCGGAGGCACAGACCTATTCGGCCGGCCCGTATGAATTGGCCGCGGACGGGACACCGAAGGTGATGCGGTATATCTATTCGGGCCGGCATTTCCTGATCGGAGGCAGGTTCCAGTTCGGCGCGCCGAAAGAATCGGGCAGGTAAGCGTCAGGACAAGGACTGGCGCGCAGCGTTGGGCCGAGGAGAACTCCCCTGTCTCCTCGGCCTGACCTGATCGGGAGATCGCCTATGCGTCGTATGCTGATCGTGCTGGCGCCGTTTCTTGGATTGGCGGCCTGCGCCCCGAATCGGTCCGTGGCGGCAGCTCAAGCCGCTCGGCAATGCTTCTGGTCATCGGAAGTGACCAGCTTCGGCGATGCCGGTCCCAAGCGCATCATCGCCAATGTCTACAATCAGGAAAAATGGGAGCTGACGCTCGCCAACGGCTGCCCGAATGCGAACTGGGCGATGAAGATCGGAATCATCTCGCGCGGCAGCCAGGAGATTTGTACCGACGCACCCGCCGAGCTTCTGGTGCCATTAGCCGGTGGCGGCGCGCAGCACTGCCTCGTCACCGGGATCCGCAAGCTTTAGAGTGATCGACAGCCTGCGCGACGATGGCGTCGTGGATCTCGTTGATCATCTTCAGACTGATCGCGAATCCAGGCACCTCGCTGAAACATTTGAGGCGCATGCTTGAAGATTGCATCGGTACAAGACTATCGCGAGCTCGCCCGCAGACGGTTACCCCACTTCCTTTTCGAATATATCGATGGTGGATCTTATGAGGAGGTGACGCTCCGACGAAATCTCCACGATCTCCGCGAGGTGGTCCTTCGCCAGCGCGTCCTTCGTGACGTCTCGACCGGCGATCTCAGGAGCAACCTGTTTGGTCAGGAGCTGGCAATGCCGATTGTGCTTGGGCCGATCGGTCTTGCGGGAATGAACGCGAGGCGCGGCGAAGTTCAAGCCGCCCGCGCTGCCACACGAGTCGGCGTCCCATTCACCCTCTCGACCGTCTCAGCCTGCGCGCTTGAAGAAGTCGCGGAGGCTTCGGCCACGCCCTTCTGGTTCCAGCTCTATATGATTCGTGATCGCGGGTTCATGCGCGACTTGCTGGCGAAGGCGCAGGAGTCAAAGTGCAGCGCGCTGGTCTTTACAGTCGATATGCCTGTACCTGGAACGCGCTATCGTGACTACAGATCGGGACTCGCGGGCGCGCCAGGCCTGGCCGGCGCTGCACGGCGCTTCATGCAGGCAATGACCCGGCCGGGCTGGGCCTGGGATGTTGGCATTCTGGGCAGGCCGCACCAGCTTGGCAATGTAGCGCCCGTCCTCGGGAAAAATACCGGACTCGAGGACTTCTTCGCGTGGATGCGCGACAATTTCGATGCGACCGTGACGTGGCGTGACCTCGAGTTTGTCCGCAAGGAGTGGCGGGGGCCGCTCATAATCAAGGGAATTCTCGACCCGGACGATGCTCGCGAAGTGGCGGCGCTCGGCGCCGATGGCCTTGTAGTTTCGAACCATGGCGGACGGCAGCTCGACGGAGTGCTCTCATCAACTCGAGCACTTCCGCCGATCGTTGATGTTGTCGGGGAGACGCTTACAGTTCTTGCGGACGGCGGCATTCGGTCCGGACTGGACGTCGTACGGATGCTCGCCCTCGGCGCGAAGGGCGTGCTGCTTGGGCGGGCGTGGGCCTATGCGTTGGCGGGCGCCGGCGAGCGGGGGATCGAGCATATGTTGAAGCTCATCGAAGGTGAGATGCGGGTCGCTATGGCTCTAACCGGTGTAACCAGCGTCGGCCAAATCAATCGGGAAATCCTCGCTTAGCAGAAGCGCGTGAGCGCAGCGGCGATTGAAAGAGCTCACGCTCGATCTACACGCGCGCGATGTGGGCGCGCTCGCCATTGATTTCGACATTTTCAAAGATGACGTGGCTTGCACCAGACACCGCCAAAATTGGATTGTCCACCAAACGCACGTCGAAATCCTTGAAAAGGATGCCGTCGATCTGCGTCTGCCCGGGGTTGGGCCGGATATGACCAAAAGAGCCGAAACGGCCTTTGAACCCGCGAAGCGATATATTGCGCACGGTCGACTTTGGTGGCGCTTCACCAGCGAGATTCTCATATTGCGTCCAAGGATGCACGGCGAGAATTTGTCCCTTATCATTATCGAGCGTGATGCCACGCATGTGAACATCTTCGTAGAGCTGCGGCGTATCGGGTCGGAGCTTGAGCATCATCACATTGATCGCGCCGGTGAAGCGGCAATCCTCGACGATCACATCGCGGACGATTGTCGCCTCGCTGCCGCAGGTGAATCCCTGGTGCCCGCGCCGGAAGTGGCAGTTGCGGATGCGGATGTGTTCGGTCGGCGGGCTGTTCTTGTCCTCCAGAGCGTGCGGCCCCTTGGTGCCCTTGGCAGCGATGCAATCGTCAGTGACCGAGAAATAGCAGCCGTCGACGGTCACATTGCGTGAACTGTCGATATCGATTCCGTCCGTGCTGGGCGCCTGCACATAATCATCGGGCACTTCGAAGCTCGCGCCTTGAACCAGCACATCTTCGCATCGGTAAAGGTGCAGATTCCAGAACTGGGAATCCTTGAAGGTGATCCCCTCAACCGTCACGTGGCGCGAGTTCTGAATGAGCGCGAGGCGCGCCCGCTCGAGCCCCAGGTTCGGGAAATTGCGGGGGTCGGGCGCGGCTCTGCGCAACTTCCAGAAAAGGTCCCAGATCGGCCGCCCCGATCCGTCCAATATTCCCTCGCCGCTGATCCTCAACCCGTCACAGCCGTCGGCGTTGATCAAGGCGGGAGTGAAATGCTCTTCGAAATGACCCTCGATCCGCGTGCGTTGGCGCGGGAAATTCCGCATGTCGGTCGTGCATTTCAGCACCGCCCCTTTTTCTAGGTGCAGGTCGACCCTTGGCTTGAGGAAGAGCGCTCCGCTGACGAAGACGCCGGCAGGAACAAAGAGGGTGCCGCCGCCGGTCTGCGCCAGATCATCGATCGCGGCCTGGATCGCCTTGGTATTGATCGTCGCGCCGTCAGGGCGGGCGCCGAAATCGGTAATCGACACGCGCTTCACGCCAGCCGCCATTACTCGGCCAGCGCTGAACCACAACGGCGCGGCCGCGAGGGCGGCGCTGAGGCGACGGCGAATTTGGTCAGGAATGGCGGCCTCCTCGTTTTCACTTCGGTTATTCACTTGAGCTTCCGCAGGGCGCTGCTTGCTGAGAAGCCTCGACGAGGCTCACCGGCTGAAGCAAGCCGGATGGCTGCGGCGCAATTCGATTGACGTTCTCCGGCGTGAACCGCTCGCCGTAGCGGAGGTTGAGGAGCCGGTAGTCCGGCGAGGCCCGCCCGGCGAGTTCGTTCAAGGCAGTGTTCGAGACTCGCACTTCGATCCGGTTGGGTCCGCGTCGGAGTGCGCTCGTGATATCGAGCCGATAAGGCGGCGCCCAGACACTCCCGACACGCACTCCGTTGACATAGACGATCGCCGCATCGCGGAGCGGAGCGGTGATCGCCGCCATCGGGCGGCCGGGTGGCGGGGTGATCGGCAGGGGCGACGCGGAGCCGAAATCCAGAGCGACGCAGCGCCCAGGCCGCGGCCTATTTCGCAGAGTGTAACTGTAGGTCGCAGTGCCCGAGAAATAGCGCAGGCGCGGATCGTCCGTCCACGAGCGGAAGGCGGTTGGTCCGGTTCGTCCAGCAACGGACAGAGTCCATCCGTTGGCTATCGATGTCGAACTTGCCCGAGCCAGCGCTTGCACATGTTTTGGTGCGCCGGCGAAGACCAGGAAGCGGGATTCGTAAGGCGCGAGTTTCAGAGGAATCTCGCCTGTTCCTGCGGCCCATCGGCGGCCGGTCATCGGATTCCACCAACTGCCATTGCCACGATCCGCAGCGAATCGGGCAGCAGTTGAAACGGCGGTATTGCCAGTGTTCACGACGAAATAGATATCGCCGTTGCTAATATGCCGGTGAACGAAACCGATCGCCGGATCGGGCCTCCCCAGATGAACGTCCGGCGGAACTGCCGCCGAAATCGCATCGGCCAATTCAACCTGATCGACGATCGCGACTCCTTTTTCGGACTTGAGCTGCTTCGACAGTTGCTCGACTGCGTTGCGCTGCGCGTTGTCGAGCAGCCCGCCCGCCGATGCCGGCAGATTCCGAACCGCGACGATTCTGCCGCCTCCCTTCACCCAGCCCGCCATCGCCGCATAAGCTTCGGGGTCGATCCGCTCCATCGGTGGAAGCACCATGATGGAATAGTGGATTCCGCGTGTCCGGATCGCGGTCGCGTCGATAAAGTCGAAATCCTGTCCGGCCGCGTACACTGCCTTGATCAACGCGGCGGGCACGCGATCCGGCATTGCAGCATTCACCGACGCCGCGGCCGGCCGCATCGCCGCGAAGACGTCCTCGATCGGCAGATAGATCGCTACCCGGTCCACCGGCTCGCCCTGTCGGAGCATGTAGCTGACGCGCTGAAGATAGCGCATCACGTCCGGCATGACCCCGTACCAGGGATTGTGGTCGTTCAGCGCAGCGGCGGCGTAGAAGGACCAGCCAGGCTCCGCCACGCCCGGCGGGCTGTACGGCCAGCCGTGGCCGACCAGCTGGTTCACGCCCTGGAGGAAGTGCCGGTCTGCCTCCACCTTCATGTCGAGCGGAGTCGCCGCCCAGGCCGGCGAGTGCAGCCAGGTCCACACTTCCGAGGAGACGATCGGCTTGCTGTAGATGTGGGCCGCCGACGTTGCCCAACGGGTCGTCGAGAAACCTTGCCAGTCGGCGCCTTCGCCTTCTGGCAGCATCACCAGGCGGTTGCTCGATAGGGTGGTCGGCGGAAAACCATAGACCTGCGCGCGGAAGCGGGTCCCGTGCTTCGCGGCCCACGCGTTCACCTGCTCGAGATAGCGTTCGTCGACCAACTCGGAGAGAGTCCGTGCCCAGTCGAATCGGACCTCCGCGCTATCCGGCATGTTCAGGAACAATGCGGGCAAATGATCGAGCAGATTGTAGCCGCGCCGGCGTTGAAATTCGGCCGGAAGATCGTCGGTCCAGCTGGAGCCATAGGCTTCCATGCTGTCCGAAAAGATCGCGTAGGGCGGCTTCATGCAGGAGAAGGTGCTGAGAAGCCGGTCACCGACGGCAGTCAAATGCCCGCGAACTGCAGCGCCATTGGCATGGTCGAGCACATAGCCTTCTGCGCCGACGGCGGCCCGCTTGACCTGCTGCCCGGTGCGGCCGGCGATGAACACCCAGGCTTCCCGAGGCTGAGGTGACTGAGGAAACGGCACTCGCGCCTGATCCATCGGCAGCTTGACTCGCGGCGAAGGGCTGTTGGCCGGGCCAAGACTTGCCGAAAGCAGCTTTTCGCCGGGGCCGACGGTCGGCAGCAACAGATCGGCCGCGCCCGCCGGCACTGGAATTCGTTCCATCCGGATTTCTTCCGATGCCTGCGTGACCGGAACATTCGGGCCGCCGAACGGCCACCCGCTCCCTCCGGTCACGTCAATGCGCAGCCCCTCGGCACGCGCGGTCTCGGCGGCATGGCGCAAGTCGGCTAGGAAGGGATCGGAAAGATAAGGCAGGTTGCGAAGCCCGTTCGGCACTCCGTCGGGGGCGAGCGGATACACTGGTTGCACTTCGAAGCCGCCGATCCCGCCCGCCTTCATCGCCCGGATCTCGCGATCGATCTCCGTCGGCTCGACCGCCGGTCCGAACCACCACCAGCGCATCATTGGACGCGCGTCGGCGGGAGGGTTCAAAAAGCCGTCCCAGAGTGGATCGACATCTAGGATCCGGGCCCATGCGGGGGTCGCAAGGGAGACGAGCAAAGCAGCGGAGACCCTCAGCCTATTCATCGGCCAGCTGTCCGCGTGCCACTCGCGATCACCGCGTTCCGGCTCCGTCGTCCACCTCGAGCCTGAGATAGTCCCATACGACACCGCTCTGCAGGTCGCCGGCCGGCACGGTGAAGGTCATCACATTCTGGCCAGGTTTCAGCAGCGACGCATCGAACTTCAGAGTTCTCTGCTGCCAAAAGCCTTTGTCGGTATTGTAGCGGATCGCGTTGGTCTGGATCATCGGCAGATTGTCGGGGTTGCTGCCGTCGCCGATTGCCCCGACGCTCCGGCCATTGACGGCGACGGGCAGCATTCCATTCATGTCGTCCTCGCCCGCGAGCGCGACCCGCAGCGACGCGGTGCCGTGCAGCGGCCGATCGAGGTTGAAGTTCACCGTCCACACGGTCTGGCGCCCGTGTCCGTAGATCCGCCACGGACCACGCTGATCGCTGTGCGGGAATTGCGCGAGCGACTCCGCTTTTACCCAGCCGAAGCGCTGGTTCGCCGGGTCTTTCGCCGCAGGATTGACGAACGAGAGGTCGGTCGCATGCGGCACCTCCTCGAAAAACCAGTCCCTCTTCGGGTCGCTTTTTCCGATCGTGAAGGTGACGTCGTTGGGGAAGAGTAAAGCGTATCGAAGGTTCCAGCCCCACAGCCATGAGTTGCCGGGGTCTCCCTTGAAGAATTCGCTTGCGGTGCGATTGGGATAGCCAATCTCCCAGAGCTGCCGTCCATAACGCACCGGCTTCCAGTTGAGATTGCCGAGGTTGAGCGTCTCGCCTGGACGTACTCTTACGTTTGCCCGCGCATATTCTCCGAGCACGCCGTCTGCGTAAGCGTGCAGTGTGTATGTGCCGGGGCGCACCTTGGGAATCCTGAACCCCCCGTCCGCGCTTCCGTCGGCGATGAACTGATAGCCTCTGGCATCGTGAATCCACGCGTCGGGCCCGGTGAAATAGGCCAGACTCAGTCGTGCGAAGCGGGCGAATGACGGAGGTGCGGCACTGGGGTCGACGGGCGAGGTCAGCGCGACCACCAGGTTCGGGAGGCTCCTCGAGGTCCCCGGCGGCGCCAGCGCATCATTGAGCACGAGCCGTCCCGTTACCGTGCCACGCTCCGCGAGGGGCGTATATCCGCGATCTTTCGCCCAGGCGTAAGGCCATTTGGCGTTCTCGACCCGCGCCTGGCGAAGAGCGTCGTACCACAAGGCATTGGCGTTGGCCGTCCAGCTCGCAGGCACCATCGGATTACCCGCGGTCGCCGCGAGCCTCTGCAATTCCGCCGGCGTCGTCGGAACGGGGCGGTCTAGCGTGTTCACATACACAAAGATGGGGCCGATCACCTTGTGCCACGCCTCCCCCGGAGGGATGCGGGTGGCCGCGCCGGCATAGTGGCCGCTATGCCAGTAATCGAGGATGATCGGATCGGGGTCGTCGTTAGCGTCAAAATGCGCGTCGAGGTCGATCCGGAATGGCCCGCCGCTCAGATACTCCACCGTCGGGTTAATGAACCACACGCCGAGATGCTGCTTCGTGCTCGACCAGCCATAAGCCGGAGTCCGGTACTGCATCCCCGAATAACTGTATTTGTGCTCGACCGAATTTCTATACACCCCCTGGGAGAGGATGCGCTGCTCCTTGGCGTGGACGACCACGCCGGTGCCCCAGTCATTCGGCGTGCATTCGAGCATATTGCGGTACTTGTCGACGGTTAACCAGTCGAAATCGCGGCTGAGGCGGGTGATGAATCTGTCCTCGGGACCCGTGCCGCCGGCGGGATAAGACGCCGGATGGTCGTAGATCGCATAGGTGTAGATGCCTCGGTCGCCGCGCCCGAGCGAATAGCGGAGTTCGAGATCGACGCCCTGCGCTCCCCCGCCCGGAGCATCAGGCGTGAGCACCGTCTTACCATCAGTCACGCCCTTGATCGCGACTTCGGCGCGTTCGCCGCCGTCGCTCCTGGGATCGATGGTAATGCTGTTGGTGAGATGCGGCGCGGCGTCTGGTTCATGCTCCCAGGTTCCGCCGTCGCCACCGAGTACCTCCTTGCCTTCGTAGCGCAAGGAGGCGAGCCGTCCGTGGTTCTTCATCACCACTGCTCGGACGATGCCGTTGTCTAAAGTCCAGCTGTCGCCATTGTCGGTAAGGGTGACTGGCGGTGCGCTCGGTGCACCTGCTGCCGCAAAGCTCGGCTGCGACATAGCGCCAAGGGCGGCAACGACAGCAACTGGCAGCAGAGCGTAAGCGAACTTCATAGCCGCACTCCGGCGTAATCTACTTCACACAATTTCGCATTGTGGGACCATGTTTCACATGTCATGACAGGAGTGAGGAGTAGAGGCAATGGGCGAGACGGGGCTCGGCACGGACATCGCGAAGGCGGAGCGGCGCATCACCGGGCCGGCGACGCTGAAACCCGTGGATGAAGCACCGCGGGTCTCGACCAACTCAACCGCACAATGGGGTCTGGCAACGATCGAGAATCTGGCACCGATCCCCGAAGCGTCGCCGGCGCAGGTGCCGAGCGCCCGATGATCCGGCCGGCGCTCATAGCGACGCTCGCCCTGCTGCTGTGGGTGGCGCCGGCGGACGCCCATTATGCATCCACGTTCGTCGAGTCGCCCCGGCAGACCTACAATCTGAACCACGCGTGGCGCACGACGACCGGCGATCCGGCCGGAGCCGAAAAACCGGAATTCGACGACTCGAAATGGCAGACGGTAAGCCTGCCCAATGCTTTCAACGAAAAGGAAGCCTTCTCTCGTGCGATCCAGGATTTGTCGACCGGCATCACCTGGTATCGCAAGCGGGTCGTTCTGCCGCCGGCGCCGTGGCCCCGGAAGGCATTTCTCGAATTCGAAGGCGTTCGCCAGGCGGCTCAAGTCTGGGTGAATGCGCAGCCGGTCGTGCTGTCTGAAAATGGGGTGATGGCCTTCGGCGCCGACATAACCGCCGCTCTTCACCCAGGCGAGAATCTGATTGCGGTCAGGGTCGACAGCGACTGGAAATATAAGGAGCGCTCAACCGGTTCCACCTTCCAGTGGAACAACAACAACTTCTACGCCAACTATGGCGGCATCAACAAGAATGTGCGGCTGCACCTGACCGGGGCGGTTTACCAGACGTTGCCGCTCTATTCGAACCTCGGCACCACCGGGCAGTACGTCTGGGCGGATGATTTCGATCTCCCCCGCCACGCGGCGGTAATTCACGCCGAGACACAGGTCCGGAATGAAGATCGGGTGCCGCACCGTGTCTCGTACCGCGTGGAAATCCGGGATCGCGACGGGAAAGCTATTGGGCAGATCGACGGCGGTTCAACTGTCCTTCAGCCCGGGGAAACCCGCATCCTCTCGGCAGCGGGACGATTCGCCAACCTTCACTTCTGGAGCTGGGGCTACGGCTATCTCTACACGGTCACCACCGCCCTCGCCGAAAGCGGTCACGTTATCGATGCTGTGGATACGACGACGGGCTTCCGCCAGACCCGCTTCGGCAACGGCATGGTCGCGCTCAACGGCCGGGTGATGGAAATTCACGGTTACGGCCAGCGCACCACCAATGAATGGCCGGCGGTCGGAATTTCGGTGCCGCCGTGGATCAGCGATTTTTCAAATTCGTTGATGGTGGAAAGCGGCGCAAACCTGGTGCGCTGGATGCACGTGACCCCGTCCAGGCAGGATGTCCAATCCGCCGATCGGGTCGGGCTGCCCGAAGTGATGCCGGCAGGGGATGCCGAAGGCGACACCTCGGGCCGTCACTGGGAACAGCGCAAGGAGTTGATGCGCGACGCGATCATCTACAACCGCAACGATCCCTCGATCCTGTTCTACGAGAGCGGCAACAAGGGCATCAGCGAACAGCATATGGCCGAGATGAAGGCCATCCGCGATCTCTACGATCCGCACGGCGGACGCGCCATCGGCGCGCGCGAAATGCTCGACAGCAAGATCGCCGAATATGGCGGCGAGATGCTCTACATCGACAAGAGCGCCACCAAGCCGCTTTGGGAAATGGAATATTCACGCGACGAGGGCGCGCGGGCTTACCAGGACGAGTTCACGCCACCCTTCCACAAGGATTCGCCCGATTACAATCGCAACCAGGACAGCCACGCCGCGGAGGACGTGCGCCGCTGGTACGATTACTACCGCGTTCGGCCCGGAACCGGGCGGCGGGTGAGCGCGGGCGGAGTCAACATCATCTTTTCCGACTCCAACACCCATTTTCGTGGCGACAATAATTATCGCCGCTCCGGTGAAGTGGATGCGGTGCGCCTGCCC
>Ga0207702_10003675_pt1 | contig 13884 bp, 12 predicted proteins | sample KBSCornC62_FD_184302 | JGI IMG/M metagenome (GOLD analysis project Ga0207702, IMG submission 184302) | Corn rhizosphere microbial communities from Kellogg Biological Station, Michigan, USA - KBS Corn C6-2 (SPAdes) (version 2) | ecosystem: Host-associated > Plants > Roots > Rhizosphere > Soil ...
CCCGAAATAGCCGTCCTCGACGTTGAAGCCGCCCATCAGCAGCCGCCGGTCGTCGGCAATCGCCAGCTTCTGGTGATTGCGGATCAGGTAGCGCATCGATCGGCGCGCGCCGAAGCGGCCGAAATGCGCTCCCGCAGTCACCAGCGGATCGAAGAAGGCGAGCGGCGTCGATCCCGATCCGAAAGCGTCGATCATCAGCGTGACCGCCACCCCGCGCCGCTGTGCCGCGATCAGCCGGTCCAGGATCAGCCGTCCGCTGTCGTCGGCCGCGAAGATGTAATAATAGAGCTTCACGCTTTCCCGCGCGCCGTCGATCAGGTCGACCAGCGCCTGCCGCAGCGCCGGCCCCGTCTCGATCACGCGCAGGTGGTTGGCGTGCAGCGACAGGTCGATCTGTTCCCCGCCCTGTTCCCCGCCATGACCCGGCTCTGCCTGCCCGATGCTCGCCATGCTCCGTTCATGCCCGCATTCGCGGCGGCTGGCCATGACTTTATGGGCTTTTCATTGACTCTTGGAACAGGCGCTGTTAGGCGCGCATTTCACTATTTTACCTTTGGTTCAGGAGCGCCCGTTTGGCCCGCGTTACCGTCGAAGATTGCGTCGACAAGGTTACCAACCGTTTTGACCTCGTCCTGCTTGCCGCGCAGCGCGCCCGCGAGATTTCCGGCGGCGCGGAGCTGACGCTGGACCGCGATCGCGATAAAAATCCCGTCGTGGCACTGCGTGAAATCGCGGAAGAGACGGTCCTTCCGGTCGATCTGCACGATTCGCTCGTCGCGTCGCTGCAGAAGGTGCAGATTGACGATGACGACACGCCCGATGAAATCGGCTCGATCGCCCAGTCGGCGGAGGCGCTGCGCCTGACCGCCGCGGCCCCGCCGCGCAACCAGAATATCGGCGGCGATTACGACGGCTGATCCGGTCACCAGCTTGGAGAGGGAATGAGGCCCGGCCTGCGCAAGCAGGACCGGGCCTCACCGTTTCAGGGAGCGGGTCGGCCTGGCTCAGGTCGCAGGAACGGCATCGCGCCTTCCCGGCGCGCTGCATGTAGGTGAATGCCTGTCTTCTTCCCATTCTCGTCCAGATTGAATCTCCGCACTCGCAAGCGTCTTGGGAAAGCCGCGAAAAATCTTGGCCGTTACGGCATGGCGTGGTTATAGCCTGCCAGGCAGGCGGAAGAGCGCGCCGAAGATGCGCCGCGAGTGAGGAGATGCCGTTTTGAGCGCGAAGGAGCGTTTTCCCAATCTGGTGACCCTGTTCTTCGCCCGCGCGAAGGCGATGGGTGACGCGCCTTTCCTCTGGCGCAAGACAGCCGGGCAATGGCAGTCGCTGAGCTGGACCGAGGTCGCCCTTGAAGTCGCCTCGTTGGCCAGCGCCTTGCAGGCGCAGGGGCTGAAGCCCGGCGATCCGGTGATGCTGGTCAGCGAGAACCGGCCGGAATTCTGCATCGCCGACCTTGCCATCATGGCGGCCGGCTGCGTCACCGTGCCGACCTACACCACGAACACCACGCGCGATCACCAGCATATCCTGACCGACAGCGGCGCCCGCGCGGTCATCGTCTCCACTGCGAAGCTGGCGCAGACCCTGATGCCCGCCGTGCTTCGGTCGCAGGCGAACATCGTCATCGGCATGGAGCCGTTGCGCGGCATGCAGGGGCAGGTCACCTGCCATTTGTGGAGCGACCTGATCGCCCATTATCCCACCGACATCGAAGCCTGCGCCGCCAGCCAGACGGCGAAGCGCGAGGATCTGGCCTGCATCATCTATACCAGCGGCACCGGCGGCGCGCCGCGCGGGGTGATGCAGCATCATGGCGCGATCCTCTGCAACATCGAGGGCGCGGACAGCTTGCTGGAGGAGGATTTCGGGCGGGGCGAAGAGGTGTTCCTGTCCTTCCTCCCCCTTTCCCACGCCTATGAGCATAGCGGGGGCCAGTTCCTGCCGATCATGGCGGCCGGGCAGATCTATTATGCGGAAGGGCTGGAAAAGCTGGCCAGCAATATCGAGGAGGCAAGGCCGACGATCATGGTCGTCGTCCCCCGCCTGTTCGAGGTGCTGCGCACCCGCATCATCAAGTCGATCGAGAAGCAGGGCAAATTTCCCACCTATCTGCTGGGACAGGCGCTGCGCATCGCGGCGAAGGAACAGCAGGGGAGGACATCCCTGATCGACCTGCCGATGAAGGCGCTGCTGGCGCGGACGCTGAAGCCCAAGGTAGCGGCGCGCTTCGGCGGGCGGATGAAGGCGCTGGTGTCAGGCGGCGCTCCTCTCAATCCCGATGTCGGCCTGTTCTTCGACGCCATGGGACTGACGCTGCTCCAGGGCTATGGCCAGACCGAGGCCGGGCCGGTGATCAGTTGCAACCGGCCGCGCGCGGGGATCGCGATGGATACGGTGGGGCCGCCGCTCGACGGCGTGGAGGTGCGGATTGCGGAGGATGGCGAAATCCTCGTCCGCGGCGAGCTGGTGATGCACGGCTATTGGCGCAATCCGGCGGAAACGGAAAAGGCGCTGCAGGATGGGTGGCTGCACACCGGCGATATCGGGGAGATCGATGCCAGGGGGCGCATACGCATCACCGACCGCAAGAAGGACCTGATCGTCAACGACAAGGGCGACAATGTCTCGCCCCAGAAAGTCGAAGGCATGCTGACGCTCCAGCCGGAGATCGGGCAGGCGATGGTCCATGGCGACCGTCGTCCGCATCTGGTGGGGCTGCTGGTGCCGGACGCCGAATGGACGCGCGAATGGGCGCAGGCGCGGGGGCGCAAGGTCGAGGGGATCGAGGCGGATGGCGATTATCTGACTGCGCTGCGCGCTGCCGTCGATCGGGTGAACGACGATCTGTCCGTGATCGAGCGGGTGCGGCGCTTCATCCTGGCCGACGAGCCCTTCACCATCGACAATAGCGAGATGACCCCGTCGATGAAGATCCGACGGCATGTCATCCGCGCCCGCTATCAGGATCGGCTGGACGCGCTGTACAAGGGGTAGGTTGTTCCTGCCCGTGCGGGAAGGCCGCGCCGGGAGGCGATCCTATTTGCCCGGCGAGCGATAGGGCGTGAAGTCGCCAAGCGCGCAGCTTCCCGTCACCATTCCCGTGGTCAGGTCGGCGCTGGTGACCATGTCGCCACGGCAATATTGCGATCCCCAGGTCTTGATGATCATCGTATCGCCACGCGTCAGCCCGGAACAACTGCCGATCAGGTCGTTGCGATAGACCAGTCGCCCGCTGACCCGATAGAGCAGCACATTGCCGCTGATGGCGGTCAGGTTGGTCTGGGGTTCGTGATTGACGCAACTCGTCTTTTCGCCGGCCACCTTGCCGGCGAGGGCTTGTTCCAGCTCACTCGTCTGTTTTTCGGTCAGCTTGGGCGGCTGGTAGCTGCCCGAGCATCCCGCCAGCAACAGCGGGACAAGCCACGGGACGGACCGCGATATCCATGGACGCACGACACCTCTCCTCATTCGTCCCCGCTTCCAAGACGCTCAACCGGCGTGAAAACCGTCATGCCGCATCCTTCGCCGTCCGTCGCTCCGCCAGTTGCGCGACATCGCGGGCGCGCATGAAGATGTTGGTCGCGCGCTCCTGCCCGATGCTGGTCGGCACGGTAGCCTCCCCCCGCAAACGCGCTGCGTCGACCTGCGCCATGCGGGTGTGCAAGGCGGCGTTGTCAGGCTCGACCGTCAACGCGAAGCGGCCGTTCGACTGCGTATATTCATGCGCGCAATAGACGATGGTATCGTCGGGCAACTCGGCCAGGCGCTGCATATTGGCGAACATCTGCGCCGCCGTCCCCTCGAACAGTCGGCCACACCCCATGGCGAACAGCGTGTCGCCCACGAAGATCATATGGTCGTCCGCCAGATGATAGGCGATATGGCCGGCGGTATGGGCAGGCACGGCAAGCACGGTCGCCCGGTGGGCGCCGATGCACACGCTGTCGCCCTCCCTGACCATGCGGTCCAGCGTGCCGATCTTCTCGGCCTCCGCCGCGGGGCCGGTGATGGTGCAGCCGGTCGCCGCCTTGATCGCCGCATTGCCGCCGACATGATCGCCATGCCAGTGGGTGTTCCAGATCTGGCTGATCGTCCAGCCCCTTTGCTGCGCCGCCTCCAGCACTGGCCCGGCGACGGCAGGATCGACGACTACGGTTTCCTTGCTGGCATCATCGTGCAGCAGCCAGACATAATTGTCGTTCAGGACGGGGATGCGGACGACTTCCAGCATGGTTTTACCAGACTCCGACATTGGGCATGGAAACCCAGGGCTCGGCCGGTTCCAGACGCCCGTCCTGCAGCAGTTCGACGGAAATATCGTCCGGCGTCCGCACAAAGGCCATATATCCGTCACGGGGCGGGCGGTTGATCGTCACGCCCGCATCCAACAGCCGCTGGCAGGTCTCATAGATATTCTCGACCCGATAGGCGAGGTGCCCGAAATTGCGGCCGCCGCCATAGACCTCCGGCGGGGTGCCGTCCTCGGCAGGCCAGTTGTAGGTAAGCTCGACCTGCGCCTCCTCATCCCCCGGAGCGGCGAGGAAGACCAGGGTGAACCGACCCTCCGCGCTGTCGAAGCGTTTCTGTTCTTCCAGGCCGAGCAGGCGGAAGAAGTCCACGGTGCGGTCAATGTCGGTCACGCGGATCATCGTGTGCAGATATTTGGGCAAGTCTTCACTCCATTCGTCGCTATAAAGCAACGGTTCATCTCTGACGCCTTAGATGACCAGAAGATAAGCCCTGGCGGGCCTGGACGGAAGAGGGGAGGCGACATGGCTTTAACCTATCATGACAAGCTTTTCGTGGCATGCGCGGGGGTGCTGGCCCTTGGCATGGTCGGCGGCGGTTACCTCCTGGGCGACGGGCTTAAGCGGGCCAAGGCGGCGGATCGTTCCGTGACGGTCCGCGGGCTGGCGGAAAAGGATGTGACAGCCGATCTTGCCACCTGGTCGATCAGCTACTCGGCCACCGGCTTCGACTTGCCCTCCGTCCGGGCGGAGATCGACAATAATACGCGGGAACTGCGAGCCTATTTCGCCAGCCTCGGCTTCAGGCCGGATGCGCTGACGGCGACCGGCGCGGGCGTCAATCAATATATCAATAATGGCGTGAACACGATCACCATCACCCAGCGGATGTTGCTGCGCACGACCGACATCACCCGTGCCCAGCGCGCCGTGGCGCAGCAATTCGACCTGGTCCGGCGCGGCGTCACGCTGCAGGAGGGATCGGGCATGCGCTACAGCTTCACCAAACTCAACGACGTGAAGCCGCAGATGGTCGCCGCCGCCACCCGGGATGCCCGCGCCGCCGCCGAACAGTTCGCCCGGGACAGCGGTGCCAATGTGGGCGGCATCAAGAGCGCGACCCAGGGCTATTTTTCGATCGAGGCGCGCGATGGCGAGGCCGACGGGTCCAGCGATACGCCGTACAAGAAGGTCCGGGTCGTCACGACGGTCGACTTCTACCTCGATTAGGACCGGTCGGCATCCAGAAGAGGATGCGCCCGGAGCACCTTCAGTTGGCGGGCTTCGGCGTCAGGCGGGAAAGATTGTCGGCGGCGGCCTTTCCTGCGGGAGCATCCGCGGCCAGCTTCACGGCTCGCTGCCAGGCGGAGCGGGCAACATCCTCATGATCGGTGAGGATGGCGATATTGCCCTCCTCCAGCGCGACAGAGGCATCGTCCGGGGAAAGCTGCACCGCGCGCGCAATCTGTGCCTGGGCCAGTTTCATCTCTCCCGATCGTCGCGCCAGGGTGGCCGAAAGCAGCCAGGCCAGCGGATCCTGCGGCACCTGCTCCAGCGCGATGTCCAGGGAGTCTCGCGCGGCCTGGGCATCGTTCAGCGCCACCAGTGCGCGGGCGCGGTCGAGATGCACCTCTCCCTTCTCCACCCCATCGGGCAGGCCGCGCGCCAATGCCGCGTCGAAATCGTCGCGCGCCTTGGCAGCATCGCCGGCCGCCAGCGCGGCATTGCCCGCCTGTGCCCATAAACGGCCGCTCTGCACCATTTCGCCGTTGCGTTCGGCTTCATCCGCCCCCTGTTCGAAGGCGACGATCGCCGGCGCCCAGCGTTCGGCGCGGGCATAGGCAAAGCCCATGCAGTTGCGCGCATAGAAGCTGCCGCCTTCGATACGCCATTGTTGCGCGAAGTCGACGCCCTTGTCGGGCGCCTCCACCGCCTGATCCAGACAGGCCTGGAATTTCGCGGCATATTTGTCCGGCACGGGAATGCGGCCGTCGCTTGCCGTCGTCGCTGCCCGTGCAGGCGCAGCGGGGACGGAAGCCGCGGCCTCCGCCTTTTCCTTCCTCTTGCGGTTCATCACCGCCTCGATCTCCGGATCATAGGCCTGCGGCGCGAGCAGAAGCAGCGGGAGGAGAAAGGGCATCAGAGGCTGTCCAACAGGCTGGCGACGGTCCGGATCAGCAGGGCGATGTCGGCGTCGCGGGAAAGGCGATGGTCGCCATCCTTAATCAGCAGCATCTGCACATCGGATGAACGCAGCCGCTCGGCGATGCGCAGCGCCGTCTGCCACGGCACGTCGGGATCGGCCTGGCCCTGCAACAGGCGAACCGGGCAATCGATCGCGATTTCCTCCTCCAGCAGGCGGAGCGACTGGCCGGATTTCCAGAAGCCCAGGGTGGTGACATAGGGATCATCGCCATAGGGGGTCGGTTCCAGGAGTCGGCCCTCCGTTGCCAGCAAGGCCTTGTCCGCCTGGGTAAAGCCCCATTCGGTGAAATCCGGCGCCGCCGCGATGCCGACCAGCCCCGCCACTCGCCCCGGTCGCGCCAGCGCGATCAACAGCGCCAGCCAGCCGCCCATGGACGACCCGACCAGCACCAGCGGCCCGTCTGTCAGCGAATCGATCAGCAGCAGCGCATCGTCGCGCCAACTCGCCAGCGTCCCATCCTCGAACCGCCCGTCGCTCACCCCGTTGCCGGCATAGTCGAGACGGAGCATCGCCCGGCCCTGATCCCGCGCCCAATGGTCCAGCGCGACCGCTTTGCCGCCTTCCATGTCGGACATGTAGCCGGGCAGGAAGATGATCGTCGGCCCCGCGCCCGGCCGATGGCGATAGGCGAGCCGCAATCCGTCCCCGCGCGCGAAAAAGGCGGGTGGAGCGGTTTCGGGGCGTTCCATGCTATTTCTCCAGTTCAGCGGCAGGGGCCTGAAAAAGGCTCGTAAAAGGTCTTGGCGGGGAAACCAGAAAAAATAAGAATAATCCACCCGGCGTGATTGACAGCCCTCCGACCAGAGGCTAGTTGCGCGCTCCTACCCCGTGCCCAGATGGCGGAATTGGTAGACGCACCAGCTTCAGGTGCTGGCGATCGCAAGGTCGTGGAGGTTCGAGTCCTCTTCTGGGCACCATTTGTTCTTCCGGCGACGTCCGGGAACGTCCGAAAAGTGGCTGATTTCAGCCGTTTTTTGTGCTAAGACCGTCCGGTCAAATCCGGGCTGATCCGGCACCAATCGGGAACAAATATGGTATCCTGCATGGTATCGAAGGCCCCTTATGGACGGGCCGATACCATGGGAAAACTCTTCGCGACCACCGTCACGAGCGCCAGGCCGAGGGAGCGCGAATACAAGCTCACCGACGGCGCCGGCCTCTATCTCCTCGTCAAGCCGAACGGCCGCAAGCTTTGGCGGCTGAACTACGCCTATCTCGGCAAACAGCGCACGCTTTCCTTCGGCGCCTGGCCCGACGTCGGCCTCGCCGACGCGCGCGAGCGGCGCGACGAGGCGCGCAAGCTGATCGCCGCAGGCCTCGATCCCTCGCACGAAGCCAAGCTCGCCGAGGCGCGCGCGATGCTGTCCGAGGAAAACAGCTTCAAGCTGGTCGCCGAGGAATGGGTCGCCAAGCAGGAACGCGAGGGCATGTCGGAGGTCACGCTCAGCAAGATCCGCTGGCTGCTCGCCAAGGCCTATCCCAGGATCGGCAGCCGTCCGGTAGCCAAGATTACCCCGCAGGAAGCGCTGGCCGTGCTCCGCTCGATCGAGGCCACCGGACGCTACGAAAGCGCGCGCCGGATGCGCAGCGTCCTCGGTCGCGTGTTCCGCTACGCCATCGCCACCACTCGCGCCGAAATGGATCCATCCCGCGATTTGCGAGGCGCGCTGACCGTTCCCAAGGCCAAGCATCTCGCCGCCATCACCACGCCCAAGGGCGCGGGCGAACTGATACGCGCCATCGAGGGGTACACCGGCCACGCCATCACCCTGTTCGGGCTCAGGCTGTCGGCCCATCTGTTCGTGCGCCCGGGCGAACTGCGCCAAGCCGAGTGGAGCGAATTCGACTTCGACCGCTCGGTCTGGAACATCCCCGAGCAGAAGATGAAGATGCGTCGACCGCACCGCGTGCCGCTGTCCACGCAGGTCATCGCGCTCTTCGAACAGCTCTGGGAACTGACGGGCACGGGACGATACTGCTTCCCCTCTTTCCGCTCGCCGCTTCGCCCGATGTCCGAGAACACGGTCAACGCGGCCCTTCGAGCGCTCGGTTTCAGCCAGGAGGAGATGACGGCGCATGGCTTTCGGGCGATGGCGGCGACACTGCTCAACGAAACGGGCAAGTTCAATCCCGACGCCATCGAGCGCCAGCTCGCCCATATGGAGACCAACGCCATAAGGCGCGCCTACACGCGCGGCGAATATTGGGACGAGCGCGTGCGCATGATGCAGTACTGGTCGGATCAGCTCGACGAGATGCGCGACGGCGCGAGGGTCTTGAAGCCCAACTTCCGACGCGCTTGAGGCTCCCGGCCTAATGGTCACGATAGGTCCTCTCCGTCACTTCGGCGATCGACCGGAAGACAGCGCACGAGCCCTGTGTGAGCGGATCATGGGCCTGCACATGCGCTTGCGCCCATTCCAGCCACTCGGCGGCAGGCCTGCCGCCAATTTCCAATGAAGAATCCGGGATCGCGGTGCGCAGCGCCATGAGGAAATCCCGCGCCAGTTCAGCTTCGCGCCATCTGCCGGCCTGTTCGAGAAAGCATCGGAAGCGGTCGCGGTCGAGCTTGAGCTCCTGCGCCAGGATCTGGCGACGCCGTTCCTCGGTCTCCCTTAGCCGCTGCCGCTCCTCTGCCTCTTCGCGCGCTGCCGCCATCATCGGGAATGCCGCAAGCAGGGTAGCGAGTATGTCGCCCACCCTGTCCTCGATCATGCCCTTGCGGCCGTCCTGCCAGACGCGCGGCAACTCGCCGGGCAGCCAGCGCTTGACCTCGAAGACCAGCACATCCGTCTCGACCAACTCTCGCCGGTATTGCTTGCCGGAGCCATGCCATCGTCCCTCTTCGAGAGTGAGGAGCTGGCGCACTTCCTTGAGCCGGGGCCTCAGTTGAAACGCGATCTCGTCCTTTCCGCTCCGCGCAACGGGACCATGCCGGTCTGTCTCGGCAATGACGATCTTCTCTGCCTCCAAGGCTTTGAACAGGGTGTCCAATATCCTGAGACGACGCCGTTCGATCGGCGTGAAGGGCGCGGCCCGGACCGGCCGGTTGGGCCAGATATCATAGACCAGCCGGCCCCTGGCGATTGCCTCCCTTCGATTTGCAAGCCAGCCGGCAATGATGGGGTGGGGATCCGAGAGCCGATCTGCCACGCGCACCGCTTTGCCATTCTGGCGGGCCGCGGCAAGGGCGGCGTGCGCAGTTGACGACGCACCACCATCCGGGTGCCGGGTAATTTCTATCTTCTCGTCCATGCCGGCTTTTGCGGGCGGCAAGGCCGGCACGGCGATCTCCTTTCCGGCCGCGACCTTGTTCCAGTGCCCAGGCCGAGGACGCGGGATATTGAAACCGTCGCATAGTTTCGCGAGACTTTGATCCGAGATGCCGAAGCGTCCTGCGAGGTGGCGGAGAGGTTCGGCCCAGACCAGGGCGTGAAGTTCGGTACGGGACAGCAATGCGGGGGCCAACAGGGTGGTGGGCATATCCATCGGACAGTCTTTCACTCCAAAGCCACATGCATGAGGATGCCGGAAGCTGCCGATCCGCAGCCCAAAACCGTTTCGCCATCATTCCATGACGCTCGGATTCAGAAATACCCGACAAGAAAAATTCATCGGCAATGACGCCGCTCGATTTGAAGGATATTATGCATGTTCAGAGCCTTAAATCGCTTTGTCGCGCAGCACCGGGCTTGCGTCTTGGAAGACCTGCGATAAGCTGAAGGCGCGCCATCGATGCATGGCGCCGAGGCGTGAGAACCTCGTGCGAGATGAAATGGATCCGCCATCGTGCGGCCGGGTGGCCGACGCGCATGTCCAAGCCGTTCGCGGCCAAAGGCGTTGGCGCATGTGCTCGTGCATGTTCTCAACACCCGGCTTTCGCCGGCATCGCCTCGCCAAAGCGAGGAGATGCGATCGATGCGATCCACAGCCAGGATCGGCGCGCCGCGCCGCATGCCATGCGGCCGGCGCTAGGAGCGGCCCGTTTGCCGATCGACGAAGGCGAGCCGCTGCCGCCGGCGCATGATCGCGTGACATCGATGGCGCCGACCATCGATGAATTGTACCGGGCCGAACGGCCACGGCTCCTGCGCTTTCTCGATCGTCGCGCCCCTGACGACCGCGCCGAGGAGATCGTCCAGCAGGTCTTCACCAAGCTTGTCGCGCGCGCGCAGACCGATGCCGTCGCGATCCATTCGCCCGGAGCCTATCTGCGCGAGGCCGCGCACAATCTCCTGCGCGATCACGCCCGCGCCGCTGCCCGCAATCACCAGTCCCAGCATGTGCCGATTGACGATGTCGAAATTGGAAGCGGGGATTCTGTCGCCGCGTTGGAGGCACGCGACCGCCTTGCCCGTATCGAACAGGCCGTCCTGCGCCTCAAGCCGCTGACCCGGCAAATATTTCTCGCTTGCCGCCTTGATGGCTATAGTTACGCCGAAATCGCGGGACAGACGGGATTGAGCGTGCGAGGCGTGGAAAAGCAGATGAGCCGGGCGATCAAGCAACTGGGGCGACACCTCAGCGATCATGACTGACGCAGTCCGTGCCATTCCGCGCTCTATCCGGGATGCCGCTGGGGACTGGCTGGCGCGTCGCCGGGAACCCGCCCGGCCCGATGTCGAGCGGGCCTTCGCCGTTTGGATGGATGCCGATCCGCGCCACCGAATCGCCTATCAGCAGGCAGAGCGCGATTGGCAGGATAGCCGATTGCTGGTCGACAGCGACGTCGGTCGCACGCGAAAGCTGGTTCGTGCGCCATTCCTGATGCGGCGCAGCACCCATGTTGCGGCTGCCAGCCTTGGCGTCGTCGTCCTGCTCGGGATCGGCGGTGTCGGCTTGCTGCGATATGGATCCCCTCTCGGACTGGTTTCTCCCGCGCAAGCCGCGACCTACGAAACCGTGCTGGGTGAAATCAGGACCATATCGCTGGCGGACGGATCGCAGCTCACGCTCGACACCGCCACGCGCGTGCGTGTCACCCTTTCCGCGAGCGAGCGGAAGGTCTCGCTGGAACGAGGCCGCGCGCGCTTTCGCGTTGCGCCGGACGGCAAGCGCCCCTTCACCGTTACGGTTTCCGGCGGCACTGTCGTTGCACGAAGCACGCTGTTCGACGTCAGCGTGGAAAGGGGAAGTCCCGTGGTAGCGGTGATCGAGGGGCGGGTCGATCTCACCAGCACAAGTGACGCAGCGTCCCATCCAGCCCGAACGCTTGCCACAGGGCAGACCGCAGACTTGAGCAATGCCGACACGCCACGTCCTACGTTGCCGGCCGAAACCCAATGGGTGTCCGGCATGCTGGCGCTGGACGGCGACCCGCTTGGCGAGGCCATCGCCGCCATCAACCGCTACAACCGCATCCAGATACGCCTTGCCGGGCCTGAGCTGGCCCGCCTGTCGGTTACCGGCGCCTTCCAGGTGCGCAATCCGGACGCCTTCGCCCGGGCCGTGGCAGCGACATTCGGGCTCGGTATCGACCGGTCCGATCCGGGCGTGATCCTTCTTCGCCGCGTTCCGTAGGACGTTTTGACCCTTCACTGAAAAATCTGTCGTGGGTTTTCAGAACCCGGCGTCTCCCCGCCAACCAGCCACGACGTGGCCAGGGGGGAGATACAGGGTAATGGTTCGATTTGACGCAAGATATCTGTTCAACAGCATCGCTGCCTTGGCGCTGGTGGCGGGCCCTTCGGTCGCGCGAGGCCAGGACGTAAAGCGCCATGCCTTTGAAGTGCCGGCGCAAGACTTGGGCGAATCGCTCAAGGCGCTGGCACTTCAATCCGGCATCACCGTGCTGGTCGACAGCAAGATCGTGGCGGGCAAGCAGGCGCCGTCGCTTCACGGTTCCTACACCGTCGAGGAAGCGCTGCGCATACTGCTCGACCAATCAGGGCTGGCATACACGCCTGTCGATGGCGGCTTTGCCGTGCGGCAGGCCCGCACAAGCCGTGACGGCAGTTCGACAAATGACCGGCAGGATATCGTCGTCACGGGAAGCCGGCTGCGCGGTGCCGCGATTGCTTCGCCGGTGGTCCGGATCGGTCAGGAAGAGATCCGCGATTCCGGCCAGGCTGGGTTGGGCGACGTTGTCCGCCGTATCCCGCAAAGCTTCGGAGGCGGGCAGAACCCCGGCATCGGCATGAATGTCCCCGACGCCAGCGGCGTCGACGTTGGCGGCGGATCATCCATCAATCTGCGCGGCCTTGGGAGCGATGCGACGCTCACGCTGCTCAACGGCCGGCGTCTCGCCTATACGGCTGTTCGGCAGAGCATCGATGTATCGGGTATTCCGGTTTCCGCGGTCGATCGCATCGAGGTCGTCCCAGACGGCGCCTCGGCCATCTACGGCTCTGACGCGGTCGCCGGCGTCGCCAACGTCATCCTGCGCCGTGACTATGACGGCCTGGAAACCAGCGCGCGTCTGGCCGGAACCACGGACGGAGGTGACTTCCAGCAGCAATATGGCGCGCTGGCCGGGCGCAAATGGGCATCGGGCGGGCTGTTCGCCGCCTATGAATATGGCAGCAACAGCGCGATCCGCGCGAGCCAGCGGTCCTATGCCGCGACACGCTCGCCGGGGCTCGATCTGTACCCGGCGCTGCGCCATCACAGCGTCCTTGCCAGCGGACATCAGGACCTGGGCGGCGGCCTGACCTTCTCGATCGACGGACTCTACAATATCCGTTGGAGCGACCTGACATTTCCGACGGTTGCAGGTGGCGATCTCGACGAAGGCAAGGCGACCTTCTCCTCGGTCGACAAGTCCTTCGGCGTCGCGCCGACCCTTACGCTCGATCTGTCCGGCGGCTGGCAGATTGCGCTTGGCGGCACCTACGGCAAGGAACGGGTCGACTATCATCAGGTCGAATGCGCTCTCGCGGCCTGCAACGACTCCGGCCCCAGCTTCTATCGCAACACGGCCAAATCAGTCGAGATCAATGCCAATGGCGATCTCTTCCGCCTGCCCGGTGGCATCGCCAAGATCGCCGTTGGCGGCGGCTATCGTGACATCGGCTTCCAGCGGTTCGTCGGGGCCGGAAGTGCGGTCAACACCGTCGCCTCCCAGGACAATCTGTTCGCTTTCGGGGAACTGAGCCTTCCCCTGATCGGCCCGGATCAGAATCTGCCGCTCGTGACCAAGGTCGATGCCAGTGCCGCCTTGCGCTATGAGCGTTACCCCGGCATCGGCGAAGTCGCCACGCCCAAGCTCGGTCTGTCATGGGCGATGACGCCCGATATCAGCGTCAAGGGAAGCTGGGGCAAATCCTTCCGCGCGCCAACGCTCTATCAGCAGTACCAGCCGCGCGCGGCCTACCTGTTTCCTCCCGCAGCGCTGGGTGCCACGGGGACGTCGGCAAGCGCGGGGGCCATTCTCATCCTCGGTGGCAATCCCGATCTCAAGCCGGAAAAGGCGACGACCTGGTCGACCAC
>Ga0207702_10003679_pt1 | contig 13878 bp, 10 predicted proteins | sample KBSCornC62_FD_184302 | JGI IMG/M metagenome (GOLD analysis project Ga0207702, IMG submission 184302) | Corn rhizosphere microbial communities from Kellogg Biological Station, Michigan, USA - KBS Corn C6-2 (SPAdes) (version 2) | ecosystem: Host-associated > Plants > Roots > Rhizosphere > Soil ...
TCGGCCGCGGGGACCTTGCTTCTGACGTCAGCGGAGGTGCGCGTATCCCCCGCGTCACCCAACACTGTCACGATACCTAGTGCAGGAAACAGTTTGACTACCTCGATCAGCTGGACTCGCCCAGCGGTCGGGCCGACCCCTGCCTACTATGTCCTGCAATACCAGGCCTATCCAGGTGGTGTTTGGCAGTCGACGGGGGGCAATATCACGGCCACCAGCGCCAGCGTGACGCTGCCGGCCTATGGAACCTATGCCTTCCAGGTACAGGCCTGTAACAGTCCAACTCTATGCAGTTCGTTTACACCGGGTAGCAATCCGCTCACGGTGAGCGTACCCGCACAAAATGGTTCCTCGCCCTATACGCCGATGGTGCCAGTACGGTTGCTCGATACACGGCCCATCGGCACAACGGTGGATATGCAGTTTGCTCGTGGGGGAGCGATACCCAATGGGTCGAAGATCGATCTGACCGTAACGGGGCGCGCCGGCATTCCGTCAAGCGGGGTTAGCGCGGTGGCGCTGAACGTCACGGTGACGAATCCGGGAGGGGCCGGCTATCTAACTGTGTGGCCTGCGGGCGCGGCGCAGCCGCTCGCGTCCAACATCAACTTCGTTGCCGGCGCGACCATTTCGAATCAGGTTATCGCCCCAGTGGGCACGAACGGTCAGGTATCGATCTATGTCTACTCGGGCGGGTCCGGAACCTCGGCCGACGTTACAGCCGATGTGACCGGATACTTCCTTGCTACCTCGAATCTCACGCCGCTGAACCCGGCGCGCTTGCTGGATACGCGAGCCGGAATGTTGACGAGCGACGGACTCTTTGCCGGGAAAGGCGCTGTGCCACCCCAAGGCATCACGAACGTCACGGTATTGGGGCGTGGTGGCCTGCCGGCCGCTGGAGTGACCGCGGTCGTGCTCAACGTCACGGCGATCAATCCGACTGGATTGAGCTACATCACCGTCTGGCCGGCTGGCGCGGCGCAGCCGAATGCCTCCAATCTAAACGTCGTTCCGGGCCAAACCATCGCCAATCTAGTGGTGGCTGCTCCAGGAAATGGTGGGCAGATATCGATTTACAACAACGCAGGTAACACCGATTTCATCGTTGATATTGTCGGCTACTTTACAAATAGCGCAACGATGGTGCCGTTGACACCGGCGCGCTTACTCGACACGCGAGCCGGTTTCCCGACGATCGATGGGCAATTTGCTGGTCAGGGGGGAATAAACAGCGCCAGCACGCTGAGCTTTAAGGTAGTGGGCCGAGGCGGAGTACCGCCTACTGGTGTTGGGGCAGTAGCCTTGAACGTCACCGCAGTAACTCCGACCGCGAACGGTTACTTGACGGCTTGGGGAACGACCTCCAACAACAGCCCGCCTCCGACCGTGGTTGTGAACTTTGCAGCAGGGCAGATCATTCCGAGTCTTGTCATCGCGCAGGTCGGCTATGACGGCACGGTTTCGTTATTCAACGGCAGCAGCGGTTCGACTCCGGTCATTGCCGACGTCGTTGGCTGGTTGCCAGGCAGCATAGGAGGGACGCTTCCAGCCTTAGGCGCCGCGTTTGTCTCGCAAAGCGTCCCCACGTCCATGACCGCGGGGCAAACTTACCCCGTCTCCGTCACGATGCAGAACACTGGTTCGACGACGTGGACCTCGGGGCAACTTTTCAGCTTAGGGTCGCAAAACCCGCAAGACGGCACATGGTGGGGTTTCGGTCGGGTTTACCTGCCATCAAATGCCTCTGTGGCGACCGGGGAGACGTTCACTTTCAAATTCAACGTCACCGCACCGTCTACACCCGGCACCTACAACTTCCAATGGGAAATGGTGCAGGACGGCGTAGCTTGGTTCGGAGACAAATCACCGAACGTGGCAGTTGCGGTGAATGCGGCAACAGCCGCGCAATCGGCCATGTTCCTTGGCCAGAACGTGCCGACCACAATGGTCGCCGGACAAAGCTATCCTGTTTCCATCGCCATGCAGAATACCGGCACCGCGACGTGGACGAGCGCTCAGAACTACCGGCTGGGAGCGCAAAACCCGCAAGACAACACGACGTGGGGCAATACCATGGTGGTCAACACCTCAAATGGCCCCGTTACGGTCGGACGGGTGGCATTACCGACTTCCGTAGCGCCAGGGCAGCAAGTCGCATTCAGTTTCAACGTGACTGCTCCGACTGTTCCGGGCACGTACAATTTTCAGTGGGAAATGCTGCAGGAAGGAGTGGCGTGGTTCGGAGACAAGTCACTGAACGTGGCAGTGGTCGTAAGTAGCGGCGTCCCGACGTTTACTCCTACGGGCGGTCCCATTGGCACGGTGCTGACATTAGCGGGATCCAATTTCAATTCGAACGCCTCATCGAACGTGGTGACGATCGGTGGGGTACAAGGCTACGTCGAAGCCGCAAGTGCAAATTCTCTGACGGTTACGTTGCTGTCCGGGACGCCAACGGGTCAGGCCCAGGTTATCGCAAACGGCGTCATCGCGTCTGGTACGTTTAATGTGACCGACCAACCTGCGACCCCTGTGTGCCTGCCTCTGCAATAGCGGCTCTCGCACTGGGCAAAACTCCAAATGGACAATTGAGGATTGGATCGGATGAGTACCAGCAAACGATTCGGGCAATGTGTGGTTGCGTTGACAGCCTTTATTTCGGCAAAGGCGTTCGCGACGTCGACCATGGAAACGATTATGCGGAAACGGTGTCGGTATTTGGCATTGTGCGCATTTGCGTACGCGCTTCCTTGGGCGGCTGAGCTGCCTGCCATGGAAGTTCCAACAGACGAATATTCGAAGCTGATCAATTCGGCCAGTGGTATCACGTCACTGAATGCACATCCTTTCGGTGAAAGCGTCGATTTGTATTCAGGTGCTTTGTCGTTCAGCGTTACGGACATCAGCGTGCCGGGCATCGGGCCAACTCTAACCGTCGGGCGCACGCTCAAAGCCGCGGGAGATTCGGCCGAAGCCACCGACGCACTCATCGGGGGGGGCAATTGGCGACCCTTTGGCGATTGGGACTTGGACATTCCGCGGATTGAAACCACCGCCGCCTTTGCGCCCAACCTTTCGGGATGGCAAACCGACAACAGCAACGTTGCCACTGCATCCAACCGGTGTACCATTTTTCGGGCGCCGCCACCGGCCGTCAGCACGTCGCCGCCGGATGGCCCTTGGGACCCGGTGAGATGGTGGTACGGCTATCACCTGATCGTGCCCGGCTATGGCGATCAACTTCTGTTGAGCCGCGACCCCAGCAACACACATGCCCCGACGAGCGGTAGCTACCCGATCGTCACCAAACAAGACTGGATGATCGGTTGCGGTGTCGCCGCAAGCGATGGCGGTGAAGGTTTTTTGGCTGTTGCGCCGGATGGCACGCAGTACACCTTTGCGCATCTGGTGTATCGACCAATGCCTGCGCTTACTCGACCCAATGGGTCAACCGGGCACGTGGTCGGCCCGCGGCCTTACGCAAACGATGTTGATTTCATTGCGCGCGATTCTGCCGCGATGTACGTGACGAAGATCCAGGATCGCTTCGGCAACACCATTACGTACAACTGGAGCGGAAACAATCTGAGCAGCATCGTCGCGAGCGATGGCCGTAAGCTCAACTTCACCTACGTCTCGGGTCAGCCTTGGATCCAGACGATTACACAGCAAGCTGCAGACACGCCCGTGCGTACCTGGACGTACAGTTACGGCGGAAGCACGACGTTTCCTTCGTTGACGGGTGTTCAATTGCCCGATGGCAGTGCCTGGTCTTATCAAATGGGCACGCTCGAGTCGACCGGGGTGCAAACCGACGGCGGTTCTTGTAAAAATGACACTCTTCCCACCTTAAACTCAGGACCGGCAACAGGCTCGATGACCACTCCGACCGGGTTGTCGGCCACGTTCACGATCACGCCAACGCTGCGTGGGCGGTCTTACGTGCCCAAGAATTGCTGGAGTCCGTATTCGGGTTCTCCCACCGATTATGCGGAAGTGCCGAACGCGTACTACCAATACGCGATCACCTCGGAGGTGCTCTCCGGACCCGGCCTGCCGGCGCAGACGTGGACATGGAGTTATTCCGCTGCCAACCAGAGCTGGCTCAGCGATCCCTGCGGCTCTAGCTGTGCCGCGACGGTCTACACCGACATCGTCGATCCCTCTAACCACAACGTTCGCTACACGTTCAGCAACCGCTTTGACGCCAGCGAAGGTTTGTTGGTGCGCAAAGATGAGTACAGCGGCGCGGCCGGATCAACGATCCTACGAACGGAAATCGACACCTACGCCACGGGTGGCGGTTCTTGGCCCTTTTACGGCAATGATCTTCAGAATCGCCTCAATCATGCTGTGACTGAGCAATTTTCACCGCTTTCCACGCGAGCGATCACCCAGGACGGTGCGACGTTCACGTTCACCGCTAATAGCTTCGACGGCTATGCGCGTGTTACCAAGCAAACCGAATCCAGTACTCTGGGTTTCAGCAGGACGGTATCGACTACCTACTACGACGATGCCACGCTCTGGGTACTCGGCCAGGTGTCCAGTACGGCTGTGAACGCCACGGCTTCTGCCTGTACGGCAAGCAATGCCGCTACGACGAGCTTTTCGTCATGCATTCTTTACGACAGCACGACCGACTTGCCGCGGAAAGAGTACAACTTCGGCCTCCTCGTATCGACGAAGGGCTGGAATGCCGACGGCACGCTGTCGACGATAGCGGACGGGCTAAACAACACAACCACGATGTCCAACTGGAAGCGTGGTGTTCCCCAAACGATCCAGTTTGCCGACAACACGACACGCTCGGCCGTCGTCAATGATGATGGTTGGGTGACGTCCGTTACGGACGAGAACGGGTATGCGACGAGCTACGCCTACGATGCGATGGGACGCATCACGAAAGTCACCTATCCGACCGGTGATACCACGAGTTGGAATGCTGCCAACAGCAGTTTTGCGCCGGTTAACAGTGCTGAATACGGCCTTGTCGCAGGTCATTGGAAGTTGACGCAAACCACGGGGAACTACCGCAAGCAGACCTTCTACGACGCGCGCTGGCGCCCGGTGTTGCAGCGCGAAGAAGATCTGGGAAATTCCGCTACGGTGCGCTTCGTCACTAAAGGGTTCGACTACGCAGATCGTGAAACCTTCTCCTCCTATCCGGTTTCCACACTCACTACTTATGCCGACTCGCTCAACGGCACCAATACTTCCTATGATGCTTTGGGGCGCGTCACACAAACGCAAGCCGCCTCCGAACTCGGCACGCTTACTACCGCGACTCAATACCTGACCGGCTACCAGACTCAGGTCACCAACCCGCGCGGCAAGATAACCACGACTAGTTTTCAAGCCTTTGATATGCCGGTCGTGGATAAGCCGGTATCGATCAGTGCGCCCACCGGTGTGACAATCAGCGTTCCGAGAGACGCGTACGGCAAGCCTACAAGCCTGAGTCGCAGTGGCAGCTACAACGGCAGCAATCTCTCCTACACGCGTACCTACGTCTACGACGGCAACCAGCGGCTATGCAAGACGATCGAGCCCGAATCGGGAGCGACGATCCAGGACTACGACAGTGCAGGCAATGTCCTCTGGTCCATCAAAGGCAGTTCGCTTACGACCTCGACCTGCGATCGCGGCAGCGTGACGTCCAGCGCCAAAACGAACTATGCCTATGATGCGCTCAATCGACTGACCCAGGCCACGTATCCCACGGGTACATCGCCGTTGACGCAGACGTACTATCCAGACGGCCTGCCCAAAGTAATCAGCACCAATGGGGCGATGTGGGGGTACACCTACAACAAACGGCGTCTGCTCCTCTCGGAGGCCCTTTCCTACAACACCAAGAACTTCGTGGTTCAGCGCAGCTACGATGGCAACGGTAGTTTGAGCAGTCTGAGCTATCCGGACTGCACGAGCATCAGCTTCGCGCCGAACGCTTTGGGGCAACCCACCCAGGCGGGCAGCTATGCAACTGGGGTGAGCTATTTCCCGAACGGTGCCATGTCTGGTTTCACCTACGGCAATGCCATCGCTCACAGTCTGACTCAGAATACTCGCCAATTGCCGAAGCAATCTAAGGACGGCAGTGTGGTCGATCTGACCTATACCTACGATCAAGATGCCGACATCACTGCAATCACTGATGCGATCAGCACGGATACACGCTCATCGCTAGTCTATGACGACCTGGATCGCCTCACCAGCGCAACCGCCAATTCGCTCTGGGGCGTAGCCAGCTACAGCTACGATCCCATCGATAATCTGCGCACGAGTAGCGTCGGCGGACGCTACTGCACCCATGCTATCGATGGCAACAATCGCCTAACCGGTCTCAGCGGCAGCGGTTGCACCACCATCGGCTATGGCTACGACACCAAGGGCAACGTGAATCAGCGCGGGGGGCAGGCTTTCACTTTCGATGCGGCTGATCGGATGACGGCAGCGGTGGGGCTGGAAAACTATGTGTACGACGGCATGGGCAGGCGTGTCGCGATAATCCGCAGCAACGGCACGAGGAATTACCAGATCTACAGTAAAGATGGCCAGCTATTGTTCGGCTGGGATACCGCGACGGGTAAGCAGACGAAATACATCGGCCTCAATGGCTCGCTGGTGGCTCGCGTGGACAGCAGTGGCACAACTTATATTCATACCGATGGGTTGCACACACCCATTGCCGAGAGCAATGCCAGTGGGACAGTTACGACAAGAAACCACTACGAACCGTATGGGCAGCCGTGGGCACAAGCGGTCAAGGACGGCCCGGGATATACGGGGCATGTGATGGATGCGAGCACCGGGCTAAGCTACATGCAGCAACGCTATTACGATCCCGTTGCCGCACGATTCCTAAGCAACGATTCGGTAGCCGCTAATGCGCAGAGCTTCAATCGCTATTGGTATGCCTATAACAATCCGTACGCTAATGTTGACCCCGACGGGCGAGCGGGTAAGGTTGCTTGGCTAGTGAGGTTGACGGCCACTGAAATGAAGCGAATTGCCAGGTTAACAAAAGAGGAAGCCGTGCAAGCTAGAAAATCTGAGCAAAGCATCCTTGGGGATAGGAAGCAAATATCTAAGCAAGTTGAAACAGCCGCCTATGGCTCAGAAGATCAACTCAGGCATGTAGGCCACGAGCTCGAGGACGGCTCAAGAGGACTACCTCACTATCAGACAGAAGGTAAGTCAGGACATTCTTTCTGGGGGAAGGTTGGCGCAGTTGCGGGGGCTATTGGTGTAGCCCTGGATAAGGTTGCAGAAGCGGCCGAATATATACCGGATCCAACGCCACGTCCTGCCACCAAGGATGATCTTGTGAGGACCAACGGGGTAATTAGTGCATTTAATAACGCTACGGGCTTTAATGTTCCAACATACGACACGAACGTTAGGGAAAACTCAGGGTTTGAAGGCGCGCTCATGATGGAGCATAGTGATGATTCGCAAAAATCGGCTAATAATTTAGAAAAGGATAGGTAGAGCTGCGCTACATGAAGGTTTATAAGATAATTGTTGAAGGATCATTTCTTGCTCTGTCAGGATCGAGCAAACCCAATGTCGGAATGTATTGCACATTCCTTACGAGAGCTACCAGTGCAAGTAACGCTGTTGAGAGCATTAAAAATTCTTTAATCGATCGCTTAAGGAATGAAAACATCGAGTGGATGAATGAAGGGTTTTTTAGAACTTATTTTGTCGTCGACCAGATATGGGAGGTTTCGGAGGGATCTAATTCTAAGGAACGAGCTAGTTATGGTGGGGCTTCATTTTTTAAGATTGGAGTATTCAATAAACTCTATGCGGCGCTTAAGCGAGTTATTTTGGAGAAATCAAAGCCTTGGCTTTTGATAGATATTTCAAAGAGAAGCATAATTCCGGGCATACACTCGGCTGAGAAAGAGTGACGCAGCTGGAAAAGATGACGGATTATTATCCGGCGAGTCTCAGGTTCGTCCGTGCGCTCGACCAGACAACGCTCGGTGTATCAACCACGGCAGCGCGAGCCATGTGAGGTTGTTCGGTATCCACCAGGTATGACCGAAAGCGGCTTTCCCAGCGCGGTCCGGTTCGATGATGGTGGCGGTTGAACGCCAATACGCGTCGCTGATTGAGCAGTCTCGTCGCTGCAGCTAGATCACGGGTCCATGCGGGTCCGGCAGCCGCTATCACTAGAGGGATGGCTTGATCGGATGTCCTGTAGCTCGGCCACTTCGCCTTCCATCCGTTGAACTGGTCGATGTGCGAGTCCGTCGCACCTCGCTCTGCTCGGTTCTGCTTGGTTGTTAGCAGGGTGCGTGAACGAGCCAGGCAGACTTCGACGCGGGAAACCAAAAGCGAATCTCGCTAGGTGCGGCAAGCAGCTGGCGTAACACGCACACCCACAGGCGGACCTGCGAGTGGCTGCTTGAGGGCAAGTAATTCGACCATTTGGAAGTCTGCTTTTGGCCGATTGCGGACATGGCCGACTTCACCTATCTGTGGACGGCGGAAGGATGGCTGTACGTAGCGGTGGTGCTCGACCTGTACTCACGCCGTGTTGTGGGCTGGTCGATGCAGTCGAGCATGACCGCGCAGTTGGTGACCGACGCCCTCATGATGGCGGTGTGGCGACGTGGTCGACCGGATGCGTTGCTGCATCACTCCGATCGCGGCAGCCAGTACACGAGCGACGACTTCCAGCGCCTGCTGCGCGAGCTGGGCATCACGTGCAGCATGAGTCGCTCCGGCAACGTGTGGGACAACTCAGCGATGGAGAGCTTCTTCGCTACGTTGAAGACCGAACGCACGGCGCGCAAAACGTATCGGACCAGGAGTGAAGCCAAGGCCGACGTGTTCGACTACATCGAATGCTTCTACAACACAAAGCGGCAACACTCGACGATCGGATACCACAGCCCGGCGCAGTTCGAAGCGCAGACGCAATTAGCTTAGGATGGTGTGCGCGGAACCGGCAGCAGTCCACGGGTGTCCACTTTATCGTAGGAACTCTCATAGATAAGAAGCGTTTGCGAGAGATCTTTGCTCAGCGTAAGAGCGTGGCTGTAAGCTGACAAACTTGGACCGACTATGACGGCGACGGCCTGCGCGTTTGCACCACAACGCGACGTGGCAATTTGCTCGACAGGGGGTGGATTCGTTCCTTTGGTCGCTGTTGCACGGGATATTTCCATTTCCCTCACGCGCCCTTCAAGGCCCTCCATTCAGTGAGCCTATCGGAAGAGCCTCTGAATTGCTCCAGAGGCTCAATCAATCTAGTCACGCTAATTGATTACCTGTATTCCGTAAGGCAAACAGGACGACAGTATCATCCAAACCGTGGAAGCTCCACCGCTAGGATTCCAGTTATAGAACGTCGGACCAAATAGTTGAACATTTGTCGCGAGATTCGTAGGGCTTCCATTGAACGGAGGCGCGTAGTCCCGCTGCAAGGTGCATCCATAGTTGCTCAACCCTCGCGACTTGAACGTTAGCGTAAACCCGCCACCGAAGACTGGAGTAGATTGAGATTGGTCATAGTTTGTGGACAAATTGATTCCATTTATCCATACGTTAGATCCACTTTCAATTCGGACTTCTCCATACGGAGTCTGGCTCGGGTACGACAAATTTCCATTAAGCGTCGGCATCTTGATTGAGAGGCCTGACAAATCTGTAGATCCCAGGGAATGCGCCTTGCCTCTAACAGCGACTTCCGCTGCAGAAGGTGATTTGATCTGGCCGTCCTGGATCAACTTTGCCGCCAGCCCAGATACGTGTGGAGCAGCGAAGGAAGTACCGGAACCAAATCCATATGTAGTGTAGACGGTATTCCCGTTCTGTGGGTATTGAACAATGTTGGTCGGTGTGACGTAGGAAGTCGGGTTCGCCAAGGGAAAATAAATTGAGTCACCTGGTGCCCATAGCTCCACGCAATTTCCATAATTGGATCCCGGAGCGCGTCCTAGAACATTAGAGGTTTTCCAAAATCCAAATATATTCGGACTATAAGTATAGGTTAGAGGCACCACCGATTGGCCGTGATTATTTAACCCACCTACTACAAGTACTCCATCGCTACTGGAAGTATTTGGGTATGCGTGATTACATGCATCTTGGGCATCGTTACCAGCGGACTGTACTACTAATGCGCCAGGTCCGGACGATGGGTGGGAAAGGTTATATATGCTCTGAACTATCGGGGCGATATCCGGTCCGTAGTCCCAGTTCGAGGATATGTTTACAACACTCGTCAAACCATTTGCGTTATACGTTGAAATATCAGCAGCAACCCAATCCAGTGCCACGGCCAAATTGGCTACGTTATATGACTGTAGTGAAAGGCAAGTCGGATCGGCCGATGAAAGTGTGGCGACAGACACGATTTTGACGTTTGGATTTACACCTACGGCTCCAATTCCTTTGGCACCAGCTATGCCCGCGACGGCGGTTGCATGCGGATAACAACCGACCAAATTTTTCATCTGGCTAGATACGCAGGGGGAAATCCCAGCTCCTGACCGGCTACCGCAAGCAATCGAGCCGCCAGATAGGTTCGGATTTGCCCACTCAACAACATTCAAATCCTGATGTTGACCGACCCCGCCATCGACGACGTAAACCAAGACTGACCCACTAGCCTGTGTCGCAGAAGAATTTACGGCAACCGTTCCCCAAGATTTTGCGACTGAGCCATTGACTTGATCGTTCCAAACCGCCGTGGCGTCCGCTATAGAATTAAAGCTCTGCACAATGGAATGATTGACAAATATATTTTTTACACGAGGGTCATTTTTTAGCAAAATAACTTGTTCATCTGTCAAGAAGGCAATAAAAATCAAGCTGGCCCAACTTGTCATTGCTATTGCATGAAGATTATAATCTTGCTCAAAAGCCGTAACGAGGTTTACGGCTTTTGACCTTTGATAGTTTGGAAATTTTGAGGGCCTTAATAATTTCTCCGGCATTTTCTCTAGTTCATGATCGGATAACTGTACGATATATTGAATATGCCCTTTATTGTCTCTAATGGCATTAAATTTTTCTTGTTTAATTTCGTGAAAAGTTAACGACCCATCCGCATTGGTGAAAGCATACGTTTGCGAACTCGTAATTGAAGTCAAAAGTGTGAGAGCAAAGGCAAAACCATTTTTCATAAATCCTCCGGCTTTTGGGCTTTAATGCATGTCTGAATTGGAAATGCAACACGGATAGTCATAGCATTCACAACATTGCCTCCACGCCTTGCGCGCGTTGTCCACGCAAGATGCCAAGCGAGGGCTGCGCGAGATCGGCATCAAGGCAGACTCGCTGCATGCGCAGCTCATTGTCGAGATCGGTCGACAAATCGAGCAACGGCTGATCTTGAAGGACCAAGTCGCCTTCGTGCACTAATGCTCGAGTTACCGTACCGTTCGGTGTAGCGCGAGTCGACAGTAGGCCCGCCGCGGGCACCGGGACGCGAAACATCGCCGGCTCCCGCTGTGCAGAATCACTGTCATGCTTCTTCTCGAAGCAAAGCGCAGCCCGGTTGAGCTGACTGTGCGGAGAATCTTGGCAGCTCCAAGACATCAGGCTGTACAGTAAGGTTGTTCCGTCAAGCGGGGGCGTGGAGAATTTTCGGCGAGTAAGTACGGCTCAGCGGTTGGCAAAAGCCGTGCGCAGCTCGAAATTCTTCCATTCGTGTTCTTGACGACTGCGTAGACATTGCCCGGTCCTTCGAGCCGGTCCCGTTCATGTCCAGCCCGGCAGGGCAGATTCTATGCCAGCTTTCCCACAAACGCGTGTAGCGGTATGCGGCTAGCTCCGTCTCTAATTCCGGGGACAGTTCGTCGCGTGTCCATTGCAATGTTGTCACCATTTCCCGGCAACTCGTTTGTAGTTGCGGCATTGCAAACGAAAACGTTAAGCTCGGTAACTGTAAACTCTTACAGGCCAGGACAATAGAATTCGATCGCGCCAAGGCGCACTGAGAACCAAGCATTCAACGCTACATTGGTCCGCCGCCACCTTGGGTCAACCGACCGAGTCCATCTTCGGGGCGCCACCGCGCTTGGCTTCGTACCAATGCTGATCCAAGACAAAATTGTACTTGCTCTTCCACTCGCAGTACCCCGTACGAAAGGCAATGATTTCGGGTGCGAGATCGTCGGGCAGTTGCTCATCAAACCATATGCGGCGCTGGTGGAATGGATAGGAAGTTTCCATAATCAACCTGACGCAGGAAGCCGGAAGTTCGACCGGATCTTGTGCTGTGCGACCATCATCACGGCGCTTTGTGGCGAAAAGAGAGAACTTTAGCCCGTTGTCGGATATGGCTATCTGTCAAGGCCGCATACTCCCTCAAGAGAAGGCGACAATGAGTTGGCGCGAAAATTGTCTTTGGCGAATATCCCAGGCTGGTGGTTCGAGCGACCAAATCGTCGGAGAGTTGGCGGACATTTCGCGCGATTTCGGCTTCGACTACTGCTCCTATGTGCTACGCCTGCCTGTCCCCATTCATAGCCCTTCTGTGATCTGGGCTAGTACCTATCCACAAGAGTGGCTGGATCATTATTTTTCCCATAAATATCTGGACATAGATCCGATGCTGAAGCGCGTGGTCAAGGAAGCCACGCCATTGACGTGGGCATACGATACTTACGAGGCTCAACCGGCATTTTGGGAGGAGGCGAATGCGCACGGTGTGCGTTTCGGCTGGGCGTCTTCGACCCATGGTGCGAACTACAGCACCGGAATACTTTCACTCGCACGTTCAAGTGATGTCGTGTCGGCGAAGGAGCTCGACGAGTCAGAGACCAAACTATTCTGGCTGACTCATTTGGCCCATGGCGCAATTAGCAGCTTAGAATTGACGAAACGCCAGTCGAAGGTGGACCACGAATTGACCCTTCGGGAACGTGAGGTGCTGCGATGGACAGCCGCCGGCAAGACCTCAGGAGAGATCGCGACAATCCTAGGAATTTCGGAACGGACCGTGACCTTCCACGTCACACGTACCCTTCAGAAGCTCAATTCCGTCAATAGAACTCAGGCGGTCGTAACGGCGATGATGCGTAAGATGTTGTTTTGAAGAGGAGACCTTATCACAACCCATCAGTCTCAACCCAATTCTAGAAGACACCCGACAGCCACCTGCTTGCCATTTTGCGCAGGGCGGCGATGGCGAGGAATTGAGCTCGTCGCCGTGAAGACGGCCGAAGGTTTTGAGGACGAGGCGCTGTTCGAGCGTGGCGAGGACAGGTTTGACGGTGGAGGGTTTGGCAAGTCCAGCCGCCTGCCAGTGTGCGAGATTGAGTTCGCCGAAGGCGCCGGCGCGGCCCTGGCTGGTGATCGGCATGAGGATCACGTCTTGCTGCGCCTGGTGGTAACCGCGGCTGCTGACCACTACGGTCAGCTCTCGAACTTCACCCGCCTTTGGCCGTCTGCGGCCGTTAGCTAAGCTAGGCAGGGCGATTAGCGAATCTTATCGTGGGTAGAGATGGGCAGCTACTCACTCAAGCCACCAACGACGAACGACTGCTTTCCGGTAAGGAATTTGAGCGAGTGACGGACCGGAGCTGGTCGGAAACAGACGTTCATGCCTCTGTCGGCCCTGCGACCTCAAGGCATCGTCAAACACGATCACAAGCATCGGACCGTGCTCTGCAGCGCAGAGATTTTGCAAGTCAGCAGAGTACGGAAATTCGTGTAGGAATTTTCGCACTCCCGGTTTTCGGTGGAGATCCGTAGATGGGTCCGCGGATTGAGATGAACTCTCAAACCCCTTTACAGTTTCACGAAATGAAACCAGGCGCGTTTGCCTAACGTTAACATTCTCGTTGCCTTTGGCTGCGAGATGCCGGCCTTCGAATCTATGCCCAACCGGCCGCCGCGAGCAGAAAG
>Ga0207702_10003681_pt1 | contig 13876 bp, 17 predicted proteins | sample KBSCornC62_FD_184302 | JGI IMG/M metagenome (GOLD analysis project Ga0207702, IMG submission 184302) | Corn rhizosphere microbial communities from Kellogg Biological Station, Michigan, USA - KBS Corn C6-2 (SPAdes) (version 2) | ecosystem: Host-associated > Plants > Roots > Rhizosphere > Soil ...
CGCCAGAGCCATGCACAGGCCAGAAGGGAGGCGCACAGGGCGCATTGCAGGGGGTAGCGGGCAGCGAGGCCCAGCATGGCGCGAAAGGCGCTCCTGAGCCATCCTAGGGCGGTCAGCCAGATCACTGCCCACTCGTCGGAACGAGAGCACCGATCACCGCCACCGCAATGAAGGCATAAGACCACGGTGCGGTCAGGGCGGCAGCGGCAGTCACGCCAACGCCGATTGAGGCCCATGTCGAGCGTTCGCCCAAGCGGGCCTTGATGTATTCGAGGACTTTCATGGGCACCCCCTGAGTGCAGCGGTTTCCGTGAGGTCGCATCGGCGCAGCCAGCCCTTGCCGAAGTGTGGGAAGTCATCGAGCGCGCGGTAGTATTCCCGTCGCGCCTCGGTGAACTGGCGCACGAGTTCAGCTACGCCGTGGACCGCCACGAAATTGCGAGTGGCGATGATGGTTGCAGGGCCGATCTGGCCGTCCTTCACCGTCCCGACGATGCCTTGCAGCAGCTTGGCCGCGCGGGCCGGGCTTGAGGTGATGCCAAAATCAAACAGACACAGTGCTACAGGGCCGGGGAGGTCATCTCCCCGCACCGCATCCCAGTAACGAGCCTTGTAGAGTGGCGCGACCTTGGCCGGAGTGAGGGCGCGCATCACTGCCTCAGTCGCGGGCTTGCCGGTCCAGTCCTGCCAAGTGCGCCACGTCACGCCGAGGTTGGTCATTCCCCCGTTGTCGCGCGGATCATTGACGAAGCCGCCTTCGCGCTGGAGGATGTAGGCAAGAGCGGTGTCAAAGGCGGTCACCCTTCCACCTCCGTCCCGTTGAGGTATTGCTTGGCGTGTTCAAGCTGCACCCGCACGTTGACGATGGCGTTGTTGAGCCCGGGCTTTGTCCCGCCGAGCGCTTCCATCGCGGTCAGCATGGCATCCATCGCCGCTACCATGTTCGCGCAGATCCGTTCGCAGCGCTGATCCTGCGATGTGCGGCGCTTGCCCTTCAGCCATGCGAACAGGCCGGTTCCGGCGCTGCCGAACAGGGCGCTTCCGATCGCGGTTACGGCAGACGCTTGGACTTGCGGATCAACACTCGACATCAGGCTCGCCTCCAGAGCACGTAGAGAAGGGCGAACACGACAATCGAGAGCGCCACGAAAAGACAGAGAGCGGGGAACACCGGCTCAGCCACGGCGCATCTCGCGCAAGGCTCGGCGGGTGCGGATGTAGCCGATGATGTCCCGGCCCATGTCGATCACGAACCCGACGCAGGTCCTGAACCCGACAAGGGCGAGGAAGATGATAGCAAAGCCGATCATGTCACGCGCACCTGCAGGACGCTGCCGTTGCGGTAGACGTCACCGATCGCCAACCCGCCTGCAGCCGCCGCCGCGTCGTTGGCGTAGTTCGGCGGAAGCGTGGGCATCGCCAGGGGGGTTTTGGCGTAGGTGCCCCCCAGCATCATCCCGCGCGGGGTCGTGGCGAGGTCGTAGAATGAAGTGGTGGTCTTGGTGCCACTGGAAACGTAGGACGCCGGGGTCGAGCCGCCAACCGACATGCCCGACGACGAGTAGGTGCCCCCCAGCGAAATGCCGGTCGGCGCGGTCGAACCGTCCTTGATCACCGTATCGGTGAAGGTGGGTGAGACCTCACCACCACCGAACACGCCGAAGCCGATGCCAACCGGCGCGCTGGCATCGATCTGGATCACCGAGTTCTTGGCGAGGTTCGTGCCGTCCGCCTTGATGCCCCACAGCACCGCCTTGACCGAGGGATTGCTGGACGAGAGGGTGAGCGCGCTGGTGCTGGTGTTCAGCCCGTTGCAATAGAGCGCGAGGTTGTTCTTGACCTTGTTGCCCGACGTGCTGTCGGTTCCGCAGTTGTTGGTCAGGTCCAGTTCGGTGTTGTAGACGAACTGCGCGAGCACCCCGCTTTCGACCTGGACGTTGTGCGCTTGCCCCCAGCTCTTGCCCGCGCCGGGCTTCACGTCGACCTCGTTGTAGAGACCGACCTTGCTGTCGATCATGTCGTCATTGATCCACGTCCACACGCAGGTGCCGTCGACAATCCCAGAGCCCTTGCCGGTCGGGCCACCTGAGCCCGCCGAGGTGCCCGCAGTGATGCAGCGGTAGACGTTGGTGCCGTTCGCGACGTTGGTGCCGGTGGTGTAGGCGGTCGTCGGTGCCCAGGTGGTGCGGTAGCCGGTCTGGATCGTCGTGAGCAGGCACAGCGTCTGCTCTTCGCTGTTGCCGTCGTCGCTGGTGGTCGCCGCGATCAGGGCCGACGCGCGTTGGTTGTCGGTATCCGCGCCGCCCGCCGGGTTCGAGACGCGGGTCTGGAACGACAGCGAGTTGCCGCCAACGCCGATGTACGAGCCGTTGGCCGGGCTGACACTGCCGAGGTTGTCGAGCGCGAAAGTACCCGTAACGCTGACCGGTGAGGTGAAGGCGGTCGAGACCACCGGCGGGGTGATCGTGGTGACGCTGGCGAGGTAGAAGATCATGTTGCCGAGCGCGTCGTAGGCCCGCACCGAATAGGTCGAGGCGGTGTAGGGTGTGGCCGGACTCGCGCCGTTGACGATGTAGCCGCCGTTGATCGCCAGCGGCTGCGAGGCCGGCTGCGTCTGCGCGGCGTCCCAATAGACCGCCTGGGGATGCGTTTCCGGGTCCTGCCCCGAGACGCCGATGTAGACACGGCCACCGGTCACCGGCTTGCCCTGCGCGTCGGTCAGGTTGAAAAACGGGTTTGCGGTTGGGTAGGCGGTCATTTACTGTTGCCCCATGCGGAAAAAGCTGAAGGTCGCGGCGTTGGCTGCGCTGGTGTGGTGGTTCACGCCTGCGTTTGTGTTCGTGCTGACCGGGCGGTGGATGTAGGTCATTGGCCCTGCTCCTGCGGCTGCGCGGCGAGCGGTTGGGGTGACTGCGCGAAGGCCTCGCGCAGACGCGATTGCAGGTTCAGCACGTCGTTCGCGATGGCTGGCTGCGATGCGGCGAGGCCGGTCAGGCGATCGACGTGGGCAAGTTGCGCGGCGGCGTTGGGCTTCTTGACCGAGGAGGCGAGCCAGCGGGCGAACTTTGGCGACGACAGCAACTTGCCCGCCGCCAACTGCCCGCCGATGCTGGCAAGGCCGGTGATCGGATCGTGGAAGAACACCGCCAGCGCGCCGGCGCCCGGAGCCATGTGCATCGCCAGTGCTGTGCCGGAGGTATTCGCGAACTTGCCCGCCGCCTTTTGCGCGTCGGCGATGGTCACAAGATCGCTGATGTCCTTCTGATACTGCGCCCCCGGGAACAGGACCGACTTCGCCTTGTCGGGCAAGCGGTTCCACTGGGTCAGGAAGCTCGACGGCGAGAACACGTCCCCCGCCGCGCCCTGCTGGCCTGCCGGGGCATTGCCGAGCCGGTCAAAGATCGAGGCGCGCACGGCGTTGGCTTCCTCTTCTGGGAGCGAACGCAGCGCCTGCGCAGTGCGGATGAACGAGCCCTTGTTGCCTGCCCATGACTGGATCGTGCGAAAGGCGCTTTCCGGGGTGGCGTTGCCGTCCTTGCCGAGGATCGGGGTGATCACATCATCAATGCGCTGCTGACGGGCCCGCCAGTAGGTATTGGCACGATTGAATGCCGCGGCAGCTTGCGGGCCTTCCGCTTGCGCGGTCGCCTGCATGTCCTGCGACAGCGCGCCGTAGAGGTCACGCATAGCTGCATCGACATGGCCCTCGGATGCGATCCCGGGCTTTCCGATAATTTCACCCACGGTCGAACGCAGGCGCTTCAGGTCATTCCACGATACCGAACCATCCTGAAGCCGCTCCTGCTGCCGGGCGACCTGCGCATCATAGGCCTGCCGTGCATCTGCGAGGGCCGATTGGGTTTGCGGCGTGGGTGTGAGCGCCGCCTGCTGCTGGGCGCGCGCAAGGCTGGCCTGCGCTTCGGTGAGGTCGGCTGCACGTGATGCGGCGGTTTCGGCCGGTGTGATCGCTTCAAGGCTAGCCCGAAGTCGGGGGAACTCGGCCCACAGCTGCGATAGCTCGGGGTTCGATTCCATTCCCCGAGTGATCTGGCCCAGTGCCTGGCGGGTGTTATCGAGCTTGGCTGAGGTGTTCGCCGCAATCGGAATGGCGTCATAAAGTCGCCCGGCAGTGTCCTGCGAATTGGTCAGGAACTTGTTGGCTCCGGCCTGCGCGGCTTGGCCTGCAGTCAGATCATCGCCCACCGTACCGATCGTCCCGGCGACGCGGGAACGTGCTGCGCCTGCCGCTGCGACCGAGGCCTGCGCGGCGTCGTGGATCGGAATCCCGCCGAGCGTGGTGCGCGCGGCTGCTGTAGCCATGCGGGTGCCAGTCCCGCCCACATCCGCAGGCAGGGCCGAGACGTTCTGGTCATGGAAGGCCTGCGCGACTGGCGAAAGCGCGCGTTCGGCCTCGGGAGCGAAGGCCCCGGCCACGCGGCCAACGCCACCTATGGCGGCGGGGCCAGCAAAGCCCCCGGCGATACCGGCGGCCAACTGCCCGATCGGCCCTGCGCCGTTCTGCCGGGCGAGCTCAGATGCGCCCCCGGCACCAGCCCCGGAGAGGGTAGAGGCCAGTGCCAGGAACGCCCCCTCGCCGCCGAGTGGGGCGGTGAGCAAGCCCCCGGTCGCCCCGCTGATCGCGGCAGAGGCGAGATTTTCCCCATCGGTTTGAGGCGTGGCGAACCCTGCGAGATCAGACAGGCCATTGGCGGCCCTGCTGCCGAAGTCGGTCTTGCTGTGGATGCCGGTGATGTAGGTCGAGGGATCGAGCAGGTCGCCAACCTTGGCGGCGGCGTCGGGCAACTGACCGATCCCATTGAGAATGGCGCGCGCGCCGATGCCGAGCTCATCGCCGAGGCCGTGCGCTTGCAATGGGTCAGCGCCGGGATCGCTCGATTCCTGCAAAGGGTCGGCAAGGTGAGCGTAAGGATCGTCGGCGGGAGATGCGGGAGCCGCCGGCATGACCAGTCGCACCGGGATATGCACCTTCATGCCGTGATCGCGGGCGGCTAAAGCGGCGTCGATGCCAGATCGTTCGGCTAGGCCATGTGCCGCCATGAAGGCGACGACCTGATCTTTCGTCGCCCCGGTGTTGATGAGGTGTTCCACCGTCGAGCGCGCGGTCTCCAGCGCCTGCGGATCGGGCGCCTGCGTGGGTGTGGCCTGCGGGTCGGGTGCAGCGATCTGCGCGTAGGGGTCGCTCATCGCTTCACCATCACGCGGCCGTCCGTCGTCCTGAACCGGGCGCCCGAAGGCAGACTGGCGGCCTGTTGAGGCGTGAGGGTGGGGAGCTGTCCACCGCCTTGCTGTCCGCCCTGCTTGGGCTCCAGTTGGCCGCCATTGGCCCAGCGGGTCAGCGCGGCGAGCTTGGACGACACCGCCCCACCCGGCACGGCCTTGTCGATGTCGAAATTCTGCCCCATCGCGTCCTGATAGCCCTGTACCAGCGGGCCAAACCTGCCGGCGATGAGCGCGATGGACTCGGCGATGCGGGCCTTGCGCGCTGCCGGGCCCTGGTTGGGATCGAGCGCGTCATAATGGCGGTTGATCTCGCCCTCGGCCGGAGCCTTGCCGGTCAGGAACTTGGCCAGTTCGGGGGCGACGAGGGTGCGCGCCTGGTTGTACTTGGCAAGGTCGACGTTACTGTTGACGCGCCGACCGGCATTGACTGCGCTATTGATCCACGACGAGGCGAACCCATCGGCTCCGCCCAGTGCTTCGGACTCCTTGGCAAGCTCGTAGAGGTGGTTGATCACCGTCTTACCGCTGGTCAGGGTCTGGCCGATCACGCCGCCCGGCGAATAGTCGGTCGCGGTCTTCTTGCGCCGGAACCACGTCGCCGCATCGAACGAGGGGTCGGCCTGCTGCGCGGCGGCGAGCAGTTGCTGCATCTGCGGCGAGCGCAAGGCAGCCTGCGAGGGATACGGCGTCCGACCTTGAAGCAATGCCCGCGCCCGATTGGCAAGGTCGCTGGGGATCGTCGCGAGGTAGGCGTCTCCGGTCTTGGTCGTATCCCCCGGAGCAGAAACCAGATCACCTCCTTTCGACGTAAAGACGACATTCCCCGTGGGGCCAGCGGGGAGCCCGCCATCGGAACCCGAAAGCTGGGCGGTCGCACCACCAACCGGCAATCCTTCGATTAGGCTTTGGACCGTCGTCTGCCCAGACTTGAGCTTGCGCGCGACCAGCGCTGCGGCAGCGGCGAGACCGGCCTGCTTTGAGGGAAACGACTTGTAGGAGCCATCCGGGTTGCGGAGGTTTCCGGGATTGTTGTTGCGGTCAGCCAACGACCCCGCGCCGCCCTCGGAGAGCGTCATCGCCTGCGCGATCTTGGCGGGCGAGAGGCCGGAAATGTCTGCGGTCGGGTCTACACCCAGAAACCGCGCGGCCCCCGTGATCTTGTTGTCGACGACATTGTCGGGATTGTCGCCGCCGTTGCGGGCGCGTGGGGTCCAGCCACCAGAGTAACGCTGGCCGGAAGGGGCCCCGGGGCTGGCGCTGGTTACACCGGGGGCGGCGGTGCCCTCAGGTAGCGCAATTACGCTTTCCGAGCCGTCGGCGTTCTTGACGGTCTGGTACTTCGGGCTCTTGCCTGCCTGGTACAGCACCTTGCCGCTATCATCGACCAGCGCGCCGCCTTCGTTGATGACGTGGGTCTGCGCCTGCCCGTCGCCCACCTTGTCGAGCACCTTGGCGAAGTCCTCGCCGCCCGGGATCGAGGCCAGCGCATAGGCGGCCACCCCCTTGGCGTGGTCGGGGTTGGTCTTGATCGTCTGCAACAGCATATCGACCATCGGCTCGGATTTACCTGCCTGCTGGTCAGCCAACTGGCGCGCCTCGAGCAGCTTCTGCGCCTGGTCGGTGTAGCCGTTGTTGAGCAGCGAATAGACGTTGGCGAGCTGCTGGCGATCGGCGTTATTGACTGCCGCATCGCGCATGTTCCACGCGTCGGTGATCGCCTTCTGCTGGTTGGGGAACTGGAGCGCGAGGTTGGCCGCGCCCTCGGCGGTCGGCTTCTGGATGAACTGGCCGACCGCCTGCTGGTAGGCGGCCTGCTGCTGGACCTGCGCCTGTTGCTGCTGCTGGGCCTGCTGCAACTGGTACTGCTGAACCTGCGTATTCGACTGCGTGGCGGCGAGATCAGCCGACTGCTGCTGGCCCTGCATGAACGAACCCACCGGGTCGGGCAGGACCTTCATCACCGAGAGAAAGTCTTCGGCCATTAGAAGATGCTGCCGTTCTGGTTCATGGTCTGGCCGACGCCTGCGACAAAGTCAGGCGATGGCGTGACGAAGCCATTCGACCCGAGTGGCGCGGGGCGGTTGAACAGGCCGCCAAGGGCCTTGCCGACGCCGTTGAAGGCATTGTTCCAGATCCCGGTCGAGCCGAGGATGCCGCCCGCCTGCGCCGATCCCTGCTGGGCGTAGAGATTGCCCATCGCATTGGCGGTCTGTCCGTTCAGGCTTCCAAGATTGCCCGCGCTGGCGTTGCCGGTGTTGGAGATGCCGCCGAGGTTGGCCAGCTGGTTCTGGATCACCTGCGACAGGGTATCCGCGCCGAAGTTGGCGAGGCTTGATGCCGTATTGCCGCCGCGCAGGCCGCCGGTTGCCGCCGCCGAGTTGAGGATCGCATCGCGGCCGTTGCGGAACAGCGACTGGTAGAGCGGCGAGGCCTGCAACTGGTCGATCGCGCCTTGCTGCACCTGTCCGGCGCTCTGCAGTCCGGGAGCCGTGCGCCCCTCGTTCTGACCGTAGTTCTGATAATGCCACTGCGCGTAGGCTTCCGGCGTCGGGAACTGCTGCTTGTCGGCCGGCGACATCGCCTCCCAGCCAGCCTGCACGTCGGGGTTCTGCTGGAGATAGGCGGTCCAGTTGCCGGTTGAGGGGCCGCCACCGAGGCCGAGCAGGTCGAGCTGCTGCTGAAGCGCACTCTTGCCCGCCGCCAGCCACGGCGCGTAGTTCTGCTGGTTGATGTTGAATTCGCGCTGCTGTTCGGCCAGCCCCTGCGCGGCCGAGGCGGCCTGTGCATTGGCGGCGGATTTCGCGCCTCCCGCTGCAATGGCGCCGCCCGCAAGCGAAGCCACGCCGCCGATGATTGCACCCGCGACAGGCATCAGCAGGTGCCCATTTCATAAACAAGGTGCGGTTCGCCGAGCGTGACGAGCGTTTCCCCGGTCGGGACCATGCCCATGCTCACCGCGAAATTGCGGACGTTGCGCATCTCGGGCTCAATCTGCGTCCACAGCCGTTCGGTGCCGTGCTGCGCGGCCAGCGAGATCATCTCGGCCGCTGCCTGGCGGGCCCATTTGCCCCGGCCGCTGGGGAGGATGTAGGTATGCACCTCGTGTTCGGCGGGCGCGGTCCAGATCAGCGCGAAGCCGCCATGTTCGCCGAACGGGAACAGGTTTTCCGGCTCGGCCATCCGCCGGGAAATGTCGAGATAGCCCGCTTCCGGCGCGCCGACATAGGGCCGCACATCGGGGTGATTGATCACCGCGTTGACGCGGGCTGCATCGCGCGTGAGGGAAAGAATGGCCGGCACCAGAAGCCCTTTGCTTCGATGGTCCGGCGCAACCGCTAACTGCCGATAGGCTGGGACGGTATGGCGCTGATTTTTATAATCAAGCGCAAGCGCGGCCCGAACCGCAAAATCACGCGGACGGTTCAGCGACCTCCGCCTTCGCCAGCGCTGCCTCGACTTCATCCGCCAGGGCGACGAACGGGCGCAATTCCGCGAGGCGTCCCTGCACCTGAGCAGAATGAAGCGCGTTCAGGAGAAACTGGCGGTGTTCTTCCTTGTCGAGGGTCATGTCAGCCTCACGTCGCGTAGTAGGGGATCTTGCGGTTGGTGCCGCCGATGGTGATGGTCAGGAACCCGACGGGATTGGCGGGCAGGGTCTGCGCGCCCGCCGTGGCCGTGGTGGACGAGAGCCCGATGGGGAACGCCACGGTGCCAGCCAATGTGACGTTGCCGAAGTCGTCAAATGTCGCCAGCGACGTTGCATCAGTGTGATCGCGGATGATGAAATTGCCGCCGCTAGGGACCGTCAGCCGCTGATTGGTGCCGTCGAAATAGAGACTGGAGCCGCTGACCCACTTGATGCCGCGCGCCAACCCGGAACCCAGTTTGATCGCTGCCGTGGTGAAGGTGCCGACGCCCGAGTTGACCAGGCTGTCGGCGCTGCTCGTGCTTTCGAGCGAAACCCCCGCCGCCGTGGTGGCCAGCCCGCCCAGCACGATGCCGTTGGCGAAGCTGCCCCCACCTAGCGCGCCGGTCTGCATGGCCGGGCCGGGGATCGCCACGCTGAAGCCGTTGATCAGCAGGCCCGCCGAGGAGGTACTGAGCGCTGTATCCCCCGCCGCCGGCTCAACATCGATCTCCAGCCCAACGAACTTGCACCCGCTCTTGCCGGTGCCGCGCGCGATGATGTTGGCCCCGAACACCGTCGTGTTGTTGGCCCGCGCGACGGAATCGAACAGGCCGCCCACGACATCGGACGGCGAGCCTGAATTGTTGGCCAGAACCATGAAGCCCGGGCACGGCGCATTGGCGCCGCCATCGGTGTTGGTGAAGTTCGCGCTGATGCCGTGGTCGGTGACCACAGCACCCGACCAGATGCCTGCCTCATCCTCCAGCGGATAGGTCGCGTTGTCCCGCAGCCAGCGGATCGCCATCTTGGACCCAGCGATCGGGGTGGCGCGCCCGGTGAGGAATATCCCGGTGATTGCTGTTGATGCCGCGGCCGTCAGTCGGCCCTTGGCATCGACGGTGAGCGCTGCGACGTGCGTGGCATCGCCATAATTTCCGGCTGCGACCGCTGTATTGGCGAGCCCGAGGGTATAGAAGCCGTTGGCGCCCCCATCGATGCCCGAGAGGTCGCCAACAGCCGGCGCCAGCACCCGTTCCGCCCCGAGCGACGGTTCCGGCCCGACCACGAGGAACGAAGCGTTGGTGACGCCATCGCCCATGTCGGCGACGTCGGTCTGGATATCATCGAACGTCGCAACGGCGCGCGGGGTGGGCAGGAACTGGGCCAGTTCCGCGCGGGGCAGAGTGGATCCGTTGAGTTTCATGCCGCGAGCGGCTCGATCTCGGCCTCAAGCCGGGTGAAACTGATGTGGTTGTCGCCCTGGCCGCGCAGGCGCACCGCGATGTAGTTCGAAAACCGCTTGTTCGGCCACCACACGAGGCGCTTGTTGCGCTCGCCGAACTTACCCGCCGAGATGCGGAACTCCTGCCCCCACGATTCCCCGTCAGCCGAGAACGAGAGGTAGACATAGGGCTGATCACCGAGTGCTGCCCGACCCGGGAGGCCGATGAGCTCGATCCGGTGGATGATCCCGCCGCGCGCGCCGTTGTAGACGAAGTTGGTCTGGAACTGCCACGACGACAGGCCGCCCCAGAAGCCCGAGGCGCTCTCGTCGATGTAGCCGATCTTGCCATCGGTCGAAGCCGCCAGCCACTTGCCGTAGCAGGGCACCAGATGCCGCGCGGTATAGGCCTGGTCGAGGCTGTCACCGCCGCGCAGGGTGATCCACACCGGCTGTCCGGCCGCGATCGATGCCTGGTTGAGATAGACCAGCGTCCGGTCGGGCAGGTGCATGTACAGCCGCTGCTCGTTCTGGTCGTTGCGCTGCTCCATGACCACGGTGGCCAGTTGGGCATCGGTCAGTGCGGCGAGCAGCTTGTCGACTTCCTGCGTCGAGATCGAGCGCGATTCCCCGGCGCCGGCGATATAGACCGAGGGGCGTTCGGTGCGCGAGGAACCGAGAAAGGCGAAGGTCTCGAGGAAATAGGACCATGCCTTGCGCCCGACGATCCCGCGCGGAATGAACCCCGGCGGATTGTTGACGAACGGGAAGCCCGCGCCGCCGCTGTCGCGGAAATTCTGGATGGTGTAGCGCCCGAGCGCATAGACTTCGCCGCGGACCTTGCAGATCGCGTTGATCGGGTCGGGGTCGGTCTCGGCCGAGCCGTAGTTGAGCGGGCTGATGCTCATCGGGTCGGTGAGGTCGGTGAGCACCAGATAGGTGCCATCGGTCATCATGAACCGGCCATCCACGAACAGCACGTCGAACACGATGCCGAGGTCCGGGTCAGACACGCGGGTCAGCGCTGCGCCGCTCCAGTAGAACAGGTTGCCCGCGCTGGTGATCGCGAGCCGATCGAACGAATAGTCCATCGACACCGGGTTGCCGTCGTCGACCACATCGCCAAGCACGGTCACGGTGCCGTCCTGCGCCACGCTGACGAGCCGCGAGCCCATCACCCGGTAGCAGGTGCCGTTCCAGTTGATCGCGCCGCGACTGGCGCCGTAGCCCGAGGCCTGCGCGGTGAGGCCGTGAATCTGCCCGAGATAGCCTTGGGCGATGCCGTTGTCGCCCATGATGGGCTCTTTGTTGACCGGCATGGCCCCGCGCCAGTCGGCGCTCTCATCGGTGTAGATCCCGGAGAGGATCGGGAGCGCAACCATGTCAGCTCACCACGATGATGAGCGTGGTGTCCAGCGGGCTGTTGGTCGCGCCGGGGAAGGTCTGGCGCAGCACCGGGTTATAGACCCCCGCCGTGAGCCCGGTGGCGGTCAGGAGGCCATTGACGAGGGTGAACCCGGCCGCCGTCTTGAGGCTGAGGACCGCGCCCTGCGTCCATTCCACTGCGCAGGCGTAATCGTTGCCGACAGCACAGGAGGCATCGGCAACCGTGGCATCGGCGAGCGTGATCGTGTCGCTCCACGTATCGGTTTCGAACGGCCGCCAAGGCGCCCATGGGCTCGAACCAATGCCCCGGCCCGTGGTGCGCGGGAGCAGCATCTCGGGAATGGCCGCAGTCTCGGCGCGCAGGAACGCGAGGCCGTCGTTCATCGCCTTGCGGGTCTCGGCCGAGACGGTCTTGCCCATGCCCGGGGCAATGCGGAATGCGCCCCATGCAGCAACGGTGGACATCGCGGCGTCGGGGATGCCCGTGGCCTCGGCCGTCGAGCTCCGCCCGAAGGTTGCGGGGAAATTGTAGCCCAAGTTCAGGCCCTGCGCCTGCCACTCGGCCAGCAGCGCCTCGATCCGCCGCAGGGCCGAGACATCCTCGCCCGGGGAACGGTCGAATTCGTAGCCGGCGCGCCCGCACTCCTCGAACACGAGGTCGAGCAGATCGGCCTTGGTTGCAGTCGAGGGATAGGGGTTGAGCACGTCAGATGCCCGAGCAGATCGTCACTTCGAAAGCCTTGCCGCCCGGCGCGGTGTCGCCGAAAATGTTCCAGTAAACCGGGGTGTTGTCGGGGTTCGGGTGGATCGTGATGATCTCGGTCGCGCCGCCCGGGAACGTCGGGCTGTTCGACAGGGTGATCGCGTTGGCAAAGGCCTGCGTACCGGCCCGGAATGCCACGCGCACCGTGTCGTTGTTGACGATCCGCACCTGGATGGGGCCGGAGAGCTGACCGAGCAGCTGCGAGGTGCCCGCCGAGTTGGCGACGGTCACCTCCACCTTCGTCGCGTAGGTCAGCGAGATCGGGCGGGTGTTGAAGCTCATCCTATGCTTCCTTCGGTTTCCGAGCACTGCGCGCAGGCTCCTTTGCAATCACCGCCGCTTCTTCCTCGGCAGTCGGCTTGTGGGCCACCCAGCCATCGGCCAGCGCGATGTCGGCCTCGTCCTGGTCGTTGACGATCACGTAGTCGAAGTCCTCGCCGTCCCAGCGGAACATCGAACCCGGTTTGTAAAGCATGAGCGGAAATTCCACGGGGCTACTCCTAGCTGAGACGGTAAGTGACGAAGGTGGCGGCGGCGCTCTTGACGGTCATGAACCGCCCCGAGGTGCCGGCAGCGACCGCACCCGCTCCGACGACGGTGTGGCCCGTCGCGGCGGTGACGGTGAACGCGTTCGAGCCGGTGTTGATCGCCGACCACTGGAAGCCGTCGCCGATGTCGATCGGGTGGGCGGCATCGACGGTCGTGCCGGTGTCGAGCGTGGCCGTGACTGCCGCGGCGGTGGTGCTGGTGACGATGCCGGAAAGGATCAGGGCGGCAGTGAGCGTCCCGGTGGCGTTGAGGGAGTTGGCCGAGGCCTGGACATTCGAGCGCTCGACAATGACCGGCGAGGTTCCCACGGCATAGAGCACGGCCTGCGCGCCCGCAAAAATGCTCACCGTCCCGGCGGCGTTGTATGACGATGAGGTGTAGCCGCCCGTGTTGTTGAACGAATTTACCATCTGCGGCGGCGCATTGCTGTACGTCTTGGCATCGAAGACGGCATAGCGCGCCGCCGAATAGGTCGTGATCTTGCTGCCCGCCGGCACCGTCACGATTGCGCTCTGGTTGGCTTGAACGGTGGAACTCGGCATGGGCTTAGATCCTTGGTTGACCGGGCAGGCGCTTCCAAACGCCCACCCGGTCAGGTCATTACTTGCGATAGATCGAGAAGGTCGGGGTTGCCGCCGTCTTGACCACGCGGAACGTGCCCGAGGTCGAAGCCGCCACGCCGGCAGCACCAACCAGCGTCACGCCCGTGCCCCCGGACAGCGTGAAGGCGTTCGCGCCGCCCGTGTTCACAGCCGTGAACTCGAAGCTGTCGCCCACCGCCATCGTGCCCGCCGCATCGATCAGCGCCGCCGTGTCGGTGGTCGCGGTCACCGCCGCAGCCGTGGTCGAGGTGACGATCCCGCCCAGCATCAGCGCGGCCGTCAGGGTGCCGGTGGCGTTGAGGGTGCCAACGGTCTGCGTGTTGGTAAGCCGCTCGTAGATCACCGGGCCAGTGCCGACGTTGTAGGTCAGCGGCGAACCACCGGCCTGCAGAATGATCGTCGTGCCGTTGGCGTAGGTCGAAGTCGTGTTGAGCCCCGAACCGTTGTAGACCAGCGTGTTGAGCACCGTCGGGTAGTTGGCGAAG
>Ga0207702_10003684_pt1 | contig 13868 bp, 7 predicted proteins | sample KBSCornC62_FD_184302 | JGI IMG/M metagenome (GOLD analysis project Ga0207702, IMG submission 184302) | Corn rhizosphere microbial communities from Kellogg Biological Station, Michigan, USA - KBS Corn C6-2 (SPAdes) (version 2) | ecosystem: Host-associated > Plants > Roots > Rhizosphere > Soil ...
CCCCAATGGTGTGAACCACTGTTGAACCGGCGAAATCGCGGAAGCCCTGACCCAATGATTCAAAGAAGTTACCTTTAGAACCCATCAAAGCTAACCAGCCATCAGGACCCCATGCCCAGTGACCGATGATAGGATAAATGAAACCAGTGATACCGATGCTGTAAAGAATATCGCCACGGAAGCTGGTACGGCCAATCATAGCGCCAGATACGATTGTAGAGCAGGTATCAGCGAAAGCGTACTGGAATATCCAGTGAGCGATAACAGGGATACCTGTGGCGGCATAAGTATCAGGCAGGTTTTGCAGGAAGAACCATGAACCTGTGCCTTTAGCTGCAGGATCGCCGTGCCAGCCAATAAAACCATTGCCCCAGCCAAACATAAATGCATAGCCTACAGCGTAGAATAAGATACCACAAAGACAGGTATCAAACACGCACTCCATTAACACATTCACCGTTTCGCGCTTGCGTGCAAATCCCGCCTCAAGCATTACGAAACCGGCTTGCATACCGAATACCAGAAATGCTGCGACCAATGTCCAAACGGTATTGATCGAATTCATCATTGATGTTTCCAGGTCGGTAGGTTTTGCAGGAGCGGTAGCGGCATGAGCGGCTCCGGGGAGTAATCCGGGGATAACCATCATTGCCAGGATAACCAGTCCTAATCCGATCAGTTTTCCCGTAAAAATGGTAGCTCCAAGCTTCCAATTTTCACGAGCCAGCCGTCGGAAGTGACTGAACAAGTCGATTTTCGCAGTTTTTACTTTCATTTTGTTGTTTAATTTAGTTTGATTGATATGAAGATTGTATTTTCTATTACAAACAGATAAAATGTTAAAAAAATGTCTCTTATTTTCTATACAAAATCATATTTTACAATATTTTAAATACGATTTTATTAATTTTTTCATGAAATTATGGATGTTTTGATAAAAAAACAAATTTTTTACGATAAAAATTATACAAAAAATCTAAAAATTATCAAAATTGCAAAAACGACATAAAATTTAACATTGATTTTGCATTATTTTCAATCACGAAACAGATTACTCGCAACACATCGCTAATCCACCCCAAGGCAACGCAGAATTTTTAGTAAACTTTTGTGGTTATTACACCAAAAGGCAACTTTTGGGCTTGATTTTTCTGAATTTTTAGAGCTTTCTGAGTTCAACCAGCAATTTTTGGCCCATTTTTCGCGATTTTTCTCAAAAAACCGTTAAAAACTCTTCGCTTTTACTCCGAATGTTATATTTTCATTAAAACTTGGATTGTATTATTAAGGATAATTATACATTTGAAGTAAATCGTACTAAATCATAGAAAATGTCAAATTTCAGATTCCAGGCTTTACAGGCAGTTCTCAATCGCGAAATACCGGAGGTAAAGACACCTTCAAACAAAATCTCCGACTACTATAATTCCAATGTATTTGATAAGCTAAAAATGAAAGAATACCTTTCAAAAGAGGCTTACCAGGTTATTATTAATTCGATTGAAAAAAATGAGCCCATCCCGCGTGATATGGCCGAGCAGGTTGCATCGGCAATGAAGGGCTGGGCGATAAGCAAGGGAGCTACACATTATACACACTGGTTCCAGCCGCTTACCGGCACTACCGCCGAAAAGCACGACGCTTTCTTTGAACCAACAGCCGATGGCAGCGCTATAGAAACTTTTTCGGGCGATGCGCTGGCTCAACAAGAGCCCGACGCATCAAGCTTCCCCAGTGGCGGCTTGCGCAATACATTCGAAGCTCGTGGCTATACCGCCTGGGACCCCTCCTCGCCTGCCTTTATTATAGGACGCACTTTGTGTATTCCAACGGTGTTCGTTTCCTACACCGGCGAGGCATTAGATTATAAGGTACCATTATTAAAGGCATTGATCGCCCTTGATAAAGCTGCCGTTGATGTCTGCCATTATTTTGATAAAAGCATAGAAAGAGTTAATGCATCATTAGGCATTGAGCAGGAATACTTCCTGGTAGATATTGCCTTATTTAATGCACGCCCCGATCTTTATCTTACCGGCCGCACGCTATTTGGTCATATGTCGGCCAAAAACCAGCAGTTGGAGGATCACTATTTCGGTTCAATTCCTGAGCGCGTTTATGCCTACATGCAGGACCTGGAAACCGAGGCATTGCAATTAGGTATACCTTTAAAGACGCGCCACAACGAAGTGGCGCCTTCTCAATTTGAGTGCGCACCTATATATGAAGAGATCAACCTGGCGATAGACCACAATCAGTTACTGATGGACTTGATGGATCGTGTTGCTTTGCGGCACAATTTTAAGGTACTGCTTCATGAAAAACCTTATGCCGGCATAAACGGCTCGGGCAAGCATAACAACTGGTCGATGATGACTAATACGGGTAAGAACCTGTTATCGCCCGGCAAAACGCCAAAGAACAACCTGATGTTCCTGGCATTTTTTGTGAATACCATAAAGGCGGTGCACGAGCATGCCGATCTATTACGGGCATCCATTGCATCCGTAAATAACGACCACCGCCTTGGCGCCAACGAGGCCCCTCCTGCTATTATATCTATATTCCTCGGAAGCCAGCTTAGTGATGTGTTGGACGAGATAGAAACCTCGCGTATCAGCAAAAAGATTAAAGACGATGCATTATTATGGCAGGGCATTCCAAAGATCCCGCAAATATTAAAGGATAATACCGACCGCAACCGTACTTCGCCGTTTGCATTTACCGGCAATAAGTTTGAATTGCGTGCTGTCGGTTCATCTGCAAACTCAGCTTACCCAATGACCATATTAAACATGATCGTTGCCGAGCAGTTGAAGAAATTTAAGTTTGACGTGGACCGTTTACTCCGTAAGGGCGAAAAGAAAGACGTTGCCTTGCTGATGGTGATTAAGAAATATATTAAGGAGTCGAAAGCTATCCGTTTCGAAGGCAATGGCTACGCTGCCGAGTGGGAGGTGGAAGCTGCCGGACGCGGTTTGTCAAACTTTAAGACAACCCCAAAGGCTTTGGATGCATTTCTGTCTGAGAAATCAACTATCCTTTTCGAAGAATCGAATGTATTTAGTCTGCGTGAGGCCCATGCCCGCCACGAAATTCTTTTGGAAAGCTTCTACAAGAAACTTCAGATCGAAGCCCGGGTGATTGGTGAATTGGTAATCAATGTGATCATCCCTACTGCAGTCTCTTACCAGAGCAGACTCATCGAGAACGTGAAAGGCTTAAAAGATCTTGGGTTGGATAGTTCAACGTATGCAGCACAATTGGATATCATAACCAAGATATCCGAGCACGTTAATTTTATCAAATCTAACGTAGGCTATATGGTTGCCGAACGTAAGCTGGCAAACTCGATTGAGGACATTCGGGAAAAGGCCGTCTCTTATGATGAAAAAGTTAAAGCCTTCTTTGTTCCGATACGTTACCATGTAGATAAGCTGGAACAATTGATAGATGATTCGTTGTGGCCTCTGCCGAAATTCAGAGAACTGTTGTTCATCAAATAAGCTCCCGAGCAGGCCACAAATAAATTATTGGTCAAATAATTTTCCATTGGGGGATTATTTGACCAATTTTGCGTTTTAAAATGTCCTTACGAAAATATAAATTTCTAAAAAACTACCTTGAATTCGCCGACCTCGTCAAAAAAACGCGGCAATATGGAGTAAAAAAAGCTAAAAGTTACGAGCTCATTCTTCAATGGCTCAGGACAAAACTGTCGCATAATCAGTTTCTGATATTATCGGGCGTATTAGTTGGCTGTTCAGCTGGGATAGCGGGTGTTCTCCTGAAAAGTCTTGTGCACTATATACATTACATTATTACCAGTAAAGTACATTTTGAGGATCAGATCCTTTTTTATGTACTCTTCCCTTTCCTGGGTATTGTACTGACAACGATGGTTGTAATTTACTTTTTTAAGGGACAGGACCGAAAGGGCATTGGAGCTATATTATATGAGATAGCCCGCAACTCGAGCTTCGTTGCGCCGGTAAAGATGTATTCGCAGGTTATTCAGAGCGCTATTACGGTGGGCCTGGGTGGCTCGGCAGGCCTCGAAAGCCCGATCGCTGTAACCGGCGCGGCTATAGGCTCCAACTTCGCACAAACTTACAAGCTAAGTTATAAGGACCGCACCTTATTATTAGCATCGGGCGCGGCGGCTGGCATTGCGGCGGCATTCAATGCGCCCATTGCAGGAATAATGTTCGCCTTCGAGATCCTTCTCACCGGCGTAGTGTTCACTGATTTTATTCCCCTTGTAGTAGCATCAGTTTGTGGCAGCTTGTTATCCCGCGCCATACTTAATGAGGAGGTCCTCTTCAAATTTAACGCGCGGCAGGATTTCAATTACCACAATATACCTTACTACCTCGCACTGGGACTAGTTTGTGGCTTATATGCCCGATATTTCAATGTTATTGCAGGCTATGTAGAGCATTTCTTTCACCGGTTAAAAATATCACGGGTTAAGAAGGCAATCATCGGGGGAATCCTGCTCTCATTACTATGCCTTCTTTTCCCTCCTTTATTTGGTGAGGGATACTCGAGTATAAAATCATTTACCAATGGCGATATACATCAGATTATAGAACATAGTTTCCTTGGATATGTAACCTATAAACAGTGGATTGTGATTCTTTTCCTTAGTCTGGTTTGCTTATTCAAAGCATTCGCAACACCGGTCACACTTTATGGTGGCGGCAATGGTGGTAATTTTGCCCCGTCATTATTCGCCGGCGGAACTTTGGGATACCTGTTTGCCCTGGTATGTATTCAGATGGGTTTGCCAACAGTACCTGTTATAAACCTTACCATAGTAGGCATGGCAGGCGTTATGGGCGGCGTAATGTATGCACCACTGACCGCAATATTTTTGATTGCCGAATCGAGCTCAGGATACGATCTTTTTATTCCTTTAATGATTGTGTGCGTCATATCGTTCCTGATTGCAAAATGGTTTTCGCCCATGTCGCCCGACCTGAAAAAATTGGCAGATGAAGGCAAAATATTCACACGGGAATACGACAAAAATCTCCTTCTGCTTATTGACACCAATGATCTCATAGAACCGGTCAAGGCAGCGCTTAATATTAAATCCTCCTATGCCGATCTTTTAGAAGTCATCAAAACTGGGAAGCGGAATGTTATCCCCGTTTTAGATCACGCCCAGCTTGCCGGGATTATTTACCTTGACGATTTAAGACCCATACTTTTCAACCCTGAATTTCACGGACAGATTGACGTACTGAATGTCATGAAGATACCGGTACAGATTATTCACGCCGACGAAAATATGCTTTCCATAATCAGCAAATTTGACGAAACATCTACATGGGTGCTGCCAGTTGTCGACGACCAGAACAATTTTGTAGGCTTTATATCTAAATCGACTGTTTTAAATCGTTACCGCGAAGTGTTGAAAGAGCATTCCGACGTAGCGTAAAGCTCAATCGTCACCAAACGATTTTAAGCCGTATATTTGCCCATGATTTCTTCGCAACGGTACGACCAGCGTGGTGTTTCAGCTTCAAAAGAAGACGTGCACAACGCCATTAAAAACATAGATAAAGGCATCTTCCCTAAAGCGTTTTGCAAAATAATTCCCGACATATTAAATAACGATCCATCGTACTGCAATATCATGCATGCCGATGGCGCGGGTACCAAATCGTCGCTGGCCTATACCTATTGGAAAGAAACTGGCGATATGTCTGTTTGGCGTGGCATTGCGCAGGACGCCATCATCATGAATATTGACGACCTGCTTTGTGTAGGCGCGATAGATAACATCCTGCTTTCATCAACAATCGGCCGCAATAAAACCCTGATTCCGGGTGAGGTAATTGCCGCTATTATTAATGGTACAGAAGAAATACTGACTGAGCTAAGAGATGCCGGCATCGGTATTTACTCAACCGGTGGTGAAACTGCCGACGTTGGCGACCTGGTGCGCACCATCATTGTCGATTCGACTGTGACCTGCCGCATGAAACGCGATGACGTCATCTCCAATGATCGTATCCAGGCCGGAGACGTTATCGTTGGTCTTGCATCGTACGGAAAGGCAAGCTATGAGAAAGAATACAATGGCGGCATGGGTTCAAACGGATTAACTTCCGCTCGCCACGATGTATTTAATAAAGGTATAGCCGAAAAATATCCCGAAAGCTACGATCATGCTGTACCTTATGATCTTGTATTTTCCGGCAGCAGAAGCCTAACCGATCCTATAGCTATCGGAAACGGCGAAACAGTAACCGCCGGCAAACTGGTACTATCTCCAACCCGTACTTATGCACCTATTATAAAGGTAATGCTGGAAGAACATCGCCGCAACATCCATGGCATGGTACACTGCAGCGGCGGCGCGCAGACCAAGGTATTGCATTTTGTTGATCATCTACACATTATTAAGGATAATCTACTACCCGTTCCACCATTATTCAAACTGATCCGGGAAGAATCTAAAACCGATTGGCAGGAAATGTACAAGGTGTTCAATATGGGGCACCGTATGGAGCTGTATGTTCCCGAGGAGATTGCTTCTGATCTGATCGCCATATCCAAAACATTTGGCGTGGAGGCCCAAATAATTGGCCGCGTTGAAGCTGCTGAGAAAAAACAGGTGACCATCAACTCCGAATTCGGAACATTTAAATACTATTGATTTAAGAATATAGGTTTGGGAGCATATAGAAAGTTGTCAAATCTTATAAAGCAAAAAGCCCTCAGGAAAATTCCTGAGGGCTTTTTGCTTTATAAGGTGAGGTTACATTAATTGAACATATAACGCAAACCTAACTGTGCCTGCCAGCGTGATAATTGGCTGGAATCATTAATAAATGATGAAGTAACAGGAGTTTGGTTAGTCTTATTCAAATAAGGGAATGAATAGGTAGCATGACCGGTAGCTGCATCTATGCCTTTATAGCTAAGTATGCTCACGCCGCCAAAGTTGCTTCCATTAAATGCATCCTGGTACAATCCCCAGTTCTTGTTCAGCAAGTTGCCTACGTTGATAATATCAAGCGATACTTCAATAGTGTTTTTGCTCTTGCCAACCATAACATAGAAATCCTGGATAGCTTTAAAGTCGAAACGTTTGAAGTAAGGTAATATCACACCGTTTCTTTCAGCAAACTGACCACGACGATTTTTCAGGTATTTGTCCTGGTTAATGAATGCGTTCAATTGCTGCCATTCCTGGTCAGGAGTACGCGGATCGGTAGCGAAGTCTTTTACCAACTCAATATCACCTTCGTTTTTAGGAACATACATCAGGTCGTTGGTAGCGCCGTCACCGTTCGGGTCACCGCTGGTAAGATAAGAAACAGCACCGTTGTTGGCCATCTCGAACACCAAACCTACCGAAGTAGTAGCATGCTGCAGCCAATCTTTCTTATACATCAACGAAGCGATGATACGATTTGGCTGAACGAACGAGCTATTCGACAGGTTATTCGCATTAGGATTACCTGCTACATAACGTGTGCTCCAGATGGTGCTGGCAGTAGAACCGCCGTCGTTCACGTCTTTAGATCCGCTGCGGGTATAAGCGATGTTAGCATAGAACCCCCCAACGAAACTCTTCTGCAACTGACCTGTAATGAAATATGAATAACCCTGGTTGGTATTAGTCATATAATACAGACCTGTGATAGAAGGATTTTGAGCCGTAGCATTTGCAGCCGATGGCGTCGTATTTTTTGAAGTGTAACGAATTTGACCCTCAGCACCTGGCAAAGTGGTATAAGAATCAGAAAGCACCAGGTTTTCGTGGTAAATAGCGTTGATGTCTTTAGTGTAAGCACCTTCGATAGTACCGATAAGTCCCCATGGCAATTTTTGATCCACTGCGAGGTTGGTTCTCCAAATCTTAGGATACTTCAGGTTTGGATCAGCAACATCCAACTCATATGATTTGTTAGCTGCCCCCCCGGCACCGTGCTGTGCATCGATATTCGGGTTGAAAATCAGCTGCGCATTTTGAGCTGGCGTGTTGGTTGCTGCACCTTTTACGATAGTATATGAGCCGAATAATACACCGTTGTTGGAAGCCTGGTTAGATATCCATACAAATGGAACTGTACCGGCAAACAACCCCGTTCCACCGCGAACCTGGGTAGTTTGGTCGCCTTTTACATCCCAGTTAAAGCCTACACGCGGCGACATCTGAATCCTGTTCTTAGGCAATACAGATGGATCCACATGGATGCCCTGTTGGAAAGTCAAAGGCGGCACATTTGCATTTTGCTGCAAAGTAGTTGGGAAGTTGTCGTAATCGAAGCGGATGCCGTAAGTTAACTTGAAGTTATCATTAATACGGAATTTATCCTGGCCATACACGCTGTAAATACCTGCTTTGATCTTTGCATAAGGGAATGAGCCATCAGGCAACGCTGAATAACGGGCAGTATAAGCTGCCGCCGGCAAACCGTTTTCAAAGTCATAGGCTGAATTATAGGTGTACAAACCGTTATAATCTGGCGCGAAACCATTCTTATAGCTTTGGATCTGGTCGTTGGTACCAATAGTGATCTCGTGCTTACCGGCATAAATAGTAAAGTCATCCGAGAATTGCAGAATGTTAGTGTACAATAAGTTTTGAGCAGTGTAAAGCTCATAACCAAAGCTTGTCATTGTGGAGCTTGCCGCAGTTTCGGTACCTGTTACAGGATTGTAAACCCCGTTACCGATATCAACAAATGGCAAAGTAGCACCAGTACCCAAAGATGAACGGAAGTCTCTCAAGGCTGAGTAGCCCAAAGTAGCCCTGTTTGACAAGCTGCTGCTGATACGGCTATCCAACTCGACGATGCCAATGTTGAAGTTATTATTGATACGGTAACCAGAACCATAAAACGGCAATGCATTCAAACCAGCGTCGCGTACTGTGCCGTAACCAACACCACCGTTGGTGATACCTGAGTTGCTGGGCGGGTGATCTCCGTATGATTTTAAGTAGAAATATTTAGCACTCAAAGTGTTGTGGCTGTCAATGTTCCAGTCAATCTTTGCAGTTACTTTGTTGCTGAACGTTTGGAAATTGTATTCCTGGTACGGTCCTGCATTGTATCCGTATTTCGATTTCAGGAATGAAGAAAGCGAATCAAGTGTAGATGCTTTTGCCTGTGAAACAGAACCTGCCGCACCTGAGCCTGTAGCAACATAAGTAGTTGCAGGCTGGCTGATACGCTCTTCCTCACCGGATACGAAGAAGAACAATTTGTTCTTGATGATCGGGCCGCCGAAGCTAGCACCGGTCTGCCTGTAAGTAAAAGGCGTTTTAGCTACCGAGGTGCTGCCGGCGTTATAACCGGTTAAAGAAGTACCGCGGATATAATCATAAACTGTACCCTTAAATGTGTTGGTACCCGATTTTACTACAGTGTTGATACCAGCACCTGTAAAGTTACCCTGACGTACGTCATAAGGAGCAATGTCAACCTGGATCTGGTCGATAGCGTCCAATGAGATCGGCTGCGAGTTTGTTTGACCACCAAGTGTACCCGAAAGACCAAACGAGTTGTTAAACAAAGCACCGTCAACAGTTAAGTTGTTAAACAAGCTGCTTCTGCCGCCAAAGCTCAGGCCGTTAGCCGATGGGGTCAATTTAGTGAAGTCGCTCAACGAACGGTTGATAGTAGGTAAACCTACGATCTGGGCGTTGTTGATAGTTTCGCGGGCACCGGTACGTGATGAGTTGATCACTTTACCTTGTGTGCCGGTTACAACAACCTCAGCTAAAGCAGTGGCATTTTCCTGGATCTTTGCGTCGATACGCTGATCCTGGCCGATAGAAAGTGTAACACCTTCCTGGATGAAATCTTTGTAACCTACAAAGCTGATTTTTACTGTGTAAGGTCCACCAATTCTTAAGTTTGGCAAGTTGTAGCGGCCGTCGGCGCGGCTTGCTGTGGTGTAAACTGTACCGGTGGGAACATGTGTAACAACGATGGTAGCTCCCGGTATCGTTCCTTTACTGTCGGAAACTGTACCGTTGATAGAAGCAGTTGTCACACCCTGGGCGAAAACGTTCTCGGTCGCGAAGAACAAAGCACCCGTCAAGAGAAAAAATAGTAGTAAATACTTCCTCATGTGGATTGATTTAAGTTAATTATTGTGAATGAACTGACGAGCCGCAAAGATATGCAACACCGATGTGACCAATGTTAATTCTGTGTTAATATTTATTAATGATTTTTCAACAGTTAATGCCTATTATATGTATTATTTAACTAGCAGTATGTATTCATTATAAAGCGGTTATCATTAAAGCCTTTATTGCGATCGGTACCCAACTTGTATTCGCATACTTTTCGGTCATTTTTATAAAGCCACTATCGAAATATCCTTACACAGCGATGTTTTGCAATTCGCCCCTTTTACTTAGCTTTGGCGTCGAATTCAAGAAAGCATTTAATAACTATGGACTTTGATTTAATTGTTATAGGCTCCGGTCCGGGTGGATATGTAGCTGCTATACGAGCTTCCCAGCTTGGCCTTAAAACCGCGATAGTTGAAAAGGAATCATTAGGCGGTATCTGCCTTAACTGGGGTTGTATACCTACCAAGGCATTGCTAAAAAGCGCGCAGGTATTTGAATACATTAACCACGCAGCCGACTATGGCATTAAAGTATCGGGAGGTGAAGTAGATTTTGATTCTGTGATAAAAAGGAGCCGTACAGTAGCCGAAGGCATGAGCAAAGGCGTGGCGTTCCTGATGAAAAAGAACAAGATTGAAGTACTTATGGGTGCCGGCAAGCTTAAATCAAAAGGTACCGTTACCGTTACTGGGGCTGATGGTGCGTCCAAAGATTATACCGCAAAACATATTATCCTGGCAACAGGCGGCCGTTCGCGCGAATTGCCAAATATCAAACAAGACGGCGTTAAAGTGATTGGTTATCGCCAGGCAATGGTATTGCCAAAACAGCCAAAATCGATGATCGTAGTTGGCTCTGGCGCTATCGGTATCGAATTCGCTTATTTCTATAAAGCACTTGGAACTGATGTTACTGTTGTCGAGTTCCTGGATAACGTAGTGCCGCTGGAGGATGAAGAAGTGTCAAAAACATTGGCCCGTATCCTCAAAAAGCAAGGCATCAACATCATGACCAGCTCTAATGTTGAGTCGGTTGACAGTAGCGGCGACCTCTGCAAAGTAAAAGTTAAAACCGCATCCGGCATTGTCGACCTTGAGGCAGAAATCGTGCTTTCAGCGGTTGGTATCAGCACCAACCTTGAAGGAATTGGTCTGGAAGAAAACGGCGTAAAGACCGATCGTGGTAAAGTAGTAGTCGATGATTTTTACCGCACCAACGTTGAAGGGGTATACGCCATTGGCGATATTGTGAAAGGTCAGGCTTTGGCACACGTTGCCTCGGCAGAAGGAATTATCTGCGTTGAGAAAATTGCCGGCCACAATCCTGAGCCATTAAACTATAACAATATACCTGGCTGTACTTATTGCAGCCCCGAGATAGCTTCTGTGGGCTATACCGAAAAGGCTGCTAAAGAAGCCGGATATGAAATTAAAGTGGGCAAGTTCCCTTACTCCGCTTCAGGTAAAGCTTCAGCCGCAGGCGCCAAAGATGGTTTTGTAAAACTCGTTTTCGATGCCAAATACGGCGAATTACTTGGTGCACACATGATTGGCTATAACGTTACTGAAATGATCGCCGAGATTGTAACCGCCCGCAAGCTGGAAACTACCGGCCACGAGATTATCAAATCCGTTCACCCGCACCCAACTATGAGTGAAGCAGTAATGGAAGCTGCTGCGGAAGCTTACGGGGAATGCATTCACCTGTAATTTAAGTCCATAGTCGATAGACCATATTTCATAGTTAAACTATGGACTATCGACCATGGTCCATGGACTCAAATGAAGCTATACACAATAGATACTGGATTTTTCAAGCTTGATGGCGGCGCTATGTTCGGCGTTGTTCCTAAAGTGATTTGGGACAGGATCAATCCCGCCGACGAGAATAACCTGTGTACCTGGGCCATGCGCTGTCTTTTAGTTGAGGATGGTGACAGACTTATTCTAATTGACACGGGAATTGGCGATAAGCAGGACGATAAATTCTTCAGTTTTTATTATTTGCATGGGGATGCGACCCTTGACTTGTCATTGGCAAAACATGGCTTTCATCGGGATGATATTACCGATGTGTTCCTGACTCACCTGCACTTTGATCACGTGGGTGGAGCGATTGTAAGAAATAGTGAAAAACTAGTTCCTGCTTTCAAAAATGCCACTTATTGGAGCAATCAAAAACATTGGGATTGGGCAGTGAATCCAAATGATCGCGAAAAGGCATCCTTTTTAAAGGAAAACATTCTCCCAATCCAGGAAAGTGGTCAATTGAAGATGATAGAAACTTCGGCTGAAGCTGAATTCTCGCCGGATTTCAAGATACGGTTTGTATCCGGTCATACCGAATCAATGATGCTGCCGCTGATAACTTATAAAAGCCGGAAGGTACTTTACATGGCCGACCTGACACCATCTACCGGGCACATACCTATCCCCTATGTGATGGCTTACGATATGTTCCCATTGACGACTTTGAATGAGAAAAAAGCTATATTAGGTGAGGCTGTTGAAAAAGATTTAGTGCTTTATTTTGAACACGATCCGGTAAATGAGTGCTGCACATTGCAACAAACTGAGCGGGGAATCCGTGTAAAGGAAACTTTTAAACTTTCGGAGTTATAATTTAATGCTTCAAATGGCCTTAAATTGCTCAAAAAGCAAGATAAATAATTTTAATGTAAAGAAAAAATAGGTTGTAAATTTTAAGCAACAAATTTGTACCTTTGCACGTTCCTTTCTAAAGTAAAAGAATCGAGGTAATAAAAATAGATGAGACAACTCAAAATAACCCAATCCATTACCAATCGTGAGTCGCAATCCCTTGACAAATACTTACACGAAATTGGTAAGGTTGACCTGATAACAGCCGAAGAAGAAGTAATACTAGCCCAAAAGATACGTGAGGGAGATCAGGCAGCACTGGAGCGGTTAACAAAAACAAATCTTCGTTTTGTTGTTTCGGTAGCAAAACAATATCAAAACCAGGGTCTTACCTTAGGCGATCTGATAAATGAAGGCAATCTGGGCCTCATCAAAGCTGCAAAACGCTTTGACGAAACCAAGGGTTTCAAATTCATTTCGTACGCAGTTTGGTGGATCCGTCAATCAATTCTGCAGGCTATTGCCGAGCAGTCACGTATCGTACGTCTTCCTTTGAACCAGGTTGGTTCATTGAGCAAGATCAGCAAGGCATTCTCTAAATTAGAACAAGAATACGAACGTGAGCCTTCTCCTGAAGAGCTTGCCGACATGCTGGAAACCACTGTCGATAAGATTTCTGACACGCTGAGCAACTCTGGTCGTCATGTATCCATGGATGCACCTTTCGTTCAGGGTGAAGAAAACACACTATTGGACGTACTCGAAAACCAGGAGCCAAATACCGACTCTATATTGATCAATGAGTCGCTTTCTGAAGAGATCAAACGTTCTCTCTCGACATTGACCGAGCGCGAGCGCGAGATCATCGTATTATTCTTCGGTTTGGGCACCAATCATCCGCTTTCACTCGAAGAAATCGGTGAGAAGTTTAACCTGACCCGTGAGCGTGTGCGCCAGATCAAAGACAAAGCCCTGCAACGCCTGAGACATACATCGAGAAGCAAAATACTCAAATCATATTTAGGCTAATAATATCAAAAGCCTCCCAGTCCGGGAGGCTTTTATTTTTACTGCTAAAAATCTTTCGGTTTTAAGTATAAATCAACTAGATTTATAGGTTGACATCCCTGTAAACCTAATGCGCCTGCTGTTTCGTT
>Ga0207702_10003687_pt1 | contig 13861 bp, 18 predicted proteins | sample KBSCornC62_FD_184302 | JGI IMG/M metagenome (GOLD analysis project Ga0207702, IMG submission 184302) | Corn rhizosphere microbial communities from Kellogg Biological Station, Michigan, USA - KBS Corn C6-2 (SPAdes) (version 2) | ecosystem: Host-associated > Plants > Roots > Rhizosphere > Soil ...
GACTTGTTTTTAGCATAGCACTACCAACTAGGCTCAATTAGTGTAGTAATGACAATGCAGTGCCGCCGCCGAACTGAATATGGGGCTAAGAAGGTTGACCTTAGTACGTCTAGCAGGCGGCATCCGATAGCAAGCGCAGTAGGTGTTCGAAACAAAGTGCGTCACCCGCACCAACGCAGTTTTCAACGCCTCCCACCAGAGGTCAAAGTGTACCGATCGGTACACTTTTTCTTTGTATAATTTTTCCAATTTTCTAGATTACCTCTGTAAAAAGCTAGAGTCCAGCAGCTTTACCAATATGACTCAAACGATTTTGAAACAGTATGGCTTCAAACATTAAAGCCTCAGCGAGGCTCTTTTTGTTATCACTGAACAATGAATGTAGCTTACGTTGATGCGAACGATCATGTTATAGGAGCTGGTTCAATTGCGAACGCCGTAGACAATGGAATAGCCGTGCGTATATCCAGGGTGTTTTTACAAAACTCTAAGGGCGAACTATTACTACAAAAACGGGCAGATACAATGTCTTCTTTGCCTGGTCGATGGGATCAGACCGCAGGAGGGCACGTTGATGAAGGTGAAGATTATAAAACCACTGCTCTCAGGGAACTAGCAGAAGAAATGGGAATTGAGGGAGTTGAACTTAACGAAGTCGTCATCTTCTATTCAGAAGAAAAAGACGAAAAGAAAGTAAAGAAACGTTTCAATAAAATATTCACCGGCGTTTATGATGGTGAAGTAGAAATTGACAATGATGAAGTAGATTTTCAGTGGATGAGCTTGGTGAACGTATGGCGCAAAAGCCTGAAAATTTTCCCGATGGTTTTATAAAAGCGTTTAAGATTTATCGAGAAGCGTCTGGAAAGATTAAATAACAGAGCAAGGTGCGACTTTGCTGCTAGCTAAAAAAATGCACAACGATAGTGACGCCCACTATAAGTCCGAGCAGGCGTCTTAAGTAGCTTGCTCCTTGCGTAAGTTCAAGATAAGCCCACGCAAATAAGAATGCAGTGCCTAGGCTTGCAAGTCCGGTATGTAGATTTGCCGTATGGAATATGTGTGCCGCTATGGCGCATACGGCCCAACCTATGATGGGTAAATTAGGGCGTTGCCAGATAACAATTCTATTATTTTTGTCACGTATGCATTTGTTGATGAGATGTTGGATATTCATAAATAATTAATCGCTACCCTTAGCATAACAGATATGGCCCGACCGGTCCGCTGTTTATCTTTTTATATCAAGCTTACAAATTTTACCCTGTAAAAGAGTTATAATCTATGGTAAGTCGGCTAAGTCAGCTTCGAATCTGCTTTTTTCGAGCGTGACGGCAAGATGGTGCCGGTCAAAAATGCCAAAGAAATATACGACCTAACAAAGCAAGTGCTTGGTAGCAATATGCTTCGGCTCCACGTCACGCTTTCTAGGGAAGGCGACTAAAACTCGATCTGCTACAATAACCGAAAAGAGAGGAATCGAATGCTACAAGACCTAAGTTACAAATACTACCATAAGTTGAATAGTAAAACTGTCTACCTGGTATTGCATGGTGGTGGCCCGGAAGGTATTGAAACCCCGTTTATCTCAAGCATCATAAACGCGCTTACCGCTACTAGCAACAGCGTGTTTGGGTTTAACTTCCCATACTGCGAGCGGGGTGAAGAAAACTCCAGTGGCGAAGAGCTGATAGAAGAAACCGACGCACTCGATAGAGTAGTGCAATTCTTGCGTGGCGAAGGTTACGAAAAGGTCGTTATTGTCGCCAAGTCTTTAGGGGGCATCATTACTAGCTATTGGCTTGAACAACATGCAGACGAAAACGTCGAAGTGGTAGTATTGGGCTATGTAATTGGCAGCGTTAAAACCGAAGCGTTGCAGGGCAAGCTGTGCTTGGTGATCCAGGGCGAAAATGATCGCTTTGGCAACGCTGGAGCTGTCAAAGAGGAATTGGCCAGGCATAGTGTTGAAGCCGATGTAGTAGAAGTACCAAAGGCTGACCACAGCTACCGCAACGAACAAAAAGGGCCAGTATATCAGGATGCAACCATTGAGTTGCTTGTACAAAAGCTGCGTAACCTGTAGCGCCGACGATTGCTCAGAGGTCAATGCTCATCTTGAGCTAGAGGGATAATACTATTTGCCCTAGCCAGCTTAAAAGGTGTTCGAAACAAAGTGCATCAAGTGCACAAAAGAGAATACTTATCTCCGCTCAGCGTCCGTTTGCTAATTTTTTGCCTTAGGTTTATGCTAAAAGTATAAATAACAACAAAGGGTGGAACCATGAAAATGAATGCATTAGACAAGCTAGCGCTTCTCTTGCTTATTATTGGTGGCTTTAACTGGGGTCTCGTTGGCTGGTTGAAGTACAACCTCGTTGACAAAATCTTCGGCGTGGAATCTACCATGTCACGAATTATTTACGCTCTTGTTGGCGTGGCATCGCTCTATTGCATATACACCTTGGCTAAGGCGATGAGCAGCTCCGCTAAAAAAGCGTAACCTCTGGCATTCAATATGAAGAAAAAGATTACTACCAAAGGTTTGGTCAGGTCTAATCTGATCATGGCTGGGCTACACGCGGCGCAAGCCTTGGCGGTTTTTATGCTGAGCGATCCGAACCGCGGTGTATGGAATATAACAGCTAACCATCTGACACTTGGCCCTGGATCAACGCCAGATAAACCAGTTTTAGTATCAGCGACACAGCCCATTTTTGATATCAACGTAGCATACCTGGTAGTGGCGTTTTTCTTGCTGAGTGCCGTTGCTCATCTATTTGTAGCTACCATCTACCGTCGACGCTACCAGGCCAATCTGGAGCATGGTATCAACAAGGTCCGTTGGGTTGAATATGCCCTCAGCGCCAGCACTATGATGATTAGCATTGCGTTACTATCTGGCATTTATGATCTTGGCTCACTGGTTATGATTTTTGGACTGACAGCTATCATGAATCTTATGGGCCTTGCAATGGAAGTGTACAACCAAGGCCGCGAGAAGGTTAGCTGGTTAGCGTATATCGTAGGTTCGTTTGCAGGAATCCTGCCATGGGTGGTCATTGGCATATATTTCTGGGCTGGCGAGAACTACGGATCAGGTGAAATTCCGACCTTTGTTTACTACATTTATGGCAGTATCTTTCTGTTCTTTAACTGTTTTGCTGCCAATATGATTTTGCAATACAAAAAGGTAGGCAAATGGCGTGATTACCTCTACGGTGAAAAAATTTATATTGTTTTAAGCTTGCTAGCGAAGAGTGCTCTAGCCTGGCAAGTATTTGCCGGTACACTTAGGCCGTAGCAACCTATCTGAGATTGATAGGATGAAAATGCCAACGACTTGTAAAATCGATACGTACCATAGCAGATAAGAGGCTAGCTAATGTACCTTGGAATAAAATAGACGCCGTCTATCCCAATGCTTCTCAAGTATTAGTTGATCTTACTGTAGACACGGCCGACGCTTCGTTCAAGTCATTGATCTGGGATCACCAGAGAACGACGCGCGCATTTGAGCACGAAGCAATTCCGGACGAAACTTTTGAAAAGGCCATATTGTTATCTTCCGTCGGTAGCTTGATGTTGCCGGCCGATCCGGCATACGCGGTGAATATTTAGGTTGGAATAAACTCCCACCAGGCGCACCAATTGAGACAATTTATTTTCAAACAGATTTCTAATCTGTAAAACAGGTCAAAGTCGTGTTCGACTAAATGGCCTGTTTTATAGTGACGGACAGGTTTCCAATACGTTGGTTTTCGGTGGATCAACGGTTAAAATGCGGTATCATTGACCTATGAGAAAACAGCAACAAATCTGGCACGACGAACATGCCAACCAAGCCACTCTACCGACAATGGCTAACGCCAAGCCGGCAAGTGGCGTTACGCAATTTACTGACTATCTCAAGGAGCACGACGTAGCCTTATCCGGTAAGGCTGTAGACATCGGCGCAGGTAAAGGCCGCAATAGCATACATCTCGCAAAGCTTGGTTTTGAAGTATACGCCCTTGAATATATTGAGCCCGCCATTGCCGCAGCGAAGCAGCTGGCCGAACAAAACGCCGTAACCAACAACATACACTTCCAGCTTGCCGAAGTAGACACCGACTGGCAGTTTGCTGATAATTTTTTCGACGTCGCCATTGATTCATTCTCGAGTATCGATATTGAAACCAAAGCAGGCCGCGAAAAGTGCCGTGATGAGATGTACCGAACGCTAAAGCCTGGTGGCTACGCTTTAGTTACGGTCGTTTCAACGGATGACGAATGGGAGCAAGAACTGATCGCCAACCATCCCGGTCCCGAGCCAAACAGCACATTATGGCCGCAAAATGGCAAGTTCCAAAAAGACTACGACGAAGCCGAACTGCGCGAGTTCTACAAGGCATTTGAAATCGTCGAACTCCAGAAAAAAATCGGTAAAGCAACAATCAAACTGGGGCGCGAGGGTACACCGACGAACTGGTGGCTAGTGCTGAGGAAGAGGTCGTAAGGTTCATGCTACAGTGTTCGCATGGATAGTCAAGTAGCGACCAAAGCAGTGACTCAAAATAGTGACGGAAAATTCCTTATCGTCCGTGAAGGTGAGCGATGGCAGGCGGTGGGTGGACGTTTGGAAAAAGGCGAACGGCTCGAGGAAGGTTTGCGCCGTGAGGTTCAAGAAGAAACGGGTATTACAGACCTTGAAGTTGGCAAAGTCATCCACGTCGATGAGTGGTTTGCTAAACCTGAAGGCGAGCTAAAGCACATCGTCGCAATCTTTTTCCTATGCAACACAAAAACGAGCGTTGTAACGCTCAGCGACGAACACGAAGAATACGCCTGGGTGTCCGCAGACGATCTAGGGAAATACGGCGATTCATTAGAACCCGAGATTAAGCAGGCAATTATTCTCGCTACAATGTAGTAACTTTGATTATATTAATCTGCCCACTCTGGCAAAATAGGCGGATTATATACATACGATAAGGGTTAGTGAGGCGCATTTTGTACTAAAGGACGGTATGCCGATGGCTGATCGCCGTCCTGCCGAGATGCTAGTGCGGAATGGATTATTGAAGGTCGGAGCGGAACTGGGCGACCGGCGGTCCACTGCGGGTTTGGCCATCCGGGCGAAGGTCACCCAGACGTCGCAACTAACGCGTTTTCATGCTATTTTCATATCCACGCTATATATTCCTTTTGTAAATTGAGAGGGGGTCAACAAACGGCGAACAGGGATAACCATTACGAATGAGCGGCATAGAAATGGGATTAGCATAAGATCTGATTGATGTAACGTGCGAATATAAGGAGTGTGCATGCACAAAAATATCTTTACCCGAATTAATACGTGGCCCAAAAAAGTATCGTTCATATTGGCCGGAGGACTGGTTGTGGCCGGGTCGAGCGGCGGCCTCGCCGTAATGAACAGCGCGCACGCGGCGTCGAACACCGGTCAAGCGAGCCTACAACAGGCCATAGACGCTGTCCTGGCCGATGCCCGCCTGAATGGCGCGCAAGTCGGCGTGCTTGTACGCAGTGCGAGCGATGGTTCAACGTTGTACTCGCACAATCCGACAAGCTTGCTTGTGCCTGCTTCGAACGATAAACTTTACACCTCGACTGCCGCAGAAAAAGTGCTGGGAACCGATTATCGTTTTACCACGACCGTTGCTGCCAGCGGGCAACAAGCTGCGGGCATTGTGAACGGCAACCTATACCTTAAAGGCACGGGCGACCCAACCATGCAAGCCGACGATTATGACACGCTCGCCGCTGCGGTTGCCGCCAAGGGTGTTAAGCTGGTAACCGGACAATTGGTGGCCGACGACAGCTTCTTTGACCACCGGCAGTTAGGCTATAACTGGGGATGGGACAGCAATCCGTTTTATTATCAGCCCGAGATTTCAGCGCTGACCGTAGCCGCTGATGCAAAATTTAATATTGGCGCGCTGACGGTTGAAACCACGCCTGGTGCTGCCGTCGGGCAGCCCGCCCAAATCAAAACCCTGCCCGCAACCAGCTACGTCACCATCGATAACCAGACGACGACGGGCGCAGCAGGCACGGCCAACACTATTAGCGTTGAGCGCAAATTGGGCGTCAACACCATCGTTGTAACTGGCAGTATTCCACTGCAGGGTAGTACCGAAGATGATATTTCGACGGTAACCGATCCGACAGGCTATGCGGCATCATTATTCCGCGACGCGTTGGCACGACACGGTGTGACTGTCCTTGGCCAAACGTCGCGCAGTACAACTCCGGCAAATGCAACGACCATCACTACCAGGCAATCAATGCCGCTTTCACAGCTGTTCACGCCCTTTTTGAAACTGAGCAATAATGGCATTGCCGACACGCTACTCAAAACTATGGGTGCCAAAGCGAATGGCCAGGGTACGTTCGATAATGGCGTCGCAACCGAGCTACCAGTGCTTGGCAGCGAAATGGGCGTCGACACCAGCCGCACAGAGCTTGTTGATGGTTCTGGCCTCAGCAACGTTAACCTGACTACGCCTGAGCAGACGACCAATCTGTTGCTGGCTGCACGTAGTAAGCCTTGGTTCCAGAACTGGTACAATGCGCTGCCTATCGCCGGCCAGTCCGATCCATTGGTTGGCGGCACGCTGCGTTCACGCATGGTTGGTACGGCCGCGGCCGGCAACGTGCATGCCAAAACAGGGAGCCTCGATAATGTCAGCGCGCTGTCGGGCTATGTGACCGATGCCGATGGTCAGCCGCTCGTGTTTTCGATCATGGAGACTGACTATATCGAAAACTTCTCACCCAAACCGTTAGAAGACAAGATTGCTGTGGCGCTAGCCAACTTCAGCCAAAACGGCGGTGTCAAACAAGCCGGGCTGAACTTCCACCCGAACGCCAGCGCTGCGCCAGTCACGCAGGCCAAGGGCAAAGCGGCGCCGCACAACATAGAATGTTCCTGGACGAAGCAAGGCTGCTAAGCTAGCACGCAATTAGCGCCGTAACACCTACTTATTCCAGCCTGAGCTACTCTCGCAAAGAGACGCGAAGGCTGGAATTGTAGTAACGCAACTACTGCTGTTGCTGCGGTTCCGCCGTTTCGGCAAGCGCGCAACTGCCCAGGCACGCCTGATCATCGGCTATGACTTCCTCGAAGTCCCCCTGTATCGCGGCTGATGTTTCATAGAATCGGGCAGTTGTCGCCTCATTCAGTGGCAGGCCGACGGGTCCTGCTACGCGAATACTGTCCAGCGCGGCCTGATATTGTACTCCCAAGCGTGCAATCTGTTCGCAGGGATTACCGGAATTCGGACACAGTCCATTACGAAAGAATTCCGTATAAGCGATTTCTCGTGCTTCTGGTGGCAGCTTTCGCTTGGCCATAATTTCGCAATTATAGTGTAAATACGTACATCTGTCAAACCGCTGCACGGTTATTGCGCCTCGAACTTTAGGTCGAAACCTTTATGCTGCTTGTGGCGGGTGGCAACGTGACCGCTCGCTGCTTTCGTAGTATGCTTATAATATGATCGTTTTGCTTCATATCGTTATTGCGATTGCTAGCCTGACATATACGGCGGTTCTGTTTGCGGCTCCGACTAAAGCAAGTTTCGGGGTTAACTATGGCCTGATTGCCATGACGATTGTAAGCGGCACATATCTGATCGCCGCTACCCATACGCCTATGACTGAGACCTGCGTGACGGGCGTCGCTTATCTTGTCATAGTCACCCTCGGCACAGTACTGGCCCGCGTTCGGCTTGCCAAGGCCATCGCAACGTCAAGGCGCTAAATTGCTAGTTGCAGATCGGTTTGTAACCTTTTTGCTTTATAACGCATATACCTAGGTATGAAGCAAGACGAACAAGAGCTGATCGCTCATATTATGGACGGTGACGAAGCGGCGTACGCGACGCTCATTGACCGTTACAAAACAGGGTTATACCATCATTGTTTCAAATTCGTGCACGATGAAGACGTGGCGGAAGATCTGGCGCACGAAGCATTTATTGAGGCGTTCGTGCATTTGGAAACCTACGATTCACGTTTTCGTTTCAGTACATGGCTTTACAAAATCGCAACTAACTTGGCGCTGATGTATGCACGCAAACGGCACGATGTCCGCATGGACGAGGGCGAAATTGACCGCATCCTAAGCACGCTTCCTGGCACCGAGCAATTCGCTCTGTATCGGGAGCTGCATGAGGCGGTAGACAATTTGCCAAGACCTTACCGCACGGTGGTTGCTATGCACTACTGGCATGGCAAAAGCTACAGCGAAATCGCGAGCAGTATGGGCACGTCGGTCGGTTCGATTAAGGGGTGGATGAGTCGTGCAAAGCGACAGCTAAAGGAGGTGCTGTCATGAAAACTACGAATACTATGGACAAATCCGTGCCGCGGCGGCCGCTCAGGAGCGACTTTACGGCTTACACTATGCGTCACGCACAGGTGGCCAAAAAACGCGCACACCGGTGGGGCAAAGCACAGTATGCAGCGCCAAACACATCTACAAGGGAGAGTATCTATATGAAACTTATGCACAAACCAATCTTTGCCGTGCTTACGGCCGCCGTGGTTGTTGGCCTAGGCGGTACAACATACGCTGCGATTGGCGGCATTGATAGCATCACGGCGCTTTTTGGTGGCGCCAAACAACTGCCAAGCAGCCGGATCGTTAAGGTCGACCTACAGAACTGCCATGACGTGAACGCATTTAACGTAGTTACCGGTACGGGCAAAGGGAACGCCCCGCGGTATTACGAAGTACAAGCCAATGCACATGTTAGTGATCAGCAGATGGTGTCTATGGCGCGGTCGATTTGCCGTGCAAGTTACAATCCGCAGATGCAGCAGTCGGCGTTGGCCAGCATTCAGAACATGCCCCAGAACAGGGACAAACTTGTGGGCAACGCCGAAGGCACGATCGTTGCGCTTACCGGCCACAGTATGGACATCCGGGTGTCCGGCAATGTGACGAGTGACCGGCAGCCGTTCGTGGAGCATTTTACGAGCCTGGACCCTGAGCTTGCGGTGTTTGATGCTTCCGGTATGCAACAGAAATTGCCGACGCTACAGGTAGGCGACGTCGTCTATAGCGAGTATCGGGCATCCGGTGATGCACTTGTTAGCTCCGAAACCATGCCGCTTAACAGGATTGACTGGAGCAAGCAGACACTCGTTGTAGTGTTCAAGCAATCCCCGGATGCCGCGGTGTACGATCAGTACCAGAAGCTTGTGTCGAACCATTCTGTGCAACAAGTTGTGCCTTGCCATGCGACCGCGAGCGGCTACTGCACATTCGAGCAGCTGCAGCAGGCCAAACATTAGTTAGCCCTAGCTGTTTCCTCAGGGCGTGCCGCATCGTAGCCGGCGGCACGCCACAGTTCTACCTAACTGCCATTTTACGTGCCGCTCAATTAAGATAGAATGTTGGTAGACGTAAATGGGGGTAATCGCATGAGGAGAATAATCGTCCTGTCGTTTATTACATTAGATGGCGTGATGCAGGCGCCGGGTGGGCCCAAGGAAGACACCTCGGGCGGGTTCAAATATGGTGGTTGGGTCACGCCGTATTTTGACGAAACTTCTGGTGAGATTATGGCGCAGCAGATGAAGTCTGCGGACCTGCTGCTTGGCCGTAAAACGTTTGAGATTTTTGCTGGCTACTGGCCTAGGCATGCGGGCGATTGGCCAGGTATCAACGACGTCACCAAATACGTTATGTCTACGACTACCAAGCAGTCGGATTGGAAGAATACGGTGTTCATTGACAGCGTGGCGGATATTCGAAAGCTCAAACAATCTGAGGGCGGCGACATTCAGGTGCATGGCAGCGGCAAGCTTATCCAGACGTTGCTGGAACACGACTTGGTGGACGAACTTTGGCTCAAATTTTTTCCGCTTACACTTGGCACGGGCAAAAAGTTGTTTGCTGAGGGCACGATTCCGGCGGCTTTCACGCTCACCGAGACTCGGGTTACGCCCAGCGGTGTGATTTTTGCCAATTACAAACGAGCGGGAAAGGTGGAAACCGGCACTGTCGGCGAGTAATGCTGCTATGAACACATACCTCGTCCTGATGCGTGGCATCAATGTTGGCGGCAAAAACAAAGTGCCAATGGCGGAACTGAAAAAATGCCTGGAAGAAGAAGGCTTCACCGAGGTGGTGACCTACATCGCCAGTGGCAATGTGATTGTTAAGACCGCCAAAACCGCTACCCAGACCAAAATCGCCATCGAAAAAGCGCTTCCCAAATACTTCAAACTGGATAGCGAGCTGATCAAGGTGCTGGTGCTGACCTACGATCAGTTGCAAGCTATTGTTCGGTGCAAACCCAAGGGCTTTGGCGAGCAGCCCGGCACATACCATAGCGACGCGATTTTCCTGATGGACATTGACGGGGCTGCGGCCACGGCTGTGTTCAGCCCACGGGAGGGCGTGGATAGGGTTTGGCCGGGCGAGGGCGTCGTCTACTCGCAACGCTTGAGTGCGCTTCGGACTAAAAGCCGGCTCAGCAAAATTATGGGCACACCTGCGTACAAGTCCATGACCATTCGTACTTGGAATACCGCGACTAAACTGCTGGAACTCATGAAAGCGGCGAATGACATGACAGACATGAGTACCACTAAAGAATGAGTGCGCCAGCACAGATTACTATTACTTATGATAAAAGCTATACTGTTTGACTGTTTTGGAGTCGTGCTCACAGACGCATTGAGCGAAATTGTAGCCAAGCTGCAGCAGCGCGACCCATCCAAGGCCGACCGCATCGTTGGCTTAGTGGCTGCGGGCAGTAACGGCCGCATGGATGCGGTGGCCTCGCGCGCAGCCGTGGCCGGTGAGCTGGGCATGACGCTGGACGAATACGTTCACACCATGCGTAGTGGCGAGGTCAAAAACGTGGCGTTGCTCGAATACGCCAGGACATTACGGCGCAGTTACAAAACCGCCATGCTAAGCAACATTATCAGCGGCGGACTGGCGGCGCGGTTCCCGCATAACGAACTCGCGCAGTACTTCGATGTGGTGGTAGCATCTGCCGACATCGGCTTTGCCAAACCGGAAGCTGAGGCATACCAAATAACTGCTGACCGGCTCGGTGTCCGCTACGACGAATGTGTTATGATTGACGACCGCGAGGATTACTGCCAGGGGGCGATCGCCGCTGGCATGCATGCTATTCTGTATAAATCGCTCGTCCAACTGCAACGCGATTTGGACCGCGTGCTGCAGCACTAAAGCTTGGATGAGCGCCGCGAAACCCTTATACTACTAACGGATAACGAGAAGGTATGCTATGCGCAAACACACGGGAAAAGCTGGTTTAGGAACCTCGGGGCTTTTGGTCACCGTAGCTGCGGTAGTAGTGCTGGCCGCCGCCGGGTGGCTCGTCTATGGCCATCACCACAAAACAGCGTCTGACCAGCCGGTGCTTTCTGGCGCTACGCCGACCGGGCAATCCCCTCACGCCTATGCTGGCTGGAAAGCGTACACGCTGCCTAATGAAAAGTTGAGTTTTAAATACCCTTCCAACTGGACACTTAAAGTGGGACCCACGCCGCTCGGTGTGAGCAAGGTGACTCCTGGCATGGACAATGTGTCGGTTACGAGTCCAACCGGGTTGATGATTATCATGCAAACCGGCCTGTGGGGTGTTGGCGGCGGCGGGCAAGTAACACTTGCGGATGAGCAGATCTCAGCGCTCGGCGGTACATACTATCTGGATTACCAGGGTTGTGACATTGCGTCGCCTACACAGACGACCTGCACCAACCAAAACGTCACGTTTGCCTATCTGGCTACCAAAGCCAACGGCAGCTATATGTACCCCGCAGCCAAAAACATCACTTTTCGCGATGCAAGCAGCAGCGGTTCACCTGCCGTCGGTATCTTTGTGGGCTATGACCTGGACGCTGTGTACCCGGGTGCGGGCGGAGTGACACAAAAGCCCCTCAGTGCTTACAAGGGCGACGCCTCCTACGCTGATGCCAGGCTATTATTGCAGTCCTTGAGCTACTAGTTTCGATATGACGCGCCACCGGTTTTGCGCCTCCTAGGTACCGTAAAGTAGAATCCATTCGGCCGTGTGCTGGTATAACTCGTGGCGGATCCGGTCAATATTTTCGCCAGTGAAGCCATGATCGGCGCCAGGAATACTAACAAGCAGTTTAGGGTCCTGCGCAGCGTCGTGGTACGCCTGGGCATGGGGCGTCAGGGGCGTTTGGTCGCCGGTCACGATAAGCAGGGGCGCGCCAATGTTTGCGGCTAGATCGGTGGTGTTGCCTAATGCGTCCTGCTCGGCGCGGCTTGCTTGTGTATGCGCTGCTCCAACACCTTTCCTGAAGATCGCGTAGTCGCCCACCAGATCCACGGCCGTGTTGGACCGGTCATCGCGTCCTGCCCACAGAGCGCCGTGCGACGGCTCCCACAGCACGACCGCGCTCGCGACTTCAGCCAAATTTGTTTGCTTGAGCACGGCCAGTGCGCCAAAACTGGTTGCTACGAACGATAACTTTTTGACACCCTGGTCGCGCAACTGTTCGGTGGCTGCTGCTATGTCCTGTACATCAGTCGCAAGACTGTTATTGACGAGCCGGTCGCGCGTCCCTGGGCCGCCACCGTACAAATTAAGCCGAATACTACTCACTCCTACGCGGTCGAGGTGCCGGGCGCAATCTAGCTGCAAGCCGCCATAGGCCGAACCCTCTATGCCATGCACGATCATCGCCACCGGCCGGTCCAGACTACCCCGCAACGCACCAGTCATGACGAGGCCGGGGTCGTGCGGCAGCTCAAACGTTATGGTGTTTTCAGGTGTAAATGCGTTTTTTGGCCCATGCATAAGCGTCCACTATAGCATAGACTTGACACTCATGATGTATACTTATATTACTAACTATGGACGTACCCATCCCCGAAATACCAGGAGCCCTAGCGGGAGCCCAAGAAGATGTCGAAGGCGCTTTGACCTCCGACCAAGTCGCGGCTTTGAAGGACCACGAACGCCCTGATTTGCGGTACTTTGTGTCGCCCCAGGCAGAAATTGGTTCGGTTGCACTAGGGGTGGCTTTTGCTGGCAGCAATGTGCACATACTGCGGGTTGAAGTCGTGGAGCCCGGCGTCGGCCGATACAGCCCCAAGATTGACCAATATCGAGAGGTGAATGGGCAGCCTGTACAAGTCTATTCACGCAAAGAATGGGGGGAGGCAATGGCAGCTATTATAGGAAAGCAAATACCCGGCGACATTCCATCGCTATCGTCACCATCTGATCAAGCCCCGCCTCCACCAGGCGTCTAATGCTGCGGCGACGCCGTCTGGCCATGCCGGAAAACTCTATAGATTTGTGGCCCTAACTCCGGTATAATTGGCACGTATGGCGCCGTGGCGGAGTGGTTACGCAGAGGTCTGCAAAACCTTGTACACCGGTTCAAATCCGGTCGGTGCCTCCAGATTTGTATATTTTAGGGTACATGCGTGGGATACATGACCAGCATCCATAGAATACGCCGCAGAGTTATCCTGCTCCAGAGCAGCTCAGCGGATTTTAAGCTCGCCACGATTACCCCTTGAGATTCCACCCCGAATATTCGTATAATAGGGAAGCTTGACTACCAGAGCTTCCCTATTCGCGGGCGAGTGGCGGAATTGGTATACGCGGCGGACTTAAAATCCGCTGGCTGAATAAGCCTTGAGGGTTCGAGCCCCTCCTCGCCCACCATTAGGGATATTTTTTATGACTGAAATCATCAACCCACAGCTCGGCCAAGATGGCCGGGCCTACTACACTATTGCCATGCCGACCGATCCGGCCCAGGCAGACATTTTGCGTGAATTTGTACAAGCACAGGGTTGGGGCGTTGTCCAAACCGTGCCGCCAGT
>Ga0207702_10003690_pt1 | contig 13856 bp, 12 predicted proteins | sample KBSCornC62_FD_184302 | JGI IMG/M metagenome (GOLD analysis project Ga0207702, IMG submission 184302) | Corn rhizosphere microbial communities from Kellogg Biological Station, Michigan, USA - KBS Corn C6-2 (SPAdes) (version 2) | ecosystem: Host-associated > Plants > Roots > Rhizosphere > Soil ...
CGGCAGCTGCGCATGCAGTTGACGCTGGCATCCGGATCGCCGCAGAGAAGCGAGATTCTGCGGAAGCTTGGACTGGAGTTCGAGGTGGTCGTGCCTGGGGTTGACGAGTTGACTGGGGGAGACCCGGAGTTCGAGGTGCTGGAGAACGCGCGGTTGAAGGCTCGCGCGGTTGCACGGGACGGCATCATCATCGCTTGCGACACCGATGTGGTGCTCGACGGAAGGGCGCTGGGCAAGCCCGCTGACGAGGTTGAGGCACGGGCCTACCTGGACCGCATGTCGGGCCGTTCGCACGAGGTTCTGGGCGGGCTCGTTGTCGTGGTCGAGGGCGAAGAGCGGGCGGGTCTGGAACGAACCACGGTCACCTTCAAGCAGCTCAGCCAAGCCGAGAAGGAGCGCTACGTCGAGTTCGGCGAGTGGCGGGGGCGCTCGGGCGGGTACGCGATCCAAACCCTTGGCTCGACCCTGGTTGCAGCGATCCAGGGCAGCGTCTCGAACGTGGTCGGGTTGCCGGTGGGGCTGCTCTTCGAGCTGGCGCCGGAACTTTTCGTCCAGCCCTGAGCGCCGCCCGGCGCTCGTTCTTCCGGGTTTGGAATCATCTCCGCCAAGGCACTCGTTAACCACGCATGGGCGTATTCAGCTATCTCAGAGGACTCGGCGGTCGCGATATGGCCGTCGACCTCGGCACGGCCAACACGCTCGTATACGTGCGTGGCCGCGGCATCGTCCTCTCGGAGCCGTCGGTGGTCGCGATCGATTCCCAGACTGGACAGGTGCACGCGGTCGGGGTCGAAGCCAAGCGGATGCTGGGCCGCACCCCGGGGACGATCACCGCGATCCGGCCGCTCAAGGACGGCGTGATCGCCGACTTCGACGTCACTGAGCAGATGCTCCGCCACTTCATCAAACAGGTGCACTCCAACCGCTTCGCCCACCCGCGGGTGGTCGTCTGCGTGCCCTCGGGTGTCACCGGCGTCGAGAAGCGAGCCGTCGAGGAGGCGTGCCTCTCGGCCGGGGCCCGTCAGGCTTACCTGATCGAGGAGCCGATGGCGGCCGCGATCGGCGCCGGCCTGCCGGTCGCGGAGCCGACCGGCTCGATGGTCGTCGACGTCGGCGGCGGCACCACCGAGGTGGCTGTGATCTCGCTCGGCGGCATCGTCGTCTCGCAGTCGATCCGGGTCGGCGGCGACGAGCTCGACGAGGCGATCGTCAACCACTGCAAGCACGAGTACAAGCTGGCGATAGGAACCCAAACGGCGGAGGAAGTGAAGCTGGAGGCGGGATCGGCATCGCCGCTGCCCGAGGAGGTGCGCTCGGAGATCCGCGGCCGCGACCTCGTCTCCGGTCTGCCGAAGACGATCACGCTCGGCTCCGAGGAGGTCCGCGAGGCGCTCGGGGAACCGGTCGGCCACATCGTCGAGGCGGTCAAGGACACCCTCGACCGCACCCCGCCGGAGCTCGCCGGCGACATAATGGACCGCGGCATCACCCTTGCCGGCGGCGGCGCGCTGCTGCAAGGACTCGAACAGCGCCTTCGCGACGAGTGCCAGATGCCCTGTCAACTGGCAGAGTCCCCGCTGACGTGCGTGGCGGTGGGCTCGGGACTCTCCCTCGAGGAGTTCGAGACCATTCACCGCGCCAGCAAGCAGAATTCCGGGACCAGGCGCTTTGCTTAGGTCTTCTTCATCGCAAGCCCCAAACTTAGGTCTTCACCATGTACCGAAAGCAAGTACGCCGCCGTAGGGCGGTGCTCGCCCTGCTGATCGTCGGCTCCTTCGCGTTGCTGACGATCACCTACGGGCGGGGCTCGGACGGACTGCAGCGAGGTGTCAGCACGATCTTCAGCCCGGTCCAGGGCGTAGCCGACCGGGCGTTGAAGCCGGCTCGAGATCTTGTCAACTGGTTCGACAAGACCTTCGAGGCTCGGGGTGAAAACAGCCGGCTCAAGAGCGAGCTGGCGAAGACGCGCGAAGAGGCGATCGCCGGCCAGGAGGCATTGCAGGAAAACGCACAGCTGCGCAAGCTGGTCAAGCTCGACGCCAGCCCGGCGCTGGCGGCGTCGGCGTACGAGCCCGTCACCGGAAGGGTGATCGCCCGCTCGCCGACCGTGTGGCGCTCGAACGTCTCGATCGACGTCGGCAGCGGCGACGGCGTCCACGTCGACGATCCGGTGATCAGCGGCGACGGCCTGGTCGGCCGCATCGCCGCGACCGAGCCGGGCTCCTCCCAGGTGATGCTGTTGACCGATCACGAAAGCGCGGTTTCGGCCAAGGTCCTCCCAGCCGGCGTGCAGGGCGTGGTCAAGCCCGAAGTCGGCGACCCCGAACACCTGATTCTCGACTTCATCGACTCGACCAAGCTGGTCCACGGCGGCCAGACCGTGGTCACTGCCGGCTGGCGCGCCGAGGGCTATGCCTCGCTGTTTCCGCCCGGGCTGCCGCTGGGCGAAGTGACCAGGGCCTCGATCGTCGATCAGGAGGCCAAGGAACAGGCCGACGTTCGCCCCTTCGCCGACATCGCCAACCTCGACCTGGTCCAGGTGCTGACGGGAGGCTCGCGCGGGTGATCCTGACGCCGAAGATCGTCATCCGCATCGCCTTGATCGGCCTGCTCGGGGTCCTCCTGCAGCTCTCCTTCTTCTCCCAGGTCGAGCTCTTTCACGTCAGCCCGGACATCTTGCCGGCGCTCGTCGTCTGCCTGGCACTGCTGGGCGGCAGCCTGACCGGGGCCGTCGCCGGCTTCTCAATCGGCTTCTTCGTCGACTGCCTGCTGGTCGAGGCGCTTGGGGTCTCCTCCTTGGTCCTGCTCGGCATTGGCTACGTGGCCGGCCTCTACCGCGAGCGCTTCGAGATCCACAACTCGCTGGTCCCGGCGCTGCTCTGCATGGGCCTGACGCTGGCGGCGGAGCTCGGTTTCGGCGCGATTCAGCTGCTGCTCGGGATCGATGCCCCGGTCAGCTTGCTGATCGTCCGCGACATCCTGTTGAAGAGCGTCTACGCCTTCTTCCTCGGCTGGCCGATCTACCTGCTGGTGCGTCGCTCGCTGCGGCCGGCCCTGGTCGAGGAGCCGAAAGTCCAGCGCCGGCGCCAGCCAAAGGTGCTAGGGGTATAGGGGATGTATCTCCGCTCTGACGAGCGTGGCCCCGCGGTAAGCCGGCGCCTGGCCCTGCGCCTCGCCCTCTTCGGCGGCTTCGCGGTGACCCTCTTCGCGATCCTCTTCCTGCGCCTCTGGCTGCTGCAGGTGCTCGACGGCGAAAAGTACCTCGCCGAAGCGAAGAACAATCGCACCCGTTCGTTCCGCACCAGCGCGCCGCGTGGAGAGATACTCGACCGGGAAGGCAAGGTCCTCGTCGCCAACCGGACCAGCCTCGCGCTCCAGGTCAATCCACGCAAACTGCCCGCCGACTCCCGCCAGCGCCGGGCTGAGCTGGCGAAACTGGCCCAGCTCACCCACAGCACGCTGCCCCGGGTCCGTCGCATCATGCACAAGGAGCTGAAGCTGGCGCCGGCGGCGCCGGTGACGCTGCGGCAGGACGTCGGCCACGACCTCGTCTACTACCTGCAGGAGAACCAGGACCGCTTCCCGGGCGTCGAGGTGCAGCGGGTCTTCGTCCGCGCCTATCCGGACGGGACCCTCGCCGCCCACGTTCTCGGCGCGGTCGGTGAGATCAACGAAGAAGAGCTGAAGGAGCCCCGCTACAAGGGCCTGCAGCCGGGCGACAAGATCGGCCAGGAAGGGGTGGAGGACACCTACGATCGCTACCTGCGAGGGCGCCCGGGACTGACCCGCATTCAGGTCGATGCGCTCGGCGAGCCGACCCCCAACGGGCGGCTCGTCTCCAAGCCGCCGGCGCCGGGGAAGAACCTGAAGCTGACCCTGGACGGCCCGGTGCAGGCCGCCGGCGAAGCGGCGATGGCCGAACGCGGGCTTCCGGGCGGCTTCATCACCATGGACGTGCATACCGGCGAAATCCTCGCGCTCGGCTCCTTCCCGACCTTCGAACCGTCGCTCTTCACCCGGCCGCTGTCCCAGGCACAGGTCAACGAGACTTACCGCAACCCGGCGGCGCCGCTGACCGATCGGGCGATCGCGGGGCAGTACCCCACCGGCTCGACCTTCAAGCTCATAACCGCGATCGCCGCGCTCGAAAGCGGCAACCTTCAGCTGGACGAAGTGATCGAAGATCCCGGCCAGTTCGAAGTCGGCGGCGAGGTCTTCAAAAACGCGGGCGAAGCGGTCAACGGCTCGGTCAGCCTCGTCAGCGCGCTCGAAGTCTCGTCCGACGTCTTCTTCTACAACCTCGGCTACCGCATGTGGGACAGCGGCCAGCTGCAGCACTGGGCGCACGCGCTCGGCATCGGCCGACCAACCGGGATCGACTTGCCGCTGGTCAACGAAACGCTGCTGCCGAGCAAGCACTGGCGCGACCAGCTCTTCAAGGAAGGCGGCACCGACCGTCCCTGGTCCGCTGGCGACAACATCCAGCTCGCCACGGGGCAGGGCGATCTGCAGACCAACCCCCTGCAGATGGCGATCGCCTACGCGACCCTCGGCAACGGCGGCACCGTGGTCACGCCGCACGTCGGCAAGGAAGTGACCGATGCCGCCGGACGGGTGCTGAAGGAATTCGATCCCCAGCCGCGCCGCCATGTCCGCATCAACCCCGCCTACCGGGCGGCGATCCTCGAAGGTCTCCACGACGCGGCGCAGAACGGCGGCGGCACGTCGTTCGAAGTCTTCGGCAACTTCCCGATCCCCGTCGCCGGCAAGACCGGGACCGCCCAGCGCACGGGCCACGCGGACCAGTCCTGGTACGGCGTCCTCGCTCCCTACCCCAATCCACGTATCGTCACCTTCGTTACGATGGAGGAAGGCGGCTTTGGCGCCGAATCGGCCGCGCCGGCCGCAAGGAAGATCCTGGAAGCGTATTTCGCCAACCAGCTCGCCCACAAAGCGAGCCCCGAAGAAGAAAGCGAAGGCTAGGTCCCGACGATGTACGCGACCCGTACACGCCGCGCCCGGCCGGAGCCCTTTGCGGTCCATCCCGGCATCGCCGAGCGCCTCGGCCTGCCCTACATGGACGGCACCCTGGCGCTCTCCGCCGCCGCCCTGGTCGCCTTCAGCGTCTTCACCCTGGCCCAGGCGACGAAGCAGGACGTCCCCGGCAGTCCCTATTACTACGTCGACCGGCAGGCGATCTACGGCGTGCTGGGGATCGTCTCCATGTACCTGCTGACCCGCATCGACTACTCACGCTTCCGCGAGCTGCGGGTAGGCATCTACACCTTCCTCTGCGTCAGCATCTCGCTGGTCTTCGTCTTCGGCTTCGCCGCGCGCGGCTCGCGGCGCTCATTCGAACTTCCCTTCTTCAGCTTCCAGCCATCGGAGCTCGGCAAGGTGCTGCTCGTCTTGGCCCTTGCCGGGTTCGTTATCGATGGCGCCAGGAACGGGTCGGAGTGGCAGCGCACGGTGCGCTACCTCTGCCTGGGCCTGTTTCCGGCTGCGCTCGTCTTCTTGCAGCCGGACCTCGGCACCGCTCTGGTGTACGGGGCAATCACCCTCGCCGTGATGTACGTGGGGGGCGTCCGCTGGACGCACTTCGCGGTGATCGGCGCGGCCTTCGTCGCTTTGACAGTGGCGGTCCTCGTAGTGGCGCCCGCGGTTGGGACGCCGGTTCTGAAGGGCTATCAGGAGCAGAGGCTGACCTCTTTCCTGCACCCCAGCGCGGACCCCAGCGACGCGGGCTATCAGCAAAACCAGGCCAAGATCGCCATCGGTTCCGGGGAGAAGACCGGACGCGGCGATCGGGCCACCCAAACGCGGCTCGACTTTGTCCCTGAGCGGCACACCGATTTCATCTTCGCCGTGATCGGTGAGCGCTACGGATTCATTGGAGCCGCCTTGGTCCTATCCCTATACGCCCTGCTTATCTGGCGGGCGCTGCGGATTGTGACGCTCTCGAAGAACTCCTACGGGACCCTGGTCGCCGGCGGTATCGCCGGCATGCTCCTTTTCCAGGTCTTCGTAAACGTGGGGATGAATCTGGGGATCATGCCGATCACCGGGATTCCCCTGCCGCTGATGAGCTACGGCGGGTCGTCTGTCTTGGCGACCCTCGTAGCGGTCGGCGTCCTCCAGAGCATCCACATGCAAGCGCGGCTCAGCCAGAAAGGCAGGTTCGCCTGGTGATTCCTTGAAGGGTCCAGGCGTGCGTACCTACTCTGAACTGAGCTAACTCAAATGAAAAAGACAATTCTGGTTTCCGCCGATCGTGGCGAGACCCGCGTCGCCGTCCTCGAGTCGAAGACGAAAGGCGGCAAACGCGACGTAGCGGAGCTCTACATCGAGCGCCGCGGCCGGCGCTCGATCGTCGGCAACATCTACAAGGGCAAGGTCGACAACGTCCTGCCCGGCATGGAGGCCGCCTTCGTCGACATCGGCCTCGAGCGCAACGGCTTCCTCCACGTCGACGAGATCGTCCTTCCCAACGGCGAACAGGCGCCGCGCCGCGGCCGCGGCACCGGCAAAGGCCGCCGCATCGACGAGCTGATCAAACCCGGTCAGGAGATCGTCGTGCAGGTGGTCAAGGATCCGCTCAAGACCAAGGGCGCGCGGCTCTCGATGAATGTCTCGATCGCCGGCCGCTATCTGGTCTATGCCTCGCAGGGCAGCGGCGTCGGCGTCAGCCGGCGGCTGGCCGACTCCGAGCGCGACCGCCTGCGCAAGATGGTCGACCGCACCTACAAAGGCCCGGGCGGGCTGATCGTCCGCACCGCCGCCCACGGCGCCAAAAAGGCCGACTTCGTACGCGAGATCGGTTACCTGCACAAGCTCAACGACGTGCTGCAGCGGCGGACCGAGCAGATCGTCGCCCCGGATCTCGTCTTCCAGGAGGCCGACCTGCCCGTGCGGGTGCTGCGCGATGTGTTCCTGAGTGACTTCGAAAAAGCGATCATCGACTCGCCCAAGCAGTTCGAACGGGTGACCAGCTTCTTCCAGCGCACTGCGCCGGAGCTGGTCGACGGGGTCGAGCTCTACGAGGAGCGCAAGCCGCTGTTCGAGAAGTGGCGGATCGACAAGGAGATCGAGTCGACGCTCGGCAAGCGCGTGGACCTCGCCTCCGGCGGTTACCTGATCATCGACTACGCCGAGGCGCTGACCGTGATGGACGTCAACAGCGGCAGCTTCACCGGCCGCGGCAAAGGCGGCCTCGAGGAGACGATCACCCGGGTCAACACCGAGGCGGCCGAGGAGGCCGTGCGGCAGCTGCGCCTGCGCGACATCGGCGGCATCATCGTCATCGACTTCATCGACATGGCGCGGGCCCGCAACCGCGACAAAGTGCTGAAAACGCTGCGCAAAGCGCTCGACGCCGACAAGTCGAAGAGCTACGTGGTCGAGGTCTCGCCGCTTGGCCTGGTCGAGATGACGCGCCAGAACGTCACCGACGGGGTGCGCGAGATCCTCACCGTGCCCTGCCCGACCTGCGAGGGCGAAGGCGTGGTGCTCTCGGGCGAGACCGTGGCACTCGACGCGATGCGCCGCCTGCCCGACATCGCCGCCGGCGCCAAGGACGCCGAGGCCCTGCTGCTGCGAGTCCACCCAAAGGTGGCCGCCGAGCTGATCGACCCGGAAAGCGGCCTCGCCGATCTCGAGGGAGAGACCGGCAAGCAGTTCCACTTCGAGGGCGGGGACGCGCTGCCGATCGACACCTTCGAGGTGGTCGAAACCGGCAGCCGGGCCGAGATCGAGGAGCGGGCGCTGCCCTTCAAGGTCGGCGAGGAGGTGCTGGTCAAAATCGACGAGCCGCACATGTACAACGCTGACGACGCCGTTGCCCGGGTCGACTCCTACATCGTCAGCGTCACCGGCGGCGCGCGCTTCGTCGGCGAGCGCAAACTGGTTCGGATCGAGCGAGTCGAGCGAGCCGCCGCGGTGGCCTCGCTGCCCGAGGCGGAGGCGGTCAACGGCGACGGCACAGGCGCTGGCGGCGAGGAAAACGGCTCCCAGCTAGAATCGTCGGCCTCGCGCAGTCGCCGTCGCGGTCGCAGAGGTGGTCGCGGTCGGTCAAGCTCAACACCGAGCAAGGACGAATGAACACGTACGCAGTCATAGAGACCGGTGGCAAGCAGTACAGGGTCGAGAAGGGCACCTCGCTGCTCGTCGATCGCCTCAGCGCCAAAGAGGGCGACAAAGTCACCCTGCGCCCGGTGATGTTCCGCGACAAAGAGGTCGTCGCCGGGGGCAAGGAGCTGGAGAAAGTCAAGGTCGAGGCGACCGTCTCCGAGCACCTGCGCGGCCCCAAGATCAAGGTCTTCAAATACAAGGCGAAGAAGGGCTATCGCCGTCGCGCCGGCCACCGCTCCGAGCTGACCAAGCTCGAGGTGACCGAGATCAGTCTGGGTGGCCGCAAAGCGGCAGCGCCGAAAAAAGAGGCGCCTGCCGAGAAAAAAGAGGCGGCTCCGAAAGCGGCGAAACCGGCGAAAAAACCCGCCGAGGCCAAAAAACCGGCGGCGAAAAAAGAGGCCTCGAAAAAACCAACGGCGAAAAAAGCTCCGGCGAAAAAAGCTGCTGAGAAAAAACCAGCAGCCAAAGCCAAAAAAGCGCCCGCCGAGAAACCGGCTGCTAAAAAGGATTCTGACGATGGCTCATAAGAAGGGACTCGGCTCAAGCCGCAACGGACGCGAATCCAACCCCAAGATGCTCGGGGTCAAGGTCTTCGCGGGTCAGAAGGTCACTGGCGGCGAGATCATCGTGCGCCAGCGCGGCACGCGGTTCTGGCCGGGCGATGGCACCGGCCTCGGTCGCGATCACACGATCTTCGCGGCGCGGGCGGGGACCGTCGAGTTCAAGCCTTCGCGTAAGGGTCGCACCATCACCGTTCTCGAGGACTCCTAAGCCTCGGCGGGAGAGGGCCAGGTGGCCCCTCCCAAAACGTGCGGGAGGAGCCACTGCCATGGCGCTTTGGTGTCGCATAGCGCCACTAAGGCGCCATTACCCTGCGAAAGGCTCATGTACGACAAGGCGAAGATCTGGGTCGAAGGCGGGGCCGGAGGGAACGGGTGCATTTCGTTTCGGCGCGAGGCCCATGTTCCGCGAGGCGGACCCGATGGCGGGGATGGCGGGCACGGGGGGGATGTCGTGCTGGTCTGTGATGACTCCAAGCGTGACCTTGGAGCGCTGAAGGGGAGCAAGCACTTCAGGGGTGGGCGGGGGAAGCATGGAGAAGGCTCCAACCGCCATGGGGGGCGTGGGGAGGATCGGGAGATTTCCGTGCCGCCGGGAACCCAGGCTGAGGCCGTCGACGGCAGCCGGGTGGACCTGGTCGAGCCGGGGCAGCGGGCGGTCGTCGCTCACGCCGGGCGCGGGGGGCACGGGAACAAGAGGTTCGCCAACTCGACCCGGCAGGCGCCGCGGTTTGCCGAGAAGGGAACGAGCGGCGAGGAGGGGTGGATCGAGCTGCGGCTGAAGCTGCTCGCGGATGTCGGCTTGATCGGGCTGCCCAATGCCGGTAAGTCCTCCCTGCTGGGCCGGCTGACGCGGGCGGCGCCGAAGGTGGCGGATTATCCGTTCACGACGATCTCGCCGGTGCTGGGAACGATCGAGGGCGATGACCGGCAGGCGATCGTCGCCGACATCCCGGGCCTGATCGAAGGAGCGGCAGAGGGCGCCGGGCTGGGCCATGAATTCCTCGCCCACGTCGAGCGCTGCGCGATGCTGGTCCACCTGGTCGAGCTGGCCCCGCTGGAAGGCGAGCCCCTCGCCAACTACGAGGCGGTACGGGCGGAGCTCGCTTCATACGGGGGTGGCCTGGACCGGTTGCCCGAGCTGGTCGTGCTCTCGAAGCGGGACCTGCTGCCGCCGGAGCAGGTGGAGGAGGTGCTGGGCGAGTGGCGCGAGCGGCTTGGCGATAGCGCCCTCGCCGTACTCGCCATCTCCTCGGCAACCGGAGAGGGGCTCGACGAGCTGCGTGCACAGATCCTCTCGGCGCTGCCCACGCTGCCCACCGCTCGACCTGAACGTGCCGCCGAATCAGGCGGCGAATTCGAGGCGGAGCACCGCGTCTACCGCCCGGTCGGTGAGGGCGGCTACGCGGTCGAACGTGAGGACGACGGCGCCTACCGCGTCACCGGCCGCGGGGTCGAGCTGCTCTTCGAGCGCCACGACGTCGCCAACGAAGAGGCCCTCGCCTATCTCGAGCAGCGGCTCAACGAGATCGGCGTCATCGCAGCTCTGCGCGCGGCAGGCTTCGAGCCCGGTAACGAGGTCCGCGTCGGCGAGCACGAGTTCGAGCTGTACCCCTAAGAGGGCCGGGTGCCTCCTCCCAAAACGCTCGGCAGGAGCCTCGCTGGAGTGTTTTGGGAGGGGACGCCCATCCTTCATAGATGCGAACTCTCGGCGGAGCACTGAAATCCGAAGCGAGGGGACGGCTCATACACTGGACCGCTCATGACCATGGTCGTCAAGCTCGGCTCCTCGATCGTCGCCGCCGACGACGGTTCCCTACGCACGGACGTCCTCGATTCGGTCTGCGCGCAGGTCGCGGCCCTAGAGCGTGCCGGGGAGCGGGTGGCGATGGTCACCTCAGGCGCGATCGCACGGGGCATGCGCCTGATGGATCTGCCGGTGCGCCCGCGTGCGATGGACGAGCTGCAGGCCGCCTCCGCGGTCGGCCAGGGCGATTTGTTTCGCGCCTACGAGAGCCGCCTGGCCGAACACGGCGCTCGCGCCGCTCAGGTCCTGCTCACAGCCGCCGACGTTGCCGCCCGCACCAACTACCTGAACGCCCGCCAGACGCTGCGACGGCTGATCGATTGGGGCGTGGTCCCGGTGGTCAACGAGAACGACACCACCGCCACCGACGAGATCACCTTCGGCGACAATGACTTCCTCGCCGCCCAGGTGGCGATCCTCCTCGATGCGCGGCTGTTGGTGCTGCTGACGAATACAGACGGCCTCTACACCGCCGATCCGTCCGTCGACCAAGGGGCCGAGCGCATCGAACAGGTCGCGGACTTCTCCGAGCTCGCCGGCCTCGAAATCGGCGACCGCACCTCGGCCTTTGGATCCGGGGGCATGCGCAGCAAGGTCGCCGCGGCGGAGATGGCCAGCGAGGCTGGGATTCCGGCGACGATCTGCGATGGCACCAGCGCCGGAACGCTTGCCGCCGCGGCCGGCGAGGGCTCGGTGGGCACCCGTTTCTCCGCCCAGAACACCAAGGCGTCGAGCTTCAAGCTTTGGCTCAAGTACGGGAAGCCGGCCCAGGGGCGGCTCGCCGTAGACGACGGTGCCGCCCGGGTCCTGCGCGAGAGAGGTTCCAGTTTGCTGGCAGTTGGCATCACCGAGATCGACGGCGACTTCGACGCCGGCGATGCCGTTGAGGTGACCGCCGGAGGCGCGGTGATAGGCAAGGGCATCGTGGACTTCTCTGCCGTCGAGCTCTCCGGGGTGATCGGGCTCAAGAGTGCTGAGGTCCGCGAGCGGTTGCCTCATGCGGCCGACGAGATAATCCACCGTGATCGCTTCGTGTTGGTCTGAGAGCCGAGAGCCCCTTCCCAAAACACTCAAGAGCGGCTCCGGCCGCTCGTTTTGGGAAGGGGCTCTCGGCCCTCACAGCTACCCTTAACCGATCATGGCGACTACGACCAGAAGCATCGAGGAAAGCTGCGTCGCCGCGAAGCGCGCTTCGCGAGAGCTGGGCAGCGCTTCTACGGTGGTGAAGAACACGGCGCTCCAGGCAACTGCCCGTCTGCTGAGCGAGCGCACCACAGAGATTCTCGAGGCGAACGCCGCCGACCTCGCCGACGAGCGAGCTGAGGGGCTTACGCAGGCCTTGCGCGATCGCTTGACCCTGACAGCGGATCGCGTAGCAGCGATGGCCGAGGGGGTTCGGGCGGTGGCATCACTCGATGACCCGATTGGCGAGGAGCTGGAAGCTAAAACCCTCGTCAGCGGACTTTCGCTGCGCAAGTTGCGGGTCCCGCTCGGGGTGGTCGCCGTCGTCTACGAGGCGCGGCCCAACGTGACGATCGACTGTGCGGCGCTGACGATCAAGAGCGGCAATGCGATCGTTTTGCGCGGGTCGAGCTATGCGGAACGCTCGAACGGGGCGCTGGCCGGCGTGGTGCGCGAGGCGCTCGCTGAGGCGGGATTGCCTGAGGACTCGGTGCTGTTGCTCGCCAGCGGCGAGCGCGATGAGCTTGTTGAGCTGGCCACTCAGGAGGGCAACGTCGACCTGCTGATCCCGCGCGGGGGCGAAGGCTTGAAGAAGGCGCTGAAGGACGTCGCCACGGTCCCTGTGATCTACGCGGCGGCTGGCAACTGTCACGTCTACGTGCACGCCGAGGCCGACCTCGAGATGGCGCGACGGATCGCCTACAACGCCAAGGTGCAGCGGCCCGGCGTCTGTAACGCCGCCGAGACGCTCTTGGTGGACGTCGCAGTGGCGGCGGACTTCCTGCCGGGCGTGCTGAGCGATCTCCGCGACGCGGGGGTCGAGTTGGTCGGCGACGATCGGGTGCGCGAGATGGCCGATGGCGTCGAGGTCGGCGCGGCCACAGAGGCCGACTGGAGCACCGAGTACCTCGACCTGAAGATGGCGGTGGGGGTCGTCGATTCCCTCGAGGAGGCGGTCGATCACGTCAACCATCACGGCACAACCCACTCCGAGGCGATCGTCACTAGCTCCGCTGAGGCCTCGCAGCGTTTCACCGCCGGGGTCGACGCGGCCGTCGTCTACACCAATGCCTCGACCCGCTTTACCGACGGCTTCGAGTTCGGCATGGGCGCTGAGATCGGCAACTCGACTCAGAAGCTGCACGCGCGCGGACCGATCGGGCTGCGCGAGCTGACGACCTACAAGTACGTCGTCCACGGCGACGGCCAGGTGCGTGAGTAGCGCGGCGCCGGCCGGCGTCGGCATCCTCGGCTCGGCCTTCAACCCGCCGCACCTCGGTCACCTCGCGCTCGCCCAGGAGGCGCTCTGGCAGCTTGACCTCGAGGAAGTGATCCTGATGCCGACGGGCAGCGCGCCGCACAAGCGGATCGCCGACGATCCGGGGCGCGAGCTGCGCCTGGCGATGACCCGGCTGGCCGCGGCCGATGACGCGCGCTTCTCGGTCTCGACCCTGGAGGTCGAGCGCGAGGGGCCGTCCTACACGTATGAGACCTTGGAGCTGCTTGCAAAGGACAGAGGCGATAGAGAGCTCGTCTTCGTGATGGGGGCTGACGCCGCGGTGGGGCTGGAGAGCTGGCGCGAGCCGCGGCGGGTCACCGAGCTGGCGCGGCTCGCCGTCGCCCGCCGGGCCGGGATCTCCGACGCTGACGTGGCCGCCGTGCTGCGCAGCCTCGGCGCCGACGGCGGGGCGACGATGCTCGAGATGCCCCAGTTCGGCGTTTCCTCCTCGGCGGTCAGGGAGCGAGCCGCTCAGCGGCGGCCATTGCGCTATCTCGTGCCAGAGTCGGTGGCGCGCTTCATCGAAGAGAAGGGGATCTACGGATGAGTGAGAGCGACAAAGTCGCCCGCAGCGAGGGGTTGGCGCGGCGGCTGGCCGAGCTCGCCGACTCGAAAGCGGCGAGCGAGATCGTCGTCCTCGATATGCGCGAGCTCGTCTCCTACACCGACTTCCTGACGATCTGCACGGCGCGCAACGAGCGTCAGGCGCGGGCGATCGCCGACGAGGTGAAGCTGCGGCTCAAGCAGGAGCAGGGATTGCTTCCGAGTGGCTCGGAGGCCGTGGAGACGGCCGGCTGGATCGTGCTCGATTACCTCGACTGCGTGCTGCACGTCTTCACCGAGGAAGCACGCCAGCGCTACGCGCTCGAGGATCTTTGGCGCGAGGCGCCCCGGCTGGAGC
>Ga0207702_10003692_pt1 | contig 13850 bp, 18 predicted proteins | sample KBSCornC62_FD_184302 | JGI IMG/M metagenome (GOLD analysis project Ga0207702, IMG submission 184302) | Corn rhizosphere microbial communities from Kellogg Biological Station, Michigan, USA - KBS Corn C6-2 (SPAdes) (version 2) | ecosystem: Host-associated > Plants > Roots > Rhizosphere > Soil ...
CGAGACCGTGCCGCTGGTGGCACTCGCCTACGGCCGCTCGGGCGACAAGGGCGACAACGCCAACATCGGCATCTTCGCCCGCAAGCCGGAGTACGTGCCGATCCTCGATTCGGAAGTCACCGAGGACGCGGTGGCGCAGTACTTCGCCCATCGCATCAACGGCAAGGTCACGCGTTGGCGCCTGCCCGGCATCGGCGGCTTCAACTTCCTCCTGCGCCAGGCCCTGGGCGGCGGCGGCATGGCCTCGCTCAAGGCCGATCCGCTGGCCAAGGCCTTCGCGCAGATGCTGCTCGATATGCCGATCAAGGTGCCAGCGGAGATGGCCCGGGAGCTCGCGACCTAGGCGCCGAACTTATCCACAGGAAATGACAAAAGAGGGGGGTGGCAGGAAGGTGGGAAGAATCGCCCCAAACCCTTGTGCCATCGGCATCGGAGGCTTCCCACGCGGGTGGGAAACCGTGGGAAGTTTCTGGCGCTAGGTCGCGAAGCGGCGCACGACGCGCCGGCCCGACAGGATCACCACCAGTAGGGCCGCCAGCAGCGGGTTGGCGATCTGCAGGATCAGCAGGGTGTCGAGGCCAAAGCGGCCGTTCACGTAGGACATCAGCGATCCCATCAGGATCGCGTGCATGACGGCACCTGCGAACAGGGTCGCGAGCACGGCGCGTACACCGAGATGGTAGCGTGTGATCGCCGCAGCGAAGGCGAGCAGCGACAGCGGCAGGAAGAGCGCAAGCGCCGTCACCAGGCCCGGGTTGTAGCTCTGCGAGGTGAGCGCCGGCACGGCGTGGGCGAACAGGTTGGTCGCGGGAATGGCGAAGAAGCTGAGGCCGATCACCGGCCAGCGCGATGCCAGCAGAGCCGATAGCGGGCCGGCGACCCAGACCGCCGAGATGTTGACCGCGGTGATGAATGCGATCGGCACCGGGCAGGTGCCGGCGTTGGCAAAGCCGATGTTGGCGCACAGGACGCCGCGGAAGGCATAGGTGTCGCCCTGCGCGTCGATGCCGTGCTCCTCGAACTGGTGCAGGAGATAGGCGCAGACGGCGGCCCAGGTCAGCCAGCCGATATCGCGCCAGCGCGAGGTCGAGCGATCGCTGCGCAGCGCGTTGGTGGTCAGCAGGACGAAGAGAAGGCTCCCCGCACCAAGGCCGGTCCAGGGCCAGAGGTGGCCGAAATCCATCATTCACGAAAAGGTAACGTCGGCCGATTCGGGCGTCGACGCCTAGAGTGTATCGCACGCGATACGAGCAATACCCTCCCCCCATTCCTGCAGAAAATGGCCGCCTTCGGCGATCTCGATTGGCTGTGGACAGTTGCGGATGGTCGCGTGTAGCGCCCGCATCACCGGCGGGCCGAGCACGGGGTCCTTCATGCCGATCGCCATCAGGCTCTTGCCGGTCCACGCGGTGCGCCGGGCGCCGCGTGCCTGTCGCGACAGCGCGGCGCCCGGCGCGTCGGACCGGTCTGGGACCAGATTCGGGAAGGCGCGAACGCCCGCCTTGTACGCGGCATCGGGGTAGGGCGCGGCGTAGGCGGCTGCCTCGGCGTCGCTGAGATGCGGGCAGGCGCGTTGCATCAGCCGCGCGACATCCATGTCGGGGTTGCGATTGCAGAAGGCGCGCCAGTCGAGGAAGCCCCGGCCGAGCGGCTCGTCGCCCGTCCCGAGCATGGTGTTCATCACCAGCAGCGCCCCGAACCGCTCGGGCATGACCATCGGCAGGGTGAGCCCGATCAGGCCGCCCCAGTCCTGCACCACCAGGACGATGTGACGGAGGTCGAGCGCTTCGATCAGGTCGATCAGGCTTTGCCGGTGGAAGTCGAAGCCGTAGGCGCCGTCCTCGGCCGGCTTGTCGGAGCGGCCGAAGCCCAGGAAGTCGGGCGCGACCACCCGGTCTCCTCGGCTCGCGAATACCGGGATCATGCGCCGGTAGAGGTAGCTCCAGGTCGGCTCGCCGTGCAGGCATAGCCAGGTACGGCGGGCCGTGCGCGGGCCGATATCCGCATAGTGCAGGCGAAGCCCATCCGGCCGCTGATGGTAGGACGGTGCATAAGCCCAACCGGGCAGTTCCTGGAAGCGGTCATCCGGCGTGCGCAGCGCCGTGCCCAGCATGGTGGCCAATGGTGTATCCTTCCGCCAATGACGGCTTCAGCCAAAACGCCCGAATCCAGGGACGAGCGCGCTGAGCGGCTGGCCGCCGCTTTGCGGGAAAACCTCAAGCGGCGCAAGGCGCAGGCGCGCGCAAAAGAACAGCCCAAGGACACCAAAAAGGAGTCCGGTTGAGTGGTCTTGCCCGCTCGTCTAGAAGCCTAGGACCCCCTCGGACAAGACTGAAGAATGGCCATCCTTTCCGACCGCTGGATCCGCCGCATGGCACAGGAGAAGGGCATGATCGAGCCCTTCGTCGATGCCCAGAAGCGCGACGGCATCATCTCCTACGGACTCTCCTCCTACGGTTACGACGCGCGTGTCGGCACCGACTTCAAGATCTTCACCAACGTCGATTCGGCGGTGGTCGATCCGAAGAACTTCGCCGAGAACAGCTTCGTCGATCGCACCACCGACGTCTGCATCATCCCGCCCAATTCCTTCGCGCTCGCCCGCACGGTCGAGTACTTCCGCATCCCGCGCGACGTGCTGGTGATCTGCGTCGGCAAATCGACCTACGCGCGCTGCGGCATCATCGTGAACGTCACGCCGCTCGAGCCGGAGTGGGAGGGTCACGTCACGCTCGAATTCTCCAACACCACGCCCTTGCCGGCGAAGATCTACGCCAACGAAGGCGCCTGCCAGTTCCTGTTCCTCCAGGGCAACGAACCCTGCGAGGTCTCGTACCGTGACAAGGCCGGAAAGTACCAAGGCCAGCGCGGCGTCACTTTACCCAAGATCTAAGGACCCCCTCCCTCATGGATCGCATCCGGATCAAAGGCGGCAAGCAGCTCAAGGGCGAGATCGTCGTATCGGGCTCGAAGAACGCCTGCCTGCCGCTGATGGTGGCGGCGATGCTGACCGACAAGCCGCTGACGCTGAAGAACGTGCCGCGGCTGGCCGACATCACCACCATGATTGCGCTGCTGCGCCAGCACGGCGTCGAGATCAGCGCTGCGCCGGGCGAGAATGGCCACAGCCACGGCACGACGCTGACGCTCACGGCCGGCAAGATCACCTCGACCACCGCGCCCTACGACATCGTGCGCAAGATGCGCGCCTCGGTGCTGGTGCTGGGCCCGCTGGTGGCGCGCGAAGGCGAGGCTCGGGTGTCGCTGCCCGGCGGCTGCGCGATCGGCGCGCGGCCGGTCGATCTGCATATCGCCGGTTTGAAGGCGATGGGCGCGGAGATCGAGATCGACGGCGGTTACATGGTCGCCAAGGCCCCGAAGGGCCTGACGGGCGCGCGCTACACCTTCCCGAAGGTGTCGGTCGGCGCGACCGAGAACCTGATGATGGCAGCAGCGCTCGCCAAGGGCACCACGGTGCTCGCCAACGCCGCGCGCGAGCCCGAGATCACCGACCTCGCCGAGTGCCTGACGAAGATGGGCGTGCCAATCACCGGCATCGGTACGGAGACGCTCACCATTGAGGGCGTGCAGCAGCTCAAGGCCGCGACGCACGCGGTGGTCCCGGATCGCATCGAGACCGGCACCTACGCCATGGCGATCGCCATGACCTCGGGTGACGTCGAGCTGGTCGGCGGCCGGCTCGACCTGATGGAGGCGGCAGGGCAGTCGCTGCGTGCCGCCGGCGTGGTGCTCGACAAGACCAACCGCGGCTTCCGCGTGACGCGGGCCAACGGCCTGCACGGCGTCGACGTGATGACCGAGCCCTATCCCGGGTTCCCGACCGACCTGCAGGCGCAGATGATGGCGCTGATGACCCGCGCCGAAGGCGCGTCGATGATCACCGAAACGATCTTCGAGAGCCGCTTCATGCATGTGCCCGAGCTGATGCGCATGGGCGCCAACGTCACCATCCATCACGAGTCCGCCCTGGTGCGCGGCGTGCCGCGGTTGCGCGGCGCCGACGTCATGGCGACCGACCTGCGCGCCTCGGTGTCGCTCGCCATCGCCGGCCTCGCCGCCGAGGGCGAGACGACCCTGCACCGCGTCTATCATCTCGACCGCGGCTACGAGCGGCTCGAGGAGAAGCTCGCCGCCTGCGGGGCCGAGATCGAGCGGCTGAAGGGCTAGCTCAGGCCAGCAGCGTCGTCATCCCGCGGCCGCTGACATAGAGTCCCGCGGCGATGACGAACCCCGCGAACACGCGGCCCAGCACATCCTTGCGCTGCGACAGGAGCGTGTTGAGCCGGGTGCCGGCAATGGCGCCAGCGGCGCCGCCAGCCATCAGCAGGCCGGCGATCGGCCAGTCGACCAGACCGGACCAGGCGTAGCTCGAGGCCGAGGCGAGCCCGAAGGCCGTGACGGCGACCAGCGAGGCGCTCGCGGCCTCGGCGAGCGGCATGCGCACGGCCAGCATCAGGCCGGGCACGATCAGGAAGCCGCCGCCGATGCCGAACACGCCCGAGAGGAGGCCAGCGCCGGCACCGAGCCCGGCGAGCCGCGGCAGCAGGTGAGGCGCGGTCTCCCGCGACAGCCAGGGCGAGGCCTGCCCGGCGGCAGGCTTGGGGCGCAGCATCATGAGGCCGACCAGCACCATCAGTAGGCCGAACGCGGCCAGCAGCTTCTGGCCGTCGATCGCCTTGCCGAGCGCCGCGCCGGCCAGGGCGCCGGCGATGCCGGCGAGGCTGAACACGATGGCGCAGGGCCAGCGGATCTTGCCGCGGCGCGCATGCAGGCCGAGGCTGGCGGCGGCATTCACCGCGACCGCCACGGCCGCGGTGCCGATGGCGGCGTGCGGCGAGGCCATGCCGACGGCGTACACCAGCAGCGGCACGGCCAGGATCGAGCCGCCGCCGCCGATCAGCCCAAGCACGAGCCCGATCAGGCCGCCCGAAGCGAGCGCGAGCCCGGCTGGCAGTGTCGCGAGCATCAGACGGCCCGCAGCAGGCCGCGGCGGTTCCACGGCATCAGGCCGAGCAGCTTGGCCATGCCGCACCAGCCGCTGATGCCGGCGAACATCAGGCCGGCGCCGACAAAGCCCGACAGGGCGAGGAATGCCGGCGCCACCCAGATCCCGAGCAGGACGCCGGCCAGCACCAGCGCGCCCGCCGTGATCTGGACCTGGCGCATGATCTCGATCGGCTGGCCGCGGTCGACCGCGACTGGCAGGCCGGCCTTCTTCCAGGCGTCGATGCCGCCGTCGAGGATATAGGCGTCGCAACCCACCGCAGCGGCGAGGCGGGAAGCGTTGCCGGAGGTGCGGGCGCCGGAGCGGCAATGGAACACGACCGCCTTGGCATTGGCTGGCAGAGACTCGAGTCGCGACAACGGCGTGTTGCGCGCGCCGGGCACGTGCTCGCGCGCATGCTCGTCGGGCTCGCGGATGTCGACCAGGAGGGCGCCGTCGTCGATCAGGCGCTTGGCGGTAACGGGATCGATGGTCTGCAAAGTCATGAAACGTCCTTTCAGCGGCAATAGAGGCGGTGCAGCGTCGCCAGCAGGTCTTCGACCCGCGGATCGGCGATGCGGTACCAGAGGGTCTGGGCGTCGCGGCGGAAGACGACGAGGCCTTCCTCGCGCATGCGTGCGAGATGCTGCGACAACGCGGACTGCGAGAGCTCGACGTCGTCGGCGAGCTGGCCGACCGTCGCCTCGCCGCATTCGACCAGCCGGCACAAGATCAGCAGCCGGCGGTCGTTGGCGAGGGTGCGCAGCAGGTCGGCGACCTGGCCGGCCTTGGCCTTGAGGTCGCGCGAGGTGCGGGAGGGGATGGTCTTGGTCATCGGTTCTTTGTGTATTAGATATTGCTAAATTAGTGATCGCTAATATATATGTCAAGAACCCTGGAGTTACATTCCATGCCCGACAAACCTGTTATCGACGCCTTCTTCGACGAGGCCACCTTCACCATCACCTATCTGGTGAGCGATCCCGCGCAGCACCGCGCCGCCGTCATCGACCCGGTGCTCGACTACGACCATCGCTCCGGCAAGGCATCGACCGCCTCGGCCGACCGCGTGCTGGCCAAGGCGCGAGAGCGCGGCGTGCAGATCGACTGGGTGCTGGAGACGCATGCTCATGCCGACCATCTGACCGCGGCGCCGCACATCAAGGCGAAGACCGGTGCGCAAGTGGCGATCGGCGAGCACATCAAGGAGGTCCAGCGGATCTTCAAACCGGTGTTCGGCGCCCAGGACGTGAGCGGCGAGGGGCGCGAGTTCGATCGCCTGCTGCGCGACGGCGAGGTGCTGCCGCTCGGCGGCCTCGAGATCGAAGTGATGCATCTGCCGGGACACACGCCGGCAGACGTCGCCTACCGCGTCGGCGATGTGGTGTTCGTCGGCGACACGATCTTCATGCCCGACTACGGCACCGCCCGCGCCGACTTCCCCGGCGGCGACGCCCATCGGCTCTATAAGTCGATCCGCCGCCTGCTGGCGCTCCCGGCCGAGACCCGTCTCTTCATGTGCCACGACTACAAGGCACCCGGCCGCGACCGCTATGCCTGGGAGACGACGGTGGGCGAGGAGCGCACCCGGAACGTGCATGTTCGCGACGGCGTCGATGAAAAGTCCTTCGTCTCCATGCGCCAGGCCCGCGACGCCACGCTGGCCGCGCCGGTCCTGCTCCTCCCCTCGGTGCAGGTGAACATCCGGGCGGGCCATCTGCCGCCGGCCGATCCCAATGGTACCCGCTACCTGCGCATCCCGGTCCGGGTGGCTGCGTAGCTATTGATCCTGCAGCCCGCGAGCCTGTATCCATCGGCTCGCATGGACAGGCTCAAGCTCACGGCGCTGGACGCCGACGATCTCAGCGTGATCTCGGCGGCCGTTCAGGACTCCCTTGTGGCGGTCCGCGACTGCGCCTTTTTCGCCGGCGAGAGCCGTTTTGTTCTCCTGCTCAACCGCTTCCGCTGGGAGGCCGACGCGACCGTCGAGACGGCCTACTGGCGGACCCATTCCGCCTTGGTTTTCAACGCGGTGCGGGGGGTCCACCATCACAAGATCCCGCTCCAGGAGCCCGACCGGGTGCTGGAGCTGCTGGTGGTGGCTGAGGACGCGCCCGGTTCTGTGCTGCTGCGGTTCGCCGCCAGCCGTGCCATACGGCTGGAAATCGACCGGCTCGCGTGCCATTTGGGGGATGTCGGGGAGCCTTGGCCCACCCCGTGGAAGCCCGCCCATCCGGCAGATTGACGCCCGGACCAGGGGCGGGCGTTTGCGTCTTGGAGCTCTCTCGTGCGTAGCGAAGCCAACGAAAAGCTGATCCTGGCCCTGCCCAAGGGCCGGATCCTGAAGGAGGCCGCGCCGGTTCTGGCGGCGGCCAACATCGAGCCGGAGCCGGCCTTCGCCGACCCCGATTCGCGACTGCTGCGCTTCACGACCAACCATCCCGATTTGGACATCATCCGTGTCCGCTCGTTCGACGTCGCGACGTTCGTCGCGTTCGGCGCGGCGCACCTCGGCATCGCCGGCTCCGACGTGCTGATGGAGTTCGACTATCCCGAGATCTACGCGCCGATCGACCTCGGCATCGGCAAGTGCAGGTTGGCCGTCGCCGAGCCTGCCGAGATGGCAGGCAGCGACGATCCCAGGCGCTGGAGCCACGTGCGCATCGCCACCAAGTATCCCGAGGTGACGCGCCGCCACTTCGCTGCGCGCGGCGTGCAGGCCGAATGCGTCAAGCTCTCGGGCGCGATGGAGCTGGCGCCCTCGCTCGGCCTCAGCCATCGCATCGTCGACCTGGTCGATAGCGGCCGCACCCTGCGCGACAACGGGCTGGTCGAGATCGAGCATATCGCCGACGTGACCTCGCGCTTCATCGTCAACCGCGCCGCGCTCAAGACGCAGCCCGAGCGGGTCGGCGGCTGGGTTGACCGTTTCCGCGAGGTGCGCCGTGCCGCTTAGGCACGCCAAGAGCGTCGGGCCGCTCAGGCTCGACGCCTCGGCGCCGGGTTTCGAGCAGGAGTTCGAGGCGTTCCTCGGCCGCAATCGCGACGCCGACGAGAATGTCGACCGAGTCGTCGCCGAGATCATCGCCGACGTGCGGGCGCGCGGCGACGCCGCCGTCGTCGACTACACGCGCAAGTTCGACAAGGTCGAGACCGACGCCAAGGGCCTGCGCGTCTCCGATGCCGAGCGCCACGCAGCCGCCGAGAAGGTGCCGGCGGCGCAGCGCGAGGCACTGACCTTCGCAGCCACGCGCATCGAGGCTTTCCATCGCGCGCTGCTGCCGCGCGACGTCGGCTTCACCGACGCCACCGGCACGCGGCTCGGCGCACGTTACCGGCCGATTGATGCGGCCGGCGTCTATGTGCCTGGCGGCACGGCGGCATATCCGTCGTCGGTGCTGATGAACATCGTGCCAGCCAAGGTGGCGGGCGTGAAGCGCATCGTCATGGTGGTGCCGACGCCGAACGGCGTGCTCAATCCGCTGGTCATGCTGGCGGCCGAGATCGCGGGCGCCGACGAGATCTGGCGCATCGGCGGCGCGCAGGCGGTGGCGGCGCTCGCCTACGGCACGCAGTCGATCAAGCCGGTCGACAAGATCACCGGCCCCGGCAATGCCTACGTCGCCGCCGCCAAGCGCCGCGTGTTCGGCCAGGTCGGCATCGACCTGATCGCCGGCCCGTCGGAGATCCTGGTGATCGCCGACCGTCACAACGATCCGGCGTGGATCGCGGCCGACCTGCTATCTCAGGCCGAGCACGATGCCTCGTCGCAGTCGGTGCTGATCGCCGACGATGCGGCGTTCGCCGACGAGGTCGCGAAAGCCGTCGATGCGCAGTTGAAGACGATGCCGCGCGCCGAGATCGCCGGTGCGAGCTGGCGCGACAACGGATGCATCATCCTGGTGCGCGATCTTGGCGCGAGCGCACCGATCGTCGACCGGATCGCGGCGGAGCATGTCGAGCTGGCAATGGAGGCGGGGCCCGCCGAAGCGCTGAGCGAGAAGATCGCGCACGCCGGCGCCATCTTCATCGGCCGCCACACACCCGAGGCGATCGGCGACTATGTCGCCGGCACCAACCATGTGCTGCCGACCTCGCGGGCGGCGCGCTTCTCGGGCGGCCTCGGCGTCGCCGATTTCCTGAAGCGCACCTCGATCGTGGCGTGCACGCCGGAGTCTCTGGCGGAGCTCGGTCCTGCGGCGCTGGCGCTGGCCGAGGCTGAAGGCCTGGACGCGCACGGCCGCTCGGTATCGATCCGGCTGAACCGACGCTAGAGCGATTTCCATTCAGATGGAACCGCGCCCACACGATCGTCACTTGTCCTATCGGCCCGCCGGCGCGGTTCCATCTGAATGGAAATGCGCGCACGGGCGATATGTGTTGCAGCAGGCATATTCCGTCCGGCCGATTTCGGCCGGCCGGAATATGTTCTGAACCATGCCCGCGGCTCCCTCCCAGGCGCGGCGCATCATCGACATCGCCCTCGACGAGGAATCGGTGGCGCGGCGCACGCCCGAGGTCGAGCACGAGCGCGCGGTCGCGCTGTTCGACCTCCTGGAGGAGAACGACTTCTGCCTGGTCGGGGGCGAGCCCGGTCCGTACAAGCTGCATATCGGCGTCTTCGAGCAGCGTCTGGTGTTCGGCGTGCACGCCAAGGACGACCGCAAACTGCGCGACATCATCCTGTCGCTGACGCCGTTCCGGAAGGTCGTGAAGGACTACTTCCTGATCTGCGAGAGCTATTACGCCGCCATCAAGAAGCTTGGCCCCTCGCAGATCGAGGCGCTCGATATGGGCCGCCGCGGCCTGCACAACGAGGGCTCGGAGCTGTTGCGCGAGCGGCTCGCCGGCAAGATCGAGGTCGATCTCGACACGGCGCGGCGGCTCTTCACCCTGATCTGCGCCCTGCACATCAAGGCATGACGGGCCTTCCCTCCAGCGTGCTGTTCGCCTGCAACCACAACGCCATCCGATCGCCGATGGCGGAGGCGATGGCCAAGCGGCTGTACGGCCAGACCGCCTATCTCGATTCGGTGGGGGTGCAGCCGGCCGAGCTCGACAGCTTCGCCGTCGCGGTGCTCGACGAGATCGGCATCGACCTGCACGGCCACCACGGCAAGTCGTTCGACGACATCGACCCGAGCTCGTTCGATCTCATCGTCACGCTGGCGCCCGAGGCGCACCACAGCGCCCTGGAGTTCACCCGCAGCGCCTCGACCGACGTCGAATACTGGCCGATTCCCGATCCCAGCGCCGTCGAGGGCTCGCGCGAAACCCGGCTCGAGTCCTACCGCCGCACGCGCGACATCATCCTGGCACGCCTCAAGACGCGGTTCGGTGCTCCTTCGGGTCCGACGATCTAGGTTTCCTCGGCCGGCGGCAGCAGGCCGCAATCGATCAGCAGCCACAGCAGGCCGAACACCGGGATGAACAGCAGCAGCGCCCAGAAGCCCGACTTGCCGCGGTCGTGGCAGCGCTTGATCACGATCGCGGTCTGCACCCAGATCAGCGGCGCGGCGAGCACCAGCGCCGCGGTCAGCCCCTCGAACACACTGTACGGAAACCAGCGGGCGAGCAGGGGATCGACGCGCATGGCGTAGAGCCAGAACAGGACCAGCACCGGAATCTGGACAGCCCAGAAAGTGCCGCGACCGATCCGGCCCTCGAAACCGAAGAACAGCTGCCGCACTGCCGGCCAGCCTCCCAATTCATTTCTTGGCCGCGACCCTGCATCAGGCCGTTGCACCCGTCGAGACCCACCGGTGCATAGACGGCGCATCGTCCTGCGGCCGATTTGGCCCGGAACCCCGGGGACAAAGCAGGGCAAGCCGTTGACTAACCCCCGAACCAAGCCCATTTTCCGGGCCGCTTCGCTCCTTTTTACCCCTTTTCGGAGGCCGGATGGCCAAGGAAGACCTGATCGAATTCAACGGCGTGGTGGCCGAGCTGCTGCCCAACGCGATGTTTCGCGTGAAGCTCGACAACGACCACACGATCCTCGCCCACACCTCGGGCAAGATGCGCAAGAACCGCATCCGCGTGCTGGCAGGCGACCGCGTCACCGTCGAGATGACGCCCTACGACCTGACCAAGGGCCGCATCACTTTCCGCTTCAAGTAGGCGTTGCTCGTCCTGGCGTCCGCCTCGCCGCGCCGGCTGGACCTGTTGCGGCAGATCGGCCTGGAGCCCGACGCGATCGATCCTGCCAATGCCGACGAGACGCCCCGGCCGCGCGAGACCCCGCGCGCCTATGCGCTACGCATGGCCGAGGCCAAGCTCGCCGCCGTGATGTCGCGTCATCCCCGGGCGATCGTCCTGGCGGCCGACAGCGTCGTCGCAGTCGGTCGGCGCATCCTGCCCAAGGCAGAGACCGCGGCCCAAGCGCGCGACTGCCTGGCGATGCTGTCGGGCCGGCGGCACAAGGTGCTGGGCGGCGTCGCGATCGGCCACGCCGGCAAGGTCCGCATGCGCCTGGTCGAAACCGCGGTGCGCTTCAAGCGGCTGGAAAAAGCTGAGATCGAGGCCTACCTCCAGAGCGGCGAATGGCAGGGCAAGGCGGGCGGCTATGCTATCCAGGGCCGCGCCGCGTCGTTCGTCGCTTTCATCTCGGGATCGTACAGCAATGTCGTGGGGCTGCCGTTGTTCGAGACGACGGCGCTGCTAAAGACAGTGCGATGAGCCGCATCGATCGCCTAATCTGCCAGGTCCTGCCGCGCGCTTTCCTGATGGCGCTGACGGCGGACGGCCGGCTGGTCGAGCTGCAGGTCGTGCGGCGCGATCGGCCGTCGCTGGTCGACGGGGTCTATCTCGGCCGGCTCGAGCGCGTGATGGCCGATCTCGATGCTGCCTTCGTCGATATCGGCACCGGCCGCTCCGGCTTTCTGCGCGCCGAGGATCGCGCCGGCGTCGATGGCTGGCCGCCGGCCGGCGCGCCGGTGCTGGTGCAGGTGCGCGGCGAGAACGACGGCGACCTCAAGGGCGGAGGGAAGGGCCCGCGGCTCAGCATGAACATCGCCGTGTCGGGCCGCTATCTCGTCTATCACCCGCTCGGCTCGGGCGTGAGCTTCTCGCGCCGCATCGACGGCGAGTCCGAGCGCGAGCGTCTGGCGGGCCATGTCGGCAAGCTGCTGGAGGGCGGCATCGTTTTGCGCACCGCCGCCGCCGGGGCGCCGGCTGCGGTGCTGCAGGCCGATGCCGCGCGCGTGACGGAGCGCTGGGAGGCGATGCGTCGCCTCGCGCTCGATGCCGCGCCGCCGGCGGATCTGTCTTCGCGCATTCCCGGCGAGCGCGATCCGATCGAGCGCATGCTGCGCGACCATGGCGGATCCCTGGAAGAGGTGATCCTCGACGACCGGGCGATGGCGCGCGCGCTGCAGGACGAGATGGATCGTCGCCAGGAGAAGATCCGCGTGCGCTGGCACAATGGTCCGATGCCGGCGTTCGATATCGACGATGTCGCCGGCCAGATCGACACCGCGCTCGCGCCGCGTATCGCGCTGCCGAGCGGCGTCGAGGTCCTGTTCGAGCCGGGCGAGACCTTGTGCGCCATCGATGTCGACAGCGCGGGCGCCGGCGGCCGCCAGGGTCGGGCGCCGCGGCGGCCGGTCGAGGTCAATCTCGAGGCGGTGCCGGCGATCGCCCAGCAGCTCCGGCTGCGTAACCTCGCCGGGGCGGTCGTGGTGGATTTCGTGACCATGCGCAGTGCCTATGACCGTGACAAAGTACAGGCCGCGCTGGCCGAGGCGCTGCGTGAAGACCCGATCCCCAGCCAAGTCTATGGATTCACACGACTTGGTCATTTCGAGCTGACCCGGGCGCGCCGCGGCGTGACCCTGGCAGGGCAACTCCAGGCCCTGGAACACACGCAAGAGTGAGGAACGAAACGCCGCGACGCGGCGTTGATCTAGGCCGTCCGACTCCCCCCATTCGGTCAGCCGAGCGGTCACCATCCTCCTGGAGGGCTTGTAAAAATGTGTGACTATTCCCTCGAACTGTATCGTTCTGTTCCCGCCGCTGTCGGCGAGTCCTACAAACTCGTTCGCTTTGGTACCGGCTCCATGGGCTTTGCCGCCGGCACCAGCTGCGACACCGCTGCCTGCGTCCCTGCCGGCGCCCATCTGCGCCTGGAAGGCATCGACGAGGCCCTGCAGCAAACCTTGGGCATTGGCGCGTCCGAAGAGGTGGTGATGAGCCGCCTCGAGGGTGGCCTGCACAAGGACGCCGTGCGCTTCGCGAACGGCCGCGAGATCTCGCTGCAGAGCCTGAATCCGGGCCTGACCGCGACGATGTTCGTGCCGCTGCCCGACCTCGGCCTCGACAAGCTCGACAAGGTCGCGGACGAGATCGCCGACGCGCGCGACCTGATCGACGCCTGACGACCCGAGTCGAATGATCTGCACAGGGCTGTCCGGCTCCGGCCGGGCAGCCCATCCTGTTGACGCTGCGGTCCGGCCGCGCGACGTTGATATCGTCATGAAACCGGACCGACCCGTGCCGTTGCGCGCCGTAAGGATCCAGGCCCAGTGCCCGGTCTGCGGCAAACCGGCCGACGAGAAATACCGACCCTTCTGCTCCAAGCGCTGTGCCGACATCGATCTGGGCCGCTGGCTGAAGGAAAGTTATCGCGTGCCCACCGATGAAACTCCCGGTGACGGCGAGGAGCCTTCTGCGGGCCCAACTGGACAGGGACGTTGACCCGTCCTATACAGCCGGCCGCCAATATGGCGCGCCCAGGTAGCTCAGTTGGTAGAGCATGCGACTGAAAATCGCAGTGTCGGTGGTTCGACTCCGCCCCTGGGCACCATTCCTTTTCAATGACTTAGGGGATGCTGATCGTTCGGGTGCG
>Ga0207702_10003696_pt1 | contig 13846 bp, 8 predicted proteins | sample KBSCornC62_FD_184302 | JGI IMG/M metagenome (GOLD analysis project Ga0207702, IMG submission 184302) | Corn rhizosphere microbial communities from Kellogg Biological Station, Michigan, USA - KBS Corn C6-2 (SPAdes) (version 2) | ecosystem: Host-associated > Plants > Roots > Rhizosphere > Soil ...
AGTTGCCCTGGTCTTTCGAGGACACTCCACAACCTACGCTCAACTTGAGCAAAACAGCAATCGCCTCGCCGGAGCTCTGCGTTCAGCCGGCTGTTCGCGCGGGGATCGCGTTGGGCTACTCGTTCCGAAGTCAACGCAGGCAATCGTGGCAATGTTTGGCTCCATGAAAGCCGATTGTATTTATGTTCCGATCGACGTCGCCAGCCCGGTCGCGCGCATTCAGCGAATTCTCCAGAAATGCGAATGCCGATGTATCTTGGCGGACCACTCTACCGCAGGTTTATTGAATGATCTGGTTGCCCAAGGAGCGTTGACGGATTCCACTCAACTTGGGTGGCTGGATCACGGCGCGCCACTCGTCAATGGCGCTGGCGACACCTTCAGTTGGAGCGATGTGGAAACGCTGGCCGATACGGCTAACGAATCCACAACCAGACCTAGCGACCCCGTCCATATTCTCTTCACGTCCGGATCCACGGGTATGCCCAAGGGCGTCGTGATTACGCATGAAAATATAGCTCACTTCATTCGATGGGCAACCGCGTATTGGGGGATGAATGCCGAAGACCGTATCTCCGGCCATCCACCCTTGCATTTTGATTTGTCCACCTTCGATATCTACGGATCGATTGCAGCCGGCGCACAACTTCACCTGGTGCCGCCAGAAGCCAGTCTTTTGCCGCACAAGTTGGCGGAATTCATTCGGGAGTCGAAACTGACGCAGTGGTTTTCGGTCCCCTGGGTATTGCAGCAGATGGCCAAATTCGACGCGGTTCGACCAAACGACTTCCCGTCCCTCAAGCGCATCCTATGGTGCGGCGAAAAATTTCCCACCCCGCCACTTATGTATTGGATGAAACACCTTCCGCACGTCACCTTCGATAATCTTTACGGACCCACCGAGGCCACGATTGCCAGCAGCTATTTCCGAGTTGCCCATTGCCCCGAGGACGAAACCGTCGAAGTGCCCATCGGGCTACCCTGTAAAGGCGAAATACTTCTGGTGCTGGATGATCAACTACGACCGGTTAGACCCGGCGAGATCGGGGAGTTGTATATCGGCGGTGTCGGACTCAGCCCTGGCTATTGGAACGATCCCGAAAAAACCGAAGACGTGTTTCGACCGAATCCCTACAGCTCCAATCCGCGGGATAGAATCTACAAAACTGGTGACCTGGCCAGAATTAGCGTCGACGGAATTTTCTACCTAGTAGGTCGATCGGACTCACAGATCAAGACCCGGGGGTACCGTATTGAACTTGGCGAGATTGAGGCGGCGGTACACTCGATTCCGGAAGTACAAGACGCAGCCGTGATGGCCGTGGAGTACGATCCGGATACTCGATCGATCGCTTGTGCCTACGTGCCGCAACCCGGGACGGACATCTCCCCGCTGGCACTAAAAAAGAAGCTCGCAAACGTTCTGCCCAGTTATATGCTGCCGCAGCGCTGGATGTCCTTGCCGCAACTGCCCCGAAACAATAACGGCAAGGCCGATCGGCCATTGTTGAAGCAGCAATTTCTACAACAGGGTGCGATTCGACACCCCCATGGATCAGATTCCAACGTCCGTGAAGAACAGAGGCAGGAACCCCTTTCTGTATTGCCTTAATCGGGAACGATTCCATGGAACGATACCCAGCGCCATTAGCCAGACACATTACGGACTTAATCGCCGAGAAACTGCTCGTGGAAGTGGGTTCGTCTGAGGACGACCTAGTGGCTTCGGGAGTGCTCGATTCTTTGACGCTGGTTCAATTGCTGGTGGACCTGGAACATCGCTTTGGCGTCACTATTCCATTAGAGGAATTGGAGATCGATGATTTTCGCTCTATTACCTCGATCGCCCACTTGGTGCATCGGCGTACCCAGATCTCGGCTGCCGAACCGGTTACGTATGCCACAGCAACGCTAGAGGAGAGCGCAGGTCATCCATGAACATTGTGGGGATTAGCGGTCTCGAAGGAGCTGTACCCTTTAAGAGGAAGCACTGGCCTGATCTATCGGAGCGTGAGTATCGCATTTCCCAAGGACACGACGCGGCCGCCGCCCTGATCGTGGATGGCAGTCCTGTGGCTGCAGCAGCCGAGGAACGCTTTGATCGCCGCAAGCACAGCGCAAGCTTCCCGGCGAATGCTATTAGATTTTGCCTGGAACGAGCAGGCATGTCGATCCGCGACGTTGACGAAATCGCACATTCTTTCGATTACGCGCCCTATCGAAAGCTTTATTCACTTGACCCTCTCAGCGCGAAACTATATCGCGAGGTCTATTCCAAAGAAGCGCTGCTGTCTGGGATGAGGCGCGAGTTTCCAGAATTCCCGGCGGAACGGGTCCATCAGGTGAATCATCATTTGGCCCATGCCGCGAGCGCCTACTATACATCCGGTTGGGACGACTGCCTGGTGGTGGTGGCGGATGGAATGGGAGAAGCCCACGGCGTTTCCATTTACCAGGGATTAGAAGGCAGACTGGAGCTGTTAGCGAGTATGTCCGCGCTCGATTCCATTGGCATCCTCTATTCGTTGGTCACTCTTCATCTGGGCTTCGATTTCAATTCGGACGAGTACAAGATCATGGGCCTGGCGCCCTATGGCGATCCAGACCGCTTCCGCCCGTTCTTCGATGACATCGTCGAATACCTTCCCAACGGCACAATCCGTATCCGCATCTTGAGATGCGACCGCACCCGCGAAGAACGCGAGAAACACGGCGTTTCCAGGCGGTATCTAGAAGAGCATCTCCTTCCGTCGCGCCATCCAGACGACGAAGTTACAGACGCTCATCGCGATGCAGCCGCGGCTTTGCAGGCCTGTCTAGACCGCGTAATGTTGCACATCTGTGGACATTTTGGGAAGTTCACTAGGTCGCGCCGTCTGGCGATGGCGGGGGGCGTAGCGCTGAACTGCACCGCGAACGGCCATTTGCTCAAATCCGGCAAGTTCGACGAAATCTACATCCAGCCGGCTGCGGGTGACGATGGCTCTGCTTTGGGAGCCGGACTTCAGCGAGCGGCGCAAGCGGGGGAGATCCACAACCGGCGGTTTTTCACTCCCTACCTAGGTCCTTGCTATTCCTCGGCTGAAATAAATGCCGCTCTGGCGGAATGTGGTGAGCGCGTTGAGGTTTGTCATCATTCCAATTTCGAAGGGACCTGTACCGCCGCAGCCAGGCTTTTGGCCCAAGGCCACGTAATCGGTTGGTATCGCGGCGCGATGGAGTACGGCCCTCGTGCTTTGGGACACCGCAGTATCCTGGCGGATCCGGGCCGCCCCGAGATGCGCGATCGCATCAATGCAATTGTGAAGATGCGAGAAGCATTCCGCCCCTTCGCGCCGGCCGTGTCGCTGGAGCAGGTTCATTGCTGGTTCGACGTGCCTCCAAACACTGAGCTTCCCTATATGACCACCATCGTGGATGTCCGGAAAGAATGCGCAGAACAATTGCCAGCGATCACCCACGTTAACCGGACGGCGCGCTTACAAACGGTCTCCTGTAAAGACGATGTTGAATTCCATACGCTTTTACAGGCCGTAGGACGCGAGACCGGCCGGGAAATGGTCTTGAACACCAGTTTCAACGTGAAAGGCCAGCCCATTGTGAACACCCCGCGCCAGGCGCTAGACACCTTTCTTTCCACTGGTATCGAGTTCTTATTCCTCGGTGATTTTCAAGTGGGCCGCGCAACACATTAAACCCACTCATTCGATACGTGTTGGCATTTCAATTGCTCTTCATTTAGAGAGGGAGTTTCCGATATGCGGTCCATCAAAATCTTGTTGGTAGAGGATAATGACGCGGACGCGTATTACCTCCAGATGGTATTGGATCGCATGGGTGTAACTTATTCGATCACAACTTTGGGTGACGGCGAAAGCGCAGTGAGCTTTCTTCTCAAACGGGGCGAATACGCCCAAGCGCCCACTCCCGACCTGATCTTTCTCGATCTTAATCTTCCTAAGCTGTCGGGCGTGGAAGTGTTGGAAGCGTTGCCGCTGTCCCGCCGGTTTCCGTTTTGCATTTTAACGGGCTCGGCACTCGAACGGGACAAGTTGAAGAAGAAATTTGGCATTCGGCGTATTGCCTATGTGGTCAAGCCGGTTACACGAGAAATGATCCTGAACTGTTTTCGGTGTTACGATCATTTGGCTCCCCTTGCCGAGCAAATCACCATTGCGAACACCGGGCCGCAAAGCAGCACTGTGACTTTGGGCAGTTAAATCCCTCTGCGAAGTTTTCACCTTCCACCGCTACAGCGCGGTGTAGAAACTGCACTCAGCTCATCAACTGAAAATCCTGTGCGCGAGACTTTGGGTTAGGCACATGAGTTCCACTCTTAATACCGTGCTGGCTCCATTCCACTGGGCAGCTTGAGGGGGAAATGCGGTAACCATCATTTTTTCAGCTAAATAGACTCATGGCCCACCGTTTGCAAACGGAAGAACGTTGCAACTGCCGCAAAGGCAAGCGCAATAACCGAAAAAATTGGCTCGGGAGGCCGAAGTTGAGTAAAAACAAGAATCTCAAAATGCAAATGGCAGCGCTGATTCTGATTTCAATACCATGTTTCGCTGGTGGTCTTGGTACTCCGGACACAAATTGTAATCCTGCCGTCGACCCACCGGTCATCGGTGGTTGTACGTGGTTCAACTTTTATGGGTTCATTGCCGACGGAAGCATCCATGCCGGCTCCTCGTTCACCAACTATTATGTGCAAGCAAGTGATCCGCCGTGGACCATTACGACTACGGGAAATCAAGTCATTCGGGTTCTCGATGGCGGCCATCAGGGCGATACTTTTCAGGTTTTCGACAACGGCGTTTTGCTGGGCGAAACGTCGCCGACGTCCATCGATGCCAATCACAGTTGCGCCGGTGATCCAACGGGCCCTGGGACTGATCCGGCCGCTTGCTGGAACGATCCGTTAATGAGTCGCGGTACTTTCCCGCTCACGGCCGGGCCCCATTCCATAACCCTGGTCTGGAAACAGCAAGTAGCGGGAGGCAACAGCTCCCTGCAATGGTTCGAGATTGGCAATGCCAGTACGACGACGTCCAACCTGACTTATCTGGGGTCTATGCCGCACATCGCTTCGGAAGAAAACTGGACCACAACTTTTACTTTAGTAAACAAAGGTGGGACGTCGGCCGAAGCAAACATAAGCGCTTTTGCGGATAGCGGCCTTCCGCTTCCCTTGCCTCTCACCCTGGTCCAATCCTCATCAAGTTCCTTCATTGCGACATCGCTCGACCGGACTTTGAATGCGAACTCATCCCTGGTCGTGCAAAGTTCGGGCCCGGCGAATGTCCCGGTACTGGTTGGGGGCGCACAAGTATCCGTAGCAGGACCAGTAGATGGTTTCGCGATTTTCCACAGAATTTCGGACAGCCAGGAAGCCGTCGTACCTTTGGAAACCCGCAATGCGAGTTCCTACATACTGCCCTTCGATAACACCAACGGAATCGTGCTGGGCGTGGCGGTCGAGAATGTCTCCACTCAAGCCGCCAATGTGAATGTAGTGTTCCGCGATGACACCGGCGCACCCATCGGCACGGGGAACATCTCCTTGCCCGGCAGCGGTCACACCTCCTTTGTGTTGTCCACGCAGTTCCCCTTTGTAGCCAACCTGCGCGGTACCGCGGAGTTCGATACTCCTGTCGGTGGACAGATCAGCTTACTGGGTATCCGTTTTACCGGCAGTATGCTTACCACCATCCCGGTTCTGGCGAACGTGGGAACCAGTGGAGGCTCCATCGCACATATCGCCGCCTCCAACGGCTGGACCACTACGTTTGTGCTGGTGAACGCGGGATCGGTGCCGGCCCAGGCCAACCTCAATTTCTTCGCGGATGACGGAACCCCGTTGACACTCCCGCTCACCTTCCCGCAAGTGGGGAGCGCCGTTTCGACAAGTTCCACGGTAAGTCGAACGCTTGCGGCGGGAGCCAGCCTACTGGTGCAAAGCACCGGGCCGGTCTCGAGCGCACTACTGACCGGGTCGGCACAGCTTACGACCAACGGTAACGTCAGCGGATTCGTGATCTTCCGCTACGAACCGCGAGGCGACGAAGCGGTGGTGCCCTTGGAAAATCGCAATGCGAGTGCGTACCTGCTAGCTTTTGACAACACGGCCAGCACTGCCACGGGTGTTGCCGTCAATAACGCTTCCAACGCCGCTGTCAACATACCGGTGATCCTCCGGGACGACACGGGCGCCCAAATCGGTACGGGGACAATTCCATTGAACCCCAACGGCCATAGCTCATTCGTGCTTGCAACGCAATTCCCGGTCACTGCCAATATCCGGGGAACAATCGAGTTCGACACCCCCGTGGGGGCGACGATCGGAGCGCTCGGCTTCCGCACTCCAGTAGCCCTGACTTTCACGACCCTGCCTGCCCTGGCCAAATAGGCTAGCGCCAAAACAAAACCGCGCTCGGGGAAATTCACTCGAGCGCGGTTTCTTTTTGGGCTGGGATTCCTAACCGGCGAGGATGCGTTCGTAAAGAGTCCAGATTTGCCTCCCCCATTGCCGCGCGCTATACCGTTCGGTCACAAATTTCCTAGCACACTCGCCGGTATCGCGCCGTTCCGCTTCGGGCAGGGCGACGATCCGCCGGATAGACGCAGCGAGCGATGGGCTGTCCCCTGGGCGACAGAAATAGACTCCCGGGGCATGGTTTGCCCAACTCAGCGGCGGTATCTTGGCGGTAGCGACAGGGATTTGGTTCAGCATCGCCTCGGCGACGCCATAGCACCAACCCTCGGCACGACTAGGCGAAAGAAACAGGTCTGAGGCGGCGAACAACTCGCCAACGGACTCAGCCGGCGCGATCACACGGACTCGTGAAAGGCAGTCGCGATCCGGCCAGTTCGCTATAAATCTCTGTAGTTCATCGGTCCCGGCAATTACCAGCGCCAGGTTCATTTTCTCCTGAAGGAGAATCGCAAGCGCTTCGAGCATTGTGTCCACACCCTTGCGCACCGGAGTCCACCCAAAACTGAGCATCACCAAAGCGTCTTCGGGAATTTGCCATTCACGCCGAACGTCTTCGCGTGTTTTTCGCCGGCCAGTTGCATGCTCGATGTCAATACCGTTATCGATCACGTTAATTCGTGTGCGCGGACAGCCACGCTCAGCCACGCTCTCCCCTAAAGCGGTCGAGACCGGTACGACCTGGCACGATCTGCCTAGCAGTCCCAACTTTAAGAAGTCTTTGGCCCGGCGAAGCGGCGAATTTTCCGTGAATGCGGAGTGCGCGTGCCATACCAGCTTGATGCGCCGTAATTTTACCGCGCAAACGGCCTGAGCCAGCCACGCGGATATGTCAAACGTGCTGAAATGCGTATGAATAATGGCGGCGTTTTCTGCCAGCGCAATCCTGGTGAGAGCCTTTGCATTCGCAACCCAACCCACTCCGCGTGAGAGCGTGTAGGCCGTGAAGTCCTTTTCGGCGCTCAAGTCGCGAAACCAGGCATAATTCCTCACGATATCGGGGAACACCCAGACCATCCGGTAGCCGCGCGCGCGGCATTCTTCTTCCGCCGCCTTCAGAGAGGCGATGAAATTGCCCGAGTAGGTGGGGGCGTAGTCTGCTGCTTGGATAATGGATCTCCGGTCGTTCATCCCAACTCCACGGATGCGGCGTAATTACTTTCGATTACGGCGCACTTCTCGATTTTGCGATTCGCCCTCCACAGCAGGATTGAGCCGCCCACACACTGCGCCGCCACCGACATTTGCAGCGCGTGTGCCGCTCCCATCGCGCCCTCGCCCGGGACGAGCCAGGCGCAGCCCCCCGCCGCGATCGCAACAGCGCACACAAGCAGAACGATTTGTTCTCTCAAGACCCTCACCGCGGTGAGTATGTACCCTTGTGCCGTGGAGATCCAGTAAATGCCGCCCACGATCATGAGTTGCACCAGGAGGTTGCGATCCGCATACTCCGGCCGGTACAGCAGTGTAAGCACCTGTTTGCCTACTAACATAGCGATGACAACCGCTGCTACGCCCAAACCCGCAGCCATCAGCGTGAAGCGCCCAATAATCCTGCGAAACTCCGGGCCATCGTTTTCCGCATAGGACAGCGCCGCTGGCATAAATACCGATTGCCCGAAAGCATTGATGAATAATGTCCCCATCGCAACCAGACTATAGAGCGCGGCAAATATCCCCAGGCTGCGCGTTCCCGCCTGATGTTCGATGAAATAGCGAGGAATGTTTCCGTTTAGGGACGCCAGTAACGCGATCCCTCCAAAGGGCCACGCCGTTTGCAGTAGCCGCCACATCATGTTCCAATCCCATTCGCACCTTACGGCGACCGCACCGGTCGGACATTTCTCTGTAAAGCGTAGCCGGGAATCGTATGCCACTACGACCAACAGGCGTCCCACCATCAGGCCGCCCACGGCCCATAAAACATTCCGTGTTAAGTACAGAAGTAAGGCTAGAGCGAATAGGCTGAAGGGCCCCTTGATCATGGCGGATCGCGAAATGCGATCTAGCCGCCCGCACTTTTGCATGAGGCCATAGTAGGCGTCCGCCACGTATTCAAGTACCTGCCCCAATCCCACCACCAGAATGATTCCGCGCAGATGCCAGGACATTTTGTCTGCCAGCACCAGCCCTGTCACCGCCAAAAACGCGATGGCCAGCGTGACTCCGCGAAAACTGAGGTACTGGCTGAAGGAATATTGATCGCGAACGTCCGAGGCGACCAAAGCTCTAATTTGCAGGTTCGCCATCACCAGGATAGGAGTCACCACCGCGACACCTAACGCATACTCACCCAACTGCTCCGGACTGCCGAGTTTCGAAAACAATAGCACGATGAGCCATTGGCAGGCCGCGTAGACTACATTGCCCGAAAAAACCCATCCGAAATCAGTGATGAGGGAAGACTTGCTTGGTGTCATCAATTTGCGAGGACCGCTGGTATCACTGGACTCCAACCGCGCCCGTTCGCGGGACTTTCCGGACTCAGCCGAAAGTCGTAGGGTTGGTTGGCGCTATTTACAAAACGCGGATCGGCACCAGTCAGATTGTTGCGGATCGAGCATTGCGTTGGGTCGTCAATGAGAAGGTCCGCAGTGGTTACGTTATTCTCGACTGTACAACTCGCTATTTTTCCGTCAATGACAATTGCTGACTTGCGGGGACCGTAGAAGATGTTGTCGCGGATCTCGATGCCCGATACCGAATTGGGCGTGCCGCCGTCCCACAACATAATCTGGCCGGCGGCCATCGGGTTGGGAAAAGCAAACGTGTTGTTCTCGATAATCCAGTTGCGCGCGCCGTGCGACGTTTGAATCCCCCAGCCGGCGTCCATCCGATAAAACAAATTGTTTCTGATGACAGCATCTGACCCGTCCGCATAAATGCCGTGATCGAGACTGGGGTAATGGCCGCCCGTTCGGCCGATGTGATGGAAGACATTGCCCTCGATTGTCCAGTCCGTCGCCTCAGCCGGACCAAATCCTACGCCGGCTATGCCGGTTTCGCCCGTATCGCGGCGATTTCCGATGTTCTCGAACTTACATCCTTTGATGCGAATATGAGAGGCTCCCTCGTTGGTGTTGATACCCGCGTAAGCTCCTCGAATCACCGTCAGATCTTCAAACGACCAGTAGGCTGCCGTCCTTTTCAGATAAAGGTAAACATCGCAACCCAGGTTTGAGGCCGTGGTGCCGCAATCGAGGACCGCTTCCCCCTTTTGCTCGGCCCTTAGAGTGATCCAAGCAGTGGGCTTCCCAGCTTTGGAAATCGCGACAGGAGTGGCGTATCCGTGCCAGCCGCCGGTGCCATCGCTGATGTGTCCCTCGGCCCCATACACGCCGTTCCCAAGAAGGATAGTGTCGCCCGGACCGGCCACGCTCACACCCTTCGCTACCGTGCGAAAAGGCTTGCTTATGCTCCCGTGATTCGAATCGCTTCCCTCTGGGGAGACGAAATAGGTAGCTGCCGTTAGCCGGATGGTGATCGCGATCATCAGCACCGAAGATTTCCGGAGCTTCCGCATGTAGTTCACAATGCACTTCATTGACCGAAGAAGTCTTCGAGCAACTCCTTGTTTTTGAATGGAGCCGCACCGGTGAGGTCATTTTGGGGCCTGCCTAGGGTGGAATCCGAGTAGTTCTTTTGGGAAGGCAACGCTACCATCGGGCTTACACGTTAAGCCAGTGGATCCAAAGTCAATCCCGCACGGGTAGTCATAACCCTCTCGTTGTCCACGTAGGCGTTAGAAACCCCAATAAAACCCTGAGGAGTACCGGTAGTGCACTTTTTACAGTTCCCCTTCCTAAAATTTGTTCCCACCTTGATGTTTCTGATCGCGCCTATGAGCGCTGCGACTTATTACGTTTCGCCCAGTGGCAACGATTCCAATCCCGGTACCAGCGACAGCCCCTTCCGAACCGTTCAACGGGGCGCGTCTCAAGCTGCGCCCGGCGATACCGTTCTACTGGAAGACGGGACCTATGGAAATGAGGGGCAAATCGGCGACGGTTCCGGAGGGATGCATGGCTATGCCGCTCCGGTGAACGTGAATTCCGCGGGCGCTCCCGGCGCCTGGATCACGCTTAAGGCCCAAAACAAAGGAAATGTCACGCTCGACTGTGGTACCACCAGCACTCAAATGGGCTGCGACAAGTACATTTACCTCAAGGCCGGCGCCGCGTATTGGTCCTTCGAAGACCTGATCGTAACCGGCGGTGCGTTCGGTGGCATCGCAACCGATGAGGGCGCATCCCACATTCGTATCAAGGGTTGCTTGTTCACGAATATCGGGAATTGGAACGATCCCACGCAAATCGGCGAGGAGGGGGTTGGATTCGACCACACGTCCACGGATTGGTGGCTTGAAGCCAATACCTTCGAAAACATCGGGCGCATTGGCGGCATGCAGCTGGATCATGGGATCTATGCCTCCGGAACCGGCGTCGCGGTCATCAATAATGTCTTTCAGAATCTTACGCACGGTTGGGCTATTCAACTCGCGAATGGCGCCACGAACTGGATGATTGCGAACAATACCTTTGCCTTCCCGAATCCGACTAAAAACGGCCAGATCATGATGTGGAACACCAACACCAACATAACGATCCGCAACAATATTTTCTATGCCCCCAACAATTGGGCCATTGATCGCTATACTTCAACGCTTTCCAGTTGTTTTGTGGATCATAACTTGATCTATGGCGCCTCCGCGGTAATGTCGGACACCAGCGGCTGTCAGGTCTCAAGCAACATGGTGAATACCGATCCGCAATTTGTAAGCGCGACGGCGCCCTTGAATTTCGAACTTAGGCCCAGCTCGCTGGCGATCGGCGCCGGCATACCCGTAGCCGAAGTAGTCAACGATTTTCTTGGGCTTCCTCGCTCCGGAGGCAACGATCTTGGCGCTTACCGCTTCACATCGCCGGCCACTTTGCAGATCGTTAACACCACCAGCGGCGCAGCAATCTGGGCGGTGGGCGACGGATGGACCGTCACCATTATGGGAGGAGCTCCCAACGCCCCGGTGAAGGTTGCCGTCGGCAGCTGGTCAGCCGTACTCGGAAACACCGATTCTTCCGGCAGCTTTTCCGTAAGCGGCCAGGCTTATCCAGGCAATATCGGTATTACCTCGGAAGTTTGGACGGTTGCAGGCGCCATGGTAAACCCCGAAGCTCTTCTCGTCACTGTCGTGCCGTAAATCCCGGTAGGGCGCATGACACCGCGCGGTAGGGTCGCTTCCCTATGGATCGATCTCCAGGTACCGCCGTACTATTCATTGAGCGAATAAGTTCGTGAGATTGTAGCGCTGGCACTCGCTGCGCTTTCTGGAGGAATCCATTGGTTTTACCCAACCTCGTCATTCGAAGTGTGTCTGGCTCGCGTTTCCGCACGAGCGCCGCGTTGGTTCTCTTGATTTCTGCCCAATGGGTAAGCGCGGCGACCTACTACATTTCCCCGAGCGGCAACGATGCCAATCCTGGAACGTCTGCGCAGCCCTATCGCACCATCGCTCGCGGCGTGGCCAAAGCGGTTGCGGGAGACACCGTGATAGTGGGGGATGGCACCTATGGGAATGAAGGCTACATAAGCGACGGCTCCGGCGGATACAACGGTTACGCAGCGCCGGTGACCATCACAACTGCGGGAACCGCCAGTGCCTGGATTACGCTCAAGGCGCAGAATAAAGGGCAGGCGATTCTGGACTGCGGTACGACCAGCAGCGCGCTCGGCTGCGACAAATACATTTACTTGAATCCAGCCGCTGCCTATTGGTCCATCCAGGATCTGGTGATTATGCGCGGCGCCTTCGGCGGGATTGGTTCGGATTCCGGCTCGTCGCACATTCGCATCACCGGCTGCCTGATTGAAAACATCGGTTACTGGAATAACCCCACGCAGATTGGCGAATCTGGTATTGGTTTTAGTCCGAGTTCGACAGACTGGTGGATTGAGGGCAACGTGATCCACGATGTTGGCCGCATCGCGGCCGTAAACCTGGACCATGGAATCTATGCCGAGGGCAACAACGTAACGGTAATTAACAATATCTTTTACAACATGCCTCGTGGCTGGGCCATCCAGCTCGGCAACGGCGCGGGCAGCTGGCTGATCGCGAATAACACATTCGCATTTCCGAATCAGACGCAGGGCGGCGGCCATATCATGTTGTGGAACACGAACAACAATATAACCATCCGAAACAATATCTTTTCGAACCCGTTCGGCTCCCAGAGCTATGCCATTGCGCAATACACTTCGACGCTAAGTGGCTGCTCCGTCGACCATAACCTAATCTACGGGGCCGCCGGCGTCATGCCTAGCCCCGCAGCTTGCACGTTAAGCAACAACCAAATCGGCTCAAATCCAAATTTCACGAACGTTGCTTCGCTGCCTTACGATTTCCACGTATTAGCGGGTGGAGTTGGGATCGATTCAGGAGCGGCAATCAGCAGCGTCGTCCTGGATATGGACCTGGTTCCACGGCCGCAGGGAGCCGCATACGATCTGGGTGCCTACGAATTTCACACCGCCGCCCCGACACCCCCTTTCATTTCCGGAGTCTTCACTTCCGGCATCACACCGAGCTCAGCCGTGATCAACTGGTCGACCAACGTGCCGGCGAATTCGTCGGTCGAGTACGGGCTGTCGAGCTATACTTCGACCAGTGCGGTGGATCCATCTTTGGTGACCCAGCATTCCTTGATCATCACAGGTTTGCAACCGTCTACCACCTACCATTTTCAGGCCGTCTCGCAAGATTCCTCTAATCTGGCTGGATACTCATCGGATGCCAGCTTTACGACTTCGGCAGTTCCGGTGGCGATTTCACTCTCCTCCTCAGCCCCTGCTGTTTCAGTAGCCAAAGGCAACGGCGTCACAGTTCCGGTTACCGCAAGCCTGCTATCCGGAATCTTAGGATCCGTTTCGTTCTCGGTAAGCGCTTTACCCACCGGAGTCTCGGCCTCTTTTTCGACATCTAGTTGCGCCCCGACATGTACCACGACGATGTCTCTTACCGCTACATCCTCTGCGACGGCTAATACGTATCCATTGGTGGTCACGGCAATGAATGGTGCAGTTTCGGCGTCGACAACAATCAACCTCACGATCAACAATCCGATGGCTGTCGACCTCACCTCAAGCCTCGATGCGCTGTGGGATTTTTCGGAAGGCAAGGGCAGCACTACGGCGGATTCTTCGGGCAATAAAAATACAGGAACACTCTCAAGCGTTGCCTGGAACAGGGCCCATTGCAGTGGCTGCGTGTCGATGAATGGATACAGTAGCTACATCTCCGTGGCTGAAAGCTCTAGCCTGGAGCCTTTGCAACAAATGACCGTCAGTATGTGG